>Ga0207691_10000471_pt1 | contig 39874 bp, 33 predicted proteins | sample KBSM13metaG_FD_184327 | JGI IMG/M metagenome (GOLD analysis project Ga0207691, IMG submission 184327) | Miscanthus rhizosphere microbial communities from Kellogg Biological Station, Michigan, USA - KBS M1-3 metaG (SPAdes) (version 2) | ecosystem: Host-associated > Plants > Roots > Rhizosphere >...
CCTCGCGAGCATCGTCTTCGTGCTCGCCGCGTGGCGCCTCAACCCGTTGTGTGCGGTGCTCAGTCCAATCGCGTTAGGCTGGGTGTTGTGGTACAGCTACACCAAGCGGTTCACGCACTGGTCACACATCGTGCTGGGTATCGGTCTCGCGATTGCTCCGGTCGGTGGCTATCTCGCCGTCGCGGGGGGATGGAGCACGCCGTGGTGGATGCTCATTGCCCTGGCACTTGGCGTCTCGTCGTGGACTGCCGGCTTCGATATCCTGTACGCGCTGCAAGATGAAGAGTTCGATCGCGCCGAGCGTCTGCATTCCGTGCCGGTCGTGTTCGGCCGGCGCGGCGCGCTCGCCATCGCGCGCGGGTTGCACGTGCTCACGATCGTCGCGCTCGCGGCTGTGGGGACCGCGGTGCCGGTCGGTTGGTTGTACGCGGCCGGCGTGGCCGTCGCCGCCGCCCTCCTCCTCTACGAGCACTCACTCGTCCGGGGGGATGACCTGTCGCGGCTCGACGCCGCCTTCTTCACCATGAACGGCGTCATCAGCCTAACGTTTTTCGGCTTCGTGCTCGCCGAACGCCTGGTGCGATGACGCCTGCTGCCGATCGCCCGATCATTGTGGCGATCACCGGTGCCTCGGGTGCGCCGTACGCGGTGCGACTGATCGAGGCGCTGGTGGAGCGCCAGCAACGCGTGTCATTGATCGTGTCCGATCACGGCGTGCGTCTGCTCAAGACCGAGATGGACATCGAATCGGTCGCGGCGCTGCGTGAACGCGTAGGGGCCGCCGGCTGGGATACGGTCGTCCGCGTGTACGATGATCGCGATCGTGGCGCAGCGCCGGCGTCAGGGTCGGCATTGTCGGCCGGGATGGTCATCTGCCCGTGTTCGATGGGCACCATGTCGGCGATCGCGGTCGGAGCGTCACGATCGCTCGTGGAGCGTGCCGCTGACGTGACGCTCAAGGAACGCCGCCGACTCATTCTCGTGCCGCGCGAGTCGCCGTACAGCGCCATCCACCTCGAGAACATGATGACGTTGACGCGGGCCGGCGCTGTCATTCTTCCGGCGTCACCGGGGTTCTATCACCGTCCGCGCACGATCGGAGACCTGGTCGATTTCATCGTCGGTCGCGTGCTCGATCAGCTCGGCGTCGAGCAGGCGCTGGTCCCGCGGTGGGGCAGCGAGTCCAGCGAATGAGCGATTCGGGTGCAGAGGAGCCGCGCGTCATTGGCATTATCTCCGACACGCACGGTCTCGTGAGAGCCGACGTTCATACTGCGCTCGCGGGCGTCGAGGTGATCCTTCACGCCGGCGACGTTGGCGGCGACGACGTGCTCGACGAGTTGGCGCTCATTGCGCCGATCCGCGCGGTCTATGGAAATACGGATGCCCCCGGTGACCCCCGCCTCTCACAGTCGATCGAGCTGACCATAGGTGGCGTTTCGATTCACGTGAGCCACGGACACGAGGTCGGGTCTCCGACGCCGGTGAAGCTACTGGAGCGTTACAGTGCTGACGTCGTAGTATTTGGGCACACCCATCGACCGCTGATCGCCGGTGGAGGCGGCCGGCTCGCGCTCAATCCTGGTGCTGCGGGTCCCCGGCGGTTCGATCTCACACCGAGCGTTGCTCGACTCACGATCGCGGGCGGGCGGGCGAAGGCAGAGCTGATACCGCTACTCGCCTAGGAGCCCGCTGCGTCGCGCTCAGACGACTCGAAAGTGCGAAGCAGGGTACAGGTAGTCTTCGCCGGAATCGTCGACGATGCGGTAGAACGATCCGCTCGCCTCGATGCCCAGCATCTCGTAGATGCGGCCCAAGGTGAGGTCATGACACCCACCGGGCTCGTCGCAACCGGGGTACGTCAGCCACGGTCGCACGCTGATGCACTGGACGAGGGTCGTCGGTTGCCAAGAGGTCGTCATCGCTTACTCCCGGAGCTAGGGGCCACGAACCGTCGGCTGCGCGGCGTGCTTCGAGCGAAAGGTGCAAGACACTGGCCATCTTAAGCACGATGGTCGGCGCCAGTTGTCAGTCGCGGTTAGATAGATACTACACCATTTAACCGCTTTTGGCAGGGCGAGTATTATCGAGCTCTACTGGGTTTCTTCTGAACCATGACGACAGCAGCAACAGCTCATCGATCTCGTGGGTGGGTACCGACGAGCTCTTCCGTTCTACTTGCGAGTAGACCGACTGCACCAACTCGTCTACGGACCGGCGATCTTTCGCCGTGCGCGGTGTCGGCAGCTCGGCCCTCACGCGCCCGCGCCGAATCAAATACAACCGGTCCTCGCCTTCGTGCCCGCGGACCGTGTAAAGAAACGACAACGTTTCGACTGCGAACCGCAGCCTTCCGAACTGTTCGCGGAGCTCCTCCAGGCGGTGCAGCTTGTCTCGTAACGACCCGGCCCGTTCGAACTCCATGCGCTCACTCGCGCCCTGCATGTCCGCGCGAAGCCGTTCAATGGGCCCGTCGTCGGCGCCGTCGAGGAAAGCACGAGCCATCTTCACGCGCTCCATGTATGCGCTCAGCGTGCAAGCGGCAACGCAGGGACCGAGACATTTCCGGACTTCGTGCCTGATGCAACCCGGAGTGCGCGTCGGCGTTCCGAACAAGTCAGCCTGGTCCGCGAAGTACATCTTCTGGTCCAGCGAGCAGTCGCGCAATCCGAGCGCATCGCTCAGCTCGCGCACCGCGTCTCCGATGCGTTGCGCCCCGACGAACGGACCGTAGTAGATCCCGCCGTCTTCACTCCCGGCCCCGCGAACCACCAGGAGCTTGGGTGCGGCGCCGCGACTCAGCTTGATGAAGGCATAGTGACGCGCGTCGCGTTTCATCGCGACGTTGAAGCGCGGTCGCAATCGCTTGATCAGGCGCAATTCCGTGAGCAGCGCGGAGAACTCGCTCGGCGTGTACTCCCAGTCGATCGTTGAGGCTTCGCGAAGAATGCGCGCACCCTTGTCCTCGGGATACGCACAGCGGAAGTAACTCAGGAGCCGAGTCCGAACGCGCTTCGATTTGCCGACGTATACCACCTCGCCGTCGGCCGACAGCATGCGGTAGATGCCAGGGCGGTCCTGCGCTCCCTCGCGAACTACGCCGCGCATGCGCGCGAGCTCCGCGTCCGACGTGGGCTCCCGCCGCGACGCTCTCAGCGCTGGCATGACCAACAGAACACCGTGGAGCGCCCGTCGATCTCGTGCGTGACGAAGAGGCGGCGTCCGCAGCGCCGACACGGCTCGCCCTCGCGCCCGTAGGCGTCGAGTTGCTCAGCGAACGAACCGCGCTGGCCAGATGCGTCACGGTAATCGCGAAAGCTCGTACCGCGGGCATCGACCGCCGCATGGAGTACGTTGCGAAGCTCGTGGTGTAAATGCTCCGCCTCGATCGGCGACAGGGTCGCCGCCGATCGTGAGGGATCGATGCCCGTACGCCAGAGCACTTCGTTCGCGTAAATGTTTCCCACTCCAACGACTCGACGTTGGTCCATCAACACTCGCTTCACTGCTTGTCGCGAAGCCCGAAGAATGGCCGACAGTCGCTCGGCGGTAAAGGCTGGGTCCAACGGCTCCATGCCGAGCGCCGCGGAGTACCGCGAGAAGCGGCCGTCGTCCATCAGGCTGACCGTGCCGAGGCGGCGGATGTCTCGATAATGAAGCGACCGCCCATCACCGAGGACGAACTCGATCGTGGAGTAGCGTCGCTCGCTCTCGGGGAGATTCCCATCATCGACGAGCAGGGCGCCGGTGAATCGCGGCTGCACCACGATGCGGTCGCCGGACGACAGATCGAGCACGACGAGCTTCGCGCGCCGCCACGAGCGCTCGATGACGGTCCCCACGATGCGACGTTGCAGTTCGGCCGGATCCACTTCCCGCAGGACGTCGAGTCGCGTGACCCGGACTTCGCTGATCGTGCCGCCGGAGATCGCGCGGTCGAGGTCACGCGCGATCGTCTCCGTTTCAGGTAGCTCGGGCACGTCGGGCTGACTCTCGCCAGCCGATGTCGGCACGGTACTGCTTGCCGGTGAACTGCACGGCCTCCGCGTACTCCACGCTTGCGCGCTGTGCGACGTCGAACGAAGCCGCCACGCCTGTCGCGGCGAGCACGCGTCCGCCGGCCGTCACCAGCGCGCCGTCGCGGTCGCGGCTCGTGCCGGCATGGAATACGATGACGTCCCCGTGCTGCTCCGGGAGCGTGATGCGGTCGCCGGTAGCCGGGGCATCAGGATATCCGGGCGCGGCGAGAACGGTCGTGACCGCGAACTGCTCACTCCAGTCGAACGGGTCCATTCCCGAAAGCCCGTCTCCTGACGCGACCGCGACGAACGCGTCCAATAGCGAGCTGCGCATGAGGGGCAGAATCGCCTGTGTTTCGGGATCGCCGAAGCGGCAGTTGAACTCGACGACCTTCGGGCCCTCGTCGGTCAGCATGAGTCCCGCGTACAGCAGACCACTGAACGACGCGCCACGCTCGCGCAGCGCCGCAAGCGTGGGTTCGATGATCCGCGCGCCCGCCTGCCTAACGAGCGCATCGGTGCCGACGGCGACGGGCGCGTAGGCGCCCATCCCCCCGGTATTTGGACCGGCGTCTCCGGCGAACAACCGCTTGTGGTCCTGCACGGGGATCATCGTCAGGTACCCCTCGCCGTCCGTCAGCGCGAAGAGCGACAGCTCCTCGCCCTCCATGAACTCCTCGACGAGGATTTCGTTGCCGGCATCGCCTAACGCGCCGTCCCGCAGCATGCGGTCGACCGCAGCGTAGGCCTGCGCGACCGACTCACAGACGACGACGCCCTTTCCCGACGCCAGGCCCGTCGCCTTGATGACCACCGGTGCACCGAAGTCGGCGACGGCGCGACGCGCCGAGTCGACTTCCGAGTGATGCGACGCGCGCGCCGTGGGAACGCCTGCGTCGGCCATGACCTCTTTCGCGAACCGTTTCGAGGTCTCGATACGAGCCGCCGCAGCCGACGGCCCGAACACCGGAATGCCGCGCCCGCACAGCGCGTCCGCGAGCCCGGCGGCTAATGGTGCTTCCGGCCCCACGACCACGAGGTCGACGCGTTCCTGCGCCGCGAGGTCCACAATCCGCGTGACGTCCGTCGCTGATACCGCCACACAACGCGCGAGCTCCGCGATGCCCGGGTTGCCCGGCGCAGCGAGGAGCTCGATTGTGGGGTCGTCCCGCTTCAGCTTCCAGGCGAGGGCGTGCTCACGGCCGCCCCCGCCGACAATCAGTGCCTTCACGGTTCCGTTCTGAACGCGCTGTTGAACGCGTCGCGCGCACGTGCGAGGACGTCGCCAACCTGCGACATTGCCTCGCGCGCCTGGTTCCCATAGTAGCCAGCCGCATCGACGTAGTCGTCGCTCAACTTCGCGCCCGTGTCGCCGCGCCGCGGATAGTCGCCGTTGAGAATCGCGTCGTACTGCCCGCTCTTTACCCAACGCTGCAGCTCGGCCGCGCGCACCGTGCCGAACGGGTGGGTCTTGAACGCGGTATTGATCACCTGCCAGACGCGATCCGCGAGATCGCCCTGAGTCTCGTACGTCTCGGCCTGCTCGAGGAACGCCTCGAGGCTGATCTCGTCGTCGCCCGGTCCGCCGCCAGCCATTTTCAGGAAGGTGCGCATCGAGACGTCGAGATCCTGCGTCGCGAGCAGCCCCGCGCGATCAGCCGAGAGCTCCGCCTTGCGATACCACTCGAGCAACGCGAGCTGGAACGGCAGCAGGGCCATCCCAGCGAGGAAGGGCAGGTTACGCAGCCCGACCGTCATGATGATGATCGCGATGGTCGTGTAGGTCGTGTGGCCGCTCATGATGTGACCCAACTCGTGGCCAAGGATGTCGCGACGCTCTTCCTTGTCGAGCAGCGCGATGGTGGCCGAGTTGAGGACGATGAACGGCTTGTCGAAGCCGACGGCGGCGGCGTTCACGAACGGTGTTTGCGACACGTAGAGGTCGGGGCGCTCCGGCCAGTCCAACGTCTCGACGACTTCGCCATACAATGCGTTCAAGGCAGGGCGCTGCTTCGGTCCGACGAGCACCGCGTTCGCGAGAAAAAGCTGGCGAACGCCTTTCTCGCCGAAGAAGCCGGCGATCTTCCGCACGACTTCGTCGAAGCCGGGAATGGCGCGAAGGCTGTTCAGGGCGGCCCGATCAGCCGCGTGCTCCCAGGCCGTCGAGGAGATCTGGGTGAGGACTTTGCGGTCAGCCATAGAGACGTGGGACTGGGGACTTGTTACAGGGGACGGGTAGTCGAGACCCAGTCCCTACGGCGGACTCGCGCCTGAAGTGTCCGCCCGATCGAAGGTATGCTGAGGCACGGGGGCGAGCCAGCATCAAACAACAAGCGGGCCTTGTTAAAGTCCCTCGAATGCCTGCTCCAAGTCGGCCATCAGGTCCTCTGGATCCTCGACGCCGCAGGAGAGGCGAATCAGCCCCTCGCCGATGCCGATGCGCGCGCGACGTTCAGGTGGCACCGAGGCGTGTGTCATCGCGGCCGGAAGGCAGATGAGACTCTCGACGCCACCAAGTGACTCGGCGAGCGCGAACACCTTCACGCGATCGAGGACACGCGCGGCGCGTTCTCTTGTCTCGAGGTCCAGCGAGATCATTCCGCCGAACCCCTTCATCTGGCGACACGCCAGCTCGTGCTGTGGATGCGAGGGCAGCCCAGGGTAGATGACGCGCTCCTCTCCGAACCGTGCGGCGAGCCACGTCGCGATCTGGCGTCCGTTCGCGTCATGCTGGCGCATGCGCAGGTGGAGCGTCTTAGTGCCGCGCAACGCGAGCCAGGCGTCGAACGGGCCGGCGACGGCGCCGGCAGCGTTGTGAATGAACTGCAGCTTGGCGGCGAGATCATCATCGCGCACGACCGCGATACCGCCGATCATGTCGCTGTGCCCGTTGAGATACTTGGTCGTCGAGTGATATACGATGTCGGCGCCGAAGTCGAGCGGTTGCTGGAAGTACGGCGTGGCGAACGTATTGTCGACGATGAGAAGGGCATTGGCGCGGGCCGCGATCTCTTTCATCGCAGCGAGGTCTGCGATCCACATCATCGGATTCGTGGGCGTCTCGACGAGGATAGCCCTGGTTTCCGGAGTCACCGCATCCACGACGCGATCGGCGTAGCGCGTATCCACGTACGTGAATCGCAGGCCGAGATTGACGAGAATGCGATCGAACAACCGTGACGTTCCGCCGTACACGTTCTCGCCGCAGACGATGTGATCTCCCGATCGGAACAGCTTCATGATCGAGTCGAGACAGCCCATGCCGCTCGCGAACGCGAAACCATGGCGGCCACCTTCCAGGGCGGCGACGTTGCGCTCGAGCGCCTCGCGCGTTGGGTTCTTGCCGCGCGCGTATTCGTAGCCTTTGTTTTTTCCGAGTCCATCCTGCACGTAGGTGGACGTCAGGTACAGCGGCGTCATGATCGCGCCGGCGAGCGGCTCTGGCCGCTGTCCGGCATGGATGGCCCGCGTGGCGAATCCTGCGTCGAGGTCCTCGTCGAAAACGCGCGTCATTCGTTTGCTCTGTCCGGGTGGTGAATGGGTCAAGATAATTCGACGGGAACGGCGCTGCACTGCGTAGTCGCCGACGACGAGGCTCACCTGCGCCGAGTGCTCGTGCGGCTCATGCAGGGGGAGGGATTCTCGTGTCACGAGGCCCCCAACGGCCGCGTTGCACTCGATCTGCTGGAGAGTGTGCGACCGACGCTGCTCCTGTCGGATCTCCACATGCCCGAGCTGGATGGGATGGGCCTGCTGCGCGAAGCTCGGGAGCGGCACCCTGATACGGCGATCATCATGATCACCGCTGTTGCAGATGTGGCAACTGCGGTCAGCGCCCTTGCGGTAGGCGCGATGGATTATCTGACGAAGCCGTTCCACCTCGACGAGGTTCGAGCGCGAGTGCGTCAGGCACTCGAGAAGCGGCGACTGATTCTCGAAAACCGCGGCTATCAGCAGAGTCTCGAAGCGCGTGTCGCGGAGCAGGCACACCGCCTGGAAGCGTTCTTTCTCGCCAGCATTCAATCGCTGGCCGACGCGCTCGAAGTCAAGGACACCTACACGCACGGCCACTCGTTACGCGTCAGTCGCTATTCGGTCGCGATCGCTCAGGCAATCGGCATGAGCCCGGATGCGCTCCGCGAGATCGAGATTGGCGGACGGGTCCACGACATCGGCAAGATCGGCGTCCGCGAAGCGGTGTTGAACAAGCCCGGCCCGCTGACCGACGTCGAGTACGACCACATCATGACGCATCCAATCGTCGGTTGGCGCATCCTCTCGCCACTCCTCGGAGACATGCCGATGGCGCTCAACATCGTGCGCTGGCACCACGAGAAGTACGATGGGAGCGGAATCCCCGATGGCATGAGTGGAGACGCGATTCCGCTCGAAGCTCGCATTGCGGCGGTCGCCGATACGTTCGACGCGATGACCAGCGTTCGCCCGTACCGCCCGGGGGTTCCACTCCGGGACACCCTGGCGGAGCTGCGACGGTGCAGCGGGACACAGTTCGACCCGATCTGTGTCGCGGCGTTCTTCGAGGCGCTCGACTCGGGCGCGATCGATCTGTCGCCGACCGGCGCCCTGGCCCACTGAGCCGAAGGTCGCCCGGCGCTAGGCGGTGCTGGCGAGAACGGTGATGGCGGACGGTCGCTTGTACGCGGCGAGCTGCACGTCACACCATGCTTTCACGTCCGTCTCCGTGACGTCGCCCTCGACCTCGAGGGTGATCTCGTTCTCGCGAAGCGGTTCGGGAATTGGGATCACGCGCACGCTGCGCACGCCCGGCATCGCCCCGACCACACGTTCCAGCTCCCGCGGGTAGACGTTGAACCCGTTTCGCGTGAACATCGGCTTGAGCACGCCGCGAAACGAAACGGTGCCATCGCCGTTCCGAACACCGCGGTCCCCGGTGCGGAGCCACTCACCATCGCGGTGCAACCCCGCGCTCCAGGGATCGTCCGGCCTGACGGGGTGGGCGGCCGCGTTCACGTAGCCAGCGAACACGTTAGGTCCCGCGATGCAGATCTCACCTTCGACATCCGGCGGTAGCTCCGCGCCGCCGGCATCCGCCCGGACCGAAACGCGGACGCCGGGGAAGGGGACGCCTAACGTGCCGCGCCGGTTCGGCTGATCGACACGGTTGAACAGGCAGACGGGCCCAGCTTCTGTGAGACCGTACCCCTGTCGCAGCTCGGTCCCCGTCACGTCACCCCACCGGTTCTGGAGTGCGACGTCGAGCGGCGCGCCGCCACAGATGCAGAGCCGGAGGCGCTCGCCTCGTAGTGGTGCGTTCCGTCGGTCGAGGAGTGTAACGATAGCCGCGAAAACCGACGGCACCGCGACCAGCTCCGAGATCGACTCGCTCTCCAGCAGCTCGATCGCGCGTCCGGGGTTGAAGCGGGCCATCGTCGTCACGCGGCCGCCCGCCAGCAGCGGCGCCGCTCCCGATACGACGAGGCCGAACAAGTGAGTGAAGGGCAGGACGGCGAGAGCGTGGCTGTCGCGTGTCATTGCCGCCGCGGTCACGGTGGCACGCGCGTTCGAGAGCAAGTTGTGGTGCGTCAGTGACGCGCCTAACAACGTACCGCCTAACGCTGACGTGTAGACGATCGCCGCCTCCTCCTTTGCGCCGACCGCGTCGGCATCGCCTTCCAACGTCAGGCCGTGATGGGATCCGAGATCCACGTCGCGGGAGCCAGCGTCCGCGACGAAGCGCGCCGTTCGCGGCGCGTCGTCGAGCAGTACACGGGGAACGTGATCGGGTACGCGGCGCGCGAGATCCGCGGTCGTGAACACCGCGCCGACGCTCGCGTCGGCGATCTGATACGCCACCTCGGGAGCGGACGCGAGCGGGTTGATGAGAACCGCACCACGCCCTTCGGAAGCCGCGAGCGCCGTCACGAACGCGGGCGACGTCGGCAGTAAAATCGCGGAGCGGCGACGCTGCAACGCGCGCACGAGTGGCGCGCATCGCTGGAGCAGGGTAAGCCCTGCCGCGACGAGTTGCTGCGCTTCGAAACCGTCGACGTGTCCGCCGGCGGCGGCAACAGCAATTGGGAGGAGGCCGAGAGGATCACTCACGGCCGAGAAGCTTATAGCTCGAAGCGCGTCATCGCACCTTTGAGGCGGTTCGCGATCTCCGCCAGGTGTTGGCTGGATTCGGAGACATGGGTCATGGATGCGGTCTGCTGCTGCACGACCGCACTCACTTCCTGCGACGTCGCCGCGTTCTGCTCGGCGACCGCGGCAATCGCCTCGATCTCCCGGGCGAGCGCGTCCGCTTCCTCGCGCTGCGCGTCGCTCGCATCGACGATGAGCGCGATCGCATCGCGGCTGCTCTCGATCTCGGTCGAGATGCGCGTCAGCGATGCGGCCGAGGTGCGAATGACCGACTCGCCGTTCGTCACGCGATCGCTGACGAGGGCGATGCGTTCCGCGGTGCGGAGCGAAGCGCTGCGCATCTCCCCTGCGAGCTTGCGAATCGTATCGAGCGCGCGTGCGCTCTCGCCGGCGAGCTTGCGCACTTCATCCGCAACGACCGCGAAACCCTTGCCGTGCTCGCCAGCTCTCGCCGCCTCGATCGCGGCGTTCAGCGCGAGGAGATTTGTCTGACGCGCGATCGCCCCAATCGTGTCGGTCATCTTGCCGATCCTCTGTGACTTTTCGCCGAGCTCGGCGACTACCGGGACCGCCTCGTTCGTCACGGCGCTGATCGACGCCATGCTCTCGAGGGCCTCCGCCGCCGACTGTGCCCCGCGACGGGCGGATGTCACGACTGAATCGCCCGCTCGTTGAGCACTGCGCGCGTGGTCGGCCACGCGTGACGCACGCTCGGCGAGACGTGATGAGCCGGCCGCCACCGCGCCGATGCCGCGTGTCTGCGTGCCGACGGACTCTGCGATGGAGTGCGCTGCCCCAGCAACCTGCTCCGTGCTGGCGCTCATCTGCTGCGCGCCTGACGCGAGCTGCTCGGCCGTCGCGGCAACCTCGCCGGCACCGCCGTCGATGTCGCGGAGAAGCGAGCGGAGGCTCGACGTCATCCGGCGGACGGAATCCGCAAGTCGCCCCACTTCGTCGCCCGACGTAAAGCCGAGCTCGCGGCGGAGCCCGCCACGCGCGACGGCGTCCGCATGCGCAGCCACGGCGTCGATGCCGCGCGTTAGGCGTGATGCAGCCCAGAAGGACAGCGCGACGGGAAGGAGGAACGCCAGCAGCGGGTAGATCGTGAAGCGGATGAGTGTGCTCCGGATCTCGCTCAGGAAGGCGTCCGCACGCATGGTGGTGATCACGAAACCGGCGACCGACCCGTCGGTGCGGTTGACGGGTGCGGCAGCGGTGAGCAGCTCACCGGCGTCATCACGTACCAGCGGACTCACGCCGCCGCGTCCGCCGCGTAGTGCGTCAACCAGCGAGTCGGGGGGAAGCCAGCCCGTGGTGTACTGCGGTTGCCCCGCATTCCATGAGGAGTGCGCAAGGTACCGGTACCCGTTCCCGGTGCGACGGATGACCGCGATCCCATTCGCCAGCTCGCTCACGTCACCGCCGTTGACAGACCAGAGCCGCTTCAGCGCCGCGCGTGTCGCGATGAACGCTTCGGTGTTCTGCCCGCCTGGCTGCGCGATGATGTCGAGCGAGTCCGCCGAGATCGCCACGCTCGTGCTGCGCGCGATGGCGGCGAGTCGCTGGCCATGCACTTCCGCGAGGTTGTCGCGCGAGCGCGTGTAGACTGGCAAGAGAACGACGATCAGCGTGAGCAGCACCGCGGCCGCGCTGACCCCAGCCATCTTCCAGCGAAAGGGGAGTCGCGACGCTCGCGCTCCGAGCGACGACGAAGACAGGGCGTTCCTCCGGTGTGACGCGACGATGGGCGACGCTCCTGGCGTGCCCAGCTGCTCGATGGAGACGACACACGCGGAGCACAGTCACCGTGGCCGGAATCGACCTGGACGTGGCTTGGATTCGCGCTTGCCCACCCCCCGGTGCCCACTACCTTTGCGACATCGCATCGGAGGGTGAATGGCGGCTGAACAGTTGATGGTGAGCGTTTCGGGAATCCGCGGGCGCGTTGGTGCTGGCCTAACTCCGGAAGTCGTAACGAGCTATGCCTCAGCGTTCGGGGCTTGGGTGGCCGCGGCCGACCGCACGAAACCGGTCGTGGTGGGTCGGGACAGCCGCGTCTCGGGCCCCATGTTCCACCGCTGCGTCATTGCCGGCCTCCAGTCCGTCGGCGTCCGCGTGATCGATCTGGGGCTTACAACGACCCCAACCTGTCAGCTCGCTGTCGAACACCACCACGCAGGCGGCGGCCTCATGATCTCGGCCAGCCACAACCCGATCGAGTGGAACGCGCTCAAGTTCGTGGGCTCCACGGGCCTGTTCCTCGATGCGATCGAAGGGACAGCGATGCGTTCACTGGTCGGTCAGCCGTTCGCCCGTGCGACCTGGGAGCGGCTGGGCCTCGTTGAAGCCGACGACGAAGCTCCGTTGCGCCACATCGATGCCGTTCTCGCGTTGCCGATGATCGACGGGGCGCGCATTCGCGCGAGAAAGCTTAAGGTGGCGCTAGACTGCTGCCGAGGCGCCGGTGCCGTGATCATGCCGGCACTGCTGGAACGACTGGGCTGCCAGGTCACCGTGATTAACCTCGAGCCGGACGGTCGCTTTCCACGCCCGCCCGAACCAGTTCCGGAGAACCTGGGAGAGTTGGAGCGACTCGTCGCAAGCTCTGGCGCGGACGTGGGTTTCGCGGTTGACCCTGACGTCGACCGACTCGCGCTGGTGGCCAATGGTGGGGCTGCGATTGGCGAGGATTACACGCTCGCGCTTGCGGCCCGAGTCGTGCTCTCGCAACGGCCGGGCACGGTCGTGACGAATCTCTCGACGAGTCGGATTGTCGACGACATCGCGGCGAGGGCGGGCGGCCGAGTCGTCAGGGCGCCGGTGGGCGAGGTGAACGTCGCGATTCGTATGCGCGAGGAGAACGCCGTTGTCGGTGGCGAGGGCAACGGTGGCGTGATCCTCCCCGAGTTGCACCTTGGGCGGGATGCGCCGCTGGCCGCCGCGCTGGTGCTGCAGTTGCTGTCGGAAGGTGAAGAAACGCTGTCGGAGATCGTCTCTCAGTACCCGCGTTACGCGATCGTGAAGGACAAGCTCGATCGTCCACCCGTCGCGCTGGATGCGGTGTACGAAGCACTACGGAAGACATTTACTGGGGCACACGTCGACACGCAGGACGGACTTCGACTGTCCTGGCCGGACAGCTGGGTCCACATCCGCCCGTCAGGAACGGAACCAATCGTGCGCGTCATTGCCGAGGCGCCGTCGGTGGACGCGGCGCGTGCACTCGTCGCGCGCTCGCGCGAACCGCTCGATGCGCTCACTGCTTGAGTCACTCTAGCTCAACGTACCATGTGTGGAATTGTCGGATATATCGGAACCCGCAGCTGCACGCCCATGCTCGTCGACGGGCTCAAGCGGCTGGAGTATCGCGGCTACGACTCGGCTGGCGTCGCCATCATGAACGGGAAGGGCGTGGAGACGCGTAAGGTCGCGGGGAAGATCTCGCGCCTGGAGAACGTCTTATCGCTCGATCCCGTATCGGGCACGCTGGGCATCGCGCATACGCGATGGGCGACGCACGGTGCTCCGACGACGGGCAATGCCCACCCACACATGTGCTGCAAGGGGCAGATCGCCGTCGTTCACAACGGCATCATCGAGAACGCGACGGCGCTCCGCCAGACGCTCGAGGAGCGCGGCCACGAGTTCACGTCCGAGACGGACACCGAAGTGGTGGCGCACCTCATCGAGGAGCTGTTCGACGGCAACCTCGAGGAGGCAGTGATTCAGGCGCTCCTCAAGATCGAAGGCACCTACGGCATCGCGGTCATCTCCAGCGCTGACTCGAAGAAGATCGTCGCGGCGCGGAAAGGAAGCCCGCTGCTCGTTGGTCTCGGGGACGGCGAGTACTTCGTCGCGAGTGACGTGTCCGCCATTCTCGCGCATACGCGGCAGGTCGTGTACCTCGACGACGGCGACCTCGCGGTGCTCGAGCCGAACGGCTACCGGATCATCGACCTGAACGCAACCGAGCAGCACAAGAAGGTGAGCAAGATCGACTGGGATCTCGATCAAATCGAGCGCGGCGGTTTTGCGCACTTCATGCTCAAGGAAATCTTCGAGCAGCCAACGACGCTCGAGAACGCCATGCGCGGTCGCTTGTTGCGCGAAGAGGGAACGTCGAAGCTTGGCGGTCTGAACCTGAGTGATGACGAACTGCTGGTGTTCGACAACATTGTCATCACGGCGTGCGGCACGAGCTGGCACTCGGCGCTCATCGGCGAGCACATGATCGAGGAGCTCACGCGCGTGCCTGTGGAAGTCGAGTACGCGTCCGAATTCCGGTATCGCAACCCCATCGTCAACGACCGCACGCTCTGCATCGTGATCTCGCAGTCCGGCGAGACGGCGGACACGCTGGCCGCGATGCGCGAGGCGAAGCGTCGTGGTGCGAGAACGTTAGGCATCGTGAACGTCGTCGGATCCACCATCGCGCGCGAGGCGGACGGCGGCATCTATATCCATGCCGGTCCCGAGATCGGCGTCGCCTCGACGAAGGCGTTCACGAGTCAGGTCATGGCGTTGCTGCTGTTCACGCTCAAGCTCGGCCGACTGCGCGACGTGTCGATCCTGCGCGGGCGCGAGATCATCGAGGCGATGCACGCGATCCCTACGCAGGTGAAGCAGATTCTCGACCGCGCGCAGGAGATGGAGGACATCGCCGAGGAGTTCAAGCGGGCGTCGAATTTCCTGTATCTCGGCCGCGGCTACAACTTCCCGGCCGCTCTCGAAGGCGCACTGAAGCTCAAGGAGATCAGCTACATCCACGCCGAGGGATACCCGGCCGCGGAAATGAAGCATGGGCCGATCGCGCTCATCGACGAGATGATGCCGGTCGTGTTCATCGCGCCGCATGACTCCGTGTTCGACAAGGTCACGTCCAATGTGGCCGAAGTGAAGGCGCGCAAGGGACGCGTGATCGCGATCACGAGCCGCGACGAACCGACACTCGTCGGGAAGCTGGACTACGAGTTTCGTATCCCGGAGACGGTAGACATGCTGACTCCGGTGCTCGCGGCGATTCCGCTGCAGCTGCTCGCGTACTACATCGCGGTCAAACGAGGCTCGAACGTCGATCAGCCGCGCAACCTGGCGAAGTCCGTCACGGTCGAATAGCGCGATATCGCGCGGCATGGCGCCCGTCCACCGTTAGGCGGACGGCGCCACGGACTACGCAGCGGGCGCCGCTGTTCGGGATGCCCACGGCGACAGGCTCAGGCCGAGCGCCGAGCGCATCCGCGTCACGAGGAGATAGCACCGGGCGAGTGTCGTGAGCGTCGTTGCCAGGCCGGCGCCCATGGTGCCGAGCCACGGCGTGAGCACGAACGTCAGGAGCAGGTTGAGAACCGCGCAGCCGACGATGACGCGCGCGGCTGTGACCTGATGGCCCGTCATGACCAGCAGATATCCGGCGATGCCGAACAGCGCGCCGATCAGCTGGTCGAATCCGAGCAGTACGAGGAGCCATGATGCGTCGGCGAACGAGGGCCCGAATGCCGACATCACGGGTCGCGCACCGACGACTAGCACGACGAGCACCGGTACCGACAGGATCAACGCCAGCCGCGCGACGTGGCTGATCAACGCTTGCAGTTGCCCCATGGCCTGACGCGCGTACAGGTCGGCAATGAAGGGCAAGGCGATGAACGAGATCGCCGACACGCCAAAGCTCACCGCGGATGCGAGCTGGCTCGCGGCCCCGTAGCGCCCGGCGAGCTCGGGACCGAGCAAGCTCCCCACGACCAGGACGTCCGCGTTTGTAGAGAGGATGGTCTGCCCACCGGAGATGACGAGCAGTCCCGCGGCCGTCTTCATCCAATAGCGCGTGTCGAACGCTTCAGTGGCCTGCCGCAGGCGCTCCGGCATCACGGTCTGGAGAAACCAGATCGTCAGAATCAGTGCAACAGTCGTTGCGGCAAATTGTAGGAGAATGGCAACAGGAGCGCTTACGGAGCGCTGGAAGCCATAGTGCAACACAACAATGCCGAGGACGAATACCACCGGGCGAACGACCATGCTCGGCGCCTGCGAACGCACGACGTGCTTGAATCCCTGCAGTGCACTGGCCTTGAGCTGCCCCATGGCCGACACCGGGAGGAGCAGGCTCGCCGCGAGAAAGCTGAGGGCTGTACCGCGCTCGAATTGGCCCATCAGTACGCCGATGAGCACCGCGCTGGCCAGCATGATGCCGACCGACATGAGGAGGACGATCTGGGAGCTGCGAGTGAGAAACCCGCGCAGAAACGCCCATTGATCGGTTCCCGAATACGCCCCCACGAACCGAACCGACGCGGTGTCGAGCTCGAATTTTCCTACCAGCAACAGGACGTTCATCCACGCGAGCGCGAACACGTAGCGTCCGTATTCTTCGCTTCCAAGTATGCGCGCCAGTATGAGATGGACGCCGAGCGAGAGCGCCGCGCCGCTCGCGGAAATGATGAGCGACCAGACACCACCGCGCACGATGAGGCGGGCCAGGTCGCTCGATGACAACCGGGATGTCTTGAACGGCCCGGCCTCTGAGGTCGACGGCGGCGTGGCAACACCGTCGCGGGCGGCGGCACCAGGCGTGTGCGCCGCCGCCTCGGCCATCGCCTCCCCGTCGATGTTACTAGCCACCCAATCGCCGCCGTGCGCCATAGAGCTCGCTGGTCTCGTCCTGAAGGGCGGACGCTGTGTCCTGGTAGGCTAACGGGGCGCTCTCATGGTTCAGCCGTGCGTGAGAGCATCGCGAAAGCGTGGCCACCGCGGGCGACATCTCCCCAATTCCCCGAGTATCGGAATGGCGAGCTACTGGCGTCGAAAGCAGTATTCGGGCCGCCGGGGGAGGAGCGGAATCCGGCACGGGGGCCGTTTTGCGTGGCGGTTCCAGGACAAAAAGATGCTGCACAGGACCAAAAAGGCGAGACCGTATGCGTGTGCTCTTGCAACGTGTGAGCAGGGCCGAAGTCCGGATTCGTGAGACCGCCGCCGCGCCGCGCGTCAGCGGTCGAATCGAGCGCGGGTATGTACTGCTCGTGGGATTCACCGCCACCGACACCGACGACCATTGCACGTGGATGGCGGAGAAGGTAACAGGTCTCCGCCTGTTCGCGGATGCGGAGGACAAGATGAACCTAGCGCTCGCGGACGTCGCTGGCTCGGTACTCGTGGTTTCGCAGTTCACGCTCTACGGGGACTCGCGGAAGGGGAGACGCCCGAGCTTCATCGACGCCGCGCGGCCGGAGCTGGCGATTCCGCTGTACGAGCGTTTCATCGCATTGCTTCGTTCCGGCGGTCTTCACGTGGAAACTGGAGAGTTCGGCGCCATGATGGACGTGGAGCTCGTGAACGACGGACCGGTCACGTTGTGGCTCGAGCGATGATTGAGCAACCGCCGAGCGGTCCACGAGTCGTCCTCGCGTCATCCTCACCAAGACGTCGCGAGCTCCTGACGCTGATTGGTGTCCGACATGCCGTCCGCGCTGCCGACATCGACGAGACGCCTTACGCGGGCGAAATACCTCGGGCGCACGCGGAACGTCTCGCGCGCGAGAAAACGACCGCGGTCGCGGAGCTCGAACACGATGCGATGGTCATTGGTGCGGACACGATCGTCGTCGTCGACGGCGACATTCTCGGAAAGCCGCGTGACGAGCGCGACGCCGCGGTGATGCTGCGTCGGTTGTCCGGGCGCACGCATATGGTGCTCACCGCGGTCGCCGTGGCACGGGGCAGTCGACTCGTTTCGGGCGTCGAGCCGGTCGATGTCACGTTCCGACGCCTGACCGACGATGACATCACGCGCTACATCGCGACGCGCGAACCGATGGACAAGGCGGGTGCGTACGGCATTCAGGGATTCGGCGCGACGATCGTCGAGCGCGTGGACGGCGACTATTTCGCCGTGATGGGGCTCGCGTTAGGTCTGATGGTGCGGCTCATGGCGCAGATCGGGGTCGAGTATCGGTTCGGGCCGATCACCGAGTCAGCGTCAGCGATGCATAACGCGCCCGCCACAGCTCGACCTTCGCCATGACGTCGCGTACCGTGATGCGTGGCATGCGGTCGAGGCGCGTCTCCATCGACAGCGGGTAGTCCTCGCCGGGATCACCGTACGCGTCGACAATGAGATCGTGGAAGCGTCGGTACGGCCCGGTGCGTTTCGGGTTCGTGTAGCCGATCAGACTAATGACGGGCCGGTCGAGTGCGACGGCCATGTGCAGCGGACCCGTGTCCGGCGCGAGTACGAGTGCGGCGCCGTCCAGAATGCCCACGAGATTGCGCAGGCCACTGCCCAACGCCGACACGGGTTTGTGGCGCGCCCGCTCCATGATCACCGACTCGGCGTGGACCTCGCGCGGCGACCGGCCACCGACCAGCACCGGCTGAAGCCCGTGCGCTTCGTACAGCTCGTCCACCACCTCGGCCCATCGCTCCGGGAGCCAGTCTTTCTGCGGCTTGCTCGTGGCGACAACGATGGCGGCAACGGGGCGCGTGAGCGGCGCGAAGAAGTCACGCTGCCACGCGCGCTCCGAGGGCCACGGCCCGAGGTTCCACGTCACCGGTTCGTGCGGGACGCCGAGCGCCGTGAGAAACTCGAAGTACTGATCCTGCACGTGTTGGCCGGCCTGGTGTGGCGGGATCTTGCGATTGGTAAAGGCCCAGTTGAAATCACGCGCCCGCGCACGATCGAATCCGAGCTTCACGTCGGCGTGCGTGAAGCTCGTCACGAGGCCGGCCTTGAAGTAGACCTGCAGTGCGAGCACGACGTCGAACCGCCGCCTGGCGAGTGCGTGCCGAACGTCGAGGAACGCCCGAATCCCCTTCGACCGATCGAACAGAATGATGTCATCGATGGCGGGGTGACCGCGCACGAGCGTCGCCGGACCAGGCTGAAGGACCCACGTGATGTGCGACGATGGGCGGTGGCGCTTGAGCGCGTTGATGACGGGCAGCACGTGAACGGCATCGCCGACTGCGCTCATCATCACGATGCAGATGCGCTCGAGCGCCGGCGTTGCGCGCGTTCCCCGCGTCACTCCTGGCTACCTCGTTTCGTCGCGAGCACCGCGAGCTTCTCCATCTCGTCGTCGGTGACCGTTAGGCGCCCCTGCGAGCGGAGCTTCCGCATCGAGCGTACGAGGCGCGCGATGTTCGCCGCGCCGATTCGACGGTCATTCGCGCGCCCAAACACCATTCGATCGACGTCGAGGACGAGTGCTCGGCGCGATCCGTCGCCATTCTCGACGATGAGTACGTTCCCGACGTTCAGATCCGGATGCCGCGCGCCGGCACGCTCGAGCGTGTGCAGCAGCTCCGCCGTCGCGGTCCAGACCGATGCACGCGCTTCCGGCGGCATCGCCCCAGCCAGCACGGCGCCCAGGTCCGATCCCCCGACGACCTCGCGGGTGGCCACGTCGCTGCGCCTCAGGAGCGTGCCGGCTGGATACGTGGCATACGCGATCACCTCCGGCGTTGCGACGCCCGAGTCGGTGAGCCGCAGCGCCGTTTTCAACTCGTGAGGCGCCCGCGTCGGCGGCAGGAAACGATCGCCGGTGACGGGAGCGAGCAAGCCGCCGTGGCGGGAATGTCGCACGACGACGCGCGTCTGACCGTCGGGGAGGGGAACCGCGTAGGCGGCGCCGCGGCCACGCAACTCGCGTCGCGCCGGGTGCGTGGCGGCGTACGCGTACAGCGATCGCTCGCCGATCGCGCGCCTAACGGCGTCCGCGCAGGTGCCGAGTGCGACGACGTCGGCGCCGGAGAGCACGAACCGCGTGTAGCCGGCGGGTGCCTGCGTCATGCGGTCAGGCGAGAGCTCGGTAGACGACCACCGGCTCGGTCTTTCCACGAAGCGACAGCGGCGTTCGCTCGACGAGCGGGTGCGGACGCGTGAGCGCCTCTCGGAACGCCTGCGACAGCAGGATCTCGCCACCCTCGGCCCACGCGCACAACCGGCTCGCGGTGTTCACCGTGTCCCCGATGACCGTGAACTCCAGTCGCCGTTCCGACCCGATGTTACCGGCGAACGCTTCGCCGTAATTGAGACCGATCCCCACCTGAAGCTCGGGACGCTTCTGCTCGCGCCAGCGGATGTTGAGGCCGTCGAGCGACCGCATCATGTCGACGGCCGCGTCGAGCGCGCGATCGGCGTCATCCAGCTCGGTAATCGGCGCGCCCCACTGGGCCATGACCGCATCGCCGATGAACTTGTCGAGCGTACCGCCGTGCTTGAACACGCACTCGACCATCTCGGTGAAGAACTCCGTCAGCAGCAGTGCCGTCTGATCCGGGCTCATGGTGGCCGAGAGCGGCGTGAAGTTGCGGATGTCCGCGAACAACACGGCCACCGATCGTCGCTCTCCACCTAACGCGATGGCGTCCGGCGATCCGGCGATCCGCGCGGCCATGCCGGGGCTGAAGAACCGCTCGAAGTTGCTGCGCACCACGGTCTCGTGCCTGATACGCTCGGCGAAGCGGCTGTTCTCGATGGCAACGGCGACGATGCCGGAGAACGCGACCACGAAGTCGAGGTCATCCTCGTTGAAGCGATGGGCACTCGTCAGGCTGTCGACGTACAGCACGCCCACCACGCGGCTCTCGGTCCCGATCAGCGGTGCGCAGACCGCGGACCGGACCTGCTGATGCACGATCGACTGGCCCGCGAAGCGCAGATCTTCCGGCGCGTTGTCGGACAGAATCGCGATCTTCTCCTCGATGGCTTTTCGAGCGATGGACAGCGGCACTGTCCGTCCAAGATTTGCGCCGCTCCTGTCGCGGGCAATGCTGGGAATGAGGTCGCCCGATTCGTCGAGGAGAAGGATCGAGAAACGATCGACGTCCAGGATCTGGAATACCATCTCGGCGATCTTCTCGAGCAGCGTGACGACATCCGGCGCGCGCGTGAGCGCCTTCGACACCTCGAGCAGCAACGCGAGCTTCTGACGAATGCGTTGCTCTTCGGACAGGACGATGGCCGTCTCGTCCACCACCGCCTGCGAGCCGCTCGCTCGCAACGCGTCGGCGAATGCCTGTTGCGCGTCAGGCACCGCGCGTTGCCGCACGATGGTTGGCGCGAAGCGCGAGCTGTGCCCGTCACCTCCGTTCTCCGACGCTTCGATCTGATTGACGTTGAACGACAGCTTGCCAAACGTCAGCACGTCGCCCGGAGATACGCGCGCGTGCTCCACGCGCGCGCCGTTCACGAACGTGCCGTTGCTCGAGCCGAGGTCGTTGAGCTCGATGCCCGCCTCGTCCGCGACGAGCGACGCGTGCCGGCGGGATACGGTGGGGTCGAGCAGCGGGACGTCGCTCGTGAGCGCGCGTCCCACCGTCAACGCCGCTCCGCGGCGCAGCTCGAACACCTGATCGCCGTCTGGACTGACGAGCCGAAACGCCATGCGCAGAAGCTAGCGGATCTGACCGATGGCCGTGAGCAGAGCCCGAGCCTTGTTCTCGGTCTCCTCCCACTCGCGCTCCGGCACCGAGTCGGCGACGATGCCGGCGCCGGTCTGCACCGACGCCATGCCGTCGGCGATGACGCAGGTGCGAATCGTGATCGCCAGATCCATCCGCTGAGCGCCGGCGGCGATGTATCCGACCGCGCCCGCGTACGGGCCGCGTCGCTCAGGCTCCATCTCGTCGATGATCTCCATGGCGCGAACCTTGGGTGCTCCGGTCATCGTGCCCGCCGGGAACGTCGCGCGAAATACATCGAGGCCGGTGACGCCCTCGCGCAACTCGCCCTCGACCTGACTCACGATGTGCAGCACGTGCGAGTACCGCTCGATGCGCATCAACTCCGTCACCGACACGGAGCCGTACCGCGCTACGCGTCCGACGTCGTTGCGACCGAGGTCCACGAGCATCACGTGCTCCGCACGTTCCTTCTCATCGGCGAGAAGCTCGGCCGCGAGACGCTCGTCTTCTGGAGCAGTCGCGCCGCGGGGGCGCGTGCCGGCGATGGGGCGTACCGTGACTCGACCGTCGGCGACGCGAACGAGCAGCTCCGGTGAGCTGCCGACGAGCTCCAGCCCGTCGAGGACCAGGTGATACATGTACGGCGACGGGTTGAGCGCGCGCAGCGCCCGATAGAGCGAGTCCGACGGAAAATCGTGGGCGACGCGGATGCGGCGCGACAGCAACGCCTGAAAGCAATCGCCGGCGAAGATGTACTCGCGAATGCGCTCCACGTCGGCGAGAAATTTCTCCCGCTCGTAATTCGATTCGCCGACGACCGCTGCGGCACCGCGATCGAGGCGCAGCGGTGGAAGCGGCAGCGGTTGGCGGAACCGATGCTCGATGTCATCAATCTCGCGCTGTGCGACGTGATAGGCGGTTCGCAGCGCTTCGTCCGACATGTTCGGGGGCACAGGAACGCCAACGACGATGCGTGCCTGGGCTCGCAAGTTGTCGATGATGACGACGGCACCTGTCAGCACGAACAAGGCGTCGGGCGCGTTCACGCCTCTCGGTGGCGGCGAGGGCAGGTGCTCTATTTCGCGAACGACATCGTAGCCGAAGTACCCGACGGCCCCGCCCCAGAACGCGCCGAGCTCGGGCACGTCGGCCGGGGCGTATTCCGTCACGATGCGTTCCAGATCGGCCAGCGCATCAACGGTTTGGCGTTGCGCATGCCAACCGCGCTCCGCGGTCCAATCTTCCACGTTGCCATCGCGCAACCGCCAGGCGGCTCGCGGCTCGGTTCCCATGAACGTGTAGCGGGACCATGTCTCGCTCCCGGCCGGAGCCGACTCGAGCAGGAAAGCGAACTGGCCGCGCCGCAGCTTCGCGAAGGCCGAGACAGGTGTATCCGTGTCGAGCAGAATCTCGCGCCAGACGGGGACGAGGCCGGCCGTTCTCGAGAGGTCACGAAATCGATCGAACGTCACGTGGGGTCCGTTGCTGGTCGGGCAGCATGAACCCGCGCGTGCTGGAGGTGGGACGACGCTTGTAGGCGCCTCTGACGTCGGCGATATTCGGCAATCATGCTTCGGGCTCTCGCGGCGCTGACCGCCGCGGTTCTGGTGTCGTCAGGGGTTGTCGCACTCGCGCCGAGCGCGGTGGCGGCTCAAACGTGGAACGACGCGCGAACTCGTGCCCTCGTCGAGCGCGCAACCGCGCGCCGAGCGGCGCAACTGGCCGATACGGCGCTCGTGGATTACCAGGCGGCCGCGCACGGCTACCTGACGTTCCTCGCGCAAGTTGGTGAGGGATTTCCCGAGCCGCCGAAGATCGTGAAAGCCGACGAGCTCGCGCTGGAAGTTTATTGGCGCTCGCCCGACCTCAGCAAGCAGCGGATCGTCGGGCGGCGCGACACGCTGTTACTGCCGACGGACATCAACTACCACCGCGACCACCTCGGCATCGTCCAGAACAACTTTCCGAACATCATGCGGCTGGGCGATGGCGACGAGGTGAGGGACGTGCCTCACCCGCTGTCGTCCCGTGGACTCGCGGCGTACGACTACGCGATCAGCGATTCGCTTCGCATCCAGCTACCGGATCGCGCCATTGATGTTCTCGAAGTGCGAGTACGCCCCAAGGACGACCGTGTGCCGGCGGCGGTGGGGGCTGTCTACATCGACCGCGAGCAGGCGACCGTCGTCCGCATGGCGTTCAGCTTCACGCGCGCCGCGCTCATCGACAAGCAGCTCGAAGACGTGTCGATCGTGCTCGAGAACGCCCTCATCGAGAATCGCTTCTGGCTCCCACGCCGGCAGGAGATCGAGATCCGTCGAACGGGCTCGTGGCTCGATTATCCCGCACGCGGCATCATCCGTGGGCGGTGGGAGATCTGTTGCTATCAGGTGAACAAGGGGTTCAGTCCGGCGCAGTTCACGGGACCGGAGATCGTGCAGGCGCCGCGCGCCGAGCAACGCGCGCATGTGTGGAAGGGACGCATCCTCGATTCGCTTCCGCCGGACGTTCGAGCCGTGACCGACGAAGACGTGCGGCGCGTGCAGGAAGAGGCACGCTCGCTCGTGCGCGCGAGTGCACTCGCCAGGACTCGCGAGACGTCGTTGAGCGCGAGGTCGATTTCCGAGTTCGCGCGCGTGAACCGCGTGGAGGGGCTCGCGCTCGGGGTTGGCGTCGGAAAACGATTCGGAGACGGCGTCTACGCACGAGTGTCCGGCCGTTTCGGCTTCGATGACCACGAGCCGAAAGGCGAATTCGTCCTCGGGTGGGAGCGGGCAAACGCCAGCGGCCTACAGCTTCGGTTGTTCCGCTCGTTCCGCGACGCGGGTGACGAGCCCGAGACCTCGTTGCTCCGGAATACCATCGCTGCCCAGGAGTTCGGAAGCGACTACACCGACCCGTATGACACCCGGGGCGGCTCACTGACGCTCGATCTCGGGAACCGCGTGGGAGGCCGCTGGCGGCTGACCGGCGGCTATGAATGGCAGGACCGCCTCGAGGTCAATGCGACCCCGGCGTCGGGCCAATACGAGCCTACGATCGCCGCCTGGAAGCTCCATGGTCCTCGCGCAGTGCTTTCATTCGAACGCCCGACGACTCTCAGCGTGGGCGGCTTCGAGGTGCGGCTTGGGGGTGAAGCGCGAGCGACACGCGCCACCGTCGATACCGCCGGCGGCGGCGCAAAAATGACGTTCGGGCGTGGCTGGGTGGGCCTCCAGGGAGAGCGCCCCATCGGCCGCGCGCGGGTCGTCCTGCGGACTTCCGCCGCCGGTTCGATTGGCCCTGACCTTCCGCCACAGGAGTTCGTCTATCTGGGCGGGCCGACCACGGCGCCGGGCTACGAGTTCCATGAGCTCGTCGGACGGTTCGGTGCGAGCCAGCGTGTCGAGACGCGGTTCTCCATTCCGTTTCCGTCAGTCTCGCTCGGTCGGTATGGGAATACGGGGCGCTCGGCGACGCTCGCTCCGTTCGCGCATACCGCCTATCTCGCGCGGGTCGAGAACGCGGATCCGGGCGGGCGGGGAGCAGGGTGGTACCCGGCGGTGGGAATCGGCGTGTTGACCGTCTTCGACCTCCTGCGATTCGATGTCGCGAAAGGATTCCGTGACGGACGATGGACGTTCTCCGTCGACGTGATTAGAGACTTCTGGTCGATTCTGTAGCAGCGGCGGGCCGCGGACTTGGTGCGGTGCGCCCAAGCCGCATCACGAACGAGCCCGCAACGCAAAATGGCCCACCGCCCTGTGCGCGATGAATGGCTGCTCCCGACGCTCGAGGGGCTCATTGCGCGCGACCTATTCGAACAGCTGAAGCAGCAGGACACCGAGAGCTACTGGGACGCCGCGGTTCGCGGAGGCTCCGTCGCCGACGATGCGATTCTGAAAGCGCTCGCGTCGCGATTTCGGATGAAGCTTGCGGACCTCGCGGTGTCCACGTCGCAAGCGCGCGAGGTCGTCCCCGAGTCGCTGGCGCGCAAGTATCGCATCGTACCGCTCGCCGTCTCGGACTCCGCGCTCGACATCGCCACGGCCGATCCGCATGACCTCGACTGTGAGCGGATGCTCGCGTTCGCGACCGGCCGTACAGTGCGTATGCAGCTCGCGGCTCCGGGGGCCATCGCCACCCGCATCGATGAGCTCTATCAGCCCGAGACGGCTGTCGAGAACATTCTCGCGGGCGTCGCCGGTCGCTATGACATCGACACCATCGCCGAAACGGGAGACGACGAGGACTTCAACCTTTCGGCCGATCGCGCGTCGGAACGGCCGGTCATTCGGCTCGTCGATCACATCATTGCCGAAGCGATCACGACGCGCGCGAGCGACATCCACCTCGAGCCCGAGGAGGGTGGCGTCGCGGTTCGCTACCGCATCGACGGCGTGCTTCGCGAGACGATGACGCTGCCGCGCGCCGCCGGCCTGCCGCTGGTGTCGCGCATCAAGATCATGGCGCAGATGGACATCGCCGATCGCCTGCGCCCGCAGGACGGTCGCGCGCGCGTGTCGGTGAACGGGACGCGCGTCGATCTGCGTGTGTCGACGCTGCCGGCGTCGTACGGCGAGAAGGTCGTCATCCGAATTCTCGACAGCCGTTCCACCGTGCTGTCGCTGGACAGTCTTGGCCTGCTTGCCGACGAGGGCCGGCGACTCAACGAGCTCGTGAACCTTCGTGAAGGCATCGTGCTCGTCACCGGGCCCACTGGTTCCGGCAAGACCACCACGCTGTACTCCGCGCTCCGCCAGATTCAGCAGCGCGCCGTCAACATCGTGACGGTCGAAGATCCCGTCGAGTACAAGCTGCAGGGCATCGTGCAGGTGCAGGTGAACGAAAAGGCCGGGCTCAACTTCGCGAACGCGCTGCGGTCCATCCTGCGTCAGGACCCGGACGTCATTCTCGTCGGTGAGATCCGTGACAAGGAGACCGCATCCATCGCGGTGCAGGCGTCGCTCACGGGCCACCTGGTGTTGTCGACGCTTCACACCATCGACGCCGCGAGCTCCGTCGCACGTCTCGTGGACATCGGTGTTGACGGCTACAAGATCGCCGCGGCGCTCAAGGGTGTCGTTGCGCAGCGTCTGTTCCGTCGCCTGTGCACGGTGTGCCGGCAGGAATCGAACGATCCGGTGTCCGAGCGGATGCGCCGGTGGCTTCCGCACGGCATGACGCTGTTCAAGGCGGTCGGCTGTCCCGAATGTTCGCAGACCGGGTACCGCGGTCGAATGGCGGTGATGGAAGTGCTCACCGTCAACAGCGATCTCGAACGGCTCATTGCCGACGGCGAAACCGCCGACGTGCTTGCCGAGTCGGCGCGCGCGAGCGGGATGAAGACGCTGTGGGAGTCGGGCGTCGAGCATGTGCGGTCAGGAGAAACAACCCTCGACGAGCTGCTCCGCGTCGTGGAGCCGCCGACCGAGACGCCGGTGCGTCGCGCTCCAGCACCTCGCGACGACAATCGCGATACGGGACGTGGCCGGCAGGACTCGGGGACAACGAAGTCCACGCGGACTCCGGCTCGCAATGGGGTCGTCAGGGCGGCGGCCATTCCCGACGACGCGCTACAGCTGCTCGACGACCTGTTCGACGAGACGTTCAACGGCAAGAAGACGGTGCTGCTCGTCGAGGATGAGGAGCCACTCCGTCGCGTGCTGCGTGACCTGCTCGAGCGGGACGGGTTCACTGTCGTCGAAGCCGCTGACGGCGTTGCCGCGCTCGATGAGGTCGATCGGAGCGCGCCCGACGTGATCGTGCTCGACCTCAATCTGCCGCGTCTCGATGGCTACGGCGTGTTGAGTCACCTGCGCGCCCGTCCGTCGACCGCGAAGTTGCCGGTCATCGTGCTGACGGCGAAGGGCGACGAAGAGAACGAGGTGCGCGTGTTCGAGACGGGCGCGAACGATTTTCTGACGAAGCCGTTCCGCCCACGTGCGCTCAGTGCGCGCCTGCGTGCGTTGTTGAAGATGAAAGCGTAGGCGAGCAGCTCATCGCCGATCGCTGATAGCTTACGCGAATGACTGAAATTCGCGTCGGCGTCGTGGACGTGTACGTCATCCGCCCGTATCGCCCCGACTGGCTCGTCCTCGCGCTCCAGCGCGGGCCGAATACCCGCTGCCCCACGTCGTGGGAGACCGTGCACGGGCGCATGGAGGCAGGCGAGCGGCCCGAGGATGCCGCGGTCCGTGAAGTGCGCGAGGAGACTGGGCTCACCATCGATCGGCTCTACAGCATCACCTGTCAGCCGTTCTACCTGCACGCCCTTGGCGTCGTGCAGATGGCGGTCGTGTTCGCCGCATTCGTGAGCGAGACGAGCGACGTCAAGCTCGGCGACGAACACCAGCGTCACGAATGGCTCACGCTGCCCGACGCATTCACTCGCTTCACCTGGCCGCGAGAGCGTGAGGCGCTGTCCCACATCCAGATCTTGTTAGGCACCGGCGATGCCGGACCAGCCGAGGACGTGCTGCGCGTGGTCTGATCGGCTCCTCCCGTCGACTACCCGTCGCTGCCGCCGTCGCCGGCGGCCGAACCGCGCACGCTCGTCACGCGCGCCGACTCGTGAGGCGCGTTCGGCTTCACGCGTACGCTCTTGGCTGGGATGCCCACGTAGACGTGGTAGCCGCGCACGTCCTTCGTCGCCACCGCCATGGCGCCCACCATGCCCTGTTCAGCCACGTGTACGCCCGCGAGCACCGTCGCGTGGTAGGTGATCCGGACGCCGTCGTCCAGGACGGTCACCGCGTTGGTGACGTCTCGCTGATCGACGATGCTGTGCGTGTGGCTGTAGATGTTGGCGTAGTCGCTGATGGAAACGTTGTTCCCCATCACGAGACCGCCGCGATCGTCGAGCAGCACGTGGCGGTGCACCACCACGTTGTCGCCAGCTTCGATGTTGTAGCCGAACGAGAACTCGACGTTCTGGAACGCTTTGAAGTTCGCGCCGCAGCGCTTGAAGATGTACGGCGCGAGCAATCGACGGAGTTTGATTCCGAGCTCGACGTTCTGGCCGCCGATGGGTAGGCGATCGAACGAGTACCAGAGCCACAACAATGGCTTGACGGCCTGGAACTTCGCGTCGTCGCACTCGGCGTAGTATTCCGGCTCGAGCGTGATGTTGCGCGGGTCGAGGGCACTGAGCGCGAGGCGCGTAGCCATAGGCAGTGACGCGTCGGCGACCGCGGTGTCCCAGTTGGCGGCGTATTGCGGGTACGCCAACTCGGCCAGCGTCCGCCGGCAGAACAGGGCGCGGTCGCACCGCGGGTCGGCGAGTGCGCCCGCGAGCTCCTCGAGCCAGGCGTCGGCGAGCGCGACATCGGAGCGCGGCGGAAGCGCGCGAAGAGGACGAAGTACCATGGCGACAGTCCCGGAAGTGCTGGGGGATCGGGGTAACCTAACGACTCGTCACGTATCCTAACGAGTCCCAAGGCGAGGCGAACGACGGCTGGCCGTCACGGAGCGCGTCCGGCGGATGCTCGACTCTTCACGAGTGAGCGCTCGCGCTCGATGCGCGGCAGGATGCTCGCCCAGTCGTCGTTGCGCTCCGTCGTGTAGGATACCGTGAGTGGTTGCTGCACATCGAGCTGACCATCGAACACATACAGCGCATCCTGCCGGCCGTTCTGTGCAAGGCGTTGTTCGCCAAAGCCTGGCGTCAACGGGAGGACGTCGAGCGGCCGAAAGTCCCTGCCAACGTTCGTGATGATGAACTCACGGGGACTGAATCGAGTTTCCCCACGCTCCACGGCGAAAAACGAGACGTACCACACGCTCACGTCGCGCGCCCCGTTGCGACGCGCGACCTGGGCAATCGCGTCGCTCTTGCTGCGCCTGAGCTCGGACATCGCTCGATACGAATCGGGCGAGAGCAGCCGAATGACGAACTCATCCAGCGGCGTCGCGCGGACCTGCAGGCTGGAGCTCCGGATGCGAATAGACACGTCGTCCTGGCGGAGCGTGCCGAATCCGGGTGGGACCTCCTGCGCCGACACCGGGTCGTTCGGACCTCGACGCTGGGCGCGCGAGGTATCGGTTGCGGACGCGACCGGCGATGGTACTCCTGAGGATGGCGCCGGCGTGCCGGCGGTGCTCGTGCAGCCGAATAGCCCCGAGAACGACGTGGCAAGCAAGGCAAACCGGTGCACTGCCGCCCGTGCCATCACGCCAACTCCGGTTCCTGTGGTTCCTGTGGTTCCGGTGGCTCGCCCGCGTCGTCGTCGGACGACGACTGCATCAGCGACACGATGGCAGTGGCGAGCTCGTCGCGGCCAAGGCCGGTGTGCGCACTGAACGGAATCACCTGATCGCCGTCGAGACCTAACGCGATCGTGATCTCGCTGACGCGCGCCGCGGCCGCTGCGGTCGATAGCTTGTCGACCTTCGTCACGGCAATGATGGTAGGGACGCCGACCTCAGCGAGAAAGTCGAGCATCTGCAGGTCGTCGTCGCTTGGTTCCCGTCGGACGTCGATGAGCTGGACCACACCGCGCAGGTTTGGCGACCGTCGCAGGTACGACTCGATCAGCGGACGCCACTCGGCGCGGCGTTCTTTCGAGATCCGGGCGTATCCGTACCCCGGAAGGTCCGCGAACACGAACTGCCCATTCACTTCGAAGAAGTTGATCTCGCGCGTTCGGCCGGGCGTGCGGCTGACTCGAGCGAACGCCTTTCGACGCACGAGCTTGTTCAGAAGCGACGACTTACCGACGTTCGAGCGTCCAGCGAACGCGACTTCCGGTAGTGTCGTGGTTGGCCGCCAGCCGTCCACGGTCGCCATCGGCCCAAGAAACTTCAGGTCGCGGATGACGAGCGGGTCGGTGCCCGTGTCGGATGACATCAGTGTGCCACCGCGGAGGAGACGGCGGCAACCGTGTTCGCGACGGGCAGCTCCGGCAGCGGTGTGGCGACGCCGCGCAGCACGAGCGCCATCACTTCGTCCATGGTGCGCACCGGATGAAAGTGCACCGCCGAACGGACCTCGTCTGGCAACTCCTCGAGCTCACGCGCGTTGCCGTACGGAATGATCACGTTGGCGATGCCATTGCGATGCGCCGCCACGGATTTTTCCTTGAGGCCGCCGATCGGGAGCACACGCCCTCGCAGCGTGATCTCTCCCGTCATCGCCGTGTCACCACGAACCGGCCGCCCGGTGAGCGCGCTGATCACCGCCGTGGCGATCGCGATGCCCGCCGACGGGCCGTCTTTCGGCGTCGCGCCGGCGGGGATGTGCACGTGCAGGTCGCGGCTGCGATGGAAGTCGCGATCGATGCCTAACGCGGCGGCCCGCGAACGCGCGTAGCTCAAGGCGGCCGTGGCGGACTCCTTCATGACGTCGCCTAACGTGCCCGTGAGCTGCACCTTGCCGCGTCCTCGGACGACCGACACCTCGATCTCCAACGTCTCTCCGCCCACGGACGTGTAGGCGAGGCCCGTCGCCACCCCGACCTTGTCGTCGAGCGACATATCGTCAGGGTCGTACGGAGCGACGCCAAGCAGTGCGCGAAGATCGTCGGGCCCTACGGACTGCGCGACGGCGACGGGCGCGGGAGCTGCTTCAGGCTCGCTGTTGGCGTTGACGGCCTTCTTCGAGCGCGACCGTTTCGCCGTCGCGGGCGGGACCGTCGCTTGGCTCACGGCCGCGTCCGACTCCGGAGCGGCGTTCGCGACTGGCGCTGCCGATGTCTCGGCACGTCGCCGTGCGAGCTTGCGGGCCACGCGCGCGAGCCGCCGCTCCAGATCGCGAACGCCAGCCTCGCGCGTGTAGCGATGTATGATCGACGACACGGCTTCCGGCTCGAACGTCACGGCCGCGGGATCGAGTCCGTTCTGACGGATCTGCTTCGGGATCAGGAACTGTCGCGCGATCGCCTGCTTCTCCGTGTCGAGATACCCGGGCAGCCGGATGATCTCCATGCGATCGCGGAGCGGCTCGGGAATCGTGCCCAGGGAATTCGCCGTCGTGATGAACAGAACGTGCGACAGGTCGTAATCGACTTCGAGGTAGTGATCGCTGAACGTGCGGTTCTGCTCGGGATCGAGTACCTCCAGCAGCGCCGACGCCGGATCACCACGGTAGTCCTGCCCGAGCTTGTCTATCTCGTCGAGCAGGATGACGGGGTTCACCACCTCGGCTCGCCGCATTGCCTGAATCACGCGCCCGGGCATCGCGCCGATATACGTGCGCCGGTGGCCGCGGATCTCCGCTTCGTCGCGCACGCCGCCTAACGACATTCGCGCGAACCGCCGTCCGAGTGCACGTGCGACCGAGCGGCCGAGTGATGTCTTGCCGACACCCGGGGGGCCGACGAGGCAGAGGATGGGGCCCTCGAGCTTCCCGACGAGTGACAGCACGGCGATGTAGTCGAGAATCCGCTCCTTCACCTCGGCGAGTCCGTAGTGGTCCTCGTCGAGCACGACGCGGGCTTTTGCGACGTCGAGTGCGTCGTCCGTCCGCTCTGTCCATGGAAGCGCGAGCACCCAGTCGACGAAGTTGCGCGCGACCGTCGCCTCCGGTGACAGCGGCGACATGCGCCGGAGCTTTCTGAGCTCACGGTACGCGCGCGCCTGCACCGGCTCCGGGAGCGCTTTCTTCTCGATGGCCGTTTCCAGGTCACCGAAGTCATCGTCGTCCTGACCAAGCTCCCGGTGAATGGCCTTCAGCTGTTCCTGTAGGTAGAACTCGCGCTGATTCTGGAACAGCGAGCCGCGGACGTCGTCCTCGATCTTCCGTTCCAGGCGTAGAATCTCGATCTCGGCTGCCAGAAGCTGCGCGAGTTGGGAGAGCAGGGCGGGGAGGGTCGGTGCTTCCAGCAAGGTCTGCCGCACGTCGTGCCGGACTGCCAGGTGCGCGGATACCGCGCACGCCTGCCGCTCTTCGGAAGCGGTTGCCTGCACCAGCGTCACGACTTCGGCCGGGATGCGCCGGTGCAAGGAGACATACTCCTCGAACAGCGACAACACGCGGCGGCCGAGGGCCGAGTTTTCGCCGGGTTCCGCCGGGTCCACGAACGGCTCCGGCGCGATCGTCGCGCGCAACGTTCCGCCGCTGGTGGCGTAGCGCGTGACCCGCGCGCGGGCGATGCCCTCGACGAGGATCTTCGTGGTGCCGTTGGGCAGACGCACGACCTGCATGAGGCGCGCGACCACACCGATACGGAAGAGGTCACCAGCCGCGGGGTCCTGCTGGTCCGCGTTCCGCTGCGCCACGAGCAGCACGACGTTGCCGTCGTCCGCTGCCGAGTCGACGGCGGCGAGGGAATGCGCGCGCCCGATGAGCAGCGGCATGACGACGTACGGAAACACCACGACGTCGCGGAGCGGGAGCACCGGAAGCCGGTCGGGTACCTCGAAGCGCTCGGCGTCGCGGGTAAGGATCAGAGCCATGGACGTAATGTACCGCGTTGCCGGGTTGCAGCGACAAAGGGCGCTTGTTGCTGGGTGGTCGTGCTGGTGGCTGGGTGACGCTGGGTGTGGCTGGATGAAAAAAGGGCGGAGTCGACTCGACCCCGCCCCACCCACTATCACCCAGCCACAAGCACGACCACCCAGCTACCAGCTTGCTCTTGTCATGCTTCTTTCTTTTGTCTCTTCGGCGAGATCTCGAGCAGTGGCGGCGTGCCCTGGGTCACGCAGGGCTCAGTGACCTTGACCTCGACGACGTCCTCGCGGCTCGGCAGCTCGAACATTACGTCCATGAGGATTTCCTCGAGGATCGCGCGCAGGCCGCGGGCGCCCGTACCGCGCTTGAGCGCTTTCGACGCCACCGCACGCAACGCCGTCTCCTCGAAGCTGATCTTCACTTCCTCGAGCTCGAACAGCTTCGTGTACTGCTTCGTAAGCGCGTTCTTCGGCTCCTTGAGGATGCGCACAAGCGCATCTTCGTCGAGCGCCTCGAGCGGCACGCACACCGGCAGTCGACCCACCAGCTCGGGGATCAGGCCGTAGCGGAGCAGGTCATCCGGCTCGACTTCCGCGAATGGATTTTTCGCGATCTGCTTCGCCTTGCCGCTCTTCACCTCTTCCTGCGTGAAGCCAATCTGTTTTCGGCCAACACGCGACTCGATGATCTTTTCGAGGCCATCGAACGCGCCGCCGCAGATGAACAGGATGTCCTTCGTGTTGATCTGGATGTATTCCTGTTGCGGATGCTTGCGTCCACCCTGCGGCGGGACAGAGGCGACCGTGCCTTCGAGGATCTTGAGCAACGCCTGCTGCACACCCTCGCCGGAAACGTCCCTCGTTATGCTCGGATTCTCCGACTTGCGAGCGATCTTGTCGATCTCGTCGATGTAGACGATGCCGCGCTCGCACTCGGCGACGTTGAAGTCACCAGCCTGGAGCAGGCGGACGAGGATGTTCTCGACGTCCTCGCCGACGTAGCCCGCTTCGGTTAGCGTCGTGGCATCCGCGATCGTGAACGGCACATCGAGAATGCGCGCGAGCGTCTGTGCGAGGAGCGTCTTGCCGACGCCTGTCGGGCCGATCAGCAGGATGTTGGACTTGTCGAGCTCGACCTCGTCATCGCGCGTGGACGCGGAGTTGATGCGCTTGTAGTGATTGTAGACCGCCACCGACAGCGCCTTCTTCGCGTGCTCCTGCCCGATCACGTACTGGTCGAGGACGTCCTTGATCTCCTGCGGCGAGGGGACCTGGGTGATCGCCTCGGCAACCTCGCGCTCTTCGTCCTCAGCGAGAATCTCGTTGCAGAGGGCGATGCACTCGTTGCAAATGTAGACCGACGGGCCGGAGATGAACTTCCGGACCGAGTCTTTCGATTTGCCGCAGAACGAGCAGCGGAGGTGTTTATCGTGGGACATGGAGGTCCGTGATACGGGATTCCACACCGCGCTGAGGCGGGTGGCTGGGGATAGCTAATAGACGTCCCCGCATGGGGTCAAGCAAAATCAAGGGTGCCGCTTGTGAACAAATTCACGAGCCGACACCCCTTCACATCACAAAGTCATCGACGGCTGTTTCGACGGCTCGACGAGCTCACCGCGATGCGAGATCACGTGATCCACGATGCCGTACGACTTGGCTTCGTCGGCCGACATGAATCGATCGCGGTCAATGTCGCGCTCGATCTGCTCGACCGGGCGGCCGGTGTGCTTCGCCATGAGGTCGTTCATCTTGCCGCGGAGATAGATGATCTCGCGGGCCTGAATCTCGATGTCTGCCGCGGTGCCCTGCGCACCACCGGACGGCTGGTGAATCATAATGCGCGAGTGCGGAAGCGCCGAACGCTTGCCGTTGCGACCCGCCGCCAGCAGGAACGCGCCCATGCTGGCCGCGAGCCCCATGCAGATCGTGTTCACCGGCGACTTCATCCACTGCATCGTGTCGTAGATCGCGAGACCAGCCGATACGCTGCCGCCTGGCGAGTTGATATAGAGGTGGATGTCTTTCTCCGCGTTATCCGCCTCGAGAAACAACAGCTGCGCGATCACGATGTTCGCGACGTCATCGTTGATCGGCGTGCCGAGGAAGATGATGCGGTCCATGAGGAGCCGCGAGAAGATGTCGTACGTGCGCTCGCCACGGCTGGAGCGCTCGATGACGTACGGAGGATAAATCGTCGGCATAGGCCTTCCTAAAAAGTGAAAGATCTACTCAACTGCAAGCTGGTGGCTTGGTGCTCGTGCTCGGTGCTGGGTGATGCTCGGTGCTAGCTAAGTGGTCCACTCAGCGTCACCCAGCCACCAGCACCCACACCCAGCCACCAGCGCTCTTGATCATCATTCAACCGTGTTCCTCTCGAGGAGCCACTTGAAGACCTTGTCTTCGGTGATCGATCGCTCGAGCTCCTTGAGACGCCCTGCCTTTTGCAGCGACGCGTAGAGCTGTCCCGGATCCGCGCCGCGCTTCGACGCTGTTTCGGCGATGCGATCGTCCAGATCCGCTTCCGTTGCCGTTAGGTTCTCGCGCTCCGCCACCGTGTCGATCACGAGGTCGCGACGCACCTGACGCTCCGCCATCGGTCGGAACTCCGCCGCAAACTTTTCCTTCTCGCTCTCCGGAACCTGGTAGGCGTTCCCGTACGCCTCTACGAGCTGACTGACCCAGCTGGGCGGGACCTCGAACGGATTCGCGCCGATGATGTCATCGAGCAGGCGCTGACGGATTTCCGATTCCGTCTCGCGCTCTGCGTTCGCTTCGAGGTCGTCGCGCACCGCTTTCGTGAGCGCGTCCATCGAGTCGAAGTCACCGACCTCGCGCGCGAAGGCATCGTCGAGTTCGGGCACGGTCTTGCGCTTCACATCCTGCACCGTGACGCGCACGGTTTTCATCTGCGAGCGCTGCGCCTCGTCCGGAAAATCCTCGGGCCATCGTACGGGCCGCTCGACGGTCTCGCCGGGCCTGGCTTCCATAATCAGCTCTTCGATCCCGGCGATGGCCTGACCAGCGCCTAGGACGAGTGGATACGGCTTGCCCTCGGGCATGGCTCCGGTTTCGTCCGCGGTCGCGAGCACCACGTTGACCATGTCACCCGGCGCGGCGCGGTCCTCGACCGGCGCCCACGTCGCCCGCTGATCGCGTAGCTGTTCGATCTGGTCGCGGACCTGTTCGTCCGTGACCGTGCGCTCGGTGCGTTGAACGCGGAAGCCCTGCGTGCGGGCGAGTGGAATGTCAGGCCGCACCTCCAGGTGAAGCTCGAACGTCAGCGGCTCGTTCTCGCCGAACTTCACGTCGTGCACGTGCGGTTGCGACGCGAGCTTCAGCTGCTCGCGCTCGAGGACTTCCTTGTAGGCCTCCTGGACAAGGCTCTCGAGTGTCTCCTGCCGAATCGCATCGGCGAACTTCTTCTTGACCATCGCCGGTGGCGCTTTGCCCGGGCGGAACCCCGGGAGCCGAACGCTGGTCGCGTAGCGTCGTGCGGCTTTGTCCTCGGCGGCCCGGACGGTCTCGATCGGCACCGAGATCTGCAGGAGGCGTTCGACGCCGTCGCTCTTCTTTGGAGTGATCTCGATGTTCATGACGAGAGGCACATAATGGATGTCGCTGGCGCCGGGCAGCGCCGCGTCGTTCGATGGTGAGCCGGCTTCCGGCCGCGAGCGGAAACCTAACCCGCGGCCGGAAGGGCACCAACCCGACTCCATGAGCGGCTCCTCACACACTGCCGCGCGGGTGCGCGCGTCGCGCCGCGTCCGTGTCCTTGCCCTGTCTCGCGCAGCACATCGCTAGTTTTCTCGAGCGCGGGTGCGGTTCGTCTGGCATCCCAATAGAACGCACGTCTTCGCCATCAATCCGCTCGGCATTCCATTCGAGGTCGTCGCGATCGAAGCGGAGCAGGCGATCCAGGGAGCGTTCTCCGTTGGCGCGAACTTCAGCTACTTCTCCCCGAGCGACTATACGCGCTCGAGCTTCGAGGTGAAGGGGCGCCTGTACCCGAACGAAGAAGCGCCGCGTGCATTTGCCGTCGGTCTCGGGTTAGGCGCGGTGAACACTCGCGAGCACGTCACGGAGAACGGAGTCGAATCGCTGGTCGACGAGACCAGCCCGTCGATCGCTGTTTACGTCGATTACAACTGGCTGCTTGGTCGCGGCCGGCGCTTCTACGTCGGCAGTGGTCTCGGTGCCAAACGGATCCTCGGCGACGCCGATGCGTTCGACAGCGCGCCGTTCGTGTACGGCACCGCGAGGTTCCTGATCGGCGTCGCGTTCTAGCGAACGGCGCCGGCGACGGCGCCGTGACCACTGCGCGGCTGGTCCGCTACGACATCACCTAACGCGGACTCGTCGCAGCCGAGGATCGCCGATGATGCGATCAGTCATACGCGACCGATCATGTCCGCGACGATCTTTCCCGAGCTGAGAACACCGGGCACGCCGGCGCCGGGATGCGTTCCGGCGCCAACCAGATAGAGGTTGGGAACATCCTCGCTCTTGTTGTGAGGACGGAACCACGCCGACTGCGTCAGCGTCGGTTCGACGGAGAACGCACTCCCGAGGTGACTGTTCAACGTCTCGTGGAAGTACCGCGGATCCACTCGCTGCTCGGCGACGATGTGACGGCTCAGTCCCGGCAGATAGCGCTGTTCCAGGTAGCGGATGATCGCGTCGCGATACGGCGCGGATGCCTGCGCCCAGTCGGTGCGACCGCCCAAGTGCGGAACGGGCGACAGCACGTACCAGCTGTCGCAGCCCGGCGGCGCGAGCGACGTGTCCGTCGCCGTCGGACGATGCAGGTAGAGCGAGAAATCGTCCGCGAGCGTCTTCCGGTCGAAGATGTCGCCGAGCAGACCCTTATAGCGCGGCCCCATGAGGATCTCGTGATGCGCGATGTCCTCGTAGCGTCGATCGGTACCGAAGTAGATGACGAACAGCGACATCGAGTACCGCAGGCCATCGATGCGGCGATCCGTGTTCACCTTTCGCGCGGCGGCCGGCACGAGTCGCCGATAGGTGAACGCGACATCGGCGTTGCTCACTACCGCATCGGCGGTCAGCCGTTCACCGTCAACCAGCGTCACTCCGCGGGCGCGGCGCGTCACAAGATCGACGTCTATCCCACCGACCTCCGCATCAAACCGGATTTCGCCGCCGAGATCCGTGAACAGCCGCACGAGCGCGTCGACGAGGGCGCCCGTGCCTCCCATGGCGAACCAGACACCCCATCGTTTTTCGAGTACGTGAATGAGTGCGTAGATCGACGAGCTGTGGAACGGATTCCCACCGATGAGGAGCGGGTGAAAGCTGAACACCTGCCGCAAGCGCTCGTCGGAGAAGTAGCGTTCCGCGACGCGAGCGACGGAACGGTCAGCGCGGAGGCGGACGAGCTCCGGGAGTACGCGCATCATGTCCGTGACCGTCGTGAACGGCTGGTCGACGAGCGGAAAGGCCGCATCGAAAATGCGTTGAGCGGCGACGCTGAATCGATCGTACCCATCGACGTCGCTCCCCCTGAACCGGCGGACTTCGGCGCGTAGCTGCTCCGAGTCCCCCGTGTACCGGAACACGGCCCCGTCTTCGAAACGCACGTTGTAGTAGGGATCGAGCCGTACGAGTCGAACTGCGTCTGATGTCTGCCGGCCGGCGAGCGCGAACAGCTCGTCGATCATGGCCGGCGCGGTGAGGATGGTCGGGCCGGCGTCGAACGTGAAGCCATTCTGGCGAAAGACATAGGCCCGGCCACCGGCCCGATCGCGCTTCTCTAGGATGACGACTTCGTGCCCCTGGGCCTGCAGCCGTATCGCGGCGCTGAGACCACCGAACCCCGAGCCAATGACAACAATACGCATTATGTGAGTGTGGGCGTGACCAGATCGCGACGCCTAACGTGGGCGTGCGTCGTGCGTGCGCGGCAACCCGTCGACCGACGCGGGGGGGCTCGCTGCCGATCGGTCGGCGAGCACCCGCAGCTGCGGTGTTGGAGCCGCCCAAAGGATCGCACTGCTGCGGCACTCCAGCGATCCCGCCATACGGCGCGAGACTCATGCGGGTCACCGGCCTAGTGTCGCGGCGGGTAAAGCAAAAAGAGGGCGTTATTGACAAGCCGTCGAGCGCCATCGTAATAAAGCTACGCCCGAAAGCGTGTACGAACGACCCAGCCCGCCGTTGTCACGTTTCGTCACAGGCGTGCGTGGTGCCGAGTCAGTGCGGCACGCCACCAGTGATCGATACCGAAATGGTAAGACGATAAGAAAATCAGCCCGACTCCTTGTGCGTCATGACCGTCCGCTGTGTTGGCGTTGATTGAATGACGCGCGCTCGATGTGTCGGATCAGCCATCCGACCGGCCGTACCGTTCAGTGTAAGGCACCCACGAAGCGGGAGGAACTCATGAGAGGGCGATTTCGTCAGCGGATAACGAGCGTCGTTGCAGTCGCGATCACAATGGCACTGCCACCGACTCTGTTCGCGCAGCAAGCGACCGGCGTCGGTACAATCGAGGGGACGATACGCGAAGCGGGCACCGGCCGTCCGCTCGAGGGCGTCCAGGTCGGCGTCACGGGCGCGAATATCGGAGCTGCCACGAACGGGCGAGGCCAGTACCGCATCACGAACGTGCCCGCGAGGACTGTAGAGCTGCGCATTCGTCTTGTTGGGTTCACGCCATCAAACCGCACCGTTGTCGTTACCGCGGGCCAGATCAAGACGGCCGACTTCGAAATCAGCCAGTCGGTGCTTCAGCTCGAGGCCGTCGTCACCACAGGCACCGGTGGCGCCGTTGAAGTGAAGAAGCTGTAACACAATCGGAAACATCGAACCGCCGAAGTACGCGCCGATCAATACGCCGTCGGAGCTTCTTCAGGGAAAGGAGCCGGGACTCGTCGGCCTGCCATCGAGCGGTATGACGGGCGAAGGGGCGCGTATCCGCATCAGGGGTAACGCATCGCTGTCGC
>Ga0207691_10000473_pt1 | contig 39851 bp, 51 predicted proteins | sample KBSM13metaG_FD_184327 | JGI IMG/M metagenome (GOLD analysis project Ga0207691, IMG submission 184327) | Miscanthus rhizosphere microbial communities from Kellogg Biological Station, Michigan, USA - KBS M1-3 metaG (SPAdes) (version 2) | ecosystem: Host-associated > Plants > Roots > Rhizosphere >...
GCGAGGTGCGCAGCCTGATGAAGTACCAGCCGGCGCTCGGCGTCCCGAAGATGTTCGCGGCGACCAGCACGGGCAAGATCTACGACGTGACGACGGCCACGCTGTCGGGCGTCACGCCGGCCGCCGTCACGACGGTGACGGGCGGTACGCCCCCGGGCGAGTGGACGTCGCTCAACTTCGTGTCCCAGGCCGGCGTGCGTGGCCTCGTCTGCGTGAACCCGGGGAGTGGATACTGGGTCTACAACGGCACGACGTTCACGCACGTCACGATGGGTGCCGGGGTCGGTCAGGTCGGCGGCGTCAACCCGAACCTCTTCACCTTCGTCACCGTCTTCAAGAACCGGCTCTGGTTCATCGAGGGTGGCAGCACCCGTGCGTGGTACTTGCCGCTCGGCCAGTTCTACGGGGCGGCGGTCTCGTTCGACTTCGGCGCGATGCTGCCCAACGGCGGCGAGCTTGCGGCCCTCATCAACTGGACCGCCGATGGCGGCGGGGGCCAGGGCAGCAGCACGGGCGGCGGCACGGTCAACAACCAACTCGTGGTCGTCAGCGACCAGGGCGACGTGCTGGTGTACGGAGGCGACGACGCCTCCGACCCGAGCCTGCCCGAGCACGTCCAGGGCCGCTGGTACGTCGGCCGGGTGCCGACCGGGCACCGCTTCTTCAGCCTGTACGGGTCCGACGTGATCATCCTGTCCGAGCGCGGCATGTGCTTCATGTCCGAACTGATGCGCGGCCAGGGCTTCTTCGAGAACGTCGGCACCGCCCAGGCCATCAACTCGGCCCTGGCGGTCGACATCGCGGCGAGCCTCGACAGCCGCTACTGGGAGGTGGTCTTCCTGCCCCAGGAGCAGTTGATCATCATCAACCGGGCCGAGATCAACACCGAGAACCTGCAGTGGGTCTACGAGGTGAACAACCGCGCCTTCGCGACCCTGCGCAGCATCCCGATGCTGACCGTGGCGACCTTCAACGGGGCGTCCTACTGCGGAGATCTCGCCGGCCACGTCTGGTGGATCTTCGAGGGCAGCACCGACGGGGCCGTCGATGACGTCCCCGGCCTCGATCTCCAGGCCGTCTGCGTGACCGCCTTCCTGCCGATGGGCGAGGGCATCCGGGTCAAGCGCTTCCTGATGGTCCGGCCGAGCTTCATCTCGTCCTCGGCCCCAGGCGTGCAGACACGTCTGAACGCCGAATGGAACCTGGGGGCACCGAGCAGCGTGCCGCCCTACCTCGGGGCCGGCGAGAACCTCTGGGACGTCGCGACGTGGGACTTGGCGACGTGGGACGGCGAGGGCCAAAGCTACGAGGGCTGGGCCGGCGCGTCCGGCACGGGCAGGTACGGCTCCCTGGCGATGCGCGTGCGGGGCGCGGCCGACACGATCTTCGTCGGCTGGCAGGCCCTGGTCGAGCAGGGAGGCATCCTGTGATCACTACCGAGAACCAGATCGGCCTGATGCGCTGGATCTGCGACCGGATCGGCTACATGCCGTCGCCGTTCTTCCGCGCCATCGGGAGCCTCAGTCACATCGACGGGCACTTGCGCGGCGTGGTCGGCTACGACAGCTACAACGGCGCGAGCGTGGTGATGCACATGGCCGGCGAGCCGGGCTGGATCGACAAGGCGATCCTGCACGCCGCCTTCGACTACCCCTTCAACACGATGGGCTGCTCCCAGGTGCTGGCGTTCGTCCCGAGCGGGAACGACACGGCCCAGGACATCGACACCCGGCTCGGCTTCGAGACCGTGGTGGAGCTTGAGGGAGCACATCCCGACGGGTCGCTGATCGTCATGCGGATGAAGCGCGACGACTGCAAGTGGATCTCACCGCACAGGACGCATTGACATGGGCAAGAAGTCAGCACCGCCGCCGCCGCCCGACTACCGGGCCCAGGCCGAGGCCACGGCCAAGAGCAGCCAGCAGGCGCAGACCCAGGCCGACTGGGCGAACCGTCCCGACCAGACGGACATGTACGGCAACAAGACGTCATGGTCGACCCAGGCCGTGGTCGACCCTGCCACCGGCCAGACGATCAACAAGTGGTCGCAGAGCACCCAGCTATCGCCCGACCAGCAGGCCGCCGTCGACTCCGAGATGGCGATCAGCAAGGGCCTCATGGGCACCGCCCAGGGCATGCTCGGCCGCGCCAACGAGGCGGTCTCGAAGGACTTCGACTGGGGCAACCTCCAGGCGATGGGCAAGGTGCCCCAGTCCGGGCAACTCCAGGGCGCGGGCCAGGGCCTGATGTCCGGGCTGAACACCGCGAGCCTCGGCAGCATGCCGACCGCCGACGACCAGGGCCGCCAGCGGATCGAGAACGCGATGTTCGACCGCATGCGGCCCGAGCACCAGCAGGCCCAGGCCGGTCTGGAGGCCAAGCTGGCGAACATGGGCCTGACCCGGGGCAGCGAGCAGTGGAACCGGGAGGCACAACGACTCGGCGACCAGCAGTCCCGTGAACGCTACAACGCCCTGGAAGCCGGCGGCGTGGAGCAGCAGCGCCAGTTCGGCATGCAGATGCAGGGCCGCGAGCAGGGCTGGAACGAACTGATGGGTGCGGGCACGTTCCAGAATCAGGCACAAGCCCAGGGCTTCAACCAGAACGCGGCCCAGACCCAGCAGAATTTCGGGCAAGACCTTCAGGCGGCGAACTACCAGAACCAGCTTCGCCAGCAGCAGATCGCCGAGCAGCAGATGGCCCGCCAGATGCCGCTCAACGAACTTAACGCATTCATGTCCGGGCAGCAGGTCGGCGCGCCCCAGTTCGGCAACTTCAACACCTCCCAGGCGGCCGGCGCGGTCGACTACACGGGCGCGGCGAAGGACCAGTACGGGGCCAGCATGGACGCCTACAACGCCAAGCAGAAGCAGCAGGCCGGGCTGATGTCGGGCATCGGCTCGATTGCCGGTGCCGGGATCATGGCGTTCTGACATGGCCGTCACCGTCCTGCAGTTCTCCGGAGGGATCGACTCCCTCTGCATGCTTCTGCTGCTGCGCAAGAGCAGCAGGGCGGGGGCGCATGTCGTCACGGTCCTGACCGACGGCGCGTACCCGGACGCCGAGCAGTACCTCCAGGCTGTCGCGAACGAGATGCGGATGTACACGTTCCACACGGTCCGCACCGAGCGCTACCTCCCGCACTACGGCCAGCCGGTCGACATCGTCCCCCTGCGCTGGACCGCCATGGGCCAGCTTGCCCGGGGCACGCACGACGTCCGCTATCAGGACGCCTTCTCGTGCTGCAACCGGGCGATCTGGGAGCCGCTCGACAAGAAAAGCCGGGCGCTCGACGCGACCGACATCTACCGGGGCCAGCGCAACGACGACCGGCTGAGATCTCCGCTGAAGGACGGCGACGAGGACCGGGGCGTGCGGATGCACTTCCCGCTGGCCGACTGGGGCCGCCAGGAAGTGCGCGAGTATGTGATCGACAACGCCCCGCACCTCCTGCCCGAGTACTACGCCATGGGCGAGCAGACGTCGCGCGACTGCCTCGACTGCACCGCCTATCGGGCCGACAACGCGATCCGGGTGGACAACCTGCCGGATCTCGAGAAGCAGCGTGTAAACGGGCTGATCACCCGCTGGCACAGAGATGTGATCACCGAACTGGAGAACCCGAAATGATGCCTGGACAACCCCCGAGCGACCCGATGGCGTATGCCCCCGTGGCACCGCAGCAGCAGCGGCCCGACCGCGACCAGATGCTGATGGAGTACCTGATGCAGCAGGGCGCGGCCCAGCCCGAGCAGCAGAAGATCGCCCAGCAGCGGGCCACGGCGAACCTGCTTCGCCAGGGCGGCATGCAGGCACCCGGCATGCGCAGCAGCCGGGCCAGCACGGGCGGCACGATGGACACGGCTCCCCACCCGCTGGAGATGCTCGGCCAGCTTGCCCAGGCCGGTGCCGGTGCCTACACCGGCATGCAGGCCGATGCGTCGGCCCAGGCCGCCCAGGCCCTGCAGGGCCAGCAGCTTGCCGACCTGCGCAAGCGCATGTACGGTGCAGCGCAGACGCAAGGCGAGGCGCAGTTGCCGATGGGCGGGGGCATGTAGGGGGTCGTCATGTCCACGTTCGGTCTCGACATCACCGGCATCCTGCTCGGCCTCCACGAGGACCAGCAGGCGGCTGCACGCTCGGCGGCTTTGCGCGGCAAGCCGCCACCGCCGCCGGCCCCGGTCGCGGGCCTGGGTGGCGGGGCGACCGGGGGTTGGGACAGTCCGCCGCCGCAGCCGACGCCGCAAGCGATCCCGCAACGACCGATGCCCCAGCCGCAGGCCCAGCCGCCCCGCCAGGGCACGATGCTGCCTCAGGCCATGGCTACCCAGCCACAAGGCCCCCCAGCGCCTCCTGCGGGCTCTATTCAGGTCGACCCCGACACCGTCTGGGAAAAGGAGAACGCCGACCTGATGAAGAAGCAGGCGAAGCTGCTGACCGAGTACCAGCAGTCGCTCGCCCCGCCCGACATGACGGCGGCCCAGGAGGCTTACGGCAAGCGGGCCGACCGGGGCGGCAGTCAACTCCTGCTCGCCCTGGCGGCCCAGCATGCCGGCGACAACTACAAGGGCGTCCAGGGCCACTTCCTGAAGCAGGCCGCCGAGGCGGCCGAGCCGATGAAGGTCCAGGGCGGGACGCTGACCGACACCGGCTTCATCGAAGACCCGGGTTACCGCCAGGAACTGAAGCTGAAGCAGATCCAGGCCCAGATGGCGCAGTACCAGCACATCATCGACGGCAACAACACCCGGCAGGCGAAGATCGATGCGGCCAAGGAGATCGAGCGGCTGAAGCGCGAGGGCTGGGAGTACCAGCGTGGGACGGCGGTGCAGGTCGCCAACATCACGGCCGGCGGGATGGGGGCGTCGGGCCCCGGCAAGGCCGACTTCGAGGGCATCGACGCCACCACCGGCACCGAGGTGATCCGGGGCAAGGACGGCCGGGCCTACCGCGCCACCGGGAAGGTCGGTGTCGACGGCAAGCCCGTGTACGAGCCGCTGCCGGGGACGTCGGGCGGCAGCATCATCCCGAAGGCGACCTACGAGAAGAACGTCCACGACGCGACCGAGGCCGCCCAGGCGCACGACAACATGACGACCCTGCTCGCCAGGGTGCAGGCCAACCCGTCGGCGTTCGGGCTCGGCCCGTCGCTGGCTTCCGCAGTGCCCGGCGTGCTCGGCAAGTCGAAGTTCCAGACGATTGCCGGCATGACCCCCGAGGCGAAGGCCCTGCGGTCCAACTTCGCCGAGGACGCGGCGAAGGAGATGAACCGGCTGTACGGCGCGGCCCAGTCGGCCGGCGAGGCGGCCCGGGCCCAGCAGTTCATCATCTACCCGCAGACCGACGATCTCGCGGACGTGATCACCAAGCTGGAAGGCGGCCGGGCCTATGCGGCCGACGCCAGGAAGCGCTGGGGCAAGGCGGTCGGTCAGGCCGTCACCGAGCGCACCGGCATCAAGCCCGAGGCTTCAGCACCGGCAGCGCTGCCGGGCAAGCCGAAGTTCGCGATCAACCCGACGTCGGGTGAGCGGCTGCAACTCGTCAACGGCAAGTGGGAGCCGGTGCCATGAGCACGAGCGTGCCGAATCCGCCGCCCGGCTTCGAGGTCGAGGAAGATCCGCCGCTGCCGTCGGGGTACATCCTCGACCGGCGCGGCGTCAAGTTCGGCGAGCCCAAGCCCGAGCCGACCGGCCTGGGCTCGCGCGTGCTGACCGGCCTCATGGACCCGGTCGTCGGCGCGGCCCAGCTTGCCGACAAGGCCATCAACCCGATCCGGCAGGCTGTAGCCCCGGGCGCGATGAGCATGGACGACTACGTCCGGCAGCGGGACGCCGAGTACAAGGCCCCCGAGGGCGTCGACTGGGGCCGGATGGGCGGCAACATGGCGAACCCGCTGAACTACCTGGGCGGCGGGGGCGGGCTCGGGCGGATGGTCGGCCAGGGCGCGGTCTCGGCCGCCATGGCACCGACCGAGGCCGGCGACGACGGCGGCACCTACCTCCTCAAGAAGGCCGGGCAGGCCGGCCTGGGCGGCGTCTTCGGCGGTGCCGGCGGGGCGCTCACGCGCGGGGTCGCGCGGCCGACCGCCGACGCCCAGGCCCTCATCCGCCAGGGCGTGCGGCTCACGCCAGGGCAGGCGGCCGGCGGGTTCTGGAACACCACCGAGCAGAAGCTGACCAGCCTGCCGTTCGCAGGCGACGTGATCGACCGTGGCCGGCGGCGTGCGGTCGAGGACGTGCAGGAGCGGGCCATCGAGCGCGCCACGGGAACCCCGGGCTTGCGCACGGTGCGGGCGGCGAACGACGCCATCGAGGACGCCTACGATCAGGCGGTGCCGCACATCCGGGCGAACCCGGGCGGCATCTTCGAGGCCGCCCAGGCGTACAACGCCGCGCTGCAGAACCCCAGGCTGATCCCCGAGTACCGGGACATCCTGACCGGCCTGTGGGACAAGCACTTCAGCCAGTACAGCCTGCTGCAGGGGCGGGGCCTGAAGGAACTGGACAGCGAACTGGGGAGCCTTTCCCGCGACTACCTCAAGGGGAGCCCGCACGACCGGGTGCTGGGGCAGGCGATCAACGACATCAAGGTGGCGATGCGCCAGGGCTGGGCCCAGGGCGGCGGCATGCCGGCGGTCGAGGCCGGGCGTTTAAACGCCGCGAACCGGGCCTACCGGGGGATGATCCCGATCAACGAGGTGGCGAGCCGGCGGGCCGACGAGCTTGCGATGCCGAGTCCCCTCCGCAAGGCCCTGGCGAAGCAGGACCGGACCCAGGTCACCCGCCGGTACGACGACCTGCTCGACCCGGCGGCGCGCACGCTCACCCAGACGATCCCCGACAGCGGCACGGCGGGCAGATCCGCCCTGCAGTCGCCGATGAAGATGGCGCTCGGCCTGGGCGCGAGCCTTCCGGCGTGGCTGGCGACGTCGGGCCCCGGTGCCCGCGTGCTGCTCGGGGAGTCCCGGGGTCAGCAGCTTCTCGGGCCGTACGCCGACCCGGCCATCCAGGCCATGATCGCCGCCCTTCGAGAATGAACGGAGAACAGAATGCCTCGTAGCGTTTCCGGCAACTACACGCTGCCCCTGCCGCCGGTCGCCGCGAACACGGTCATCCAGGCGGCCTGGGCGAACACCTCCCTGGACGACATAGCCCAGGGCATCACCGACTCGCTGGATCGGTACGGACGCGGCGGGCTGGTCGCTCCTTTCCGGTTCATCGACGGGTCCGAGGCGCTGCCGGCCTGGGCCTTCTCCTCGGAGACCGGCACCGGCATGTGGCGCGACCCGGGCGGCGGCATCCTGGCGATCTCGATCCTCGGCTCGAAGGTCGCGCAGTGGTCGGCCGCCGGCCTCCTGGCCGGCGACATCACGGCCCTGAACGGGACGATCCAGACCCTGTCGGTCACCGACATCCTGACGAGCACCGTCGATGCCGACAGCCTCATCGTCACCGGCCCTGCACACGTCACCGGGTCGGTGCTGTTCGACTCGTCGCTCGAAGTCGTCGGCGACACCTACATGCACGGCAAGCTCGGCGTCGGCATCGCGCCGGCCGCCAAGCTGCATGTCTCGGACAGCGTCAACCAGCTTGCACGCTTCGACTCGACCGCCGCCACTGGGGGTTACATCGGCTTCCTCACCTCGGGCACGCTGCAGGCGCGTGTCGGCGTCGGCGGCAATGTCGTCACGGGCTCGTCCCTCACCGACCTCGGCCTCCGCAGCGACGGCGGCAACATCTACTTCGCCGCCGGCAGCGGGGTCGAGAAGATGCGGATCGACACGGCCGGCAACGTCAGCATCGGGCAGGTCGCCCCTGGCGCACGGCTTCACGTTGTTGCGCCCGACGATGCGCGGCTGATACTCGACGGCACCGGGTCCGGTATCGGCTCGGGCGGCACGATCCTGTTCGCTCGCACGGGTGTCACCAAGGGCTCGCTCGGCGTCCAGGCAAACCGCTTCGGCGACTCCAGCGGCAACCTCTTCCTCCACGCCAACGACTACCTGCGCGTCAATACCGGGCCCGGGGTCGGCACCACCGCGTTCGAGATCTCCGGCAGCAACCAGTTCATCGGCATCGGCCGTGGGCCGGGCGTCAAGGTCGACATCCTCGGCGTCAACAATGTCGTCGGGTGGGGCGGCAACAACGACCTCCGCATCTCGTCGCAAAACGCGACCGTCGCGACGACCTATGGCTGGAACCAGATGGGCACCACGGGCGACTATGCCTGGGGCAACGCTGGCGGCGAGCGGATGCGGATGTACTCGGCCGGCACCATCGGCATCGGGCAGGCGGGCGGCACCGTCACGGCATCGGGCCTGGAGATCAAGGGCAACGCGAATCCCCTCATCCTCCACGGCCCCAACGCGGGGGGCTATGTGGGCATGCGGCTCTACAACGACTCCTACAACAGCGGTCGCTCGGTAGAGATCAACTACTCGGGGACGTCCTGGGCCGGTCAGTTCGTCACCGACAGCCCTGTCGGCGAGCAGGCCGCCATCGTCACCACCGGCCTGTACCCGATGTCCATCGGCACAGGCAACCGTACCCGCATCATGATCCCGGCAGCGTCGGCTTCGCCGGTCCTGATCTACCAGAACGGCAACCCGTACGCGCCGCTGCTCGACCCTGGCAATCTCGGCACCATCGGGATCGGCTCGGTGATCGGTGCCGAGGCCAACGGTGCCGCGTTCACCGGCCTTGTGGGTGGGGGCATTGTCTCGTTGAGCGGTGCGTCCACGCTCTCGGTCTACGGCTTCTCACCCGCCGCGAACGTGGTGCTGACCACCGGCCAGTACCGGCTGCTCGGGCGCGTCAGCGCGAACTTCGGCATCTGGATGCGAGCCGCTTGATGTATGTGGACCCTGCTCCTGCCCCTGGCCCTGGCCGGCTGCGCCGTCGCGAACGAGTGCGGGTCGGCGGCTGTCAACATCAACACCCACCGCTCCATCGAAGTGGACACCGACGACCCTGAAAGGAAACCCAATGGCAACGATCTTCGAGGAAGCCCGCCGCCGCCGCGAGAAGGCGCTGGAGGAAGCAACCAACCCCCAGGCTCCACCGGCAAGTGCAACGGTTCCACCACCTCCCGTTGACTTCTTCAGGCCCAAGCCGCTCGACCCCGAGGCCGAGGCGGCGAAGGCCCGCAAGCTGGCGGAACTGCTGCGCAAGCGCTGAATTCCCCGTAACGAAACCCTGACCGGAGACCGCCATGGCACTCGTCAACATCCTCATCACGATCCTCATCCTGGGGCTCGTCTTCGGACTGGTCTGGTGGGTGCTCGGGCAGATCCCGCTGCCCCCGCCGTTCCTGCTGGCGGCCCAGGTCGTCCTCGGCATCATCATGGTCATCCTGCTGCTGTCGATGCTGTTCGGCGGCATCAACGTGCCGTGGAGGCTTGGATGAAGCGGCTGCTCCTAGCCCTGCTGCCGCTCGCCGCCCAGGCCCAGGTGCCCCCGGTCTACAACGTCGAGGGCGTCCCGGGCAAGTACATCCTGTACAGCAACAACCTGCTGGTCAGCCGCTACAACACCCAGCCCGAGTGCTCGACGGCGGCGACCAAGCTGAAGCAGACGACGAGCAAGACGGTCATCTGCCAGAACACGGTGACCTACATCCGGACGCCCAAGCCGGTCGAGCCGCCGCCCGACATGCACGTCGGCCTGCCGGTCAGCGACCCGTCCACATGGCCGGTCCCGCAGCCTGGAGTGGACGGGGAGTGGCTGCAGCAGACCGGGTACATCCCGCCGTCCCGTGTTACCTGGGGCTGGGAGGAGGGCGGCGACTTCCGGCTGATCTGCAACTGGTCGAAGATGGGCTACGACGACCCCATCGTCTACCCCGGCAAGCCGGGGGCGGCCCACCACCACACGTTCTTCAGCAACACCGCCATCGACGCCTTCACCACGTCGGCGAACATCCGCTCGAAGGGCAACGCGACGTGCCGTGGCGGCACGATCAACAAGTCGGGCTACTGGATACCGTCGCTGATCGACACCGCGACCAACAGGCCGCTCGCGCCGAAGGATCTGCTGATCTACTACAAGACCGGCAACTGGCCGTACTTCAACAACAACCCGCCCATCGCGCCGCTGCCGCCAGGGCTGAAGATGATCGCGGGAGATCCGACCCGCACCACGGCGGGCGGGGTCGGCACATGGCTGTGCCTGATCCCCTCGACCGGCTCGGACCGGCCCGGGACGAAGGGGTCGGCCATCCCGACCAACTGCCAGCCCGGCGACGAGCTATGGGGCAACATCCCGTTCCCGCAGTGCTGGGACGGCAAGAACCTCGACAGCCCGGACCACAAGAGTCACCTCGCCTATCACATCCAGTTCTGGACCGGCGACCCGCAGCGCCAGTACCGCTGCCCGGACACCCACCCGGTGGTGCTGCCGGCGATCACGTTCCTGCCGAAGTGGACCATCCCGGCCAACGCGGACACGAGCAAGTGGCGGCTGTCGTCGGACGTCTACACTGGACCCGCAGGCTACAGCCTGCACGGCGACTGGATCAACGGCTGGGATCAGGCGATCACCGAGTTGTGGGGCCAGAAGTGCATGACCGAGAAGCGCGACTGCGGCTCGGCGAACCTGGGTGACGGTCGCGTCACCCAGGAGTTCCAGGGGAACTAGGCGGGCAGGGTGCCGGCCTTCTTCTGGCCGCGCCGGATGGCGAAGCGCAGGGCCAGGAGGCCGATGCCGGCGAGCGCCAGCGAGCCGGGCTCGGGCACCGCGTTCGGCGTGGCCGAGCGGTAGGCCCACTCCTCGAAGCCATCGGCGGTCGAGGCCGACCCGCCAGCGGCACCGAACGACGTGCCGAAGATCAGCCGGCTGTCGAGCGCCACGCCAGCGAATTCGGCCACCGGGATCAGCATCGACAGGTCGTAGCCCAGGCCCGAGCCCGAGAACAGCGTGCCGTCCATGACGATCTGGTTGGTCGGCCCCATCGCATAGATCAGCGACGAGAACAGGCCATCGACGTCGGCCAAGCTGGTCACGTTCTGGTTGGTCAGCAACTGCAGCGCAGCCGACTGGGCGTCCCAGATCCGGATCGTGTCGATGCTGATCAGCTTGTCGCCGACCGAGCTAGGCTCGTTGGTGTCGAGGAAGAACTGGTAGTAGTCCGTCCCGCCCAAGGTCACCACCCCCAGGTCACTTCTCGTGAAAGTGTTGGTGAAGGTGTTGGCGTTGTCGCGCTTGTCGGTCAGCGGCAGCAGGTTGACGTTCGGGATGTCGGTTGTAACCCCGGACTCCGTCCCGTTCTGCTGCGTCCCGAGGAACGGTGTGATGACACCGGACCCGATGTTCGACAGGTTCGTCGGGTTGGAGAAGATCGTTGTCCCGCCGCTCGTGTCCGTCGCGAAGGTGCAAGAGCCATCCTTCGCGAACAGGGTGCAGACCTCGGCGGATGCCGAGGCTGCGGCCAGCATGAGTGCGCCGGCCAGTAGTGCTTTCTTCATTGAGATCTCCCATTGCGCCAGGGTAGGAAGGGGCACCCCGGCAAGGCCCCTGCAGGGGCTTTGATGGTGATCTCAGTCGGTCCCGGCGGCGAGCCCCTCACTCGTGGGGGGTGCCTGCTGGCGGCGGCGATTCTCGGCCGCCGCCTGCTCGCCGATCTTGCCGAGCAGGGTGTAGCTGACCTTGGCCGGCAGTTCGCCGAGCGCCCGCAGCAGCAGGTTCACGTCCTCGTCGGTCAGGTCGAGGTTCATGCGTTCCCCCAGGGGAAGTCGGGCCGGAAGGTCGACGGCGGCACCTTGAAGAACGTGGCGATCTGCTGGGCGCGGAGCACCGGCAGCGGGAAGTTGCGGTCCTTCCGGCAGGCCCGCTCCCACTTGTAGATCGACTGCGGGCGTACGCCGAGGTGCTTGGCGAGGATGGACTTGTTGTGGTCCTCGGGGTCTTCCTTGAGGTACGACTCCAGCAGGTAGACGAACGGGTGGCGCGTGATGCGCTTGTCGCCCATCGTCGCCGGCAGTTTCAGGATCGGCTGGCGTGCGCCAGGGCCGGAAGTGGGTTTGGTCTTTTTCACTTGTTGCCTTTCAGACGGTTGAGGATTGCGGACTGGACGTCGGCCTTGGTGGACAGCGCCTGCGCGATGTCCTCATCGACCGTATCCTGCACTGCGAGGTAATGTATCACCACGGGCTTGCTTTGACCCTGGCGGTACACGCGGGCATTTGTCTGGATGTGCTCCTCCAGGGACCACGTCAGACCGAACCAGCAGACGGCATGGCCGCCGGCCTGGAGGTTCAGGCCGTGGGCCACCGACGTCGGGTGGACCAGCAGCACCGGCAGCTTGCCGGCGTTCCAGTCGGCCTCGGTGGTCTTGGCCTCGGTCTTGCTGACCCCGCCGCCCAGGTACGGCACGATGGTGCCCGGGGGCAGCACGGACTTCAGGGCCTCGCGGATCGCCGGCACCTCGTGCAGGAAGGCGACGGCCACCAGCAGCGGGGTGCCCTGCTGCTCCTCGACCAGATCGCACAGGGCGCTGATCTTGTTGTTGTGCAGGAAGGTCGAGCCGCCCTCGTGGTAGGCCCAGCCATTGACGATCTGGCGCAGCTTCATCACGGCAGCGGCGGCGGTCGGGGCGGTCAGGGTGGTGCCGTCCCGGGTCTCGGTCACGAGGTTCTGGGCAAGCTGGTTGTAGGACTTGCGGACCGCCGTCGGCAGGGTCACGGGGATGACGTTGTAGGAGATCCCCGGCATCTTCAGGTAGTCCTCGGCCTGGAGCCGCAGGCTGATGTCGGCGATCTTGCCGGCCACCTCGACGTCCGAGCCCTTGCGCGGGTGCCAGACGTCGACCGTGTCGCCGCCGCCGATGCGGATGGTCTCCGACTCCATGAACATCCTGCGGAAGTGGGTGATGTAGCGGCCCAGGCGGTGGCCGTCATCGAGGATCTGGATCTGCGCGAACAGGTCTTCGATGCTCTGCGGAGCCGGCGTGCCGGTCAGGATGAGGCGGCGTTTAAACGACGGGAGAATCTGCTTCAGGGCCTTGAAGCGCTTGCTGCGGGCGTTCTTGAAGCGGGTCGACTCATCGACCACCAGCAGTTCGGGCTTGGTGCCGAAGGCGCAGACGCCGCCGATGACGGTCGTCAGCCAGTCGACCATCTCGGGGTTGATCAGGTACACGTCGGCCGGGGTCTGCATGGCCTTCATGCGCTGGGCCGGCGTGCCGTGGACGATGGAGACCTTCAGGTGCTTGAACTGGTCCCACTTCGCGATCTCGGCCGGCCACGTCAGGTAGAGCGGTCGGAGCGGCACGACGACCAGGGCGGCCTCGATCTCCTTGTGGTGCTGGAGCACGCAGATCGCGGCCAGGGTGATCGCCGTCTTGCCCATGCCCGGGTCGAGCAGCAGGGCGAAGCCCTCGGTGCAGCAGACCTTGGCGATGGCGTTCTCTTGGAAGGGGAGCGGGTTGTACTGCACTTGGAACCTCGGGTTGGTGAGCCTCTATTCTGATGTAGCCCCGAGGAACAGGTCAAGCAGTATTTTGAAGTGGACCGTGCTGTCGATCACGGTGACATGGAAACCGAGGGCCGCCAGTTCGGCGTGCCGGACCCGCTGGCGGGGTCGGAGCCGCCCACCCGGCCGCTTGAACTCGACCGGCCAGAAGAGGTGCCCGGGCAGGACGAAGCCCCGGTCGGGCTCGCCCGTGATGCCCCGGTGCAGCTTGATCGGCCAGCAGCCCCGCCGGATGGCGTAGGCCCGGCAGGAAGCCTCGATGGCGGCCTCCCTCACGGCTTGATCCGGGGCTTCAGCAGCACGGCCTTGAGCGCATCCTTCTCGTTGCGGTTCAGCCAGAACGGCCACGCCCTGGCACCGCCGCCCCGCTTGCGCAGATCCTTCTTGTCGCCCAGGTGCTTGCGCAGGCCGTTCGCGACGCGCCGGCACACCATCAGGTCGTCCCAGCGCAGGTTCAGCAGCTTCGCGACGCTGCCGGCGTTCACGCTGCACTCCAGCGGGTAGGCATCGCGGTGCTCCTCGCGTTCCGCGATCTCCTCGGCGATCTGCTCGGCCACGCTGTCGATGGTCTGGAACTGGACGCTGTGGCCCGTCTGCAGTTCCTCTTCCTCGGCCGTCAGCCAGTGCTGCTCGCCGCCGCCCCACCACGTCCGCACCTGGGCCCAAAGCTGCTGCATGTCGATGCCGTGGTCGACCACCGGCCGGCCGAGCACGTTCACCGGCAGGAACCGGCCCGAGCCGGTCGGGTCGTTCAGGAATTCGCCCTCGTTGACGCTGCCGCAGAAGCTGGTGCAGCGCGGCCGGGTCAGCCAGTCGGCGGCGTACGGCAACCGATACTCGTCGGTCACGTCGGTGATGAAGGCCTTCAGGGCGCTGATGTCCGAGCGCTTGAAGGTGGCATCAAGCTCGCCCAGTTCCACGATCATCCCCTGCAGCGCCTCGTGCCTGCTGTCGCGCGACATCGCGCCGTTCAGGTTCAGGTTCTTCCCGGCCTTGCTGTAGCCTGGGGCGAGGCCCAGCAGCCACGACGTCTTGCCGATGCGCTGCGAGCCGACCAGCACCAGCACGAGGCCCTTCTGCGACTCCCGCTTGCGTTCCCAGCCGCAGGCGGCTTCGACACCTTGCAATAACCAGCGACGTAAATACTTCTTCCACAGGCCCTGGTCAGTGGTGCTGACGGTCGCGGCGAGCGCTTCAAACCGATCCTTGCCGTCCCACGGGATCGACTCGATCCAGTCCTTTGCCGGGTGCCAGTACAGGCTGTTCGCGATGCGCGCGAAACCGTCGCGCAGTTCCTTCTTGTTGCGCATGCCGACCATCGTGAACAGGTCGACCAGCGCGCCCTCGATCAGGCCGTCGATCTCCAGCACCGACTTCGTGCCGAAGCGGGCCATGTCGATGCTCGGCGGCAGGATGTAGCTCGTCTTCGCGTTCAGCAGGTTCAGCCGGACCTGCACCCCCAGGGTACGCAAGCCGGCCTCGATGTTGCCGAAGGTCACCGGCTGGATCTTGCTGTAGCCCTCCTTAGTCCTGTCGGTGAACGACAGCGCCGTGATCGGGATGCGCCCCAGGGCGTCGGCCAGGGTGCCGATGTTGAACATGTCGGCCGGCTCGTAGGTCTGCTTGCGCACGGCCGGCTTGGCCTTCATGTCGGCCGCGATCTTCGCGAGCACGTCATGGAGGGCGGTGCTGGCGGGGGCCCGTATCGGCCCCTGCGGGCCGCCCCACTCCACGATCTTCGCCCAGAAGCGGCGCTCGTAGTCCGGTGCGTTGTCGCCCTGGCCGTGCCCGTGCATGCACTCGATGCGGCTGCAGCCGGTGTGCGACAGGGCCACCGGCAGGTAGTTGGAATCGTCGCGACCGTCGGTGTGCTCCTCGGCGAACGGGCATGTGATCTCGTACCAGCCATTGCTCTTGGCGTGGCGCACCATGCCGCGCTCGGCCAGCAGATCGAAGATCGGGTCGGCCATGCCGGCCGCCGGCAGGTCTGCGGGCACGAGGCGCGGCGGCTCGAGTTTTCCGGGTGTAACGCCCAGGGCTTCAGCCAGGGAGTCGAGCGTGTAAACGATGTCTGCATCGAAACTGTGCAGCACCGCCTTGAAGTTGCCCCGGCCCTTCTTGTCGTTCAGGCTGTCGGGGATGCGGAACAGCCGGCTCGACGTCCGCACTCCCGGATCTTGCAGGCCGGTGGCGATCAGGCCGTTGAACAGTTCATCGCCGCCGTGGATGTCGTCGGTCCATTCGAGCAGGAAGCCAAGCTGGAAGTTGCCCTTGCTGGTTTCGAGCACCCACGTCGGCGTGGCCTTCACGGCCGCGCGCTCGACCTTCGTCCCCACGTCATCGAGCACGATGGCCCGCAGCGCCTTGGTGGTCTCCTTGCGTCGATGCCGGGTGTGGTTGGAGGCCCCGGTCGAGAAGTACCAGGGCCCGACCAGTTGCTGCTCGCGCCACTTCTCTGCCGGGAACACTTCGCGCGGCTCGGCCCCATCCTTGCCGGGGACCATGACCTTCTGCGCGACGAGGAAGTGCAACCCTTTCGGGCAACCGGCGGCAAGCGCGGTCAGGAATCCATATTGGTCGGTGCTACCATTCGTATCGCTCACAACAGAGGTTCCTTGAAAGCACTAGCGTGTTGGTGATAGTGGGCGCGGCTGGTAACCGCTCTCTTTGATCTTGATAAAGCCCCGGGGTTGCAGCCCACGGGGCTTTTTTCTGCGCCGTCTACTTGACGTAGCGCGGGCCCGACTTCACCTCGCAGCCGAGGGGAAAACCGGTCAGCCACTTAGGTGTGCGCTGCATCTCCCGATGAAGGATCGTAGACGCTTGCTTGGCTTTGTTCAAAGGCGCTTCCAAGATAATTTCATCATGCGTGTGGCCGACTATCCGCACGTCATCCGACACCTTTGCCAGTGCCTTTTCGACGCGCCCCAGGCAGTCCCGCAGCAGGGCTGCGCAGAGGGCCTGGGTGACATTCTCGGCCAACAGGCCGTGCCATATCCGCTCGCGGTGACCTGCCGTGGTGAGGGCCTTGGTGTAGGTCAGTGACGCGGGGTGCTCACGCTTGAATCCGGCTGCGGCACGCTCGTGATCTGTCGTCAACCACGGCGGCAGGGACAGCGCGAGTGCCACGTTGCCCGGCTGCTCACGGCCGGCCCCGAAAGCCCGGCCGAGCCGCCTCAGAACGTCGGCGGCGAGGAAGCGCTCACCTTCATAGCCGGTCTGGGGCGTAATCAGCACATAGTCGCTGAAGTACCGCAGGTACACGGTCGCCTCCACCCGCTGGTAGTACAGCCGGGTGCCGCCGGGCAGCGTGCAGCGCACGGTCATGCCGGTCGCGTTGCTGATGTTCACGGCTTCGTACTCGATGCCGCAGTGGTGTATTACAGCCCCAGGTAGCACCACCGCAGACGCAAAGGCCGTGAGCAGCCCCTGACTGAACTGGGCCGCCCACTTGTTCGCGTTGCGCCAGCGGTCCACCACGAGGTCGGCCATGTCGTCGGTCATGGGGACGCCATAGTTGCGCGACATTGCCTTGAGGGCCCCTCGCGCACCGCCGAACTGGAGCGAAAGCTCCGACACCTTGCCGACCTGCCGCTCGCGGTCGTCCACTTTGTTGTAGGGCGTGCCGAAGATGTCCTGCGCGTTGCGCTTGTAGACATCGATGTTGTTGCGGTACAGGTCGAGCTTCCACTCGCAGCCGGCCAGCCATGGCATGCCACGGGCCTCGACGCTCGACCAGTCGCCCCACACCAGCACCCGGCCGAGGGGTGCCTTCACGGCGGGCCGCAGGAGGGCCGCCAGGACGTGCATGACCTTGCCGGGCACCTTGTGCTCCATGACCTGCTGGATCGCCTTGGGGACGTCATCCAGGCCCTTCCTGGGCAGGTTGTGCATCTGGATGCCGACGCTGCTGTAGCGCTTCGTCTGCCCGGCCCCGGCCAGGAGGTAGCTGCCCTCGGCGCGGCCGTTGTCGACGGCGCGCGTTGCCATCTTGGCGAACTTCGAGACCGACGCCTTGTTGGCGTCATCCACCAGTTCAAGCAAGGCCACCGGGGTCGGATCGTCCAGGGTGTTGACGACGTCGCTGTTCAGGAAGTCGGCACGCGCGGCCTTGTCGGTGGTGATCTTGCCGTTGCGGGTGAAGTACGCATCGACCACCTCGGCAGGCAGGTGCTCGGCGATCCACTCCTTGACCCGGGTGTGCTGGGTGGCGCTGGTGATCACGCCGCCCGTCATCTCGGACATCCACCCCGCCAGTTCTGCCCGCTCCTCGATCCCGTAGGCCGCCGCCGCCAGGGCCAGTTCGCGGTCGATGGGCAGGCCCGCATCGTTTACACGCTCGTTGGTCTCGTACTCGGCCCGCTCCAGGGCGGTCATCGGAACGACCGCGAGCAGCGCCCCGATGGCGGCCTCGCTGCGCACATCGTCCATGCAGTAGTGCAGCAGTTCGATGTACTCGTTTTCGTCGGCCGCCCAGCCACCGTCGGGCATCGGCTGGCACCACTTCAGCATGACCGCCGCGCCCCGTCGCTTCGCGTACAGGCCGGGGGCCATGCCGAGGAAATTCAGCGCACCCTCCAGCTTGCCCGGCAGGCTGCGCAGGCGGGCATGGGCCGCCGTGCAGTGCCACCGCTCCAGGGGCACATCGATGCCGACGACGTGCTTGGTGATCAGCCGCTCGAACTGGGCGTTCCAGGCGTGGATCTCGGCCTCTTCCAGCGCCCGGCGCAGATCCGCCGGCATCGGCAGTCCGGCCGCCGCCGGCCATACCTGCACCGGCTCGCCGTCGATGCTGTAGGCGGCGCACAGCACGAGAGTGGACGGGTGCCTTGCGTAGACATAGGTGCCGGCCAGCTTGAGGTTACAGGTGCTCCGGGTCTCGTAGTCCAGATTCAGCTTCACGATGCCCACGAGTCCAGCAGCGTGAAGCCCTTGTGCTGCGCAATGGACAGGATCGGAAGCGCGAAGCAGTGCTCGCAGGTGAAATGCACCAAGATGCCGTCGCGCCGCCTGCTCGGGTTGTCATCCAGATTCACATCCATGGTCACGGGAGCACCAACATCGTGCGCGACCGCGACATGCACACCTTCGGTGGCGTCCTCGCCTCGACGGGTGAACACCTCGATGCGGGTCTGGTGCAGGTTCTCGTTGCCGCAGGCCGGGCACGCGAGAACGGTGTCGGGTTCGATCTTCATAAAGCCTCAATCTTCAATCACGCGTAACGAAAAGGGCCAGGGCGTGACCCCTGGCCCTGGCATCAAGCAGCCCGGCGCGCTGCCCTGGCGGGCTTGGTCGGCGGCGGCGGCGGCTTGACCGGCTTGCCCGGCTTGGCCGGCGGTGCCTTCGGCTTCTTGGCGTTCTCGATGGCCTTGTCGGCCGCAGCTTCGGCCGCTTCCGGCAGCTTCGAGACCCAGCCGACGATCTCGATCATGGGCACATAGATCCGACCATAGGTCTTGTTCTTGTGCTTGTACGAGTCGCTCGACAGGTTCGCGACCGCGATCATCTTGTCGGGGGCCTTCTGGTACTGCTTGGCGTAGGCTTCCGCCAGCGCTGCGATGGCGTTGGCCCCGCCGACGCTGGTGGTCGAATAGACCAGCTTCTGGCCGTCCACGATGCACGACATGCCGTGCAGGTTCGCCCAGCCCCGGCCGTTCTCGGGAACCTGCGCCGGCCTGGGCGGCAGCACCTCGAACATCGGTGCCAGGACTTCACCCAGCAGTTCGGACTGCACCCCCTGGATGTCGGTGTCGGCCCAGCACTGCCAGCCATGGACGAAGCCCATCGGGTCGATGTAGACCGGGGTATCTTCCGATACCGGGATCTCGTCGGTGCCGAACGACCACGCGCCGGTCTTGTCCATCTTCAGGAAGCCGACGCGCGCGCTGGCCCCCTTTGCCATGTTCGCCACCGACGCGGCGAACTTGGTCGGATCAAACTTCACCACTTCATTGCTCATTCCAAACTCCTAGAACTTCTTCAGGTTGAGGTTTGCCACCAACCGCGCCATCGGCGAGGCATCGGGCGCGGTTACCGCATGCGGGGCATTGCCACGCACGAGGTTGGTCCCCGAGGATACAGCAACGATCTGGTCGCGCAGTTCCTGCGGTAGGTTCGGGTGCTCATTCTCGGCCATCGCGGGCGAGAGCAGCTTGTCTTGCCAGATCTTGATCCGGCGCTTGCGGGCGATCTCAAGCACCTTGGCCTCGTCGGCCCAGGACCGGGTCGCCCGCTTCGGCTTCAGGGTCCAGCCGGGGATGCCTGGGCGGCCCTGCTGGAGGGCCTGCGAGGCCACCTCGTGGCCCATCTCGCGCACGGCCTTGATGAAGCCCTCCATGCGGTCGGCGCGTTCGAGCCAGAACGCCAGGGTGTCGACCGACATCGTCGCCGGCAGCGGCCCGTCCACGGCCTCGACCACCTCGCCGCGCAGCTTCGGGCAGATCGGCTTGGCCTTGCAGAACCGGCAGTGGTCGCCAGGGATCAGCTTGCCCTTGCCGGACAAGGCGATGGCGATGGCCTTCTCAGAGGCTTTGCCGTGCTCCAGCACATGCTCGCGGGTGGTGTCCCAGGTCTTCACCGGGTGGTCCTCGTCGGGCGGCTGCACGATGGTCAGCCGGATCGTCTGCGGCAGGAACTGGAACGGGTCCGGCTGATCGGCGCGGATGTCGGCGAATTCATCGAACCGCTTGCGGGTCGCCATGCTCGGCTGGCCCCACTCCATCTTCGCCATCTCCAGCAGGGCCATGTAGGCGTAGGTCAGAAGCTGGCCGTTCTCCTCGGGGTCCACGAGGATGCCAGCCCCGGTCTTCAGGTCCACGATTTCGAGGATGTGCTCGCCGGCCTCCTTGTAGATCAGCTTCAGGTCGGGCGTGCCGAACAGCCACGAGGAGTGCTTCAAGGTCGCCTCGATGGCGACGGCCTTCGTCTGCTTCATCCGCTTGCGGGCGTAGTCGAGGTAGGGCTTGAGGAGGGCGGCGTCATCCGCCGTCGGCGCGCAGGGCTCGTCATGCGCAGCGCCCAGGTCGTTCGACGCGACGGTGTGCAGCCGGGTGCCCTCGGCGGCGTACTCCGACTCGGGGGGCTCGGGAACCTGCAGCCCGAGGGCGAAGCTGCCGGTGCAGATCTTCCAGCGGTCGTGCGCGCTGGGCGGGAAGGGTGCGTGAAGCGACATGGTGTTCCTTGGTGGTGGTGTGGTAGACCCCGGGCCAGTATAGCCCGGGGTTTTAGTGTGATGTCAATCCCCGTGACCGACGGCCTCGCTGCCGCAGCACGGGCACATCGTGACGTTGATGGCGTGCTTGGCCGACATGCGCCAGACCGCACCGCACTCGACGCATTCCAGCTTCAGCATCCGGGCGGTCTGCTTCTTGACCGGGGACATCGACTTGTCGAGCGTGCGGTGCGGGAACGGGCCGTGCTTCTTGGTGACCTTCTCGGCCCAGGCGGCCGACACCTCGACCTTCGGCACCATCTGGGTCGGCTTGCCCTCGCAGCCCATCTTCGCGGCGATGGCGACGAACGGGGCCTTGTGGCCGGACTTGCAGTTGTCGACGGCATGCGCCAACTCGTGGCAGAGGATGCCGAGCACGCGGACCGGGTCTTCGATCTTCGGCGACACGAACACCTCGTTGATGCCGGCCTTCGAGGCTTGCGTGGCCCAGCACTCGCCGATCCGCTTGTTGCTGTCGCCGCCGCCCGGCCAGGAGCAGGAGACCTTGACGGGCGGGACTTGGACGGTCTTCTTGACCGACGCGCGGATGACGTCGACAGCACGTTCCAGCCATTGTTCGCGGGTGATGGGTTTGCGGTTCATTTCGGGCACTCCGTTTAAACGCTGATTGCGTACCGCTAGTGTAGCCCCAGGCTTCAATGGAGTGCAAGAGGAATTTGTCACGCTTGATCGGTCTCGTCCGAATTCTCCGTAACGAAACCCTGGGCTGCAGGGGCCCAGGCCATGCGCAGGGCGGCGGCTTCGATCACCCCCAGGGACTGCTTGTCCCAGGCCGGCGTGTGGCCGTCGCGCTTCCTGTCCTGGCTGTCCCGCTGGCCGTTGCCGCCGACGCGGTTGCGGTGCAGGGGAAGGTCGAGGATCTTCTTGGTCACGGTTCTTCTCCGTAGGTCTTCGGGTCGTTGAGGTTGTCGAACAGGGTCGAGATCGGCGGGTCGATGGTCGCCCGCTTCTCGCGCTCGGTCGGTGTCTGCTGGCGCGACAGATGCCGGTGCGGGCACTCGGCGACCGAGCACTCCCACCGCCAATTGTTGTGCAGCCTGGGGTCTTGCTTGCAGATGGTGCAGATCACTTCGCTCTCCTGGCGGCCTTCCTGGCCTTGCGCTCGGCCATCACGCGGGCCTTCACGGCCTGGAAGTACAGCGTGGCGATGTCGACGGTCTCGACCTGCCGGCGGCCCTTCGCCCGCAGTTCGATCACGCTGCCGGTGATCGTGACGACCACGGCACGCATGCCCTGGTCCCTCACCCAGGCGCTCGACAGCCGGGTGACCGGCTTGGTGCTCGGGGTCATGCGAGCCTCCCGCCGTCGGGCCGCGCGAACGTCAACTCGCGGGCCTGCGACGTCTTGCGGTTCAGGGCCTGATAGGACCGGACGTACTCGGCCGTGGTCTGGGCGGTGAACTTCGGGAAGTAGCGGACCGTGCCCCAGTCGGGGTCGAGCAGGTTCTCCCGGCGGGTGGCCTGCTGGCGCTTGTAGTTGTTCATGGCTTTCCTCGGGTCAAGGAGCACCTTGGCGACGTGCTCGCGGTGCTTGGCTAGGTCCAGGGCTTCCTGGGCCTCCTGGCGGGCCCTGGTGCGGTTGTTGGCGCGCTCCAGGGCGGCCGGGAAAGGGTCGGTCATAGCTTGGTCCTCGGGTGGGTGTACGGGTAGCAGAGGATGGTCGCCAGGGTGGCGGCGTCGGTGTTCGCGCCGATGAAGTAGATCGTGACCTTGCGCATGCCCTTGCCGTCGAGATCCGACTTCCAGAGCCAGCCGTGGCCGCGCCTGCAGTCCTCGGCTGCGACGTAGGTGTACTGCCGGTCGGCGGTGGGGACCATGGAGGCCATGTCCGTATGGCTGGGGGCTCCAGCCATCAGGAAGGCCGCCAGGGTGGTGCTGGCGGCTCCCATTACCAGCCCGCCTTGCCGATGCAGATCGGGCCGATGCCGCGCTCGATGCTGACCGGGTCGGTCAGGTCGCGCGAGCAGATCGAGCAACGGCCGCTGGCCTTGCCGTGGCGCACCGCAGCCGCTTCCGGGTCGGTCTCGATGGCGGCGAGGCGCGACAGCAGGGCGGGCTGGTCGACCATGCGGCCCGTGTTGTCCTGGCGGGAGAACAGCGTGACCACGCCGCCGTCCACGATGCGGCCGACGACCTTCTCGACGCCTTCCAGCTTGATCCAGCACAGGCTGTCCTGATTCTTGCGGGCGATGGTGATGTCGCCGATGGTCAGCTTGGACAGGCGCTGCATCAGGTCGAACAGCTTCGGCAGGGTCGTTGCCTTGCGCTCCTCGATCACCGGGGCCTTCGGCAGGTCGACCGGCGGGAGCACCGTCGCCTCGATCACGGCGCTGTACTGGCGCGGCAGGCTCCAGGCCACCAGCTTGTCGGCGAACTCGGCCTGCTTCTCGCTGGCGAACGAGCCGAAGCGCTCCAGCTTGGCGGCGATGTCGAGGCAGGTCTCCGACTTGCCGGCGGCGAACGAGTCGCGGCGGATCGCGAAGCGGGCGGCGGCCTGCTCCAGGGCCTTGATCTTCTGGGCGACCTCGGCGGTCAGGCGATTCGACGTCGGGTCGGTCTTGAGCACGGGCGTGGCGATGGACTTGGCGACGTTGAAGTTGGCGGGGTTGAACATGTTGCTTCCAGGGTTGGTGAGGTGTAAGCCTGTATTGTGAAGCCCGGGGTTACGGCACGTCAACCAAATTTGTCACGCAAATGGGGGATACCCCAGATGATGAAGACGATCGTGCAGACGAGCCAGAACACAAGGTTCTGCACCGCCTCCTTGCTCGGGTCCACAAGGACCAGCCAGAGGATGGTGAACGCAGCGCTGGCCCAGAGGACGGTCCACATCACCGGAACACCGCCGGCTGGGTGTCGCTCTCATGGTGCTCGGGCTGGTGCTGGAACCAGATGGTCTTGTTGTCGTCCTCGACCACGAAGCGGCGGTCGGCGAAGTACCGGCTGGCGTCGCGTATGACGTAGCGCAGCCGGGTGCCCTCGGGGTAGCGCCGGGCCGGGTGCTGGACGATGTCGCCATCGTCCTTGAGGAAGTGGATGGTGAAGACGGCCATGGCGTGGGTTCCTGAAGAGTTACGGGTGACGAAACGCCCCGGGCTGGAGCCCAGGGCTTGGGGTGGTCAGGCGGCCTTGGGCTTGTCCCAGCCCTCGGGCAGGCCGATGCGCTGGTCGGCCAGGAGCACGCCCTCGGTGATGCCGAAGAAGCCCTGGAGGCCGTTCAGGGGCGGCTGCACGATGCGGCCCAGGCCGCCGCTCTCGGGCATCACCACGTCCTCCTGCACGACCCGGTCCACGAGGATCTTGTAGCGGTCGTCCTCGATGCCGACCACGCGGCCCTCGATGTAGCAGTCGCGGCGGTTCGGGAAGTCGTACGAGCGGACGCGGGTGCCCGGGGTGAAGTTGCTGTACTTGGCGGCGGTCTTGGTGGTCTTCATGGTGGTCTCTCGTGCGGGTGGTGATGGTAGCCGGGGCCGTAGCCCCGGGCTGTCAGGGTTGATCAGTAGCCGAAGCGCTCGTCTTCCAGTTCGCGGGCCTCGGTGGCGATGTCGTCGGCCTGCCCGTACTCGATGTAAGCCTCCGAGCCGTAGATCGGGCGGCCGGCGGGCCACAGGTCGAAGCCGACGGGCAGGCGGCCCAGGCGCTCGAAGCGGGCGTTCAGGCGGTCGGCCAGGGCCTGGGCGGCGGCCTCCGGGTTGCCGGCCGACAGCACCGCAAGCTCGCGGGTGTCGCCGTGCTCGTTGTGGGCCTGGACGAAGTGCATCAGGCCGGTGATCGCGCCGCGCGGGTTGGTGTAGTCGGCGTTCTCGGGGTTGTAGCCGACGATCACGATGGTCGAGGTGGCTTGAAAGGTCCAGGCAGTGGTCATGGTTGCTCGCAGGGTTGTTTCGGGGACTGACAACGAGAGTGTAGCCTGAGGCTCCACTCTCGTGTGGGACTATTTCACGCCTTCGTCCACTTCTTCACCGCAGCCTTGCGGGCGCGCTCGATGCGCTCGGCCAGTTCGATCTGGACCGCGCCGAGGGCCGGGCCGCGCACGCAGATCGTGGCGCTGCCGAAGGACTCGCCGTTGCGGGCACCGATGGCGCACGCCTCGAAGTACACCAGCGGCTTGCCGGCTTCGAGGATCTCGCTGCCGCCGACCGGGGCCTCGGTCGCCAGGGTGAGCGTGTGCAGCGTGGTGCGCCAGACGCGCATGCCGACCTTGCGGCCCTTGGCGTCGACCACGCCGAAGTCGATGTCGCTGCCCTCGTCCACGGGGCTGCGCTCGTGCTTGGCGACGTAGTTGTAGACGAGGCCGGTGTACTTGCTGGTGTAGGAGGCGAATGACATGGTGGTTCCTTGGTGGTGGGTGAGCGTTTAAACGAGGGAGAAGGCGTCGAGGCTGTCGTCGCGCTCGGCCGGGGCGGCGCGCTTGCCGGTCTTCAGGCGGGCGTCGGAGATGTCCCAGCCGCCGATGCCGGTCTGGGTCCAGTTCTTGTTGACGAGGGCGAAGCGCAGCATGTTGTTGATCACATGGGTCTCGGTGGTCTCGAACTGCTCGGCCAGCTTGGCGATGGTCGGGGCCAGCTTGCCGTCCAGGCGCACGGTCTTCACCTTGTTGGCGGCGCGCCATGCCTTCTGGCGGGCTGCTGCGTCGGTGTGCTTGGCGGGGCGGCCCGGCTTGACGGTCGGGGCGGCGGCTGCGGTGTCGAGGAGCGAGGTGGTCATGTTCGGGTTCCAGCTACAGAGACTGTAGTGTAACCCTGGGCTTCACTCCTGTGTGGAACTATTTCACGCGCAGCACACCTCAGAACACCTCATTGGTACACCTCATTCGCGGTGTCTGTTTTCATAGGTAGGTACACCTCAGAACACCTGTACACCTCATTCACTTAAAGACTATGGTGGAAATGACGCACACCCGCGTCCGTGAAGGCGCGCGCAGGCGCACGCGAAGGAAAATGAGGCGTACGTGTGGACTGAGGTGTACCTGCCTATGAAAACGGCGCGTCTGATTGGGGTGAACCCTTAGGTTGTGCTGGCCCGAAATGAGGTGTGCGCGTACAGTTCGCGGCCATGACAGCACCTAAAACAGGCAAGGACAGGCCGCGCGGCCGGCTCACGCAGCCCACCAGCGGGCGCAAGCCTGGGTCGCTCAACAAGGTCACGGTCGAGTTCCGCGAGACCGTGCAGCGGCTGCTGGACGACAACCGCGAGAACATCGCGAAGTGGATCGCCCAGATCGCCGAGGGCGCGCCAGAGGTCAAGGTGCGCGGCAAGGTCATCCACGCGGCACGCCCGCCTGACCCGAGCGGCGCGCTGCTGCGGCTGTCGATGCTGGCCGACTACGCCGCGCCGAAGCTGTCCCGCCAGGAGCAGGTCGGCGAGGGCGGCGGGCCGCTGACGGTCGTCATCCGCAAAGAGACATGAACGAGCCGGACGCCGAGGCCGACGAGCGGGCCATGCAGACGATCCGCGAGGCGGTCGAGGCCCAGGCCACCCACCTCGATCTTCTCGATTCCGTTACCCGTAACTGCAGGGACGCCTTCGATGACAACGCCTTCCTCGACGGTTTCGAGGCCGGCCTGAAGCCGCTGCTGCTGGACAACGTCCGGGTCTGGGGCGTGGTCGACCAAGACCTGACGCTGTTCTGCCTGGGCCCGGCCCAGGTCGCGCTGACCGGCCTGGAGCAGATCCAGGCGGCCGACCGGACGGTGCTCGGCCGCGTCAAGGGCGAGGCGCTGCGCGAGTTGGCCCTGGCCGTCATGGGCGAGGCCGTCGCACGGCACGAGCGGGAGCCGGGCGATGCACCCGCTGTACGGTGACGAGGCCCTGGTCGACCGGGTGACGCGCCAGCACCTCGACCAGGGGCGCACGATCTTCCAGCTATGGCTGGCCGGGCCGACCGAGCGCGAGCACTCGGTCACCATGCTCGACATCGTGCGTCCACCGCACCGCGCACGCATCCTGTCGCTCGGCTGCGGCGTGGCGGGCATGGAGCGCTGGTGGCACACCATCCGCCCGGACATGACGTTCACGCTGCAGAACGTGAGCAAGGCGCAGCTTGATCTCTGCCTCTGCCCAGGCCATCGGCTGCTGGGTGATGCCCAGGGCTACACGCTGCCCGTTGGCGTGCCCAAGCACGATGTGACGGTGCTGGCGTACATGCTCGGCCATGTCGACGCCCAGCGCACGCTGGAGCACGCCATCGCGGCGACGTGCGGGACCATCCTCGTGCTCGACGTGATGGACGTGTCCGATGCGTTTAAACGCCTGCTGCACTACGACCCGCCGTCGCCCTGGACGATGACCAAGCTGGGTTTCCGGGTGCATCGCCGGCCGAAGGCGGCGTGGCACCGGGTGCCGATGGGCGACGAGGACGGCACCGACGAGCAGCGCGATGCGGTGTCGCACTCGACGCCCGTGATCTGGACCCGTCATGGGTGAACTGACGCTGGAGGGAGCCATGGCGCTGAACAAGCGGTTGACGATGGAGATCGAGGTGCTGGAGACAGCGGTCGAAGCCTGCACCCTGGCGGTCGACACCGCCGAAGGGCTGCACGAGTTGAAGCTGGCCGAGGCGGCCCTGCACTCGGCGCGCAAGGAACTGGCCGACGCCCTCGACTTCCAGGCCAAGTACGACGACGCCCTGCGCGCGTTCTCGCGCCGTCCATGACCGAGATCTCGCTGCCCAACGGGTTCACGCCCAGGCCGCCGCAGAAGGCGCTGATGCGCTACTTCGACCATGGCGGCCTGCGTGCCGCCGCGTGCTGGCCGCGCCGCTTCGGCAAGGATCTGACGATGGTCCACCAGTCGGTGAAGATGGCCTTCGAGCGCCCGGGCATGTACTTCCACATGCTGCCCAACCACAAGCAGGCCAGGAAGGTCATCTGGGACGGGTTCGACAACACCGGGCAGAAGATCATCGACTCGGCGATGCCGGCCAAGATCCGCCAGGACACCAACAAGACCGAGATGAAGATCACCCTGCGCAACGGGGCGATCTGGCAGTTGGTCGGCTCGGACTACTTCGACAGTTTGGTCGGCGCGAACCCCTTCGGCATCACGATGTCCGAGGCCGCGCTGAGTGACCCGAGGGCGTGGCAGATCTTCCGGCCGATCCTGGCCGGCAACGGCGGCTGGGCCGCCTTCATCAGTACACCCCGGGGCTACAACCACTTCCACGATCTGGTCAAGCTGGCGGCCAGGACGCCAAGCTGGTTCCACTCGCACCTCGGCGTCAAGGACACCCGGCACATCCCCGAGAGCGTGCTGGCCGACGAGCGCCGCGAGATGCCCGACGAGTTGTACCGCCAGGAGTACGAGTGCGACTTCAGCGCGGCCAACGTCGGTGCCGTGTTCGGGCGCTACGTCGAGGAGGCCGAGAAGCAGGGCCGGATCGGGGCCATCGACCCGCCCGGCATCCATGACGAGGTCTGGGTCACCTCGGACATCGGCTACCGCGACAAAAGCGCCTGGGTCTGGTGGAAGCGGATGCGCGGCGGCTTCGAGATCTTCCACTACGACGACGGCAGCGGCATGGACGCCGAGGAGTGGATCACCCGCCTGCGCAAGCAGCCGAAGGCCGACGTGCTGATCCTGCCGCACGACGCCAGGGCGAAGACGTTCTCGTCAAAGCGCAGCGCCGTCGAGGCGTTCCTGTCCGACCGGCCCTGGCCGGGCTGCGAGGTGCGTGTAAACGCGCAGCGCAAGAAGTCCGACAGCATCAACGCCGGCCGGGTCATGCTGCGCAACATCCGGATCAGCAGCGGCGAGACCTGCGAGCCTTTCCTGGCGGCGATGCGGGCCTACGGCTTCAAGTACGACGAGGATTCCAAGACGTTCAGCAGCGAGCCCGAGCACGACTGGTCGAGCCACGCCGCCGATGCGTACATGGAGGGCGCTGCGGCCCTGTCGGTGATCGAGCCCCCGCCGACGCCGAAGACCATAATCGTGCCCCAGATGGACCGTGCCTTCACGCTGGAGCAGCTATACGAGAACGTCGGCCCGCGCCGGTCTGGGAGACTCTGAATGGCGATTACCAGTAGCGAAACTGCGTACGGCAGCGACCCTGACCCGAGCACCACCAAGGCCGTCGGCGAGCCTGTGAAGCCCGGGGATCAATCCAAGGTTCCCGAGGAAGTCAGGGGCAAGAGCCCGGCCGAGATGGCGCAGCGCTGGGAGAAGGAACTGACCGCCGCGAAGCGGGAACTGTCGAAGTTCCACGGCACCGGCAAGAAGCTGGTCAGCCGCTACTTGGACGAGCGCGACGGGGCAGCGGACGACACCGCCGAGGCCAAGTTCAACCTGTTCTGGTCGAACATCGAGGTGCTCAAGGCGAGCCTCTACGCCAAGCCGCCGGATGTCGACGTCAGCAACAGCTACAAGGACAGCGAGGACGACGTCAGCCGGGTGGCCGGCAACATCCTGCAGCGGATGCTGAACCACGACATCGAGGACGGCGACGAGTCGACCTACCCGGACATCACCAAGCAGGCCGTCGGCGACTACCTCGTGGTCGGCCTGGGGCAGGTCTGGTATCGGTACGAGGTCGAGACCAGGGAGAACGAGACCGAGGCCGTGACCGACCCACAGACCGGGGTTACATTGGCCGAGCCGATCAAGTACGAGGCCATCGTGGGCGAGGACGCGCCGGCCGACTACGTCTACTGGGAGGACTTCTGGTGGTCGCCGGCCCGGGTCTGGCAGGACGTGCGCTGGGTCGCCCGCCGGGTCTACATGAACCGCGAGGAACTGATCGCCCGCTTCGGCCCGAAGATCGGCAAGGTCATCCCGGTCACCAAGAGCAAGTCGGGCGGCGTGCAGAACGACCCGTGGGAGAAGGCCGGCGTCTTCGAGATCTGGGACAAGACCACGCAGTGCGCCTACTGGCACGTCCTCGGGTTCGACCTGATCTGCGACTACAAGCCGGACCCTTTGAAGCTCCGGGGTTTCTTCCCGTGCCCGCCGCCGATGATCGCGAACGCGGCCACCAGCAAGTACATGCCCCGGGGCGACTACCTCCTGGCCCAGGACCAGTACCAGCAGATAGACGAGTTGACGACCCGGCTGAAGTACCTGATCCGCGCCTGCAAGGTCGTCGGCGTGTACGACAAGAACAGCACCCCCATCGGCCGGGTCTTCACCGAGGGCCTGGAGAACCAGATGATCCCGGTCGACAACTGGGCCGCGTTCGCCGAGAAGGGCGGCCTGAAGGGCCAGATGGACTTCGTCCCCATCGAGGTGATCGCGGGCGTGATCGAGCGCCTGACGGCGCAACGCGAGGTGCTCAAGGCCAACCTCTACGAGGTGCTCGGCATCGGCGACATCATGCGCGGCATGACCGACCCGGACGAGACCCTCGGGGCCCAGCAACTGAAGGCCCAGTTCGGCGGCAATCGGCTCCAGTTCAAGCAGCAGGCCATCGGCGAGTGGGTCGCCCAGGGCCAGCGCATCAGGGCCCAGATCATCTGCGACAAGTTCCAGCCGCAGACGATCCTTGAGCGCAGCAACATCGAGAAGTCGCCCGATGCGCCGCTGGCCCAGCAGGCCATCGCGTTCCTGAAGGAACCGGGCAACTCGAAGTTCTACCGGATCACCATCGAGTCCGAGACCATGGCGATGGTCGACTGGGCCCAGGAGCGCGACAGTCGCAGCCAGTTCATGCAGGCGGTCGGCACCTTCGTCACCGCTGTCACGCCGCTGATCGAGTCCAAGCCCGAGTCCGGCCCCATCGTGCTGCAGATGATGAAGTGGGGCCTGGGCGGCTTCCGGATCTCCAAGGAGATCGAGACCGTGCTCGACCAAGCCATCGCGGCTGCGCAGCAGCCGGTCGCACCGCCCGAACCCAAGCCGCTCGAAGAGGCAGCGGTCCGAGAGAAGGAGGCCAATGCCGTCAAGAACAAGACCCAGGCTGTCAAGAACCTCGCCGACGCCGGCCAGAAGAGTGCTGAGTCCATGCTTCTCAGCCCTGGCGGCATCGGTCCCGGCGGCATGGCGATGCAGCCGCCGCCCAACGTAGCACCATTGCAACCTGCGCCCATGCCGGGCGCGCCCATCCAGTAGGAGACTTCGATGACCGCAACAGCACCCAAGAAGCCCGTCGCCAAGGACGTGAACAAGCCCACCGCCGAGGAGAAGGAAGCCCTGGCGCAGTGGCAGAAGGAGTCCGACGACTACGCCAGGAAGATGGCGGCCGAGGACCAGCCCGAGAAGGGCAAGAAGGGCGAGCGCCCCGAGGGCCAGCCGGTCGACGGCGAGCCGGACAAGTTCGCCACGGGCGGGGCGACCTTCGATGAGAAGGAGGACTGGCGCAGGGCCCACCCCGAGGGCGACCCCGCGTACCGGACGTACGGGCGGGACGACAAGGAGAATCCCCTCGGCGACGGCGCGACCCGCGACAGCCCCGAGAAGCGGCTGGAGATCGAGAAGAAGCACGCCGAGAAGCTGCCCAAGGAGATGCGCCCGAGCGAGGACGACATCAAGCGGGTGATGAACCGGCCGATGGACCGCCCGGTCGGCACGCCCCAGCACGACACCGGACGCGGCCCCGTCGATGACGAGAGCCGCTACCCGAAGGGCCCCTTCCCCGACGTCAAGGACAAGGACGACGAGGGCAAGGACGAGAAGCGGCCAGGGGCCAAGCCGTGAAAGCCACGGTGGTGATCAAGCCGGACACGGTGCTCTGCCCGTGTTGCGGCAGCGCGCTGCATGCCGTGCGCTCGCAGAACATCGAGTCGCACCGGCCCCCGCCCGAGACCGTGCAGATGCGCTGCCTGGACGTCCGTTGCGACGAGAAGGGTGTCGTCAAGCTGGTCCCGCTGCCGCGCATCGACGTGGAGATCCAGGCTGAAGAGGGCGAGGCCGTACAGGTCGAGACCAAGAAGGGGTGAACCATGGGCTGGCGCGATCTACTCGATGAGGCCGTCGGACAGGTCGACGCCACCGGCCACCTCCTGAAGGGGGTGGCCCTGCAGCCCGTCGCCGGTCTGGCCGGCGGCAGCAGGGCCATCTCGGCCCTGCTGCGCGGCGAGGGCCTCGACGCGGCGACCCGCAAGGGTGCCGAGACCGTCGAGGCTTACGAGGGCCTGGGCGGCGGGCCCTACACCGACGTCGGCCGGGCCCGCCTCGAAGGGCTGGGCCAGAACATCAAGAAGGGCGGCGAGTGGGCCACCCAGAACGTGCCTGGGGTTTCACAGGCCAGCAATGCCTGGGACCAGTACGCCCAGAGCAACCCGGGTATGGCCGCAGCCGGCCTCGGGCTGCTGGACGTGGGTCCGGCCGGCCGTGGCAAGAAGGCCGCTGCAGCAGCCGAGAAGGCTGCTGCCAGGATCAGCGAGAAGGCGGCCCAGTCGGCCAAGACCACGCTGCGCCAGGACGTCGAGGCGGCGGCAGCGGCGGCCACACCCGAGGCTCCATACATCCAGACATCCTCGACCACCACCGGCAACCTGCTGCCGCGTGGCGCGGGGATGTACGACCCCAGCACGCCGCAGAAGGCGCTGTCGCGGATCGGGCGCGAGGGCCAGTTCACGCCCCGCATGGAAGCGCTGATGGAGAACCCGAGGGCCAAGAAGGCGCTCGACACCCTGATCGCCAAGGGCTTCGAGATCAACCCCGAACTGGCCGACTGGTACGGCACCTACCCGCTCAAGCAGGCGTTCTCCAACGAGTGGGGCGGCGACGACCAGTGGCGGCGCTTCCTGGCGCAGATGGGGAGCCCGAGCCAGCGCAACCCGGTGCCGCAGCAGAACCGGATGGGCAGCGTGCTGTGGAACTGGGACGTCCAGGGCCGGCTGGCCGACCCCAAGGTGCGCCTGCTGACCAACAAGCTGCGCGAGCAGGGCGTGACCGAAGGCCCTGGCGCGCTGGCCCTGCCCGAGGGCTACGGGTCGCTCGCGCAGACCGCGATCTTCGACCGCGCCGCGCAGATGGCGCAGGGCGTGCCGCTGGAGCAGGTGCTCGACTACAAGAAGAAGCTGGGCAGCTTCGATGAGAACCTCGCCGGCAACATGCACCCCGTCACCGTGGACGTGAACGCGACGAAGGCCCCGGTGATGATGTCCGAAGATCCGGCGTGGCTGAAGACGCTGCTGGTCGAGAAGGACGACAGCGGCAAGGTCACCGGCAAGCACACGCCGCGCGCGGACTATGCGTCCGGCAAGCTGTCGATGGCGGATGCGCTGAAGCGCCCGGGGCTCTGGGCCGATGCGCCCGAGGGCAGCGAGTACGCCGGCCTGGAGCGGATGTGGCAGGACGCCTCCAGGCGGTCCGGCGTGGAGCCGGCCCAGGGGCAGGCGCTGGGGTGGTACGGCAGCGCCGACATCTCCGCGCTCAAGAGCCCGCCCGAGCAGTACATCCAGAACATCGAGCGCCTCGTGCGCGAGCGTGCAGCGGCGACCGGCAAGCGGCCGATGGAGGTGCTGACCGACTTCCTGCGCGGCAAGGGCCACCTCGCGGTGGGTGGCGGCGCAGCAGCCGCCCTGGCGGGGGCCCTGCAAGAGGAAGAGAAGGGCATGCAGTGACCCGGACCGTCTACGTCTACACGAAGGCTCCGGACGGCACCGTCGAACGCCACGAGAAGCTCGAGCCCCAGCGTTTAAACGCCGACGCGGGGGCCCTCTGGGGCGACCGCAGCTACGATGGCCTGAAGGCGACCGACGGGTCCGACATCGGCACGCGGTCCAAGCACCGCGAGTACATGCGCCGGCACGGCCTGACGACGGCCGACGACTTCAAGGACGTCTGGGCCAAGGCCCAGAAGGATCGTGACCTGTACCGCCAGGGATTGGCCGGCGGTGCGGTTACCCGTAACGATATTGCCGAGGCGATGGCCCGGCTCCAGGGGAGCAAGTGATGGGCGAAGACGATCTGCGGGGCGACATCGCGTCGGCCCTGGGCGACAATGACGGCGACTCGACCGAGGTCGTGGTGGAAACACCCGAAAGATCGGGGGATGGTGAGTCTCCGAAGATTCCCGCCGCCTCCGAGCACCGTGCGGCGACCCCGGCCGAGTCACCCGCCCTCGAAGGCGACGGTAAGGTCCGCGACAGCCTGGGGCGCTTCGTCCCGAAGGCCAAGGAGGCCCAGGAAGGCCCCCAGGGCGCTCCAGGCACCAACGGTGCCACCCCGCCCGTTCTGACGCCGCCAGCGGCCCCCACGCAAGCCCTGGCCCCATCCCCGCCGGTCCAGTCGCCCCAGTCTTGGTCGCCGCTGGTCCGCGACGAGCACTGGGCCAAGCTGCCTGCTGCAGTGCAGCAAGAGGTGCTGCGGCGCGAGCAGGAGGTGATCCAGGCGTTCCGGCAGGTCGCGCCGGCCCGCCAGTTGGGCGAGCAGTTCTACAACGCCATCCAGCCCTTCATGCCGGCGATCCAGGCCGAAGGGGTCGAGCCGATCACGGCGGTGACGAACCTGATGCAGTTCGCCACCCGGATGCGGATGGGCACGATGGGCGAGAAGGCCGCCACCCTGGCGCAGATCGTCAACACCTACGGGGTCGACATCCAGGCCCTGGATTCCGCCCTGGCGGGGGTCGCGCCCCCGGCCCAGGCCGACCCCAGGCAGGCGGTGAATCAGGCCGTCCAGCAGGCGCTGCTGCCGATCTACCAAGCCGCCCAGCAACGCCAGCAGATGGTCCAGCGGCAGGCCGACACCGCCGCCTCGACCGAACTGGAGACCTTCGCGGCCGATCCGAAGAACCGGTTCTTCAACGACCTGCGCCGGGACATGGCCGACATGATCGACATGGCCGCGAACCAGGGCCGCGATCTCAGCCTGCAGGAGGCTTACGACCGGGCCGGAATGTTGCACCCCGAAATCAGCAAGACTATGATCGCCGAGCGTCAGGGGGCGAGCGCCCACCAACTCACTGCTGCGGCTCAACGAGCAAAGGCTTCAGCGGTCAGCGTGCGGGGCACGGCCCCTGTCGGCAACCCGGGCGGGCCCGAACCGTCTTCGATACGGGAGAGTATCGAAGCTGCCATCGAGGCCCACTCCCGGTACTGAGGTCGAAGGACCGAGTAGCCCTTGAGGGTGGACCCGCCACGGCGCGCCACCACCCCTGGGAGGTGAAACGCCACCGGAGGCATCAGGTGAACAGGCGCGGTATGTAACCGCAGGCTTAACTTCATCTGGAGGCTCCCATGGCCGTTCCCAACGTAAGCGACATCGTCGCGACCACGATCCAGTCACGCACCCGCAAGATCGCGGACAACGTGACCAAGAACAACGCCCTGTACAAGAAGCTGGACATGCGGGGCAACCGCAAGACGTTCAGCGGCGGCAACGTGATCTACCAAGAGTTGTCCTTCGCGCAGAACGCGAACGGAAGCTGGTACTCGGGCTATGACCTGCTGCCCGTGGCGGCGTCGGACGTCATCAGCGCGGCCGAGTTCACCATCAAGCAGCTTGCCTGCCCGGTGACGATGTCCGGCCTGGAGACCATCCAGAACGCCGGCAAGGAACAGATGATCGACCTGATGGAGGCCCGCATCAACGTCGCCGAGTCGACCATGGCGAACCTGATGGCCGAGGGCATCTACAGCGACGGCACGACCTATGGCGGCAAGTCGCTCACCGGCCTCGCGGCCTGCGCACCGGCCCTGGCACCCGCCTCGCAGTCGACGGCCTATGGCGGCATCGTCGGCACGACGTGGCCCTTCTGGACGTCCAAGTACACGCTCACGGCAGCGCAGACGGCGGCCAACATCCAGGGCTTTATGAACACGATGTGGGCGAGCCTCGTGCGTGGCACCGACCGGCCGGATCTGATCGTGATGGACAACGGACCCTGGGGCGTCTACATGGCGAGCCTGCAGGCCCAGCAGCGCTTCACCGGCACCGAGATCGGCAACCTCGGGTTCCCGGCGCTGAAGTTCATGGACTGCGACGTGATCCTCGACGGCGGCATCGGCGGCTACTGCCCGACGAACACGACGTTCTTCCTCAACACCAAGTACCTGTTCCTGCGCCCGCACTCGGCGCGCGACATGGTGCCGTTGAGCCCGAACAAGCGCTATGCCATCAACCAAGACGCCGAGGTCTCGATCCTGGCCTGGGCGGGCAACCTGACCTGCAGCGGCCGGCAGTTCCAGGGCCGGATGGTTGGAGCGTAGGTCTACAGTGGCGCGTCCGGCGGGGCCCCCGCCGGACCTGTCAACCAAACGGAGAACCTATGCAGCCATTCCTCGCACTCATCACGCCACTCACCGAGCCTCCGGGCGGCGGTGGTGGCGGTGGCGGCGGCCAGCCGCCTCTCGGCATCTGGGGACCGACCGACCCTCGGCCCACCTTCCCGATCTCGGGATGGAACCCCGGCACCGGCAACTTCCCGGAGCAGCCGCCGACAGGTGGCGGCGGCCAGCCGCCGGTCCCGTCGCACCCCATCGCGGGCGGCCCGTGGCCCACTCACCCGATCTTCTTCCCGCCGGGCACCCGCCCGCCGGGCCAGGGTGGGCCGATGCCTCCGCAGCCAGGACAGCCTCCCGGCATCTGGGGCCCGAACGATCCGCGCCCGACGCTCCCGATTGCCGGCTGGAACCCTGGAACCGGCAACTTCCCGGAAGGCCCGGGCGGCGGTGGCGGCGAGTCGCCAGAACCGAAATTCGAGATGAAGACGGCATGGTCGCAGCAGACCGGCTGGATCGTCATCTTCGTGCCGGCTGAAGGCACGCTCGTTCCGACGCCCTCGAAGGAAGGCTCGGAGTCGGGCGGCGAAGAGTCCGGCGACGAGTGAAGCAAAGGCCCGGGCTTCATCGTCCGGGCCGTTTAAACACTGGAGCTACACATGCCCGCAGGACTTCCCGGCAGCACGGCTGCTCAGAACCTCGCCAACCCCAGCCTGGGGCCGTCGGTCATCTTCGACCTGCTCTCGGGCCCGAGGGGTTCGCCCAAGGACCGCGACGTCGACATCGCCTACAACGCGGCCCCCAACTCGGCAGGCACCCCCAGCAACAACGCCTCGACGGGTGCGCTCTCGACCGGCATCGGGTTCGGCTCGCCGCCGATCTTCCCGCCGACGGCCCCCGCCAGCATCGTCGCCGCAGGCTTCAACGACGACTACGTCCCGGGCGTCACCAAGCCCGACGGCACGGCTGCGGCCAACGCGACCATGATGTACATCGGCGGCGGGCGGTCCCTCGCCGACGGCACGTCCAACCCGTACACGGCTGGTTTCGGCATCGGCATGGCGGGCCAGGGCGGCCTGCGTGACGCGGGCGCAGGACCGACGACCTACACGGGCTTCCCGACCAAGACGGTCACGGCCGTGGGTACGGTCGCCAACGGCGCGGTGGTCGAGACCGGCTTCGCCAACCGCTCGGGCGTGTCCATCACGATTGGGCAGTCGGTGTTCGGCGTGTCCAGCACCGCCAGCGCTACGCCGGCCTGACCGGAGCACGCCATGCTGACCGCTGGCGTGCTCAAGTTCGACCTGCAGGGTCGAATCCTCCTGTCGAGCAAGCCGCCGGTCAACTTCAACGGCGGCACCCCCACTGCCGCCGATGGCGGCCTTGCCGTGGCGGCGGGGGCGACCCCCCAGCTATTCCTCGCCGCCATCGGCTACCTCAACAACGGGGCCCTCACCGACAGCACCAACCCGCTGGTGCCGCAGGGCCCTGGCGTGGCGACGAATGCGCTGGGCCAGATCCGGATCTCGACCGATCCACCGGTCTACTGGTACGCCGGCCTGCCGCTGACAGCCCAGGGTTACCTGTCGACCAGCCCCCGAATTGCATAGGCGGCTTCAGCGGGATGGGCCGCCCACGCTTTCCCAACATCCCGCGCACAAGGAGAACCCACATGACTCTCGACGCGCAGCAGGTTGAAGCCCTGCAGAACAGCACACCCACCGACTGGACGAAGTTCGACCAGACCGTCGGTGCCGACGCACGCCGGTTCGGGCAGGCGACCGGCGGCTTGCCGCCCGGGATGGGCCCCGGCCACGACGACACCCTGCTGGTCCGCTTCTTCATGCGCCCGCGCATCGACGTCGAGGCTTCCACGAAGGAGAACCGGCCGATCTTCCGCGACGTGCCCCACGTCGAGATCGCGATCCCCGGGGACAAGAACAACATCGTCACCGCCGAGGTTTGGGAGCAGCACATCCGGCGCTTCCCGCAGTACTGGGCGCAGTTCCAGGCCGGCATCAAGGATCAGGTCGTCGGCACGCCGCTGAAGGTGGCCCCGTTCCTGACCGAGGCCCACGTCGAGGAGTTGGCCTACTTCAAGATCCGGACCATCGAGCAGCTTGCGAACCTGTCCGACGCCAACATGACGTGGCAGGGCGCGCGCGAGATGCAGCAGGCGGCCCGGAAGTACCTCGACAAGGTCAGCGGCAACGAGGCCCTGATGGCCCGCATGCACGCCATGGAGGCCGAGATGCAGGCCCTGCGTGACGCCAAGGCCCAAGCCGAGGCGGCCTTGCTCCAGACCGACACACCGACGCCGTCGGAGCAGCAGCGCGAAGAGGCCGCTGCGGGCCGCAAGAACTTTCGACGTTAAGCCTGGAGCATCAGCATGCCGTACCAGATGACCGACTTCTCGTCGCTCGCGACGTTGATCCAGTCGGTGTGCTCGCTGGTGTCCCTGCCGGCCCCGGCCGATCCGGCCGGCTCGACCGACACCAACATCGCGCTGATGCGGACGGCGGCGAACTTCGCCAGCCTGGAGATGCTGAACGCCTACGAGTGGAGCCAACTCACCAAGAGGGGAAGCCTCACCGTTTACACGGCCACCCCGCCGGTCCCGGGCGCGCCGACCGAGGTCGGGTTCGACCTGCCCGAGGACTTCTACCGGATGATCGACCAGACCACGTCGCGGTTCGGTCCGGTCGCGCCCCAGGGCTGGATGATCTCGCCCAACTCGTCGCTGGCGTGGCAGATCCGGCAGCGCCAGATCTGGTTCCTGGCCCCGCCGCCGGCACCCGGCCAGCCCTTCGACTACATGTACCTGTCGCGGGCCCTGGTGCAGGACGCCGACGACCCCGCGCTCTACAAGAACGTCGCCAGCAAGAACGGCGACGTGTTCCAGCTTGACGGCATCCTGATGTCGCTGCTGACCCGGGTGAAGTGGCTGGAGGCCAAGGGCTTCGACAGCAGCGCTGCGGTGCGCGACTTCCTGCTCGCCTTCGACAGCCGGATCGGTGCCGAGAAGGGCGCGAACGTCCTCAACATGGTCGGCCCGCCGGCCCGCTTCCCGCTGATCAACACCGGCAACCTGCCGTCGAGCCTCTACGGTTACGGGTAACGAAATGCCGCTCGATCTCCCCCCTGGCTGGGCCATCACCCACACCCTGGAGCACGTCCCTGACCCGAACGAAGGGACCGAGCCGATGGCGGCCGGGCCGGGCTTCGACCGCTGGACCTGGATCTGCACCGACGAGCGCGGACAGTACGTCTGCGCCAGCGGGTCCGGGCCCGACTGCGAGTCGCAGGCACTGAGCATGGCCCAGGCCAGGACGCAGCAGCGGCCGTACGACAAGGTGAGCCACTGATGGTCCTGCAGGTTTCACCCCACCCGCGCCGGACCATCCCGCGCCGGTCGAGCGCGACCCAGACGCACTCGGCGTTCGCCTTCCCGTCGCCGCAGAAGGGGATCAACACGGCCCAGCCGCTGACGGCCGGCAGTCCGCTGACGGCCCTGCGCCTGGAGAACCTGATCCCCCGGGCCCTCGGGTGCCAGATGCGGCGGGGCTTCACACGCTGGACGTCGAACCTCGACGGCGAGGTGCGCAGCCTGATGAAGTACCAGCCGGCGCTCGGCGTCCCGAAGATGTTCGCGGCGACCAGCACGGGCAAGATCTACAACGTGACGACGGCCACGCTGTCGGGCGTCACGCCGGCCGCCGTCACGACGGTGACGGGCGGCACGCCCCCGGGCGAGTGGACGTCGCTCAACTTCGTGTCCCAGGCCGGCGTGCATGGCCTCGTCTGCGTGAACCCCGGGAGTGGATACTGGGTCTACAACGGCACGACGTTCACGCACGTCACGATGGGTGCCGGGGTCGGGCAGGTCGGTGGCGTCAACCCGAACCTCTTCACCTTCGTCACCGTCTTCAAGAACCGGCTCTGGTTCATCGAGGGCGGCAGCACCCGTGCGTGGTACTTGCCGCTCGGCCAGTTCTACGGGGCGGCGGTCTCGTTCGACTTCGGCGCGATGCTGCCCAACGGCGGCGAGCTT
>Ga0207691_10000477_pt1 | contig 39677 bp, 35 predicted proteins | sample KBSM13metaG_FD_184327 | JGI IMG/M metagenome (GOLD analysis project Ga0207691, IMG submission 184327) | Miscanthus rhizosphere microbial communities from Kellogg Biological Station, Michigan, USA - KBS M1-3 metaG (SPAdes) (version 2) | ecosystem: Host-associated > Plants > Roots > Rhizosphere >...
TTTCATCTTTGTTGCGGCGGCTGCGGTTGGCAGCTTGCTGTGCTGAACGACAATCTGACTCTTGTTTTTATCCTTCGGCAAGAACTGAATATCCAAACTTGTCTTCCCGTCCTTCCAGGTGACACGAATCGATTTGTTCTTTGTCTTCTTGCGCACGACCAATCCGTCTACGCCAAGCCAGTTACTTCTGGAGTCTTTATTCTCAAATGACAAATACAGAGTGGAAAGTGATGTATTGATTGTTCGACTGACGCTGATCTCGAAGCCGCTTGGTTTTTGGTGGTGTGCACGCCGACCGGTTTGCTGTTCGTAAGTGGCAGTGACCATCTGGCACCACCACGGTCCGACGTTATATTTGGAAGTTAACAACTTGACGATTTCCTGGTGCGTCATCTTATGACCGCCAGCTTTGTCGATGATCGCAAACCACTGTTTCCAGTTCTTGCCTGTCTTAGCAAGGACTGCTTCGTTACTCATTCGAGGTGCCGGGTTTGAGTTAACTGTTTTCATGTCAGTGCTCCTAGCCAATATCAAACGGGGTTTTCAACGACAAGCTGAAGCGTATCGGACATTATTTCGCGTCGCGCTCGTAAGCGACAATCAGCCAACGTTTCACTTCGTCGTCGAGATCATTTAAGGATGTGATCGGAATGCGATGGGTAATCCGATCCTTTTTAGCAAAGCCACCAGTGTCGATCAGCCGTCCGGTTGGTTTCGTATCTCCCAACGCAAAGCCAAGATCAATGCGGGTCTGGGTTGTTGGTTTGATCTGCGCAAAGACGTGATTCCGATATAGCGGAACAATCGTCTGACAGGGACAAGCCTTCGCTTCTTTACCAACCTTCAAGCCGAGTTTTAGTAATGCATCGTAGATAGGTCGTAATTGTGCCCTGGCGCCCGAGTACATCTTTTCAACATCGCGCTCGGCGGCCGCAAGATACAAATCAGGGTCGCTGGATTCTTGTCCTTTTCCTTCAGCACGCTCAGCAAGCCACCCCGCAGTGTTTGTTCCTAGTTTGAATTCTTCTTTAAGCCACTGCCGGCGTTCCGCTTCGGTCTTTGGGCCTGATTTCTTGATATGTTTGAGCCATTCTTCGAGCGACCGGCCCGTTTTTTCCTTCAACTCGCCTATCCATTTCTGTGTCATCAACACGCCAGGATGAACGCTATAGATCGACTTTCGTTTTGCTTTGGTTGCCACCTTGAACAACTCCCTTTCATTGTTTAGAGAATACAGTTGAGTAAGGTTGTCGTGCTTCTTTAAGAAGCTAAATCTGGATCGCTCCTCTGCGTTTTTGTCCCTTTGCGTTAACTTTTGCCACTCTCTATCAAACGCAGAGAACACGGAGACGCAGAGGACCCAGGATACTGAACACACAGAGCTTTGCTCATTAACTAAACCGGGCGGTCGGTAAAAACTTGGGAGGTTGTCGGGCTTTTGTTCCCTGCTCAAAGGCATACGCGATCTTGATGAGCTTGGGTTCGCCCCACGCAGTGCCAAAGAACGAGATTCCAACTGGCATTCCAAACACGTAACCCGCAGGCACTGTTATGTGCGGGTAGCCCGCGACTGCCGACGCCGAAGAATATCCACCGGTGAAGTGATCGCCGTTAATGAGATCGGTTGGCCATGGCGGCCCGCCAGTTGGCGCAACAAGCGCATCCAGTTTGTGTTGCTTCATCACGAAGTCGATTCCTTGAGTTCGCGAAAGCAAGTGATTCTTCTTCAAAGCTTGAATGTACTTCTGACTTGTCAATGGACCTTTCTCCTGGGCCTTGATAAGCAGATCCTGTCCGAAGTACGGCATTTCTTTGTCGCGAAACTTTTCATTGAACTCGATTAGTTCCTTAAGAGAACGCACGATAGTCCCGCTCGAAAGGCCCCCAAGGTATTTGTTTAGGTCGGCTTTGAATTCGTAAAGAAGCACTTCCAATTCTGAATCATCAAACTTTCCATGTGTCGGTATGTCAGCAGGATCAACGAGCACTGCGCCAAGTCGCTTCAAATCTTCCAGGCGTTCTCTCATTAACTTGTCGACACGATCATTGAACCCGAAATACTTTCGTGCGATGCCCAGGCGCATTCCTTTCAGTCCATCTTTTTCCAGAAACCTCGTGTAGTCGCTCAATGCTTTTCCTTGACCTTCGGTAGTGGCGGCGTCGCTAGCGTCTTGTCCTGTAATCGCGCCCAAGAGAATGGCTGCGTCAGACACTGACCGCGCCATCGGTCCAGCCGTGTCCTGACTGTGCGCAATCGGAATGATTCCCGATCGACTCACGAGCCCAACTGTCGGTTTGATTCCGACCAAAGAATTTGCCGAAGAAGGGCACACTACTGAGCCGTCAGTTTCTGTTCCGATCGCGGCTGCACACAGATTCGCCGATGGCGCGACGCCAGAGCCTGAACTCGAGCCACACGGATTTCTGTCTAGCGCGTACGGGTTCTTCGTTTGTCCACCACGACCGCTCCAACCGCTGGACGAATGGTTCGAACGGAAATTTGCCCACTCACTCAAATTTGTTTTCCCGAGAATCACTGCGCCCGCTTCTCGCAGTCGCTTGGCGACGAAGGCGTCTCGCGTTGGCTTTGAGCCGATGAGCGCGGTTGAGCCTGCAGTCGTTTGCATGCGGTCATAGGTATCGATGTTGTCCTTAATTAATATGGGAATGCCATGCAAAGGACCCCGGACTCGCCCATCCTTGCGTTCCTGGTCAAGTTTGGTGGCGATTGAATCTGCATCGGGGTTGAGTTCGATAACGGAGTTCAAGCGTGGGCCATCCTTGTCGATATCACTGATTCGGTCGACATACTTTTCAACGAGAGACCGGGCTGAGTATTTGCCCGACGCCATGTGTCTCTGCAGGTCGGTGATTGACAATTCATCCAACTCGAAATCTGCTGCCGGTTGAGGAGGGTCAATCTTCGCTGATCTTGGTTCTCCGGAAACAGGTGTCACCAGGGCAAGAGCACAAGTTGCCGCACTCGAATGCAAGAAGGTTCTACGCTTCATATTGGAGATGGTCCCTTCGCAGTTGAATCATTCAGTCAGTCGACATGCAATCGCGCGAGTTTTCGAGTCGTAGCTGAGCCGCTACAGGTCGGCTGTGCCGTTCTCCTCGCGGAATGCTTGTGGCTTTCCGTACTTGGTCAAAACGTTTTGGACTCCGCCTCGGCGGCATAGCCGCGTTGTTTAAAGCGTGTCTGAGGAAAGCCAGAGGCATTCCGCACAGAAAGCGGCACAGCCGCAAGCGGGAACAAATGACACGAGCGCAAGATGGTAAAGAAGGATTCGCGAATCTAGAGTGCTAATGCAGCCGAACCTTGAATGAGTCAAAGAACCGTTTGACGTTGACCGAATCGTCAAGTCCTTTCGTTGTACCAGTCACGAGCTGATAAGGCCGGCGTCCAACCATCAATACTCGAGATTTAAAAACTCTGTTTGGTGATTCGGCGGTGAATTCAATTCCTTGATATCCGTCGATTGTAATTCTTTGACTATTGACCAAGGTTGCGTTTACGCCTTTGATGAAGTTCTCGCGGTTCAAATCCAATTCTTGCGTTGGATTGAAATTAAACTTTGGATCGTAGTCGACCCATCCAATTAAGAAGATGCTCTGCGTTCCGCTTACGATGAAGAGATGAGTCGTATATGGCCCGGGATCGCTCGGAACGGTTTCTGCCTTGTCTGTCGGGATCTCCGGCATCAGCACAGAAAAACGACCCGCTTCGTTGTTGAATGTCACCCAACCCTCAGGATTTGGTATCGGCGTGGGTTGAGTACTTGGGGTGGGTCTGACAATCGGACTGGGCGTTGAGCGAGGACGGGTATGGTCCTGAGCGAGAACCGCAACGCTGATTACGGTTATTATTAATGAAGCTAGTAAACCCCTTTTCATGCTCCAAAATCCTCCGGCTGCAATCTCGACTTAGTATCTAAGCCTTATACCTATGAGTGGTTTAGTAGTCAATTAATCTCTACCGTTGCGGGCCGGTTAGAGTTTTCGCTGCCTTGGTCGCTGGAATTAGTTTGAGTTTTCGCCTACGTTATGCCGTTCGCGGATGGCGGTGATTCTTCCGCCAAATAAATAAATGGACTTAATTGAAACAACACAACCCGAATTTGCAAAGGCGTCGCCCCTGGTCGCAATTGTAGGCCGACCCAATGTGGGTAAATCCACCCTATTCAACCGTCTGATAGGCGAGCGCCGCTCGATCGTAGGAGATGAGCCAGGGATTACGCGAGATCGGATCTACGGCGAAGTCGACTGGCGTGGTGTCACTTTCTCCTTAATAGATACGGGAGGAATGGTTCCTGACGACGATGCGGTTATTCCCGCCAATATATTCAAGCAAGCAGGCGTTGCTATTGAAGAGGCCCAGGTACTGGTCTGGGTTGTAGATGCACGAAAGGGAATTACGCAGCTCGACGAGGAACTTGCCACACACTTGCGATCCACCGGAAAGAGAGTGCTGATTGCTGCTAATAAAGTTGACTCCGCCACCCTTGAGAATGAGCGAGGCGAGTTTTATCGGTTCGGCTTTGATGAAGTGTTTGCTGTGTCGGCAGAGCAGGGAATCGGTGTCGGTGAGTTACTCGACGCAGTTATCGACCTGTTGCGAGAAGAATTAACCGACCTCGACCAGAAGGAGGAGGTTGAGAAGTCGAAAGAGTTACTACTGGCGATAATTGGGCGGCCAAATGTTGGCAAGTCTTCACTTTTGAATCGGTTGATTGGTGAAGACCGCGTGATCGTTTCTCCACTAGCTGGTACCACACGCGATGCGATCGACACCGTCCTGGACACTCCCGAGGGAAAAGTACGTTTGATCGATACAGCAGGGATTCGCCGTAAAGGGAAGACCGACGAAATGGCGGAAAAGCTTTCCGTAATTATGGCTCGAAAGAGTCTGCAGCGTGCGGACGTCGCGATTGTCATTGTAGATGCAGTGGAAGGCGTGACAGCGTTGGATGCGACGATTGCAGGTTACGCCTTAGACGCCGGTTGCTCGATCATTATCGGCGTGAACAAGTGGGACGCGGTCGAGAACAAGGACACGAGCACGCCATATGAGTTTGAAAGAACTTTGCGGGATCGAATGAAGTTCCTGGAGTGGGCACCCGTTATCACGATTTCAGCTTTAAGTGGGCAACGGGTTGATCGCATTCTGCCGATTGTGCGCAAGGCTTACGAAGCTCGACATAGACGTATTCCCACAGCACAACTGAATGACTTCTTCGAACGAGCAATTTCGCAACCTCGGGGTGGCACGGCCCCATCCCCTGCAAAGGGAGGGTTCTCGCGGTTGCACGTCCAGTACCTCACCCAGGTTGGCATACGACCACCGACCTTTGTTGTCTTCACCTCTGGCGGTAAACCTGGCTTGCATTTCTCCTACGAACGATACCTCCTGAATCGACTCCGAGAACAGTTTGACTTCTTTGCCACTCCGCTACGAGTAATCGAAAAGCACAAGCGCAAGAAGAGGGCTGGGGCATAGCGTTGAGTCTTCCTGCAATCTCATTCGAAATAACAGCGCAAGATGGCGAGGCGCGAACAGGTTTGTTATCCACGCGTCGAGGCGTTATCGAAACGCCTGTGTTCATGCCGGTTGGTACCGCGGGCACAGTCAAGGCGACTCGTTTTGAAGAATTGGAATCACCAGATCTCGACGCCAAAGTCATCCTGGGAAATACCTATCATCTCTGGCTGCGACCGGGTGTTGAGACAATAAAGGCGTGCGGCGGCTTACACAGGTTTATTGGTTGGGATCGTGCGCTCCTTACGGACTCTGGCGGATTTCAGGTTTGGAGCTTGGGTGATCTTCGAAAGATCTCAGAAGAAGGTACCGAGTTCAGATCCCACGTTGATGGCAGTCTTCGGTTTTTGTCGCCCGAAGTGTCGATGGAAGTGCAGGCGGCCCTAGGCTCCGACATTGTGATGGTGTTTGACGAGTGTGCGCCAGGCGATGCGACTCATGAAGAGACTGAAAAGAGCGTAGGGCTAACTGCTCGTTGGGCCAGACGGTCGAGGGAAGCATTTAACCGATTGCAATTTGAGGTTGCTGATACGGGACGAACGGAAGCGGAAGGCTTGAGCGGTGCGCAAGCACTTTTCGGAATTGTTCAGGGTGCTGGTCATCTTAATTTAAGGAGAGACAGTCTCCGGCAAACGATTGACATTGGTTTCGATGGATATGCGATCGGTGGGCTAAGCGTGGGGGAGGAGAAGTCGACCATGTTTGAAGTAATTGGCGACATAGCTCCGCAAATGCCAAAAGATCATCCACGTTATTTGATGGGTGTCGGCACGCCACAGGATTTGGTGGAGGCGGTCGCCAGAGGCGTCGACATGTTTGACTGCGTCTTGCCTACTAGGAATGGGAGAACGGGCCAGGCGTTTACTTCGCAAGGTAAGTTGAACATTAAAAACGCTCGGTGGACTCAAGATACTCGGCCACTCGATGAGTCATGCGGATGTCTTGTTTGTCGACGTCACACTCGCGCTTATATCCGCCATCTCTATTTGGCTGGTGAGATGCTTGCGAGTATCTTGTTGACCCATCACAACCTAGCGTTCTTCCTTGACACTATGCGAGGTGTAAGGCAATCTATCCGGTCTGGCAATTTCCCCAAATTCCGGCAAGAGTTCACCGAGCGGCTAAGTGCGAATGGTGAATAGTGGTTCGCGACCTGGCCGCTTCTGCTTGTTTGGATTTGGAAATGTTGATTCCCTTTCGAACGGATGGCGCTAGCGTCGTTCGAACAAAATAAAAACCAAATGGAACCTTTTCTGATCTTTTTTCAAGGCGGCCTCGGTGGTCTTGCTGGAATCCTGCCTATCGTACTGATCATGGGCGTCTTTTATGTTTTGCTAATTCGTCCACAACAAAAAAGACAAAGGCAGCTACAAGAGACGATATCGACACTTAAGATTGGTGATCGAGTAGTTACCAATGGCGGTATTATCGGTGTGATTACAACCGTTCGTGATACCAGCTTTTACATCAGAAGTGCGGACAAGACTATCCTCGAAATCTCCCGCAGTTCCATCGCCGCTATCGACGAAGAAGAGAAGAAATAGACGTTTCCTTAACTAATTCTTGCAATGAAGAAAAAGAACCTCCTACAGCGCGTAATTATTATCGCAATAGTTTCGGTGGTCGGCCTTTACATAGTCATCGGACCGCGTCACCGTCCTTCAATAAAGGATTTTAGCTGGTCGGGAATGAAGGCAACGCTGGCGTCAAACATCCACTTGGGTCTGGACTTAAAAGGTGGTTCCCACCTTGTAATGAGAGTTAAGACTGAAGAGTTTCTGAAGCATCTGGCCGAGGGTAATGCCGTTGCGGCCGAGAATGCAGCCAAAGACGCAGGGTTTGAGGTCAAGTCGGCACGAGCTGATGTTGGAAGTGGTAACTATAACGTTGTGCTTGAAGTTGCCGATCCTTCAAAGGCTGCCGAAATTAAGGAAGCCGTACAGAAAAAAGTTGAATTCGGTGATACGTCAGTTTGGTCTTACACCGCTTCGGGGAACCAGCTGATTTGGTCGATCAGCGGAGCCGGACAGCGAACACTTGCCGATAACGCCACTACTCAAGCGCTGAATATCATTGAAAGTCGTATCAATGCCCTGGGAATTACCGAACCTACGTTGCAAACACATGGTTCGCAAAGTTCGCATCAGATTCTTTTGCAGATGCCGGGAGTTCAGGATCCCGAACGCGTAAAGAACCTGTTGAAAGGTGAGTCGCGTCTCGAATTGGTTCACGTTGTTAGTCCGCCCAGCCCAGCTCCCAGTCAGACTTACGCTACCGAAGAAGAGGCCAAGGCTTCGCTCAATAGCGGCGGAACGGTGCCCGGAAATCGTCGCGTACTGAAATATGTTGAGCGCATGGATCCAACGGCGGCTGCCACGGAAGATCAAAGCAAAGAGAAGCGAACTAAGTGGGTCGTGGTTGAAATGCCCGCGATTATCGATGGCAGCGAATTAAGAAACGCCAGTGCCGTTCCAACTCGAGCAGGTGGTACAGAGGATTTTGAAATCAACTTCTCGTTGAAGAAGACCGGTGCGGACAAGTTTGGTGCATGGACTGGCTCACATATTAATGAGTACATGGGTGTCGTGCTCAATGATGAGGTTCAGTCGATTGCTTTTATCAAGTCTCAGATAACTGACTCAGGACAAATCGAGGGCCGATTCACGAAGCAATCTGCCGAAGATTTGGCGTTAACCCTCCGCTCAGGTGCATTACCGGCGCCGATTGAATATCTCGAGGAGCGCACAGTCGGTCCGAGTTTAGGACAGGATTCGATCAATGCGGGCGTCAGGGCGTCAATTGTGGGTTTGGCGCTGGTAGTGCTGTTCATGTTGGTTTATTACAGAGGTGCCGGCGTAAATGCTGTTGTAGCCCTGGTGCTCAACATGATTCTAATGTTAGCTGGTCTAATTCTCTTTGGCGCTACGCTCACGCTTCCAGGAATTGCCGGAATCATCTTGACGATCGGTATGGCAGTGGACTCTAACGTGCTTATTTTTGAACGCATACGTGAGGAGTTGCGAACTGGCAAAACTATACCCTCCGCCGTTGACCAGGGATTCGGACGGGCCTTCATTACTATTATCGACACGCACGTTACAACAATCATCTCGTCACTTTTCCTTTTCGTGTTTGGGACTGGCCCGATCAGGGGCTTTGCCGTAACTCTTGTGATTGGATTGCTCGTCAATCTTTTCTCGGCGGTGTACGTCTCGCGCACGATCTTTATGTGGGAACTGGGACGCAAAGAGAAAGTGGAGTCGCTTAGCATTTAAGAGAGCCATTGTATGATTCAAATTTTCAAAGATGTACGGATTGATTGGTTAGCAAATAGGCGTGCGTTTATTGCTGTTTCGGTGTTGCTGATGTTGGGCGGGCTTTTTTCGGCGATCATCCGACAGGCAACGGGCCATCAAGCTTTTAACCTCGGCGTAGACTTCAAAGGCGGAACGGTTGTCACCGTCAAGTTTAAGCAGCGGCCTGGCGACGAGGCGATACGGGCGACCTTGTCGCAGCAAGGTATTCGAGATGCGATCGTACAGGCAACAGACAAACAGGATACTGTTCTAGTAAAGCTGCCATTGGAAGGCGTGTCTCAAGCTGAAGTCGAGTCTGGTCGCGCACTGGTTCGAAAGTCGCTGAACACCTTTGGTACGGAAGCGCAGGCGGGAGTGCATTTGGCAGGTGATCCGAATGCCTCGTATGAAATCGTCGGAACTGACGCGGTTGGTGCGGTAGCTGGAGCCCAGCTACGCAACAAGGCCATCGCGGTTACGTTGGCGGCACTCGTCGGCATCCTGCTCTTTATTTCTTTACGATTTGAGTGGACCTATGGCGCCGCGGCGGTCATCGCTGTATTCCACGATGTGCTAGTGACCCTCGGTATCTTTTCCATTTTTCAATGGGAAGTCAGCTTAACTGTAATTGCGGCGCTTCTAACACTCGTCGGATTTTCCGTTAACGACACGATCGTCGTGTTTGATCGCATTCGTGAAAATCGACGCTTACACCGGCGAGATTCGCTCTACAAGGTAACCAACGACTCCATCAATCAGACATTATCTCGCACGATCATCACGTCTGGACTTGTGTTTCTTTCAGTGCTCGCAATGGTGCTATTTGGCGGGGAAGTATTGCGCGGCTTTTCACTCGCGTTACTTATCGGAATAATTTTTGGCACCTATTCGTCAGTGGCAATCGCGAGTCCGATTATGGTGTGGTGGGAGCAAAGAATCGAGGCTGCTAATCGTACCGCTGCGTTGAGTTTCAATAAGCCAGTAAGAGGCGGTGTTCAGTCGCCTTCCAAAGGGGCCCCGAGTCGCGATTCAATAGCCGCCCAGGCTGGTAAAAGATCCAGTGGCGCGAGTCGAGTTTGAACGCAATTCTTTTCTGCGGGAATTCACTTCGCCTTAATAGTTCTTTGTTCTAGTTTGCGCTTGACTTTGAAACTGAAGGCGGCTTAGACTGCGGCCGTTGCTGGCCAATTAAATATCTCAAGAGTCGACCCTGCGTTGAGTCAAACCGAAGTGGGCGCGGCGGCGGTGTGTTGAGTAGGCCGGCGAGTTACTATTCTCGCACAGCGGCTTTCAAGTCTATTCGGTGTGCTCAAATATCGCAGGAGCTGCTGTTTCCCCATCTAGACGGAACTCAAGCGGGCTCTCGTCAGTCGACGTTTGAGATGCACTAAGCTACTTACAATTCGTAACCCCTGATCCATTTGGCACCGGAATTGGAGGACAAGATAAATGTTCGATAATCTCGTTGAGTCGAGTTCGCACAAGGATGATATTTCGCGAAAAGGCTCATTCGTCGCCGCCACCGCGCTAATCTACGGGGTGCTCATGTTGGCTTTTTTCGTTGCCGGTATCTACTGGTACGATAACCATCTCGGTGAGATGGAGCTTGAACTGACCACCCTTGTAGCTCCGGTTCCAGTTCCTCAGCAGCAGAAAGCAGATGAGCCAAAACAAGAAGTCAAACCGACTAAGGTTGAGCAAAATGTCGACGTTCGTAAAGAACTGATTGCTGACGTAACTCGAACCGAATTGGTGCCGAAAGAAGTGTCGGCGAAGGCCAGTGATGTGCCGCCGGTTCGACGTGGCGTAACGACCGTGGTCGGTAACGAGTCGTCCAACGCGGCAGCACCTATGCCAGCCGGTCCAGGTGCGGGAACCGTGGTCGCTGCCCCGACAAAGGTTGCGATTGCTGATGAACCACCACCACCTGAGGTAAAACCGACCCCACCCCGTGCGCCGATTTCAGGCGGCGTTCTCAACGGCAAAGCGATTAGCTTACCAAAGCCAGCGTATCCACCGATTGCTCGTGCTGCTCACGCAGCGGGTACCGTCGTAGTTCAGGTGCTCATCGATGAGAACGGCAATGTGGTGTCCGCTCATGCTGTTTCGGGACACCCTCTCCTGCAAGCGGTTGCCGTTGGTGCAGCGCGTCAGGCGAGATTCTCCCCAACCAAGCTGTCGGGTCAGCCAGTTAAAGTTACCGGAGTGATCCAGTACAACTTCGTGGCTCAATAACTGCGGAGAACACTTATTCGTGTTGCCGCGGTGTCCGTACGGCCGTCCCGGCTTCTCTGCTTGCTATCAATCTAATTAAAACTCTTTGGAGGGGTTTACCGTGACAATTCTAACCAGTCTTTTCGGAACAAAGATTCTTGGCCTTATGCTGTTTCTTCAGGAAGCAGCCGCCAGTCCAGATGCGTCTGCTAGCACAAACCAGTTCACGCTTACGGAGATGGTCAAGAACATGGGTGGCGTGGCTATCGCTGTCGTAGTTGTGTTGCTAATCATGTCAGTGTATTCGATCGCCATCATGGTCGAGCGCTATTTGACCTACTCTGCGGCAAAGAAGCAGTCGCGAGAGTTCGCGCCACGTGTTGCGCAAGCGCTCAAGAATGATCGAATTGAAGAAGCGATCAATATCAGCGACAAGCATCGTAAGTCGCACCTGGCAATGGTCGTGAGCAGTGGTTTGCAAGAGTTCCGAGCCCACGAAGCCTCAAGCGATATCTCGGGCGACGAGATCGACGCTTCGAAACGTGCGCTGCAAAGAGCAATCGCCATCAAAACTGCCGAGTTCAAGCGCGGGCTTTCGGGCTTGGCAACTATCGGCTCCACGGCTCCGTTTGTGGGATTGTTTGGTACGGTGTTCGGCATCATCAACGCATTCCGCGGTATGAAGAACGCAGAGTCAGCCGGTATCGCGGCTGTGGCCGGCGGTATTTCGGAAGCGTTGTTTACAACGGCGCTTGGTTTGCTGGTCGCTGTGCCTGCGGTGTGGCTCTTCAACTACTTCACCGGTAAGGTCGATGGTTTCATTGTAGAGATGGATAACTCGGCATCGGAATTGGTCGACTACTTCATCAAGAACCGAACCAAGCAGTTGAAACCGTAAGGTTCTGGTTGCCGAAACCATTTGGGGCGAGTCGCGCGATGCGTGCGTCGCGCGAAAGCGATTACCGAACGCTGGAAAGGGAAAGTAGTTATGGGAATGTCAGGTGGAGGCGGTGGCGGTGGCGTACAGTCAGAAATCAACGTCACGCCGATGGTCGACATCATGTTGGTACTGCTGATCATCTTTATGGTGGTCACGCCGTTCCTGCAGCAGGGCATCACTGTGGCGCTGCCGAAGAACATGACTAACCCGGATGTCGATCCGAATATTATTAAGGAGTCGTCAGTCGTGATTTCAGTTCCAAACGATGGCGAATACTACCTGGGTAAGAAAAAGATTCAAAAGGAAGAGCTGGCTGACAAAGTCGATACGATGTTGAAGGGTATTAAGAACGAGCAAGATCGAATCGTCTACATTAAGAGCGGCGTGGGTGTTAGCTACGGCGATGTTGTGACCGTAATCAACGAAGTCAGGAAACTAGGGGTCGACAAGATTGGCCTGGTTGCCGACAAGAAGAAGGGCGGCGCCGCAGCTGCAAAGCCAACTTCCTAACCCGAGATAGTCAGAGGAGAACCAGCAGATGTCTGCAATGGATACTGAGAAACATGAGAAGAGAAGCAGCAGTACTGCTGTACCGTACATTAACGTCACCCCGTTGATTGACGTGTTGTTGGTGCTGCTGATCATCTTCATGGTTGTTACACCGTTGAAGCCCAGCCGCTTTAAGGCCGATATTCCTACTCAACGCGATCCGAACGAAGACCTGAGTAAGCTAAAGCCAAACCCTTTGACTTTAGTCGTTTCAATCTCTCCCGACCTTCAGATCAAGCTGAATGCAGATGCGCTTGGTTCCGTAAACGACACGACGCAGCTGTCGCAAAAGCTGTTGTTAACCTTCCAGCAACGCAAGGAGCAACGTGCGTATAAGGTAGGTATGGAAGCTCGCTCTGATGTGAAGGAAGACGACCGGATTGAAAAGACGGTTTTCGTGAAAGCTCCGCGGGCCGCGAAATACGGCGACGTCGTAAAGGTCATCGATGCAATCAAAGGTGCGGGTGCCAGTCCGGTCGGTTTGCAGGTTGACGATCTGCCTTAATAACTACGAGATTGGTGCGGCCTCGACGACTATGTTGCGTAGATCTATTGAAGCCGTCCGTTATCGCTGATCTCATTAAATTGGAGTCACGGATAAATGAAACTCTCTCAGACCAGGATCGCCATGGCTTTGGCGATCCTCGTTGCCACCACCTCCGGATGTGGGGTGATTTATCGAATACGAGCAAAGAACCAGTTGAACGAGGCGGCTCGGGCGTATCGCGAAGGTAGATTCGTAGAGGCTGAACAGCATTCTCGTGAAGCGGCTGCCCTCGATCCCGAGAACAAGACCGCACCAATGTTCATCGCCAGAACTATCCACGCTCAGTATCGTCCCGGTGTACAGTCGCCTGAGAACGTCGCGAAGGCTCAACAAGCAATCGAGGCATATCAGGCAATCCTTCAGGCAAATCCAAAAGATGAAGAAGCCTACAAGGCGATAGCGTACCTTTATGGCGCTATCAAAGACGAGAATAAACTTCGTCAATGGATCGCTGCACGCGCAGCTAACGAAAGTACTGAACCTGAAAAGCGAGCGGAAGCCTATATCGTGTTGGCTAGTAAGGACTGGGATTGTTCATTCAAGATCACTGAGCTCCCAACGAATAAGGTGACTACGGTCGATCCTGCTAGTAACAAGGCTACCGTCTCGTACAAGAAGCCAACAGATCAGAAGGACTTTAATTCGGCTCAGATGTGCGTGAAGCAAGGACTCGCCGAAGCCGAAAACGCTATCAAGTTTGATCCCAACAACGAATCCGCTTGGTCCTATAAAACTAATCTTCTCCTCGAGGCTTCAAAGCTCGCTGAGATGGATGGCAAGACCGATCAGAAGGCTGACTTGCAGAAGCAGTATGAAGTTGCTTTGAAGCGAACAACGGAATTGAGTGCAGCCGCTCAGAAGCGTAAAGAGGAAGAGGAAGCTCGTCAGGCAGCTTCACCACCCAAAGGATAGGCCACAAACTATCACGCCTCTACCAAAGGTGATGTCCGACTTTAAGTCGTGACATCACCTTTTTGCTATACTTCGTACCATCAAAATCAGATGATTCGAATCGAAGATATTGTTGAGAAAGTTGCGCTAAATCACCCGCAGGCCGACCTCGATCTGCTGCGACGCGCTTATCTTTTTTCCGCGCGCGAGCATAAAGGGCAAAAGCGGGCATCTGGCGAATCATATCTGGTGCATCCTCTCGAAGTGGCCAATATCCTGGCCGATATGAAGCTCGATGAAGTATCAGTCGCCACGGGTCTCTTGCATGATGTTGTCGAAGACACGCTGGTTGATTTGGATACTATTCGACAATACTTCGGTGAAGACATTACTCACTTAGTTGATGGCCTCACGAAGATAGCTCAGATCAGTAATATTTCGCGCGAAGATCAGCAAGCTGAGAATGTTCGCAAAATGTTGCTTGCGATGGTCGACGACGTGCGGGTTGTGTTGGTCAAGTTGGCGGACCGGCTTCACAACATGCGTACCCTCCACTACCTGAATCCCGAGAAGCGCAAGCGGATCGCTGAAGAGACAATGGAGATCTTTGCTCCGATCGCGCATCGTCTGGGAATGGGTAAGTTGCGCGGCGAGCTTGAGGATCTTGCGTTTCGTCATATGCACCCTGATGACTATCGCGAGTTGGCGGAGCAACTCGAAAAGCGTCGACCTGAAAACGAAGCTTTTCTAAAGAATGTTACAGCCAGAATCGAAGAGAAGATGAACGAGGCTGAAGTGCCTTTCGTCCTGGTTGAAGGTCGTGTCAAACGTTTGTACTCAATTTGGAAGAAACTCAGAAATCAAAAGATTAGTCTCGATCAGGTCTACGATTTAGTCGCCGCTCGAATCATCACCCCAAACGAAATCCGGCACTGTTACGCTGCCCTCGGTGTAGTTCACAACAACTGGAAGCCAGTACCTGGGAGAATCAAAGACTGGATAGCAACACCGCGAGACAATCTGTATCAGTCGCTCCATACGTCGGTGATCGGTTCGAACGTGCAGTCATTTGAGGTTCAAATTCGCACTGAGGAAATGCATCACGTTGCCGAAGAAGGCGTCGCGGCCCATTGGAAATACAAAGAGGGCAAACGCGGGGCTCACGATGACGATCAGGCCTTGCAAGCCTTGCGCTCGCTCGTTGAATGGACGCAGGAGGTTAAAGATTCAAAGGACTTCCTGGACTCTCTCAAGCTCGATCTCTATCCAAAAGATGTTTACGCCTTCACGCCAATGGGCAAGGTCATCCAGCTACCCCGAGGCGCGACTCCCGTTGATTTCGCGTACATGATTCACTCAGAAGTTGGCAATACGTGCACGGGATCGCGCATCAATGGTCGGATAGTTCCGCTTCGCACACAGATTCAGAATGGTGACGTTGTTGAGATTATCACTAGTAGCAATTCTCACCCTTCCAGAGATTGGTTGAACTTTATTGTCACCTCGCGAGCCAGAAACAGAGTTCGACACTGGGTTGCTGAACAGCAGAGGGCCGAGTCTATGGAGATCGGTCGCAAGCTTTTTGAAAAAGAGGCTGGACGATTTCAACTATCACCCAGGAAACTACTGAACGACAATGATAAGCAGATGAAGCAGGTCGCCAGTGATTATGGATATGGTCGCGTAGAAGATCTGCTTGCGGCGATCGGCTATGGGAAATTGGTGCCGCGGAATGTGATCGCGAAGTATCTCGGGCCGGAACAGTTTGAGCAGCTCGATAAGCAAAAAGAATCGCGACTGCGTAGCGGCGTACGCGCCGTCAAACGTCTGATCCGTTTAGGAGACGACTCCATTCTTGTCAGGGGAGTCGACGATTTGATGGTAACCAGGGCGCGTTGTTGTAATCCCTTACATGGCGAAGAAATAATCGGCTATATCACGCGTGGAAAAGGGGTCGCTGTACACACGAAACGATGTAAGAACGTAAATCAGTTAATGGTGAATCGGGAGCGTATCGTCGAGGTTGAATGGGCCGGGCGGCCCGAGAAGACCGCCTATGCTGTGAAGTTGCTCGCCATTACCGAGAACCGGACCGGAATGATTGCTGGCATTACGGGAGCTATCTCGGACATGAAGACCGGAATCCGAGACGCCAGGGCTTCCGTCGCCTCAGATGAGAGGGGACACATTGAGGTAACGGTGGAGGTCTTTGACGTCAAACATCTCGACAAGGTGATTGGTTCTATTAAAGGAGTGCCCGGCGTTTTGGACGTGGAGCGAATGCAGGGAATGGTTTAGTTAGCGGCTGCTTTTCCCTTAGTGGATGGTTTCTGCTAGAATCCCGCCTTTGTTTTCGGCAGTAAAAATAAGCCGTTTAAGACATTGTGAAGCTACGAATTCAAACTGAAACTGCACCTGCTGCGATTGGCCCTTATTCACAGGCCATTCGCGCCAATGGCCTCGTGTTTTGTTCCGGGCAAATACCCATCGACCCTGCAACGGGTAAGTTTGTGGCTGGTGGAATTGCCGAGCAGACAGAGCAGGTTCTCAAGAACCTTTCAGCGGTTCTCGAAGCGGCAGGTAGTAGCCTTGAGAGGGTAGTTAAAACCACCGTATTCCTGGCGGATATGGCAGAGTTTGCGGAAATGAACGAAGTCTATGGCAGGTTTTTTACCGGTCAGACTCCGGCTCGGGCGACGGTCGCGGCGGCTGGTTTGCCTCGGGATGCCAGGGTTGAGATTGAAGCTGTAGCACTCGCTACGGAGTAAAGAAAAAGATCGGTACCAATGTGGTACCGATCCTCTGGGACTTGATATTTGAATGTTTCTACGCGGCTTTTGAAACCTTGCCGGCTTTAATACAGCTGGTGCACACCTTCATCCGTTTCGCGCTGCCCTGGGGTTGCTGAACCCGAATCGACTGTAGATTTGGGTCAAACCTCCGCGGCGTTCGATTGTTCGCATGAGAGACGTTATTTCCGAATTGAGGTCCTTTGCCGCAGACTTCGCAACGTTTGGCCATTATTTTTGCAACCTCCAAGGTACTAGGGTTTCTTATGAATGTTTACGGCATCACACAGATAGCAATCTTGCCGTAATCAGAATCAAGGTTTATAGCAAACGCATTTCTAGGTCGTCAAGCAGCGTGAACGCTCGGCCGGGTCCATGCTTTCGACTATAGCAATCAACTAAAGGAGCAGAGTTAAAGTGCGCAAATTCGCAAAAGTTACTGTTTTTTCTACCAGCCTATTGTTAGTCGCCGTCATTCTTAGCGGGTGTGGTTCCGGAGGACCCGAGGCAAGCGACAGCACCGTCGCTGCAACCGTTAACGGCCGCACCATAATGCTCAAGGAAGTCGAAAGAGGTGTCACGCGGCAGGCAGGAGGTAAGCAGGCGCAGTTGTCGCAATTGGAATTGGCACAAGCGCGTTTGCAAATCCTGAGTAATCTGATTCAACGCGAGGTCATGTTTCAGCGAGCCGAGCGCGAGAAACTCCTCCCGACCGAGGATCAGATTGATGGTGCGATCAATACCCAGAAGCAACAGAGTGGTATGACCTCTGAAGATTTTGATAAGAGTCTCAAGGAGCAGAACATCTCCATGGAGACACTGCGCGAAGAAGCCCGTAAAGATCTGGCGATCGCAAATCTTCAAGATAAATACAGCGGAAAGATCAGCATCAGCGACAAGGAAGTTGAAGACTTCTATAACGGCAACAAGGCACAGTTCGTTAATGCCCGCGGTGTTGAGCTAGCCATGATCATGGTCGATCCGGCAGACAACAGCGCGCAGGGTATCGCCAACGATGCCAAGAATGAAGCCGATGCCAAGTTGAAAATCGACGGCATCTATCAGCAGCTACAGGGCAAGGCTGACTTTGCAACCGTCGCACGGGCCAAGAGTGAAGATATTCAAACGTTGGCGCGTGGTGGCGATATCGGTTTTATGAGTGAGGAGGATCTGAAAGGCAACGGATTCCCAGCTGAAATCGTTGGCAACTTCTTTGGTGCAATGCAGGTTGGTGACTATACCCAACCAGTTCGTTTCAACAGCGGAAAGTGGTACATCTTTAAACTCGCGGAGAAACGATTAACGAATGAGAATCTTACGTTGGAGAGTCCGGGCGTACGTCAGCAAATAACCCAGGGGCTCACAAATCAACGTAAGCAGATCCTCAATGCTGCGTTAATGGAAGTGGCTATCAATGAAGCCAAGATCGTAAATAACCTGGCGGCATCGATGCTGAACAACCCTGGCAATCTTGGATTGAGACCGGCAGCTCCGGGTTCACAGCCTTCCGCTCCGCAACCAGCTCAGCAAGCATCTCCAGCGCCCAGCAGTTCTACGAGTACTGTCAAACCTGCGGGATCGCCCAAGTAGGCTTTATTAGTTCAAACCCTTTCGCGGGTGTTGGAGGCTACATCAGCTCCGCACCCGCGTAGTATTGTGACGAGGCCGCGCCTCAGACGAATTCAGAAATGCTGTTCCGCTTATCAGAAGTCTACAAGTCGTATGGAGTGCAAGACGTGCTTCGCGGCACAACTCTGCAAATAAACCCCGGCGAGCATGTAGGACTTGTAGGTCGGAACGGAGCAGGTAAGAGCACAATCTTTCGTCTGGTGCGTGGAGAAGAGTCTGCCGATAAAGGGGAAGTAGTAAAGGCGCGCGGGGTTCGTCTTGGCTTGCTCGACCAGCATGTTCACTTCGAGCCCGGTTCGACCGTACATGAGTCCGCGCTCGCTGCTTTTGGCCATCTGCAGCAGATTGAACATGAAATGCACGAGCTTGAACATCGTATGGCCGACGCCGGAGATGAGCTCGAAAAGATCCTGGAACGCTACAGCGATCTGCAGCATCAGTTCGAACACGAAGGCGGTTTCGAATACGCAGCGAAAGCAGAAGCGATTTTGCAGGGACTGGGCTTTGAACGGGAAACCTGGTCGATGGAAACCTCCAAGCTCTCTGGCGGACAACAAAATCGTTTGGGTCTCGCGAAGTTGTTGTTGGCCGCTCCGGATGTGTTGCTTTTGGACGAGCCGACAAATCACCTGGACGTTCATGCCGTCGAATGGCTTGAGGAGTTTTTACAAACCTATGAGGCAGGCTACGTCATTGTAAGCCACGATCGTTATTTCCTCGATCGCGCATGCCGCCGAATTATTGAGCTGGAGAACGGAAAGGCCGCGAGCTATACCGGCAACTATTCAGCCTACCTTGTTGAGCGCGAGGAACGTCGCGAAGCACAACAACGAGCCTACGATAACCAACAGCAGCTCATCGCAAAAACAGAAGAATTCATTCGGCGAAATCTTGCAGGACAAAAAACTAAGCAAGCAAAGTCGCGCCGAACGATGCTGCAAAAACTCGAACGGCTCGACTCTGTTCGGCCTGATCAATCATCTGGTGATTTTCGTCTGCAAGCGATTGAACGAACTGGAAATCATGTTCTGACTATTAACGAATTGGTTGTTGGCTATCCCAATAATGAACTGGCTGGAGTCATCTCTTTCATTTTGCGGCGAGGCGAATGCCTTGGGATCATTGGCCCGAATGGATCAGGAAAGACTACCTTCCTCAAGACAATTCTAAACAAACTGCCGGCGCTTCGGGGTGATGTCAGGTGGGGAACTAAGGTACAGGTCGGGTACTACGCGCAACAACTCGATGACTTAGACGACCGCAACGAGATCATTATGGAGTTACGTCGAGTAGCGCCCGCTAGTGCCACAGCCGGCGAGCTTCGTTCCTTCCTCGCAAAATTCCTGTTTACTGGTGATGACGTTTACAAACACGTGCGCGATCTTTCCGGTGGCGAGAAAGGCAGACTGGCACTCGCGAAGTTGATCTACTCTCGGGTGAATGTTCTCGTTCTTGATGAGCCCACTAATCACCTCGATATCCCATCGCGTGAAGCGCTCGAGGAAGCTCTCTCTGCTTACGAGGGCACGATTATTACCATTAGCCACGATCGATACTTTCTGGATCGAGTTGCGACGCAGATCCTCTCGTTGGACGGTTTGGGCCACGCTGAACATTATGATGGCGACTACACCGAGTATCACGATTGGAAACTTGGTGGTGGGAAAACCCAATCTCAAAAGCATTTGGACCACGACAACCTTGTGACGCTCGATTCGAGTCCGGCGCCTGTCGAGGAAACGAGCCAAACAGAGATCAAGCGAGAGCAATCAAAGAAAAAGCCCGAGCCTTCCACGTCAAATAAGCCAGGAGTCAAGGTTGTAAAGAAGAAAAAGGCTGACACTCGAACACCCGAGATGATCGAAAACGAGATCGCCAGTGCTGAACAATCACTGGCGACCATTTCTGAGAAGATGGGTACCTCGGAAGTTGCGAAGGATGCCGACCGCTTGAAAACTCTCAACGCAGAATACAAGCAAGCGGAGGTTCGGCTGCGAGAGTTGTATGACGAGTGGGATCGCGTGAGTCAGGCAGCGAACGCGTGAATAGCTATGCCATTGACTCTTTTAGTTGATCCTTCCACTCTCTAGAATCAGCTCTGAGGTTTAGCATTTCCCCCGAGTCTGATTAGTTATTCCTTCGATTCGATCCATTCTGATTTCCGTTTCCCCGCGGTAAAGCTGGAATTCATTCCTCAGGCCTCCGACATCAATTTTCACCGAGTCGACGTCGTTCCTGAGGGCGCAGGCATCTACTTTCATCGCGCCGAAATCGCTTTGAAGTGTGCCAAGCCGCTCTTCAAGGTTAGCGCCCAGTGAGTTGATTCTTTCGAGCACCGTTTCTAGGGTTGGCTTTGTTTGGGCTTTTCGGAGTTGTTGTTCATTCTTCTTTGTCCAATCTGATGAGGTTGAGGCCGCCTCGCAGTATACCGTCCGCTTCATTCACGGAATGAAACAACGTTGCTGTTTCCGGGTACTTTGTCGAAATGGCTAACCTTCGGCGACTCGCTATCGAAATCGACGGCGTTATTTGTCACGACCCGCAGTTCATCAGACACTGACCTTAGAGGCCGTTGTTGTGGCTTTCCAATGGCTTACTGTCAGGACTATTTCGTGACGCCCTCTTTCCAAGAGCTTGCTGTCAGGGGCTTGCTTGACACTGCCACAACCGCTTTGCTACTTTCGGCCGTCGTTTTTAGTCAGTTAATAACCCACTTTGAAAACGATTTAGGCGCGTAGCTCAGGGGTAGAGCACTACCTTGACACGGTAGGGGTCTGGGGTTCAAATCCCCACGCGCCTACCAAAAGAATCAATAGTCTACGACTCACATCGACGTTTTCTGTTCCGCCACATTACGCCATCTGCACCTCAACCTTACCGCCTTTCGTCTTGTGCGCCGCGATTCAAAGCCACTCTTTGGGGTCGAGTCGGCGCAACAGCTCGAATGAAATCGGAATCTGCAATCGCAACGACGGCAGCTCAATGATCTCCTCATATAAAGGACAGGTAACCGGCGAAGATAAAGGACAGGGTGAAACCTAGGCCGAAACGGCAAAACCCTGGAAAATCTCGCGGTGACTGGTCCTAGCTTTGATATAAAACTCCTTCGAGCGTCGACAATTGCCTACTCCTACTCGACGGTGGCGCCGATCATGGTGTTAAGCTCTCGGAGTTTGTTTGTAGCAGAGTTCATTACCAGGACGCGGGAACTAGGTGAGCGAAACGATCTCTCCCTACACCACGCTCGCACATTACTCGATTGTTGCCAAGATTGGTGCCGGTGGCATGGGAGGGAGGATGAGCAAAATGTTTATGGCGCTTTTTGCCGAACAGAAAAGGTGTTGGGAGTGCAATGTTCCGGCTGAGATGCTGTGAGCACTCAAAACATGTCGCTCCTGACGGAGCGAAAGAAAGATTCAGAGTGCACAACTAGCGATAAACATATCCCTCCTTCGGAGGGAAGATGATAATCGGATTTTTCTGGGCCCTGCGGCTAACTCACAGAACGTTTGTTTAAACATCCAATGACCTTAGCGTCCGGTACACAATTTGGTCGCTACGAAATTCGATCGCAACTCGGCATTGGCGGTATGGGTGAGGTCTACCGCGCACGCGACAACCGGTTGAATCGTGACGTTGCTATCAAAGTGCTCCTCGACTCTTGTCTGCGCGATCCCGAACGCATGGCGCGTTTCGAACGCGAGGCGCAGGTGCTTGCATCATTGAACCATCCGAACATTGCTTCCATCTACGGCCTCGAGGAAACCAACGGCCAAGAACCCAATCAGGTCGGCCTGGTAATGGAGTTGGTCGAAGGACCAACCCTCGCGGATCGACTTCGCAGTGGACCCATCGCTTTCGATGAAGCACTCCCAATCGCAAAACAGATAATTGACGCGCTTGAGGTGGCGCACGAACGCAACATCGTTCATCGCGATTTGAAACCAGCAAACGTAAAAGTCACCGAGGAAGGCATTGTCAAAGTCTTAGACTTCGGCCTCGCTAAGGTGTTTGCCACCGATACGCCAAACGCTGATCTCTCGCATTCACCAACGCTTCTCAAAGGCACCGAAGCAGGCGTGATTCTTGGCACTGCCGCCTATATGAGTCCGGAACAAGCAAAAGGAAAAGCAGTTGATAAACGTTCAGACATTTGGGCGTTTGGTTGTGTCTTGTTTGAAATGCTTACAGGCAAGCAGCCGTTTGTAGGTGAGACGCTGACTGACATCCTCGCGTCTGTCGTTCGGGGTGAACCAGATTGGATTCAGTTGCCCGCAACCGCGCCCGCTTCAGTAAAGCATTTGATACAGCGCTGCCTCGAAAAGGATGTAAAGCACCGATTGAGAGACATTGGCGACGCAAGGTTTGAACTGGATCAGACCGAATCCAACGACCGCCAGCCGGCAATTGTCACAAGTCACAAGACGTCTCGCCATTGGTTGCCTGTCATCGCAGTCGTTGCTGTTGTGATCATTGCTGCTATGGCAGGCGCATTGGTACCGAAGTGGTTTGGAGATGAACCGGTAGCGCCTAGGGTTATTCGTAGCGAGATGGAATTGCCTGCGGATCAAATGGAGCAGCGCGTTAGAGTTGTCATCTCTCCTGACGGCGCAAACTTAGTATACGTTGCCAAACAGAAGATGTACCTCAGGCCATTTAACTCCCTTGAGTCAGTGCCGATCGCAGGAACCGAAGGAGGCATCAATCCTTTCTTCTCACCTGACGGGAAATGGATTGGCTTTTGGAACAGTGGGGTAATCAAGAAAGTACAACTCCCGGGCGGAACGCCTATAACAATTTGTAATACCGAAGTGATCGGGGCGAGTTGGGGTACTGACGATACCATCCTCCTGGGTGGTGTTTATGCCGGGATTATGCGCGTACCCGCGAGCGGAGGAACCCCAGTCACGGTGGTTCGGCCACAGCCCTCTTTTGGATACGACTACCCGCAGTTTTTGCCGGATGGCCGATCGTTTCTTTATCTCCGAGATACACCAGGCACGGCTTCAAGTAATCAACTTGTAATGCGGTCACTCGATAAAGACGACGAGACGATCATTCTAAATGGGGCTTACAATTACAGCTACTTGCGCTCAGGTATCATAGTTTATACGGTCGGTTCGAATTTGAATGCTCTGGATCTTCAGGCGGTCGCCTTCGATGCGTCATCGAGAAAAGTGATAGGGAATCCGGTCACAGTCGTGAAAAACGTCGCGGCGATTACTTCCGGAAGTGGTGCCCACTTTGATGTTTCAGAAAATGGAACACTTGCGTACGCGCCGGCGGTGGCAGGACGTTATCAGTCTCGACTCGTTAAAGTCAGCGAATCGGGCCAGGCGGAGGTGATGCCCGCGGAGCAGCGACTTTATTCCGACCCGCGTGTCTCTTCTGATGGCCGCTTTGTCACCGCCCATTTACAGGGTGATGAAAATGACATTTGGGTTGCGAGCGTGGATCGAGGAACACTTACTCGTCTCTCGTTCAATCCGGGTGAGGACGAAACACCGGTGTGGTCTCCGGATGGGCGCACAGTAGCATGGTCAGGCTCCCGCTCTGATTTGGCACGTGGGATATTTCGCCGGTCTGCGGACGGAGGTGGCAACGAAGAACTCATCTGGCGTTTAGATCTGCACACACATGTGCGCGATTGGACACCTGACGGCAAGGCCTTAATCTTTGAGACTACCGACCCCAACACGAATAACGATATCTGGCGGCTCGACCTTGAAGGTTCGCCGAAAGCCACGCCGATTGTGCAAACGGTTTTCAGTGAACACAATTCACGCCTCTCCCCAGATGGTCATTGGTTGGCGTACTCGTCAAACGAGTCGGGACGCAACGAGATCTACCTCCAGCCATATCCGGAAGGTGGATCGCGACTAACCGTTACTACGAGCGGTGGCGACCAACCAGTATGGAGTCGCGACGGACGGAAATTATTCTTTCGCGCAAACGGCGCTGTTAATGCGATGGATTTTGCAGCTGGTCCTCAACCGAGTGTTAGCAATGTGCGAGTTTTATTCCCGGATCGATTTGACAATCCACAGGCTGGCAACCACACCGGCTACGATGCGTTTCCTGATGGTCGACTCTTAATGCTCCAATCTGCAACTAATCCGGAAGGCGAGCGCACAAAAATCGTCATCGTGTTCAACTGGCTAGAGGAGCTGAAACAACAACTGGGACGGTGAGTGCGAACTTGGAGAGAGTCAGTACCATAATGCAGTAGCGCATGGTTCTTGAGTGAACTCCTGAATGAGAAAGCCGCAGCTCTTTGCTCCGGAGAATCATCCTGCTCGTTCGATCTGTGGTATAAAGTTGGCACACAATTTGGCACACAAAAAGGTGCAGAACGAGCAACTAAAGCAGTGGATGCAGTGCGTGCAGTGCGAATTCTTCTTAGGAAATTTAGTGCTTGTTGATTTTAAAAGAGTTGGCCCAGGGTAGAACACTACATTGACACGGTAGGGGTCTGGGGTTCAAATCCCCACGCGCCTACCAATCCGTTCAATAACTTAGCTCTCACGCAACATTCTTCCGCTGCTCCAGAATGCTCCATTCGAAAACCAAGCCTTCGGGCCTTATTCTTCGGAACGCGACTGAGACTCCGTTCCATTCCGAATGCAGAATAGGGAAGCCAGGTCCACTTGGGTCCTCTTGTAGAATCTTCTGAACGAGCGGCGCGGTGACGTGTTCGGATTGGAGTTTGGGTATCACCGCACTATTTGGCTAAAGCTGAGCAACTACCCGCTTGAGATTTTCATTCACCTCAATAGCTACTGCTTTGAGAGTTGGATTGTCTCCTACGACCGACAGCATCGTCTTGGCGTCTATAGCTGCAACTACAGATTTTCCCGGCTCGCCGGCTTCATAAACGATTACATTGCATGGGAGAAGCAGTCCGATGTTGATCTCTTGCTGCAGAGTCTTGAATGCGAGATGCGGATTGCACGCGCCCAGGATCACGTAGTTGCGGAAATCCACACCGAGCTTCTCTTTCAGTTTGTCTTTGATGTCAATCTCACAAAGCACACCGAAGCCTTCGGCTTTGAGCGCGGTCCGCACCCTTTCGACAGCCTCTTCGTAGGGAAGATCAACTGTCTTGCTGAATCCGTATTTTGAATGTTGTAGTTGCTGAGCACTCATTTTCTTTCCCCTTTTCCACTGTAAACCAAATCGCAAAGGGCAGGGTCGCTGTAGCCGGCTTGTTAGTGTTGGTTACGCCTAATTTCTAAATCACGTCAACTTGTTGCGTCTCCAACTGCCGCAGTGTGCGTGTCATCGTTTAGTGCTCCCGGTCGAGACTCGACGCGGCACGAGTTTGCCATTCAAGTCGGAACACCAAGACGCGGAAGCACCCAGCGCATCAGCACAATGTAAGCCGCGAGGAATAATACCGGCCATAGCCATTCACTCATTGTTCTCAACTCCTGACCCCTTGTTGCCTGAGCCATCAAATCATCCGGTTGGCTTTGGTCACGGGGCCGTTGATTGTCGCCAGGATTCACTCACCGGCGAAGCTGATCTCAGGCTCAAGTTTTGTCTCCGTTTTGATCGAGTTGGAGATCAGACAGTTCTTTTCTGCCTTCTCCAAAATGCGACCGGCGCGTTCAGCATCGCGCGCGTGGCTGATGCGGAGTTTGGGCCGTAGTACGACCTCGGTCATGATGAAGCCCTGGCCCTCCACCTTCTCTAACTTTCCTTTCGCACCCGCAGTAAAGCTGACGAAATCAAGTTTCGAATTCTCAGCGATTGCCAGAAACGTGGTCATGAAACATGAGTTGATCGAGGCGACGAAAAGATGCTCCGGCGTCCAGACACCATCATGACCTTTGAACTCGGGCGGCGCGTCGACTTTTAGATCCGGCAACACTGGTGCGGTCAAGTCTCCTGCGCGTTCACCGGTCCATTCAACTTCAGTCGTGTAGAAATACTTGTTTTCCATGATTGCTCCCAGGTCTGTTTATGTAGGTTAGCTCGTCAAGCGGCTCAAATTGCGCCGTAAAATGACGCAGGAATTTTGGTTGGCTGGTGATCTGGTAACCGCCGATCGAGTTACGACGTTCGTGGACCCGAAGAATTGCTTCTACGACATAATCAATGTGACTCTGCGTGTAGACTCGATGGGGAATCGCCAGACGCACCAGGTCCATTGCTGAGGGTATCTCTTCGCCACTGTCGGACTGTTTCTCCGCGTGCATCACTGAACCGATCTCACATGAGCGAATACCCGCTTCCCGGTAGAGTTCAATTGCCAGAGACTGACCCGGATATTGGAGCGGTGGGATATGTGGCAGCATCGCTCTAGCATCTATGTAGATGGCGTGGCCGCCGGGCGGTTGCACTATGGGCACACCGGCCCGCGAGATGTGTTCGCCGAGATAACGAATAGAAGCAAAGCGGTACTGCAAATAATCTTCATGCAACACCTCTTCGAGACCAACAGCAATGGCCTCGAGATCACGCCCGGCCAAGCCGCCGTATGTAGGAAAACCTTCGGTCAGGATTAGTAAGTCCTTTTCCTGTTGGGCCAACTGGTCATCGTTCGTGCAGAGAAACCCGCCGATGTTCGCCAGTCCGTCCTTCTTCGCGGACATCGTGCAGCCGTCGGCATACGAGAACATTTCGCGCGCGATCTCCTTGACGGATACGTCTGCGTACCCAGCTTCGCGCAGCTTGATGAAGTATGCGTTTTCGGCAAAACGACAGGCATCCAAATAAAGCGGCAGCCCGTAATGAGCGCAGATCGCTTTCACGTCGCGGATATTCGCCATTGACACCGGCTGACCGCCGCCGGAATTGTTCGTCACCGTCAACATCACGAGAGGTACGCGGTCAGGGCCTACGCGCTTGATGAAATGTTCGAGCGCCTCGGTATCCATGTTGCCTTTGAACGGATGATTGATGGCCGGTTGATAGAATTCCGGAATCGGAAGATCGACCGCTTCTGCTCCGAGGTATTCGATGTTGGCGCGTGTCGTATCAAAGTTGGTGTTATTAGGGATGATGCTTCCTTTCTTGCACATCACCGAGAAAAGGATACGTTCAGCGGCGCGTCCTTGGTGCATCGGAATCACCTGCTTGAATCCAAAGATGTCGCGCACGACTTCTTCAAAACGATAAAAGCTACGGCTTCCGGCATAGGACTCATCGCCGCGCATCAACGCCGACCACTGGTCCGCACTCATCGCCGCCGTGCCGCTGTCAGTAAGCAAATCGATGATGACGTTCTCCGCTTTCAGCAGAAACAGGTTATACGCAGCATCCTTAAGATAGTGCTCGCGCTCGTCACGCGTGGTCATCTTAATGGGTTCGACTACTTTGACTTTGAATGGTTCAATAATTGTTTTCATATCGTTCGTTAGTTTTCTGGACACGCCAAACAGTCAATATCTCCGTCGTGAAGTAATCCTCAGGCGACCAGGCGATGACTGGCCGTGATCTGTGCCCGCAACACTTTCCGTATTAACTGACATGCCTGCTTCACTTCCGGCATCGCTAGCGAGCAATAAATCTGTTTGCCTTCACGTCTGGTTGCTAGCACGCCAGCTGATTTCAAAACGGAGAGGTGTTGAGAAAGACTCGTCTTGGAAATACCCAACGCTTCCTGCAACTCCGAAACTCGTCGTTCACCCTCGCCCAGCAGGTCAAGAATCTGCAGACGTCCAGGATGAGCAAACGCTTTGCAGATGCGCGCCTGCCGCTCGTAGATTTCTGTGTGTATGTTTATTGGTACTTTAGTGGTTGCCATAACTTTGATCTTTTGAAACAGCTTCGCTCTACCACTGGCCGAATAATCCACGCATCCTCATGCCGCAATTCACGGGCCGCTCCGTCACCAATAACTCCTTTCACTGATGTGGCCCACTAAGATCGCAGAGCCGGTCGCAAAGAGGCGACGATCTCTGCCTTTGTCCTTCGCAGCAGTCGGCGGTCCGGGCTAGGCGGAGCTCGCTGGACATGTCAGTAATGCGGAAAACTTCGCTGTCTGACACACACAATTGCGTAATTTCGCAACTGTTGAACCAGACGCAAAAAACGTTTCGTGGGCCGCAGTATTCCAGGACCGGCACTGTCAACTTAACTTCCTAAAAAGAATGAATTCTTCAATCGCAATCGACAGGCAGGCTAACAGCTCGGGGCAAGGAACTTTAAGTCGATCAAAAAACGAAGCCGTCGCACGGTCAGATTGAATTATCGGGATGGACAGGCGTACGACCGTTTGCTTCCGCAAAATCTACGAGAAGTGGATGGTCACGCATGAGCATAACTCGGTTCCCCTTTGACGTGGAGAGTGGCAAGGCGTCGCTGGATTTCAAGCCTTAGTAGTCGAGGTTCGGCAGGAATCTTGCTGTCGATAAACCTAAGTCTTATTCAGGCGACAATCGGAGTCTCGTTTTGTATTGAGACTGGGATCGCACGCTCACAACTGATTGCTTTAGCTTAAGCTCGTATCATGGTCAGCAACATCTTGAACCTGGTCGCCGCCTTTACAGCATGGGGAATGTTTGCCGGAAGCGTGATCGTCTCTCCTGTTTTTACGGTGTAAGCTCTGCCGGCAATCTCCACTTCTGCCTCGCCGTCAATCACAAAGACAAGTGCCTCAAACGGAGCTGTGTGCTCGCTCAAACCTTCGCCCATATCAAAAGCGAAGAGCGTGACGGTGCCGCCTTTGTTTTTCAACAAAACGCGACTTACGATTGAGCTATCCTGGTACTCCAGTAACTCACCAAGCGACTCCACCTTCGCGCTCGTTGTCTCTATCTGCTCTTCGGCTTTCATAGTTTCTACTTTCTATTACTGAAATTGAGTAAAGCTGGTCACTGCTTAACTGCCAGGAGAGCGACCGCGCCGATAAGATTACGATTGCGTCTGAAAGTCCTCCTCATCTCGAAAACTCTGCGCCGCGCCTCGCCATCTCTTAGCACATTGAGTGCGAACCGCAACGCACCCATAACTCCCTCATCTTTGACGATTCGACTGGGCTCCAACAACCTCATCGGTTCCGTCTCAACAGCTTCAACATTGAACCCTTCGGATTCGAGTAACAGTCGCCACTCCGCAACGGTCAGTGGCCTCACGCCGTGATGCACGACACCCGTGAGCGATCGCTCAACCTCTTGCCTGGCGGCGGCGTTTGAGCTCTCATTTATGAGACACATCTCGTGAATCCCGTAACGCCCGCCATGCTTTAACAGTCGGTGGGCTTCGCGCACTATGCTCCGTTTCACATCTTCGGTCTGCATCGTAAGCATGGCCTCCCCATATACCACTGTTGCCGACTCCCCAGAGAGTCCGGTTTCGGACGCGCTTCCCACTACACATCTCTGTGTGAATCCAGACAGATAACTGCTGACTGTCTCCGCCGCTGCCTCGTCACGCTCGACAGCCGTGTAGGATGACGGCGCAAGGGCGAGGGTCAGACGTGCGGTCGTGCCCATGCCGGGCGCAAACTCGATCACTTCGTCGGAAGGTTTAATGGCAAGGCGTTCGAGCATACGTCGCGTCAATTCCATGCCGCCGGGACGCAGTACGCGTTTGCCGAGTCGAGCGAGCACCCAGTGGCCAGGCATCTTCTCCTTCTTAAGCCCTTCGCCGGGGCGGCGCAGCGTTGTTGAATGTTGCATGGTTTTCTTAAACGACCTCTGCCGGAGTGTGAACGATTTCTGCCTTTTTGACGGGACGTTGCCACATCAAATTGAGCGCGAAGTAAACGAACGAGATTGCGCCGAGGGCGAATATGCTGTCGCCGATCATCCGCAACCAGCGCAGAGTCTGCATCAAGTCGCTCTGCATAAATTCGGAACTCCGCGCCGACCAGTAGCCGACCGAAACCGATTGATACGTTTGCATCAAACCAACCGGCAACAGACTCAGGACAATCTCCAACATCAATCCGATATTAATGGCCCAGAACGCAAACCAGATGGGTCGTTCCTTCCACTTGAGTTCTGGCTTCATCGCTCGTAGACAAAACAGCATCAGTCCAAGTCCGAGCGTGCCGTAGACGCCGTATAGCGCACCGTGCGCGTGCACCGCGGTCGTGTTCAAGCCTTGCATGTAGTAAAGCGCAAACGGCGGATTGATCATGAATCCGAAAATTCCCGCGCCTACGAGATTCCAGAACGCAACCGCGACGAAGAAATGAACAACCCATTTGTATTGCTTCAGCCATGGTTTTGCTTTGGAGCGGCGAATGTTGGCCACCGCTTCGTGTCCTACCAGAAGCAGGGGAACAATCTCCAGTGCACTAAACACCGAGCCGAAGGCGATCGCCACGGTTGGCGTGCCGGCAAAATACAGGTGATGAAGCGTGCCGATGATTCCGCCGCTCAAATAGATCGCGCCGGAAAGTAGTGCTGCCTGTGCGGCGCTCTCAGCGCGAATAACGCGCAGCTTGGCGAACAAGAACGCAATTACAACTGTGGCAAAAACTTCGAAATACCCTTCGACCCAGAGATGTACAACCCACCAGCGCCAATACTCGACGACGGAAAGATGTGAACGCATTCCCCAAAACAATCCTGGACTGTAGAACAACGCGATTCCAGCGGTCGACAAAAAGTAGAGAGTTATCAGAGATCTCGGTGTGCCTTTTTTCTTGAGCGCAGGAATCGCAGCACGTGCAATCAGAAAAAGCCACAAGAGTAGACCAACAAAAAGTGCGACTTGCCAGACTCTGCCTAAATCAACGTATTCGTAGCCCTGGTGTCCGAACCAAAACCACAGACTGCCGGGCAGCTTGTGCATGACCGACAGCCATTGCCCAGCCATTGACCCCAAAACAACTATTAGCAATGCGCCGAAAAGCACATCCACGCCCAACTTTTGACGCTTTGGTTCGTAACCGCAGATGAACGGCGCTATGAAGAGTCCGGCTGCCAGCCATGCGGTCGCAATCCAGAAAATTCCGAGCTGTGTGTGCCAGGTGCGAGTGACAACATATGGCAGATAGTCAGCAAGCGGAATTCCGTAAAACCCCTGTCCCTCGACACCATAGTGGGCCGTCAACATTCCCATTACGATTTGCAAGAGAAACAGCAGCGTAACTACGAAAAAGTATTTGACGGTCGCTTTCTGCGAAGGGGAAATTTGGGCGCCGATTAGCGGATCACTATCCGGCGCATCGTCCGAAACGTAAGCCATTTCGCGCGAGGCGTAATACCAAACTAGCCAGCCGATTCCCGACAACAGCATAATTACGCTGACGCCGGTCCAGACAATCGCACTGCTTGTCGGCACGTTGCCAACCAGAGGTTCAGAAGGGAAGTTACTGGTGTAGGAAATTGTATTGTTTGGGCGATTAGCCGCCGAGGCCCATGAAGTCCAAAAGAAAAAGGAAGTCAATTGGTGAAGTTTCGCGGGGTCTGCCTGCGCGTTGCGCTGAACGGCATATACGGTTTTGCCGTTAGTAAAAACATCGGTGTAGTGTTTGAGATTATCTTCAAAAGCGCGGGCGCGAACCGGTTCGATAGTTAGCCGGCCGCTTGCTTCGTCATAATTGTTTTTTCGGACAGTGTCCTGGAGACGTTGACGCAGGACTGCCTTCTGTTCAGAAGTCAGATTGTCGTAGTCGTTGGCAAAGTCTTTCTGCGACCATTCGTTCAAGATGAAGAGCGCTTCGCGATGCAGATAATCCGCCGACCAATCGGGTGCCACGTAGGAGCCGTGTCCCCAAATCGAGCCGCTCTCCATGCCGCCCATTGCCTGCCAAACATTTTGCCCGTTGGAGATCTCTTCGGCTGGAATTAGAACTTGGCCATCAGTGGTCACGACCTCGCGCGGAATCGGCGGAGCCTGGCGAAAAATCTCCGTGCCGACCCAGCCTAATATCGCAAACGAAAATACAAAGATCGCGATAAAAACCAACCAGAGCTTCCTCATAAAGACTTCCTTCGGCGTTGATTCAACTCATTCATGCTTGAGTAGAATTCCCGCTTATCATCCTGACGTGAGCACTACTTTGAGGGCACCCTCTTTTTCCGCGTTTCCGAAGGTGTCGTACGCCTTCATGATGTCGGTCATCGCGAAACGATGAGTCACGAGCTGGGCAGGCTGCAGTTTGCCCGAGCGCACGACCTTCAGCAGCATAGGAGTTGTTGCTGTGTCCACCAGGCGTGTGGTGATCGAAATGTTCCGGTCCCATAGTTTTTCCAAATGCAGCTCCACCGGTTTGCCGTGGACGCCCACGTTCGCTATGTGGCCGCCAGCTGCGACTATCGCCTGGCAGATATCGAACGTCGCTGGAATTCCGACCGCCTCTATAGCCACATCGACGCCAGCCCCTTCCGTCAGGTCCATAATGTGACGGGCGGCCTGTCCATCCGCGCTGTTAATCAAGCTGGTAGCGCCAAACTTTTTGGCGATCGTCAAGCGCTTCTCATCCAGGTCGATCATGAAGATTGCCGCCGGTGAATAGAATTGTGCGGTCAGTAGCACGGCGAGCCCCACTGGCCCTGCGCCCACGATGGCGACTGTGTCACCAGGCTTCACCTGCCCATTCAGAACACCGCACTCAAAGCCCGTCGGCAAAATGTCGCTGAGCATCACCATCGCTTCTTCATCGGCGTCTGCCGGGAAGTGGTAGAGACTCCCATCGGCGTGGGGTATGCGCACGTACTCGGCTTGCGTTCCGTCTATCGTGTAACCCAGAATCCAGCCGCCGTGACGGCAGTGGGAATACATGCCTCGTTTGCAGAAGTCGCACTTCAAGCAGGCGCTGACGCAAGAGATGATGACCTTGTCTCCAACGTGAAACTCAGAGACGCCAGGTCCGACTTCCTCAACCACGCCAATGCCCTCGTGGCCAAGAATGCGTCCATCTTTCACTGCAGGAAGATCTCCCTTCAGAATGTGAAGATCGGTTCCGCAAATTGTCGAGGTGGTAATCCGCACGATGGCATCGCTGGGATACTGGAGGGCAGGGTGTGGCTTGTCCTCCCAGGCACGCTCGCCCGGACCGTGATAGACCAGCGCTTTCATAGTGCCGACTCTTGGAGTTGTTGCAGTAGTAGTTGGTAGTTCGAGTTCAGCGATCGTCATAATTATCTCCCCTGAAAAATAGGATAGAACGGTAGGCCGGACCGTGGGGTGGGTCGGAACTCGACGCCTACATCTTCATTTCCATCTTTTTCTTCATTGGCATCTTCATGCCTGGTTTGCTTCCGCCTTGCATCTGCGACATCATGCCGGAGTGTTTGAGAAGAGCATTGGCATGAGCGGCCACTTGCTTGGAATCGGGCGTATCGGTCTGCACATCGGTTTCCAGTGCGCTGACCTGGTCCTTCACCATTGAGTGCTCCTTCTCCATTTTCTCCATCATCATTTGCATCTTTGCTTTCATCTCGGGGCTCATCGTGTCCATGTGTTTTTGATGGATGGCTTCCATTGCATTGAGGCAATGTCTTAGCTCGGTAACGGCCGCGCGTGCGAATTCGACGTCCAGAGCTTCAGGCTTCAATGCCTGATCGCGCAGTGTCGTGGCGAACTGGGACATACTTTTCATGTGAGCCATCATTAGCAGGTGATGCGGTGATTTCATTTCCGACACCTCCGCGGGCATGCGCGGCCGCTTGTGTGCGGTGTTAGTGTGCTTGTGTTGCGCCCAAGCCGCGGAAGGCACTAACAGAAAAACAATGACGGCAGTAGCTGATAGCAAGGCGCGTGTATTGACTCTCATATTGTTATCTTCTCCTCTGATTGATTGGCTGCAAGGGAAAGCAGTCGGCTACCCAGTATTTGTAACCTTCCATTCTCCCCCGCTGCCGTTTTGGCGTCTGTGGCCCAACGCACATTGCAGCTTTTAGACCGCAAAAATAACTCGTGCTGTTGTACTGCAACAGGCTTGTGGGTTGTTTAATTAGTCCGTCTGTAAGCCTGCTCCCCTTATATGTGTGATGGCGCACAGATGCCATTTCTCACCTCATTTAAACTGGCAGAATCGGCACAGAAGCAATTGGCAGTTGGGGCGAGCGATTCAACTCTCGCGGCAGTTCCCTGTGCAGACGAGGCTGAAAACTCTTGTCCGGATGTTGAGCCGCTATGGCCAAAGATGATCGACCGATCCTGGAATTGCTCAAAGACGAATTGGCTCTCATCGAGCAAGGCGGTTATGGACGCACGGTGCGCACGCCATGGTTACCGAAGTCGGCCTTTCGGGACTCGCTGACCTGCATTAACTATTCTGATCCTGCTCGGACCCATCCATGCAATGACTGCCAATTGATCGACTTCGTCGCCGACGAGCACCGCTCCGAGGATGTTCCTTGTCACTTCATTGCTCTGAACGAAGCCGGCGAAACGATTGAGGATCTGGAGGCGGAGGATAATCAGGCAAAACTGGAAACCACTCTGAAGCAATGGATGAAGACAAAGATTAAGCAGATCGAGGACGAAAGAGCAGAGCCGGAGGCGAGGGAACCGGCGACCGTTTGACGTTGAGTTTTCCCTGTCTCAGTTTACATCCTAGTGATTCCCAATCGCACCAAGTGTGAGGGTCGAGGGTGAGTCAGAATAGAATCATAAAGTCTTTGCTGCTTTGTCGGTGTCCGATAGTGCCGACTACTCAGGTTTCAACACCTCGTCTTATCACGCACGCATGCTGTGCTTGCTCTGTCATAAACGCGAAACGAACTCACCGCGGCCTGCGGTGCCGCGAACGCGCATGTCACTTGTTATCGATGCCACGGTCCGCTTGCACGCGGTGCCACATGGGGACTACCTGGCACTTTTGTATGACCCTCTCGTGACCGCTCGTTTAGAAAGCGATTTGTGCGCCAGCCACGCCAGGGTACAAGCGCCTAGCTAAACGACGGTCTTCAGTGCGGAACCGGTCAAAGGAAATAGCATGAAACTCATTACAGCATTTGCATTCCTATTCTTATCCGCCCTCCTAGTTTCAACCGCACTCAGTTCTGCGACTTCGGCACAGGACGGGCGCAAGCCACCGGAGGTACGCATGCTAGGAGCGGAGGCAAAGTTGGGGATTGTGAAGTTCAGCCATCTCGATCACATCACCAAGAATCGCAGCGTTGAGGGCGGCAAGATCGAATGCATTGAATGTCATCATACTGCGCAGCCTGCTTCCGAAGCGGCGAAGCATCCGCCTCTGAAAACAGTGTGGCCTGCGGACCGGACGACCACGCTGACGGTAGACCTGTGGGAGAAAGATTCAACTGCACCCGAAGTAAATGTCTGTCGCGATTGCCACGCTCGAGCTGATACCAAACCGAAACTCTTGACTGAAATTCCGCAAATCAAGCTTGAAATCGGCACTGAGTTGGTTACCTTGACAAACCAACAAGCGTTTCATCGCAACTGCGCTGGTTGCCACGACGAGATTGTGAAAACCAGCAAGGAACTCAATCCGCCAACGTCCAGGAAATGTACGTCGTGTCACAAGAGGGTTGCAGCGTAACGAGGAAATATTTGCCAACAGCCGTGACGCGAATCTGCGCCGAACAGGAAATGTTCCTCGTTGATCGCAACCTGCGATCACTTGAGTTATGGCTCCTGAACAAATTCCTGATCCCTGGACATCTTTCTTCAACGAGATCGATGCAGCTCTGAATCAAGAAGGAGTGCTTCATTGTTTAGGCGGCTTCGTGGCGAAGACTTTATATGCTCTACCATGTGAGACCGCCGATGTGGATGTTCTTCCTCTCGCCTCGAATCCTGAGATCGACTCTGTTATTAATGCGGCCCGGGAAGGATCTGAACTTCACAGGAAGTACGGTGTGTACCTCCAAGTAGTAGGCCTTGCGCCAACACCTGAAGCGTATGAATCAAGACTCACGGAGATGTTTCCCGGGACGTTTAAATGCCTTCGCCTTTTTGCGCTCGATCCATACGACCTGGCGCTCACGAAGATCGAACGCAACAGTCAAAGAGATCGAGACGACGCAAACCATCTCGCACGCATGGTTCCGTTTGATTTGGAAATTCTGAGGAACCGTTTCGCAGAAGAGTTGAGCCTTATTTAGGCAACCCAAAACGAGAAAGTCTAACGTTACAACTGTGGATTGATGCCATCCAGGAAGAATGTGGCGAGAGCTCAGATCAATGATTATCCTAGTACTGTGATCTCCTCAATCACGCATTGCTTGTCAGCCTGCGTTGGCCGCCTAATGGTAAGTGACCGACTCTATCAAAGGTCAGAAGGACCCTACCTCTCAAAGTTGTATAGGTCGTTGAGCACATGCTGAGTCATACACTGTACAGCAGAATCATCCAGCGTATTTCGAGACCTGTTGACGCAATTCTTAACAAAGAGTTCGAAAAGCGGCTTTACATCACGGGCACAGCTGAAAAAGGTTTGGATACTTCTCTTTTTTACGATTCTGCCTTCAGGAGCCAGCAGCGTGTAATCCATTTTGTATGATGTCACCCATTTGGAATCTGTTACATCGCAACTCTTACTGTCATCCCGGTCGTCGAATTCTTCGAATCTTAGAAGCAACATGTAAGTTCGCGTTTTTGCGCGCAGCATAGCTTGTGCGTCTTCGACCTTTACTTTTTGCGGCTTGAACTCCACGGTCAGTCGATCCTGCCTCCCCAGGCTCCTTGCAATTTGCTCCGCATAGAACTGGTTGGACGGAGGAAGCATGACTAAGCGTCGCTGTTGCGATAGCGAAACCAAAAGAGGAATTTTTGCCGGACCGGTGTTTTTCGTTGAAGGAACATCCGCCGTCGCTTCGTCTATTGGCGAAGATGTCTTTGGCCCGGCAACTTTTGGGTTGTTTGTTTTTGCGGGCTGGCGCCCGGATTGGGCCAGGCAAATACAACTGAGTAACATCAGTGATACAAGAAGCAAATAGGGGCGATTCTTACGCATAGTTTTCTACTCTCCTCTTATGCTCGTGACTGCTCGAGTCAGCCCGGGTGAGCTATGCCACAGACGGTGTGGCCGAGGTCAACGAAATTTCTTGCGTGTTGTCAGAATTTCTTGTCATCCTGCATCCTCGTGGAGATTTTCTTGCTGGGAGAGTGGCCAGTGGCACAAGACGCATACGACCACAAAATCCATAGCCAAATCTATCTAAAGAGAAGAAGGGCGTTACTGGGGCCTTCACAGTCTATTTCGACAAATCGGCTGCTGCGGACTTTGAAGGCGCAAATAGGTAAATCGTTGGTCGGAAATTAACTGCCGGAGAGTAAGCTCCACACCTGTTATTGAATTACCAGCAAGACGGCCGATGAGATTCGCCGACAGGTGGGAGCCGCTGCCAACGGATGCTCTAGGAAGGCTCGGACTCGAGCGTTAAGGAGGAACGTGTTAGCCAAGCTGAAGCAATTCTTAAGTCGAAGCAAAAGGAATATAGATCCGTTTCCCGGCTTTGACGATCCAGACCTGGAATGGCTGAGGCCACCTGCAAATCCGTTGGACGTCGCGGGTTGGGATAGGTATTGGTTTGAGTATCTCCGGCACGGAATTGGACCTCAACTATTGGATATGTTTTGCGACGATCGCGATCTGGTTAGGGTAATGAATGCTGAAGGGATGAAGAGTGTGCTCTGCGCAGGTAATGGCATCTCCCAGGAGCCTCGTGCCCTGGCGGAGGCGGGGTTTGAAGTTGTGGCGTTGGATATATCACCGCAGGCTGTCGAGTTCGCCAGAGACTTTGCGTTTCCTTCCGAAGGATTTGAATTCTTCTGTGAACCGGACATGCGAAGGTCAGGGGGGAACGTAGAATACGTCGTGGGAAACATACTCGATTCCTCTGTTTGTCCCGGCCCCTTCGATGTAATCATCGAGAGATCGACCGCTCAGAATTACCTCACTCATGGTCAGCCAGCTCTGATGATGGCACTCTCTGAACGGCTGAGTCAGAACGGAATTTTCTTTAGCCATTCCCATGATGGATCATGGAACCCGGACAGGGAGATCCGTCACTTTACAGCGGACTGGTTCGCGTTCAACGGGTGGACCATCCGCTGGGACAAAACTCTAGCTGAGAAGCCTGCCGGAAGAGTTGCGTGGTTATTTACGTCAACCGGCTGAATCGTGCTGTCGGCGAGTCGAACGACATGCGTGCCGATTGCTCGGTAACAGAAAAGGAAAGGATTTTGTGAGGGCGCGCTGGCCGGTGTTAATCGCGTACGTTATCCGGAAGGTGATGCGATCGAGCCCAGGAACAGGAGCCAAATAAGTTCCTATCTATGCGTCCCCTATATAAAGGAAGACGTATCTAAAGGACAGCGACACATGCCACAGTGGGACGTTGGCGCAAATTTATCTGTGGGACGATGTCACGACATGATGTAAAGTGGGCACACAATTTGGCACACAAAAAGGTGCAGAACATACAGTTGAACCAGTGGATGCACTACATGCAGTGCGAAAGTTTTTCAGGAAATTTAGAGCTTGTTGATTCTAAGCGAGTTGGCCCACGGTAGAGCACTATTGACACGGTAGGGGTCTGGGGTTCAAATCCCCACGCGCCTACCATTGTTTTCAACTTACCTCTCACACCGAAGTCTCCCGCCGCTGGTGCGCCTTGTTGGTCGCACCCTCGCCACGCTGGACAGAATTGCCAAGGAACTCTTGTGATGCCCAAATCGATTTCTTCGACGGCCGCCTCGATCGACGCAACACAACGCAAACTGATCATCGGCATCGTCATAGCGACGCTGATGGCGTTGGCCATCGTGATCGCTGACTTGGCGAGCGGCGGCCGACCTGATCCGCCAACGCTGCGCGCCGCAGCGACCCTGCTCGATGGTGCTTGGCGATTCCATACCGGCGATGACCCACGCTGGGCGGACGCGAATACCGACGATAACGGTTGGGAGACCATCGACCTGACCGCCGTGCCGGGCAGCCACGACGGCGACGTCGGTCTGCCCGATTACGTAGGCGGGTGGATGGCGCACGGTCATCCCGGCTATCACGGCTACGCCTGGTACCGGCGCGCGGTGACGGTGCCGGCCGGACGCGCGTCGTGGGACATCCTCGGGCCGACCCTCGTCGAGAACGGCTACGAACTCTATTGGAACGGCCAACGGCTAGGTGGGTCGGGCAGGCTCGGCCCGGCCCCGCGCGTCGTCGGCACGCGGCCGATGCGGTTCGCCCTTCCTACTGATGCGGCGGGTACACCTGGCGTGCTCGCCGTCCGCGCATACATGCGTCCCAGTTCCGGGGTCAGCGCAGACGGCGGCGGCATGCATAGCGCGCCCATACTGGCTCCGCGGCCCATAAGCGACGAGCTCCACCGCGGGCAATGGGAGCGAACCATCGCCGGTTACATCGTCGATGTGATCGAGCCGATCGCCATGTTGGCACTCA
>Ga0207691_10000478_pt1 | contig 39659 bp, 38 predicted proteins | sample KBSM13metaG_FD_184327 | JGI IMG/M metagenome (GOLD analysis project Ga0207691, IMG submission 184327) | Miscanthus rhizosphere microbial communities from Kellogg Biological Station, Michigan, USA - KBS M1-3 metaG (SPAdes) (version 2) | ecosystem: Host-associated > Plants > Roots > Rhizosphere >...
GAAGCCCATGACGCGCTCGACGCCGGCGCGGTTGTACCAGCTGCGGTCGAACAGCACGATCTCGCCGCGCGTCGGCAGGTGCTCGACGTAGCGCTGGAAATACCACTGACCGCGCTCGACCTCGCTCGGCTTCTCGAGGGCCACGACGCGGGCGCCGCGCGGGTTCAGGTGCTCCATGAAGCGCTTGATCGCGCCACCCTTGCCGGCCGCGTCGCGCCCCTCGAAGACGATGACGACACGCTGTCCGGTCTCCTTCACCCACGCCTGCAGCTTGAGCAGCTCGACCTGCAGCCGGTACTTCTGCCGCTCGTAGCTCTTGCGCGAAAGCAGGTTCAGGTAAGGGTACGCGCCTTCGCGCCAGCCCTTGCTCAGGGCCACGTCGGCATTGACGTCGGCCGCCCTCGCCGGGTCGGGGCGGAACAGCGTCTTGCGCAGCAACCGCACCTCGTCCGGCGACGCGCCCTCGATGAGCGCCTGCAGCTCACGCAGAACATGATTCGGCGGCTGACCGCGCTTCGCCTTCGCCAGCAGGTCGCCGATCGCGAGCGCCTGAGTGGTTTGCGTGGTGCTCGTGCGGCGGGCGACACGGTCGGCCTCCGCGGCGTTCGGGCCGGGACGCGCCAGCGTGTCGCCGGCCTCGACCAGCCGCGGTCCGCCACGCACGTGAGGTTTGCGGGGCGCGGTCCGTTGGGTCGATGCGGTCGCGATCGGCTTGCGTTCGGTGGCGGCGCTGTCCTGTCTCATGGAATCCTCGGCAGTGGCGTGAGAGACGAGGGCTTGGATATCGCACGAACAGGCGCCCGTCGCCTTGACACCCGTCAAAGCGCGGGAGCCAACCGCAGGCTCCGCACGTGGCCGGCCGCTGCTACATCTGCGCGATGCGACCCTCCCTGATCAATGGCGCGTAGAGCGCGAGGTCGGAGCGCATGCGCTCGCGCAGCGCCTCGGGCGTGGACGGCGTGATCTCGAAGCCGGCTTGATCAGCCCGGCCGCGCACCTCGGCCGTGTCGAGCGCGACGACGATGTCGCGCTGCAGTTGCGCCACGGTCGCGGCCGGCGTTCCGGCCACCGCCACCAGCGCGGCCCAAGGGCGCATTTCGACCGGCGGAGCGCCGGCTTCGCCGAGGGTCGGGATCCGCGGATGGCTCGCCAGCCGCGTCTTCGCCGCCACCGCCAGCGAACGCAGTCGCCCGCTGGCGACCAGCCCGGCCACGGTATTGGCACCGATGGCCGTGAGGTCGACCTCGCTGGCGGCGACCGCAGCGAGCATCGCACCGGCGTCCTTGAATGGCACGTGCAGCATCCGCACGCCGGCGGCACGCGCCAGCGTCTCGATCGCGACGTGGCTCGCGTGGCCGTTGCCGAGCGTCGCGTAGCTGACGCTGCCGGGTGCGGCGCGGGCAGCGTCGAGCAGCTCGCCGATGCTGTGGAACCGGTTCGCCGCGCCGACCCAGAGCACGAACGTCGCGCGGAACAGCAGCGTCAGCGGCACGAGGTCGCGCACCGGGTCATACGGCAGCGATGCATGCACGAGCGGGTTGACGACGAGCGTTGCGGTGTCGGCGAGAAAGAGCGTGTGGCCGTCTGGCGTGGTGTGGCGCACCTCGCCGAAGGCAACGATGCCCGACGCACCCGGCTTGTTGTCCACGATCACCGGTCGTCCCCATTGCAGCGCGAGCCGCTCGGCGACGCTCCGCGTCACGACGTCGGGGCCCACACCCACCGAGTAGGGGACCACCACACGGACCGCGCGCGAAGGGAAATCGGCTGCGTTCGCAGCGGATGCCGGGCGGCCGGCGGCGACCGCCCCAGCGAACGCCGCCACCCCTGCGAGCAGGCTGCGGCGCCGGAGGCCCGAGCTGTTCATCGACGAATTGTCGCGATCGCAACCCGGCGCGACCCTTGATCGAGCGCAAGCCGCACGGCGGGCGCACGGTGCGATCATGGGGCGAGTGCAACAGGAGCAAAGACCATGGCGCCGTCGAGCAAGCTCTACATCGTTCCGACCGATCGCTGGTACATCGAGCGGACGGTGTGGCTCATCGCAGGGTTCGTGCTGCTCTCGGCCACCTCGTTGGCGGCTCTCGTCGATCCGCTGTGGATCGTTGTCGTCGTTGCGACCGGCGCCGCGTCCATCGGGGTGGCGCTCACGGGCTTCTGCGTCGTCGGCAACGTGCTGGCCCGTCTCGGGTTCGAGCCGGCCCTGGCACGGCGCGGGTGGATGCCTGGCGATCTGTACTTCATGCAGACGGATGCGTGGTTCCTCGAGCGGCGCATCTATCTGGTGGTCGGCATCAACCTGATCGTCGCCTCCCTCCTGTCGCTGCTGCACAGCCCGTGGTGGCTGGCGTTCACGGGGTTCGTCGGCGGCGCCATGGTCTGGTTCGCTGCGACGGGGTTCTGCATCATGGCCAACGGGCTGTACTGGCTCGGCGCGCAGCCGCGCCTGGCACCCGGCCCGGTGGCCGCCACTGCACACGTCGGCCGCGCGCCTGCCGGGTAGGCCACCGCGGGGCGGCCCGCGTCGGCGCTCAGCCGACCAGGATCGCGACGCACAGCAGCGCTGCGAACAACACCTGGAACTTGGCGGTCCGCGCGAGCAACGCGTTGAATGCGGGACCTGGACGCTCGCGCCAGAAGCCACGCACCAGTCCGAGGGCCATCGGCAGCGACAACCCCGGCAACAGCAGCGACCCGCCGATCGATGTCTGCGCCGCCAGCACGGCCAGCAACGCGAAGGGTCCGAGCACGAGCACCGCGTATTCCCAGCGGCTGAACGTCCGTCCCAGGCACACCGCCAGGGTGCGCTTGCCGACCTGGGCGTCGGGATCGAGGTCGCGGTAGTTGTTGACGACGAGCACGGCCGTGGCGGGAAAGCCGACCATGGTCGCTGCCGTCAGCGCGCCGGCGCTGAGCGATCCGGTCTGCAGGTAGTACGTGCCGCCCACGGCCACCAGACCGAAGAACAGCCAGACGACGACGTCGCCGAAGGGTGTGTAGGAGATCGGCCGCGGGCCACCGGAATAGCTCATCGCTGCGGCCGCGGCTGCGACGCCCGCGACCAGGATCGGCCAGCCGCCACGCCAGGCGAGCACGAGGCCGATCGCGGTGGCGAGGGCGAAGCAGGCCCGCGATGCCGAGCGCACCTGGCGCGGCGCCAGCAAACCTTGCGCCGTCGCGCGCGGCAGGCCGAGCCGGCCGGCGCGATCGGTGCCGCGCTCGGTGTCGCTGACGTCGTTGTCGAGGTTGGTGCCGGTTTGAAGCAACAGAGCGCCCAGCGCAGAGAGCAGCATCAGCGGGATATCGATTCGTCCGCTCTCGGCCCACGCCAGCGCCGAGCCCACGAGCACGGGGCTGATGCTGATGGTCAGCGTGTGCGGCCGCGATGCCATGGCCCAGGCCCGCAGCGACGTTGCGAAGCGCATCCGCACCGAGGTCGCGTGAACGTCCATGACGTCTGGAGTCTAGTGGGCGAGACGACGAAACGCGCGCTCGACACGCAGCGTTCTGACCTGCGCCTTGAGATGGGTCAAGCCGCGGTCAACGGCCTGGGCCCACGATCGGTCGGCACGGCTGCGAGCCGCGCGGGAGGCGGGGGCGTGAAGGCGATCGCTGGCGACAAGGCGTACAACGACGCGGCCGAATCGGCCATTGCGCGCGTTCTCGTCGCCGAGCGCGAGGCGCGCGAGTCGATCGAGCAGGCGCGGCTCCAGGTCGAGCCGATCGTCGAGCACGCCCGCCTCGACGCCCGCGCCCTGGACGAGCGCACCGCGCGCCGCATCCGCGCCGTCGTCGACGCGTTCGAACGCGAGCTAGCCGAGCGGCTCGCCGAGATCGAAGCCGCTGCCGAGCAAGCCGCGCGCGCCCAGCCACTCTCCAACGACGAGACGGCAGCGCTGCAGGATGCGGTGCGTGCCCTTGCCGTTGAACTCATCACGGCACCGCCATGATCGAGTGCGGCAGCCTCGAATACGCGCAGGCGCGCATCGGCGCCCGCCACGGCGAGCGCCTGCGCGAGGCCGACTGGCATCGGATCGAGGTGCTGCGCGAGCTCAGGCCGCTGCTCGAGTTCGCTCGCAGCACTGCACTGCGCCCCTGGCTCGCAGGCATCGATGCCGACAGCAGTGTCCATCGCCTCGAAGCAGCGTTGCGCGACCGCTGGCGGACCGTCGTTGGCGAGGTCGCGAGCTGGATGCCGGCCCGCTGGCGGCCGGCGCTCGCCTGGTGGTCGGTCCTGCCCGATCTGGCGCCGCTCCAGCATCTGGCGCGTGACGAAGAACCGGCTGCGTGGATGCGCGATGACGACGCCTGGCGCGAGCTCTGCGCGAGCGCGCCCGAGGCGCGCGCGGCGCGTCTCGCCGGCGGACCGCTCGCTGCCCTGGCCGCTGCATGGCCGGCGCCCGAGACGCTGGCGCAAGTCTGGCAGGCGGAATGGCGGCGGCGCTGGCCCGAGCAGCGGCGCGATACCGGCGACATGCTCGAGCACCTGGCCAGCGTCTTGCTCGACCATGAGCGGCGGTTCTCCGTCGCGACGAGCGGGCAAGGCTGGCTGCAGCGCACCTCGTTGCGGGCACGCCTTGCCTTGCTGCTGCGGCGCGCGACGCTCGATCCGGCCGCGGCTTTCATCCACCTCGCGCTGTGCGCGCTCGACCTCGAGCGGCTGCGCGCCGAGCTCGTGCGGCGCGTCGTGTTCGCGCGCTGGGCGGTTGCCTAGTCATGCTGCGACCTCGTCCTGCCCGCTGGTTCGAGATCCTCGCCGCGCGCGACGACGCGACGCTGGTGCTCGAGGCACTGGCGCGCACGGGGGCGGTCGAGCTCGAGGCACGCAGCAGCATCGGCCTGCCGGCGGCGTTCGCCGACGTGCTGCCGCTGCTCGCCCAATACGCCGACCTGGCGGCGCGCTATCGCGCTTACTGGCCACCGGCAGAGACGTGCCGGCCCTCCGCGTTTCCCGAGACGCCGGTCGCGGCGCTGCAGCGCAGCCTGACGATCGTTCGCGCCTGGGCGTCCGAGAGCGAGCCGGTGATCCAGGCGCTGCAGCGCGGCGAAGCCGAGCGTCGCGAGTTGCACCTGTGGCAGCCGTTGCTCGAGACGCTCGGGCGGCACGCGCTCGACCCCACACTGCTCGCCGGCGCCGGGCCGTGGCTGGGGGTGCGCCTTTTCTTGCTGCCGCCCGGCGGCGAATCAGACCCGGCGGCCCACGTCGGCGCCGGCGCCCTCGAGACCTTGTCGTGCACCCTCGAGGTGGGCGGTGCGACCCAGTTGCTCGTCGCAGGACCGCCCGAGACGCTGCAGGCGATGACGCAGGCGGTGACCGCGCTGAAGGGCAGCGCGCACGCCGTGCCTTCCTGGCTCGCGGCCGATGCCGCGCGCAACCAGGCCCGCCTGAGCTCGCGACTCGCTGAGCTCGAACGCGAGGTCACCGAGCTCGGCGCGACGCTCGCCTCGCTGAGCGTTCGCCACGGGCTGCCGTGCGCGCTCGGCGACTCCAATCGTCTGCAATGGGTGCTGCAGAACGTTCGCGCGCTCGAGGCGGGCGAACTGCTGTGCTGGATCACCGGGTGGTCGAGCGAGACCCACGTCGTTGCGATTGCGCAGGCCCTTCAGGGAAGCGGCGCGCGGGCGCTGCCGCACTTCGGCACGCCGCCGGCCGACGCACGCGCGCCGCTGCTGCTGAGCAATCCGCGTTGGGCCCGGCCGTTCGAGATCTTCAGCCGCGCCTTCGGCATGCCCTCGTCGAGCGAGGCCGACCCGAGCGCGCTGCTGGCGATCGCCGTGCCGCTGATGTTCGGCTACATGTTCGGCGACGTCGGTCAGGGTCTCGTGCTCGCCGTCGTCGGCGGTTGGCTTCGCAAGCGCTACGAGGTGGCCCGCCTGCTCATGGTGGGTGGCTTGTCGGCGACCGCGTTCGGCTTCCTGTTCGGCAGCGTCTTCAGCCTGCACGGGCTCGTGCCGGCGCTCTGGCTCCATCCGCTCGATGCGCCACTGACCTTGCTGCTGGCGCCGCTGGTGGGCGGCGTCGTCCTGCTGACCGTCGGCCTCGGCCTGAACGCGCTCGAGGCCGGCTGGGACGGCGAGATGCGTCGCTGGCTCCTGACCGACGCGGCGCTGATCGTCGTCTACCTCGGCCTGCTCGCGGCGTTCTTCAGCCCCGTCGGATTGCTCGCCGCGGCGACCGGCGTCCTCTGGTTCTGCATCGGTCATGCGCTGGTCGAGCGACGCGTCACGGCCGCCCTCGGCGCCTTCGGCGAGGCGATCGAGAAGACGCTGCAGATCCTCATCAACACGCTGTCGTTTGCCCGCGTCGGCGCATTCGCCCTCGCCCACGCCGGCTTGTCGTCGGCCGTCGTCACGCTCGCGGACGCAGCGCAAAGCGTCGTCGCCAAGGCGCTGATCCTCGTCCTGGGCAACGCGCTCGTGATCGTGCTCGAGGCGATGGTGGTGGCGATCCAGACGACGCGTCTCGTCCTGTTCGAATTCTTCGCGCGCTTCATGCAGGGGCAGGGGCGCGCGTTCCGTCCCTTGCCTGCTCCGCCCTTTGTCTCCCAGGAGAGCTCTCGATGAAGAAACCCTCAACTGCCATTGCGCTCGCGCTGCTCGGTGCGACTCTCGTCTCGGGGCTTGTCGCCACGGTGCTGCTGCTGTGGGCGCCCGACGCGCACGCCGCAGCGACGGCGGCGGCGCCCGGCTTGCTCGATGCGAGCTGGGTCTTCATCGGCGCCGCGCTCGCGACCGGCATGTCGTCCGTGGGCGCCGGCCTCGCCGTTGCCAAGGTGGGCACCGCGGCCGTGGGAGCGCTGGCCGAGAAGCCCGAGCTGTTCGGCCGGCTCCTGATCTTCATCGGCCTGGCCGAAGGGATAGCGATCTACGGGCTCATCGTGTCGATCCTGATGCTCAACCGGCTCGGCGGATGACAGTTCCCATCTTCCTGGGCGACGAGGTCAGCGCGGCCGGCTACCGGCTGGCCGGGGTCAGCGTGCGCACGCCCGGGCCGGGCGAGGCCGCCCGCGCGCTTGCCGAGGCGTGCGCGCAGGCGCCGCTGGTCCTCCTGTCGGCGGCCGTGGCCGCCGAAATCGGCGAGCGGCCGTTGCGTGCCGCCCTGTCGGCGCTGGCGCCGCTGGTCATCGTCGTGTCCGATCTCGAGGGCGACGTGCCGTTGCCCGATCTGGCCGCGCGCCTGCGCGCACAACTGGGGCTCGAGGCATGACGCAAGCCCCCGGGCCGCTCGGAGTCGAACGCGCGATGCAAGCGATGCTCGACCTGGTCGAGTCCAACCGCGCCCGCCTGCGCGACCAGATCCTCGGCGAGGCCCGTGCGCGTGCGCAGGCTGTGCGCAACCAGGCATGCGCGGGTGCGCGCACGCGCATGCGCCAGGCGTTCGAGGAGCAGCGGCAGCGGCGGCGCGAGCGCCTCGCTGCCGCCGAGGCGAGGCTCGCGAACCGGCGCCGTCTCCACGAGCAGCAGCGGCTCGCGGCGTCGCTGCGGCTCGCGTCGCAGCAGTTGCCGCGGGAGCTGCAGGCCTTGTGGCAGCAGAAGGAGACGCGCGCGTCATGGGTCCGCGCGGTCCTGGCGGCGGCACGGCTGCGCCTGACGGAAGGCCCCTGGCACATCGCCCACGCGGCCGACTGGCCCGAGGACGAACGCGAGCACCTGGTCCTGAACTCCGGCGCGGTGCCGGCGCCGGCGCCTCGCTTCGAGGCGGACCCGCGCATCGTCGCCGGCCTCAGGATCGTGTCGAACCGCAATGTCCTCGACGGGACGATCGAGGGGCTCCTGTCCGATCCCGCCGACTTCGAGGCCAGGCTGCTGCGACGCCTGGAATCTTCATCGTGAGCGTCGCCATCGTGCGCTGGATCGCCGGACCCGTGCTGCACGCTGTGAAGCACGGGCCGTTCGTGATGCGCGAATCGGTGCGCGTCGGGCCGCAGGCGCTGCTCGGCGAGGTCGTTCGCATCCGCGACGACGAAATCGTCGTCCAGGTCTACGAGGACACGTCGGGCCTTCGCCCTGGCAGCGAAGTGCGCGGCGACGGATTGCCGCTGTCGATCCGCCTCGGGCCCGGCCTGCTCGGCCGCATCTTCGACGGCCTGCTGCGGCCGCTCTCGGGAACCGATTCGGCGTACGTGCAACCCGGGATGAGCAGCGGCGCTGCGCTGCGCTGGCACTTCGAGCCGCGCATCGCCATCGGCAGCATGCTGCCGCCCGGCGCCGTCATCGGCACGGCCAGCGGCGGCGCCGGCCGCTCGCAGCTCTGCCTCGCGCCGCCCGACGTCGGCGGCGTCGTGGAGTCGGTCGTTGCCGCAGGCGAGCGTGCGGACGACGCCGTCGTCTGCGTCCTGCGCCAGGGCGACGGTCGCCGGAGCGAGCTCGCGATGAGCCATGTCTGGCCGGTGCGGCGGCCGCGGCCCGTGGCCAGAAGGCTGCCGGCACAGGCGCCTCTCGTCACCGGCCAGCGCATCCTCGACTCGCTCTTTCCGATCGCTCTCGGCGGCAAGGCGGCGATCCCCGGCGGCTTCGGCACGGGCAAGACGGTGCTGCTCGAGGCGCTCGCGAAAGGGTGCGGCGCCGACGTCATCGTCTACCTCGGCTGCGGCGAGCGCGGCAACGAGCTGGCCGGCGTGCTCGACGAATTTCCGGCCCTGACCGATCCGCGCACCGGCCGGCCGCTGATGGAGCGGACGGTCATCATCGCCAACACCTCGAACATGCCTGTGGCGGCACGCGAGGCGAGCATCTATTGCGCGATCACCGTCGCCGAGTACTTCCGCGACCAGGGGCTGCACGTCGCGCTGATGGCCGATTCGACCAGCCGCTGGGCCGAGGCGCTGCGCGAGGTCTCGGGCCGCTTCGGCGAGCTGCCCGGCGAAGGCGGCTATCCGGCCTATCTGTCGAGCCGGCTCGCCGACTTCTACGAACGCGCGGCATCGGTCGAGACGCTCGCGGGAGACAGTGGATCGGTGACGGTGATGGGCGCCATCAGTCCGCCCTCGGGCGACTTCTCCGAGCCCGTGACGAGCCACACCAAGCGCTACGTCAAGGCGTTCTGGGCGCTCGACGTCAAGCGGGCACAGGCGCGCTTCTATCCGGCCATCCACCCGCTGCAGTCGTACGCGGAAGATGCGGGCGAGTTCGCGCCGTGGTGGGCGACACAAGGCAACGGCCGCTGGCTCGCCTTGCGCAGGCGCTTCCTGACACTGCTCGACGAGCAGGCGCAACTCGAGCGCATGGCGCGAATCATCGGCAAGGATGCGTTGCCGGCGGCGCAACAGCTGACTTTGCTCTGCGCGGAGCTCGTCGGCGAGGCGTTCCTGCGTCAGTCGGCGTTCTCGGAGGTCGACCGCGTCTGCAGCCCGCCGCGCCAGGCCGCGATGATGCGCCTGCTCGGTCGCTTCATCGATCTCGCCGAGGCGGCGCTCGCGGCCGGCGTCGAGCTCGAGCGCATCGCCGGCCTGGAATGCCTGCGCGCGCTGCAGCGAATGGGCGAAGACATCGGCGACAACGAGCTGGAGCGCCTCGCCGAACTCGAGGCACGGGTCGAGCGCGAGTTCGCCCAGCTCGTGCCGGCCACGGAGGCCAGCGATGCAGCTCACGGTTGAAGGCGCGGCGACGCGGCTCGAAGGGCCGCTGCTGTTCCTGCGGCGCACGCTCGACGTCGGCCTGCAGGACGCGGTCGAGGTGCGCGGAAGCGACGGTCGGCCGCGCCTCGGTCGCGTCGCCGCGATCGACGAGCAGTTCCTGACCATCGAGGTGCTCGAGTCGACCGCCGGCATGGCGCTCGAGAGCACCGTCGTGCGCTTTCGCGGCGAACCGCTCGCCTTCGGCCTCGGGCCGGGGCTGCTCGGTCGCGTCTTCAATGGCGTTGGCCAGGTCATCGACGGCGGGCCACCGGTCGCCGTGCACCGGCGCATGCCGATCGATGGCCTGCCGATGAATCCGGTGGCGCGCGCGATGCCGCGCGACTTCATCGAGACCGGGGTCACGGCGCTCGACCTGCTCAACAGCCTGGTGCGCGGCCAGAAGCTGCCCCTGTTCTCGGGCGGCGGCCTGCCCCACGACCGGCTGGCGGTCGACATCGCGAGCCACGCGCGCCTTCGCAAGGAAGGAGAGGATTTCGTCATCGTCTTCGCCGGCATCGGCGTGCCGCACGACAGCGCCGAGTACTTCCGCCGCAGCCTCGAGCAGCGCGGCGCGCTCGAGCGGACCGCCCTGTTCCTCAACCTGGCCAGCGACTCGAGCACACAGCGCCTGCTGACGCCGCGCTTCGCGCTCAGCGCCGCCGAGTACCTCGCGTTCGAGCTCGGCAAGCACGTCCTTGTGATCCTCACCGACATGACGAACTACTGCGAGGCGCTGCGCGAGGTGTCGTCGAGCAAGGGCGAGATCCCGAGCCGCAAGGGCTTTCCGGGCTACCTCTATTCGGACCTGGCGACGTTGTTCGAACGCGCCGGTTGCCTGCGCGGTTCGCGCGGAACGTTGACGCAGCTCTCGATCCTGACCATGCCGGCCGACGACATCGGCCACCCGATCCCCGACCTGACGGGCTACATCACCGAAGGACAGATCGTGCTGTCGCGCGACCTCGACCGGCGCGCCATCGACCCGCCCGTGAACGTGCTGCCGAGCCTGTCGCGGCTGATGAAGGACGGCATCGGCGCCCGCTACACGCACGCCGACCATCCGGCCCTGGCGAGCCAGCTCTACGCGGCCTACGCTCGCGCCGCGCAGGTGCGCGTCCTCGCAAGCGTCGTCGGCGTCGAGGGGCTGGCCGATGCCGATCGCAGGTACCTCGCGTTCGGCACCGCGTTCGAGCAGAACCTCATCAGCCAGACCGAGGCGCGCACCCTGGAGCAGAGCATGGCGATCGGCTGGAAGCTGCTCGCCGAGTTGCCGAAGAGCGAGCTGACGCGTCTTTCCGACGCGCAGATCGCGGCCCACATCGAGAGCCGGCCGTGAGCGACGTCAACCCGACCCGAAGCGTCGCCATCGAGATGAAGGACGAGCGCCGGGCGATGCACGAGGGCTACGTCTTCCTCGACGAGAAGTGTCTGCTGCTGGCCGGCGAGATCCTGGCCGAGCTCGGGCGCTACGTGCGCCTGCGGCGCGAGCTCCTCTCTTTGCACGAGGCCGCGCTCGACGCGCTCCGCTCGGCGGTGCTGCGTCACGGGCTCGAGGGGCTGCAGGTCTATCCGCCGGCCGATCTCACGCTCGCCGCGGTTCGCCGGCGCGCCCGCTCGCTGATGGGAGTGCGCCTGCAGGAAGCGGAGCTCGACGGCACGCCGGGACCGGCGCCCGCGGCCGTCGAGCGCTCCCCCGAAGGCGAGGCTTGCCGTCGTGCCTACGCCGCCGTCGTCGCCGCCGCGGTCCCGCTCGCCGCCTCGTCGGGCAACCTCGAACGCCTCTCGCTCGAATACCGGCGATCGGTGCGCCGAGCGCGCGCGTTGCAGGATGTGATGCTGCCCGAGCTCGATCGCTCGATCGCCGACATCGAGAGCCGCCTCGAGGAGCTCGAGCAGGAAGACGCGATCTGGATGCGCAGCGCCGCGGGCGAGGGACCTGCGGCGGGGTCGGAGCCACGCTCCCGCGAAACACGATCGCCCGACACGAACCTTGATCCCGATCAAGACCAGAGGCATCGCGCGGCGGACACTGCCTCGTCAACGCCGCGTGCATGGCATCCGCCGGACAGGCACCAAGAGGGCTAACGCGATGATCGAGACCTTCTACGACGTCATGCGCCGCCAGGGCATCACCCGGCGCAGCTACCTCAAGTTCTGCAGCCTGACGGCCGCCTCGCTCGGCCTCGGGCCGGCGTTCGCGCCGCGCATCGCCCACGCGCTCGAGACCAAGCCGCGCACGCCCGTGCTCTGGCTGCACGGGCTGGAGTGCACGTGCTGCACCGAGGCGTTCATCCGCTCGGCGCATCCGCTCGCCAAGGACGTGATCCTGTCGATGATCTCGCTCGACTACGACGACACGATCATGGCGGCCGCCGGCCACCAGGCCGAGGCGGCGCTCGCGCAGACGATGAAGGACTACAAGGGCCAGTACATCCTGGCCGTCGAGGGCAACCCGCCGCTCGGCGAGGACGGCATGTTCTGCATGCCGGGAGGCAAGCCCTTCCTCGACAAGCTCAAGCACGTCGCCAAGGACGCCAAGGCGATCATCGCCTGGGGCTCGTGCGCCTCGTGGGGCTGCGTCCAGGCCGCCAAGCCCAATCCGACGACCGCGGTGCCGATCAACAAGGTCATCACCGACAAGCCGATCATCAAGGTGCCCGGCTGCCCGCCGATCCCGGAGGTGATGACGGCGGTGGTCACCTACGTGGCCACCTTCGACCGCATCCCCGAGCTCGACCGCCAGGGGCGGCCGAAGATGTTCTACAGCCAGCGCATCCACGACAAGTGCTATCGCCGGCCGCACTTCGACGCCGGCCAGTTCGTCGAGAAGTGGGACGACGAAGGCGCCAAGCAGGGCTACTGCCTCTACAAGATGGGCTGCAAGGGGCCGACGACCTACAACGCGTGCTCGACGACGCGCTGGAACGAGGGCACCTCGTTCCCGATCGGCTCGGGCCACGGCTGCATCGGCTGCTCCGAGGACGGCTTCTGGGACAAGGGCTCGTTCTACGACCGGCTGACGACGATCCGCGAGTTCGGCGTCGAGGCCAACGCCGACAAGGTCGGCCTCGCCGCCGCCGGCGTGGTCGGCGCCGGCCTCGCGGCGCATGCCGCCGTCACGGCGATCCGTCGCGCCGCCGACCGCAACAAGACCGAGGCGGACACCAGCAAGCGCGTGGAGCACTGATCATGGCCGTCATCGAGACCCAAGGGTTCAAGCTCGACAACAGCGGCAAGCGGATCGTCGTCGATCCGATCACCCGCATCGAGGGGCACCTGCGCATCGAGGTCAACGTCGACGACAAGAACGTGATCCGCAACGCCGTGTCGACCGGAACGATGTGGCGCGGCCTCGAGGTCATCCTCAAGGGCCGCGACCCGCGCGACGCCTGGGCGTTCGTCGAGCGGATCTGCGGCGTGTGCACCGGCGTGCACGCGCTCGCCTCGGTGCGCACGGTGGAAGACGCGCTGAAGATCAAGATCCCGGACAACGCCAACATCATCCGCAACCTGATGCACTCGACGCTCTATGCGCAGGACCATCTGGTGCACTTCTATCACCTGCACGCGCTCGACTGGGTCGACGTCGTCAGCGCCCTCGGCGCCGATCCGAAGAAGACCTCGGAGCTGGCGCAGTCGATCAGCAGCTGGCCGAAGTCGTCGCCCGGCTACTTCCGCGACCTGCAGAGCCGGCTGAAGAAGTTCGTCGAGTCGGGGCAGCTCGGGCCGTTCCGCAACGGCTACTGGGGCCACCCGGCGTACAAGCTGCCGCCCGAGGCCAACCTCATGGCGGTGGCGCACTACCTCGAGGCGCTCGACTTCCAGAAGGAGATCGTCAAGATCCAGACGATCTTCGGCGGCAAGAACCCGCACCCCAACTGGCTCGTCGGCGGCGTGCCCTGCTCGATCAACCTCGACGCGACCGGCGCGGTCGGGGCGATCAACATGGAACGTCTCAACATGGTCTCGCGAATCATCGACGAGACGATCGCCTTCATCGACAACGTCTACGTCCCCGACCTGCTCGCGATCGCCTCGTTCTACAAGGACTGGGGCGCGATCGGCGGCGGCATCTCGAGCCAGAACCTGCTCTCGTACGGCGAGTTCCCGGACATCGCCAACGACGACTCGAACAAGAGCCTCCTGATGCCGCGCGGCGCGATCATCGGCGGCAGGCTCACGGAGATCCTGCCGGTCGACCTCAGGGACCCGGAGCAGATCCAGGAGTTCGTCGGCCACAGCTGGTACAAGTACGCCGACGAGACCAAGGGCCTGCATCCGTTCGACGGCGTCACCGAGGCGAGCTTCGTCCTCGGCAAGGGCACCAAGGGAACGAAGACCGCGATCGAGTCGCTCGACGAGAGCGCGAAGTACTCGTGGGTCAAGTCGCCGCGCTGGCGCGGCCACGCGATGGAGGTCGGGCCGCTCGCGCGCTACGTGATCGGCTACGCGTCGGGCAACGCCGAGTTCAAGGAGCCCGTCGACATGGTGCTCAAGAAGCTCGACGTGCCGCTGCCGGCGCTGTTCTCGACGCTCGGCCGGACCGCGGCACGCGGCCTCGAGTGCTCGTGGGCGGCGCACAAGATGCGCTACTTCTTCGACAAGCTGATGACCAACCTCAAGGCCGGCAATTTCGCCACCGCCAACGTCGACAGCTGGGAGCCGTCGACCTGGCCGGCGCAGGCGCAGGGGGTGGGGTACTGCGAGGCGCCGCGCGGCGCGCTCGGCCACTGGATCAAGATCAAGGACACCAAGATCGACAACTACCAGTGCGTCGTGCCGACGACCTGGAACGCCGGCCCGCGCGACGCCAAGAACCAGATCGGCGCCTACGAGGCCGCGCTGATGAACACGACGATGGCCAAGCCCGACGAGCCGCTCGAGATCCTGCGCACGATCCACAGCTTCGATCCGTGCCTGGCCTGCGCGAGCCACGTGATCTCGCCCGCGGGCGAAGAGATCACGCGGGTGACGATCCGCTGAGCGGGAGGCGACGATGGCCACGCATGACGACGCGGTGTTCCCGGTCTACGTCTGGGAGCTGCCGGTGCGGATCTGGCACTGGGTGATGGCGGTCGCAATGGTGGTGCTCGCCATCACCGGCTACCTGATCGGCTCGCCGCCGCCGACCCTGGGCGGCGAGGCGAGCGACCACTACCTGTTCGGCTACCTCCGCTTCGCCCACTTCGCCGCCGCCTACGTGTTCGCGGTGTTCTTCGCGCTGCGGGTGATCTGGGCCTTCGTCGGCAACAAGTATTCGCGCGAGCTGTTCGTCCTGCCGGTCGCGATGCTGAAAGGCGAGTGGTGGCGCGGCATGTTCGGCCAGATGCGCTACTACCTGTTCCTGACGCGCGAGGCGCGCCCATGGGCCGGGCACAACCCCCTCGCCGCCGCCGGCATGTTCTTCATGTACGTGATCGGCACCGTCTTCATGATCCTCACCGGCTTCGCGCTCTACGGCGAAGGGCTCGGGCACGAAAGCTGGATCTTCAAGGCGTTCTCGTCGTGGGTCCTGCCGCTGCTGGGCTCGAGCCAGAACGCCCACACGCTCCATCACCTCGGCATGTGGTATCTCCTCTGCTTCGTGCTCATCCACCTCTACATGGTGGTGCGCGAGGACATCCTGGCCGGCGAGACCATCGTCAGCACGATGGTCAACGGCTGGCGCATCGCCAAGCGCTGAGGGTGCCATGAACGTCCGCTCCGGAATCGAAGCGGACGAACCGCGTCCCGACGTGCTGGTGCTCGGCATCGGCAACGTGCTCTGGGCCGACGAGGGCTTCGGCGTTCGCGCGGTCGAAGCATTGCACCGACGCTGGGAGATGCCGGCCAACGTCTCGGTTGTCGACGGCGGAACGCAGGGGGTGTACCTGCTCGACCACGTCTGCTCGGCCGAGCGCGTCGTCGTCCTCGACGCGATCGACTTCGGCTTCGCGCCGGGGACGCTGCACGTGTTTCGCGACGGCGAGGTTCCCGAGGGTTCGGCGACGGCGATGAGCCTGCACCAGGCGACCTTCCAGGAGCTGCTGTCGCTGGCCCGCGTCAGCGACCGCTTTCCGGCGCGGATCACGCTGATCGGCGTCCAGCCGGCGGTGCTCGACGACCTCGGCGGCAGCCTGAGCGCGCCGGTGCGGGCACGCCTCGACGAGGCGGTCGAGCTGGCGGTCGCCGAGCTGCATTCGTGGGGCGTCGACCCGGTGCCGCGTGCCGCGGCGCCCGGCGATCCGCTGGCACCCGACGCGTTGGCGCTCGACGCCTACGAGGCCGGCCGTCCGTCCGCCGCCGCCGCCTGCCGCATCGGCGACTCGCGCTTCCTCGACCAGCGGCGGGGGAACGCCTGATGTGCATCGGCGAGGTCGTGCGGGTCGTCGCCGACGACGGCCACTTCGCCTGGTGCGAGGGCGACGGCACGCGCGAGCGAATCGACATGATGCTGATCGGCGCGCAGCCCGTCGGCACCTGGGTGCTCGCCTTCCACGGCGCGGCGCGGCAGGTGCTGAGCGAGACCGAGGCCGCCGGCATGCACGCTGCGCGCCAGGCGCTCGCCGCGCTCCAGTCTGGCGATATCCGCATCGACGCCTACTTCGCCGACCTCGTCGGTCGCGAGCCGCTGCTGCCGGCGCACCTGCAAGGAGACCGCACATGAACGCTTCCCTCGCGCCGACCCCGCCGACGCAAAGCCTCCATCCGCTGCTCGCGCGTCTCGTCGAGCAGACCGACGCCGCGCTGCTCGATGCCGACGGCTTCGACGCGTGGGCCGAGCAGCCGGGCGCGGCGATGGCGGTGTTCGTCGAAGACCCGGAACGCTACAAGGAGACGCTCGACCTCGCGGTGATCGTTCCCGAGCTGCACGCGTGCCGGCGCGGGCGCTTTCGCATCGCGCTGCTGCCGCCCGAGGCCGCGCGTCTGGTCGCGCGGCGTTACGGCTTCGCCCGCTGGCCCGCATTCGTGATGCTGCGCGACGGCCGCTACCTCGGCGCCGTCGACGGCATCCGCGATTGGGACGTCTACCTCGAAGAGCTCGACCGCCTGCTGGCGGCCGCGCCGAGCCGGCCGCCGACCGTCGGCATTCCGGTGAGCGCAGCGGGCGCCGCCGCGCCTTCGTGTCACTGAGCGAGGAGAACCGCATGTCGCCCATCACGATCCCGATCCGCAGCGTTGCCGTCGAGCCGGACGAGGCGATCGTCTACATGCCGATGCCACGCGAGATGACGACGTTCGAGATGCCGAGCGTTCCCGAGCCCGGGCCCGGCAGCGACGTCGCGGGTGCGCGCGACATCCTGGCGCGATTCCTGCGCGACTTCGGCGCCTGGCTCGACGGCGACGCCGAGCTGCCCAGGATCGACCTCAAGGGCGTGCCTCTGGCCGCGCTGCGCGTCGTCAACGAGTCGCTCGGCGAAGGCGAGGTCGCTGTCACCGCCGATGCCGGCCACGAGATCCGCATCCAGGAGACGGTCTTCCCCGGCGTCTGGCGCGAGCAGCACTTCGACCGCGCCGACGGCCTGCTGCACGACTACCTGCTCGCCGCGCCCGTGCCGCCGCTCGTCGGCCGGCTCGCGCGCGAGCGCGCCAGCGACCGCCTGCGCGAGATCGCGCTGCCTGCCGGCGCGATGAACGTGCCGGCACTGATCCACGAGCTGCAGGAAGCGATGGACCGGAGCGGCTCGGAAGCGTTCGCCCATGTCGTCAACCTGACGCTCCTGCCGCTTTCGCCCGAGGACACCGCGCACATCGACGCCGTGCTCGACGGCGGCTCGGTGGTGATCCTCTCGCGCGGCTTCGGCAACTGTCGCATCAGCTCGACCGCGGCCCGCGGCGTCTGGCGCGTGCAGTACTTCAACAACATGCAGACGCTGATCCTCAACACGATCGAGGTCACGCCGATGCCCGAAGCAGCCGTCGCGGCGCGCGAAGACATCGTCGAGACGCGCGCCCGGCTCGCCGATCTTGTCGACTGGATGAGCCAATCGATCGCCGAGGCGTGACCGCCATGGCCAACGACACCGCATCCGAGCGGCAGAAGACCATCGGGCCGACGACGCGCCTCGAATGCGGTATCTGCTGGACCGTGTACGACCCGGCTGAGGGCGATCCGGTCTGGCAGATCGCGCCCGGCACGCCGTTCGCCGAGTTGCCGGCGCACTGGACGTGCCCGAACTGCGCGTGCGAGAAGCAGAAGTTCCTGGTGCTCGATGACTGATGCCGGCACGCCCTTCGAACGGCCTTCGCCGGCCGCAGCGCTCGAGCGCGCGTTCGAAGTCGTTCGACGCGAGCGGATGCACGGCATGCCGATGCTCAACCGGGCGCTGGCGGTCGAGGCGGTGGGCTTCAGGCCGTGGCGCGAGCACTGGCTCGGCATCCTGATCACGCCGTGGTTCATGAACGTCGTGCTCATGCCGCGCGTGAGCGCCGCCTGGCAGGCGATCGGCGAGCGCGAGACCCGCCACCACGTCTTTCCGGGCGGGGTGTTCGAGTTCATCGGCGCGCGCGAGGCGACGCTCGGCGACTACCAGGCGTGCTCGCTGTTCTCGCCGATGTTCGAGTTCGCCGATCAGCGCGAAGCGCGCGCGACCGCACTGGCGGCGCTCGATGCGCTGTTCGATCCGGCGAGCCGCGAGGCCGCGCCGATCCGCGCCCAGGAGCCGGCCGCCGAAGCTCCGCCACCGGTCGAGGCTCGGCCGACGCTCAGCAAGCGCGACTTCCTGTTCGGCGGCACGCCGCGAGTCGATCGTGGACCTTGAAGGAACGTTGCGCATCGGCCTCGTGGCCCGCGCCGGACGCGTCGAGCGTGTTCGCATCACCTCGACGCGGCCCGACGTCGCACGCCTGCTGCTGCAAGGACGCCGCCGCAGCGAGATCCATGCGACGCTGCCGCGCCTGTTCTCGATCTGCAGCCACTCGCAGGCCGCCGCCGGCGACCTCGCCTGCGCGGTCGCGGCCGGCGAGCCGGCGAGCGAGGACGTGCTGGCACGCTGCCGCGCCGGGGTCTCGGCAGAAGTGGTGCGTGAATACGCATGGAGCGTCCTGCTCGAATGGCCGCGCCGGATCGGCGAGCAGCCTGGCGGCGATGCGATCGTCGCCGCCCGCACCGCCCAGGCCGGACGCAGCTGCGCGATGCTGCCGGTCGGCGCCGACGCGCAAGCGATCGCGGTCGCCGTGTTCGGCGTCGGCGCCGAGGAGTGGCTGGCGATCCGATCGGCGCGCGAGCTCGACACGTGGATCGACGCCGGGCCGACCGCTCCCGCACGCTTCATTCGCCGCGTCCGCGACGAGACGGCGGCGTGCGACGGCGACGTCGCCCACCGAGAAGCGGCGGTGCCGCTGCTGCAGGGTCGGGACCGGATCCTGGCCATGGCCGAGATCTGGGCGGCCTGCGAGGCCGACGCCGAATTTGCACGCAGGCCGACCTGGCACGGGCAGCCCGCGGAGACGGGAGCGCTGGCGCGCCTGCAGTCCGATCCGCTGGTGGGGGAGCTCACGCGAACGCCGGCCGGCCGTGTCTTCACGCGCTTCGTCGCGCGCCTGCGCGAGCTCGCGCGACTCCTCGCCGGCGGCGAGCTGCTGGCCGTCGGCGTGCGCGCGCTGCCGGCGCGAGGCGCCGCGGCGTGGGTCGAGAATGCGCGCGGCCTGCTCATCCATCTCGTGCACTTCGATGACGAGCGCGCCGCGAGGTATCGCATCGTCGCGCCGACCGAATGGAATTTCCATCCCGCGGGCGCGATGGCAGCTGCGCTCGTCGGCTCGCCGGCACCCGACCCGGAGACGCTGATGTCGCGCGCCGCGCGCATGGCCCAGTCGCTCGACCCGTGCGTCGCTTGCAGCGTGGAGATCGACGATGCATGAGATGGCGCTGGCCGAAGGCGTTCGCGAGATCGTCGACCAGGCGGCGCGGTCGAACGGCGCGCGCCGTGTTGCCGCCGTTCGCGTCGAGATCGGCCGGCTCGCGCAGGTCGAGGTCGAAGCGCTGCGCTTCGCCTTCGAGGTCGTCAAGCGCGGCTCGGCCGCCGATTCGGCGCGCCTCGAGATCGTCGAGAGCGAGGGCAGCGCCTGGTGCATGCGCTGCTCGGAGTCGGTGGTGATCTCCGGGCGCGGCGAGCCGTGTCCGAAATGCGCGCATTACCAGCTGCAGGTCACCGGCGGCGATCGCATGCGCGTGCTCGAGATCGAGATCGATTGACCGTCAGGAATCAGAGGAGAGCGACATGTGCTTGGCTTGCGGATGCGGACACGACGAGGCCCACGTCGAGGGCGATGGCGCGGGCTGGCATACCCACGCCGATGGGACGAGGCATCGCCACGACCACGCGCATGACCACGCGCACATGCACGCGCACGAGCACCAGCACGCGCACGCGCACGCGCACGAGCACGAGCACGCGCACGCGCACGAGCACGAGCACGGCGCCGCGGGCCACCTGCACTTCGGCGACGGCCCCGCCGGCGCCGTCGCAACCGGGATGTCGCAGTCGCGGATGGTGCGGGTGGAGCGCGACATCCTGGCCGCGAACGACGCGATCGCCGAGCGCAACCGCGAGCGATTGCGGGCGCGCGGCATCTTCGCGCTCAACCTTGTCTCGAGCCCGGGGTCCGGAAAGACGACCCTGCTGGTGCGAACGATCGAGCGCCTGGCCGGGGTCGCTCCCGTGGCGGTGATCGAAGGCGACCAGCAGACGAGCTTCGACGCCGAGCGCATCCGCGCCACCGGTGCACCCGCGATCCAGATCAACACCGGCAAGGGCTGCCATCTCGACGCGCGGATGATCGAGATCGCGCTGGGCCGCCTCGCCGCCGCCGACGACTCGGTGCTGATGATCGAGAACGTCGGCAACCTCGTCTGCCCGGCCGGCTTCGATCTCGGCGAGGCGCACAAGGTCGTCGTTCTGTCGGTCACCGAGGGCGAGGACAAGCCGCTCAAGTACCCCGACATGTTCCATGCCGCCTCGCTGATGCTGCTGAACAAGGTCGACCTGCTGCCGCACCTGAGCTTCGACGTCGAGCGCTGCCTGGCGAACGCGCGCCGGGTCCATCCCGGCATCGAGATCATCGAGATCTCCGCCACGTCGGGGCAGGGCATGGCCGACTGGCTGGCGTGGATCGAGCGCGGCGCCCGGGCGTCGCGGCAGCGGTTCGGCGCCGCCACGCGCCCGGCAGCCGGCGTTGCCGAGTCCACCCCCGCGCCGGTGACTGCGGCGGCGCAGGGGTCCTGACGGGCCGCTGCGATGTCCTCGCTCGCCGATGCCGCCGTCGAGCGCCGCGCGATTCGCGTGCGGGGCGCCGTGCAGGGCGTCGGGTTCAGGCCGTTCGTGTTTCGCCTCGCGCGCGACCTGGGCCTGGCAGGGTGGGTGCTCAACGATTCGGAAGGAGTCTCGATCGAAGTCGAAGGCGAGGCAGATGTGCTTGCATCGTTCGAGCGTCGGCTGCGCGCCGACGCACCGCCGCTCGCGCGCGTCGACCGGGTGCAAGCAGCGACGCAGCAGCGGCTTGGCGGGGAGCTCGACTTCCGCATCCTGGCCAGTCGCGCCGGCGCGGTCACGACCGCGATCCCGCCCGACAGCGTCACCTGCGACGACTGCCTCGGCGAGCTCTTCCGGCCCGTCGATCGGCGCCACCGCTACGCCTTCATCAACTGCACCCAGTGCGGCCCGCGCTACACGCTGACGCGGAGCCTGCCGTACGACCGGGCACGGACGAGCATGGCCGGGTTCGCGCAGTGCCCGCGGTGCCTGCGCGAATACACCGATCCGGCGAGCCGGCGCTTCCACGCCGAGCCCAACGCGTGTCCCGCCTGCGGGCCCACGCTCGCGCTCGTCGATGCGAAGGCGCAGCCGATCGAAGGCGATCCGATCGCGGCCACGCTGGCGCTCCTGCGCGCCGGCGCGATCGTCGCGGTCAAGGGCCTGGGCGGATTCCATCTCGCGTGCGACGCGCGCAACGCGGCGGCCGTCGCGCGGCTGCGCGAGCGCAAGCACCGCGACGAGAAGCCGTTCGCGGTGATGGCGGCGAACGTCGCCTCGGCCCTGCCGTGGGTCCGCGCCGGCGCTGCCGAGCAGGCGCTCCTGCAATCGCGCGAGCGGCCGATCGTCCTGCTGCCGATGCAACCCGGTTGCGGCGAACGGCTCGTCGGTGTCGCGCCGGGTCTCGACGCGCTCGGAATGATGCTGCCGTGCACGCCGATCCAGTTCCTGCTCTTCCATGAAGCCGCGGGGCGTCCCGCCGGAAGCCACTGGCTGCACGACGTCCACGAGCTGCTGCTCGTCATGACCAGCGCCAATCCCGGCGGCGAGCCCCTCGTCACCGGCAACGGCGAGGCGCTCGCCCGGCTCGCCGGCATCGCCGATGCGCTGCTGCTGCACGACCGCGACATCGTCGCCCGCTGCGACGACAGCGTGCTGCGCCTCGGCGCGGCCGGCGCGCCGCAGTTCGTTCGCCGCGCGCGCGGCTACACGCCGGTGCCGATCAAGCTGCCGCGAGCGGGGCCCTCGCTGCTCGCCACCGGCGCTTGGCTGAAGAACACGGTCTGCGTCACGCGCGGCGACGAGGCGTTCCTGTCGCCGCACATCGGCGATCTCGACAACGCCGCGACCTGCGGCGCACTCGTCGAGGCCGTGCAGCATCTGTGCGACGTTCTCGACGTTCGCCCGCAGGCGGTCGCCCACGACCTGCATCCCGACTTCTTCAGCACTCGATTCGCGCTCGAGTTCGCCGCCGCGCGCGGGCTGCCGGCGCACGCGGTCCAGCATCACCACGCCCATGTCGCCGCGGTCGCGGCCGAGCACGGCGTCGACGGTCCGCTGCTCGGCCTCGCGCTCGACGGCATCGGCCTCGGCGACGACGGCGCCGCCTGGGGCGGCGAGCTGCTGGCGGTCGACGGCGCGACCTTTCGCCGCCTCGGCCATCTCTCGACCCTGGCGATGCCGGGCGGCGACGCCGTGGCGCGCGAGCCTTGGCGGATGGCGGCGGCGGCCTTGCACCGCATCGGTCGCGGCGCCGACATCGCGCGCCGCTTTGCCGGCCGGCCGGCCGCGCCGGCGGTGGCCGCGATGCTGGCGCGCGAGCTGCGCTCGCCGCCGACGAGCAGCATGGGCCGCTGGTTCGACGCCGCCGCTGCGCTGCTCGGCGTTCGCGAGACGAGCGCCTACGAAGGCCAGGCGCCGATGCTTCTCGAGGCCCGTGCCGGCGCCCGGCGGGATGCGTTCGACGACGAGCCCGACGATCTCGTTCGCGTGCTGCCCGACGGTAACCTCGACCCTGGTGCGCTCATCGCCCGCCTCGCCGACGAAGCCGACCCGAGCCGCGGCGCGATGTTCTTTCACCGCGCGATCGCCGCCGGGCTCGATCGCTGGGTGGCCGCGGTCGCGGCGCGCATGGGCCTCGGCACCGTGGCGCTGGCGGGCGGCTGCTTCCTGAACCGGTTGCTCACCGCGCTCGTGGTCGAGCGCCTCGAATCACGAGGCCTCGTCGTCCTGCAGGCGCAGCAGGCGCCGCCGAACGACGGTGGCATCGCGCTCGGCCAGGCGTGGGCCGCGATCTGCGCACAGACAGGGAGACACTGACATGTGCCTGGCGATTCCGGTCCGAGTGGTCGAGCTGGGCTTCGACGAGATGGCGATCGTCGATCTCGACGGCATCCGCAAGGAGATCTCGCTGGCGCTCGTCGACGGCGTCGGCGTCGGCGACTACGTGATCCTGCACGTCGGCTACGCGCTCGCCCGGCTCGATGCCGACGAGGCCGAGCGGACGCTGGCCTTGTTCGCTTCCGCCGCACGCGAGGCCGCATGAAGTACATCGACGAATTCCGCGACGGCGAGCTCGCGCTCGGCATCGCCGCCGCGATCGCTGCCGAGGCCGACCCCGGGCGCAGCTACAACCTGATGGAGTTCTGCGGCGGCCACACCCACGCGATCTCGCGCTACGGCGTCACCGACCTGCTGCCGCCGGCGGTGCGCATGATCCACGGCCCCGGCTGCCCGGTGTGCGTGCTGCCGATCGGCCGGATCGATCTCGCCATCCGGCTCGCCCTCGACCAGGGCGTGATCGTCGCCAGCTACGGCGACTGCCTGCGCGTGCCGGCGTCCGACAACCTCTCGCTGCTGAAGGCGAAGGCGCGTGGCGGCGACGTGCGCATGGTCTATTCGCCGGCCGACGCGCTGAAGATCGCCGCCGCGAATCCCGAGCGCGAGGTCGTCTTCCTCGCGATCGGCTTCGAGACGACGACGCCGCCGACGGCGCTCGTCATCAAGGAGGCGGCGCGCGCCGAGGTGACCAACTTCAGCGTCCTCTGCAACCACGTGCTGACGCCGGCGGCGATCACCAACATCCTCGAGTCGCCCGAGGTGCGCCGCCTCGGCACCTTGCCGCTCGACGGCTTCATCGGCCCGGCCCATGTCTCCACCGTGATCGGCAGCCGGCCGTACGAGTTCTTCGCCGAGGAGTACGCCAAACCCGTCGTGATCGCCGGCTTCGAGCCGCTCGACGTCATGCAGGCGATCCTGATGCTCGTGCGCCAGATCAACGACGGCCGCGCCGAGGTGGAGAACGAATTCACTCGCGCGGTCACGCGCGACGGCAACCTCAAGGCGCAAGCGCTCGTCTCCGATGTCTTCGAGCTGCGCCGTTCGTTCGAATGGCGCGGCCTCGGCATGGTGCCGTACAGCGCGCTGCGAATCCGCGAGGCGTATGGCGCCTTCGACGCCGAGCGGCGCTTTCGCCTCGAGACGCGATCGGTCGCCGACAACAAAGCCTGCGAATGCGGCGCGATCCTGCGCGGCGTCAAGCATCCGCGCGACTGCAAGGTCTTCGGGACCGTGTGCACCCCGGAGAGCCCGATCGGCTCGTGCATGGTCTCTTCCGAAGGTGCGTGCGCCGCCTACTACAGCTACGGCCGGTTCCGCGAGATCCCGATCGTCGCCGGAGCGCCGGCATGAGCGGGGTGCGCGCGGGCTACGTGCGTCCGCTCGACATCCGGCACGGCCGGGTCGACCTCTCGCACGGCGCCGGCGGACGGGCGATGGCGCAGCTCGTCGAGCAGCTGTTCGCTGCCGCGTTCGCCAACGAGTGGCTGGCGCAGCGCAACGACCAGGCGCTGCTGCCGCGACCCGAAGGCAGGATCGTCATGTCGACCGATTGCCACGTCGTCTCGCCGCTCTTCTTCCCCGGCGGCGACATCGGCTGCCTCTCGGTGCACGGGACGATCAACGACGTGGCGATGTCGGGCGCGCAGCCGCTCTGGCTCGCGGCCGGGTTCATCCTCGAGGAGGGCTTCCCGCTCGCCGACCTGCAGCGCATCGTCGACTCGATGGCGCGCGCGGCGCGCGATGCCGGCGTGCCGATCGTCACCGGCGACACCAAGGTCGTCGAGAAGGGCAAGGGCGACGGCGTCTTCATCACGACGACCGGCGTCGGCGTCGTTCCGGCGGGCGTCGCGATCTCCGGCGACCGCGCGCGCCCGGGCGACCGCATCGTGCTGTCGGGGACGATCGGCGACCACGGCATGGCGGTGATGTCCGAGCGCGAGTCGCTCGCCTTCGGCACCGACCTCGTCTCCGACACCGCGCCGCTGCACGGGCTGGTCGCCGCGATGGTCGAAGCCGTTCCGGGGCTGCGGGCACTGCGCGACCCGACCCGCGGCGGCCTGGCGACGACGCTCAACGAGATCGCGAGCCAGTCGGCGGTCGGCATGACGATCGACGAAGCGGCCGTCCCGGTCGAGCGCCAGGTCGAGGCGGCGTGCGAATTCCTCGGCCTTGATCCGCTCTACGTCGCCAACGAGGGCAAGCTCGTCGCCATCGTTCCGGCCGCCGACGCCGACCGCCTGCTCGAGGTCATGCGAGCGCATCCGCTCGGACGCCGCGCCGCGCTGATCGGCGAGGTGACCGAGGACGCGCACCATTTCGTCCAGATGCGCACCCGCTTCGGCGGCAAGCGCATCGTCGACTGGCTCGCCGGCGACCAGTTGCCGCGCATCTGCTGAGCCGCACCGCCATGCGCATCCTGTTCCTGACCCGCAGCTTCAACGGCCTTGCGCAGCGGCTCCATGTCGAGCTCGTCGCGCTCGGTCACGAGGTCTCGGTCGAGCTCGACATCGCCGACCCGGTGACGGCCGAGGCGGTCGCGCTGTTCAAGCCGGACCTCGTCATCGCACCGTTCCTGAAGCGCGCGATTCCCGAAGCGGTGTGGCGCGCGACGCCGTGCCTGATCGTTCACCCCGGCATCGTCGGCGACCGCGGCCCGTCGGCGCTCGACTGGGCGATCCTGGAAGGCGAGCGCGAGTGGGGCGTCACGGTGCTGCGCGCGAACGCCGAGCTCGACGGCGGGCCGGTATGGGCGAGCGAGACCTTCGCGATGCGCGAGGCGAGCAAGTCGAGCCTCTACCGGCGCGAGGTGACCGAGGCGGCGGTGCGCGCCGTGACGCGCGCGGTGCAGCGTTTCGCGGTCGGCGGGACGCGCACCGAGGCGATCGACACATCGGCGGCGCGCGGGCGCTGGCGGCCGCTACTGGGGGAGCAGGCTCGCGCGATCGACTGGCAGAACGACGACACGCGCACCGTGTTGCGCAAGATCCGCTGCGCCGACGGCGCGCCCGGCATCCTCGACCGGCTGTTCGACGTTCCGTGCCGGCTGTTCGATGCGCATGGCGAGCCGCAGGCCGAGCCGGCCGAGCCGGGCCGAGTGATCGCGAGGCGCGACGGGGCCGTGCTGCGCGCGACGCGCGACGGCGCGGTCTGGATCGGTCACGTGCGCCGCGAGGACGGCGCCGATGCGCTCAAGCTGCCGACGGCGCTCGCCTTCGCGAGCGAAGTCGAAGCGTTGCCGGATCGCTCGCTCGACGCGTTCGTGCCCGCCGATCCCGCCACCTGGCGCGAGATCCGCTACGAAGCCGCCGACGGCGTCGGCTACCTGCGCTTCGACTTCCACAACGGCGCGATGAGCACCGCGCAGGGCGAGCGGCTCGCCGCGGCGCTGCGCGCGGCGACGGAGCGGCCCGAGCGCGTGCTGGTCCTGCTCGGCGGCGCCGACTTCTGGTCGAACGGCCTGCACCTCAACGTGATCGAGGCGGCCGAGAGCCCGGCCGACGAGTCGTGGCGCAACATCGCCGCGATCGACGACGTCACGCTGGCGATCATCGAGGCGACCGATCGCCTCGTCGTCGCCGCGCTGCAAGGCAACGCCGGCGCGGGCGGGGCGTTCCTGGCGCTCGCCGCCGACCGCGTCTGGGCGCGGCACGGCGTGATTCTCAATCCGCACTACAAGAACATGGGCAACCTGCACGGCTCGGAATACTGGACCTACCTGCTGCCGCGGCGCCTGCGCTCGGGAAGCATCGACGCGGTCATGGGCCATCGCCTGCCGATGAGCGCGCGCGACGCCGCCGAACTCGGCCTCGTCGACGCCGTGTTCGGCGACGGCCAGGACGACTTCCTGACCGCCGTACGGACGCGGGCTGCGGCGCTCGCGGCCGCGCCCGACCTGCCGGCGCTGCTGCTCGCCAAGCAACGCGAACGCCGGCGCGACGAGGCCGTCAAGCCGCTGCGCGCGTATCGAGAGGAGGAACTGGCCGCCATGCGGCGCAACTTCTACGGCTTCGATCCGAGCTACCACGTCGCGCGCTCGAACTTCGTGCGCCGCGTCGCACCCTCCCGCACGCCCCTTCACCTGGCGACCCATCGGCGCGGCGGCCGCACACCCGCCGCGGCCTGACATGAACTCGCTCGACCTCGCGCGCGACTTCGTCGGCCTCGCCGCCATCGTCTTGCTGCTCGGCCTCAGGCACGGCTTCGATGCCGACCATCTCGCCGCGATCGACGGCCTGGCGACCCACAACGCCGGGCGGCGACCTCGGCTCGCGCGTGTCTCGGGCGTGCTGTTCTCGCTCGGGCACGGGATCGTCGTCATCGTCGTCGCACTCGCCGTTTCGCTGCTCTCGGGGGCGTGGCAGACGCCGCAGTGGCTCGACTCGATGGGCATGTGGGTGTCGGTCGGCGTCCTCACGCTTCTCGCCGCCGTCAACATCGCCGCGGTCGTCAAGACGCCCAGCCATGAGGTCGCGCGCCTGGTCGGCTGGCGCAGCGGGATGCTCGCGCGTTTGCTTCGCGCCGGCCATCCGCTGACGATGCTCGGCGTGGGCGCGATGTTCGCCCTCTCGTTCGACACGATCAGCCAGGCCGCACTGTTCGCGATGACGGCGTCGGCGTATGGCGGGTGGCGACCGGCGTTGCTGCTCGGGCTGGTGTTCACCGCAGGCATGCTCCTGACCGACGGCGTCAACGGCTGGCTGATCTGGCGCCTGGTCCACCACAGCGAGCGGAGTGCGTGCGTGGCGTCGCGCACGGTCGCGCTGGCGGTCTCGGGGGTGGGATTGCTCACTGCAGGGCTTGCGCTCGCGACGCGCTTCGTCCCTGCCGCCCAGCTCTGGGCGGACGGCAAGGAACTGTGGTTCGGTGGCGCTGTCGTGGCGATCGTCCTGGCGAGCTTCCTGGTCGGGCAGCGGCTCGCACTGACGGTGCCGGCAAGCGCTCAAGAGGTCTGAGCGCCTTTCAGGACGCTCGGCGGAGGTGGTGACGAGGAGGCGCATCCGGTGCGGGCCCGACATTGATCCGGTCAAGCTCGGTGCGTGAGGCCGTCTCTACAGTGGGCGTGAGACTTCACTTGCCCGGTACGCCCATGAAGCACGAATCGCGAACCGAACGCCTGTCCGGGCCGTTGGCCCTCTGCTGCGCGATCGCGGTCTTCCTGGCGGCAGAATTCGACGTGACCGGCGCTGAGGCGGCTCCCGCTGTCGCAGGGGTCGTTCGAGTCGCGCCGTGACCGGGCCGAAGTCGATCCTGGTCCACGTCGACGCGTCGGCGGCGGGCTGCGCCGCCTGCAGTTCGCTGCGAACCTCGGTCGTGTGTTCAACGTCGAAGTCACCGCCGTCTACGCTCTACAAATGAATTACTGGACTGACTATGGGCTGAGGGACACTTATCGCGAGTGTCCCAACGCCGGCCAGAAACCGATCGGCCGAGCGTCCGCTAGTTGAGGGAGCGAGTTGGAGTTCTCGACCCAACGCAGTCCTTGGAAAATATCGCCCGCGTTACCCGAAGCGGTCGCTCAGTCGCCGCGGGCGTGGACCCGCGAAATGCACCCGTTGACGGCTCGCCCGTGGACGGGCTACGCATTGGGTGCGGCTTGCCTGCCAACCCTACGAGGACAGGCGCAGATTCGAGCGAAAAGGATGAGCCGGCACTGAAGACATGGCCACAAGAGAGCCAAGCCAGACGAGATGAACTCGAAGCACCCAGGCGACCACGCGTTCGCGTGACCCGGCGACGGCAATGCGTCATTTCGCGCGTCGGCGTGGACTCCTAAGCTGAAGGCAACGGTGACACAGGTCGCCGTGCAACCGGTCCTCAGGAGTCCCATCATGACCAAGAACGATCTGACCTTCGGCGCGGCCCTGCTGGCAATCTTCGCCACGATCATCACTGCCATCGCTCTGCAAGCCGGGCGGACCCCGGACGCCACTGCGAATCACTACGCCCACGCGGTGGTCCGCCAGGTTCAGCCTAAGGTGGCACAGGCCGATTGCGGCTGCGTTCGGGTCGCGCAGCAAACCGTTCGCTGACACCCGGGGTTCGGCATCACGTGATCGCGTGATGCCAGACCAGGTGGCGGCCGCTACCATTGCCAAAAGTCTGCCTCCAAGGGGGAGCCGCGTGTCGAATTCGACCGTGATGGTGGTAGAGGACGATCCGGCCTTCCTGGCGCGGTTCTGCCGCATCATCAGCCAGGCTCAGGAGCTGTCACTCTTGGCTGCGGTGGGCGACCTCGCCTCTGCACGCAGCACTTTGCAGCGCATGGTCCCGGATGTGCTCCTGACCGACCTGGGCCTGCCGGACGGCAGCGGCATCGATCTGATCCGCGAGACCGCCGCGCGCCAACCCCAAACCGACATCATGGTCGTCACGGTCTTCGGCGACGAGGAGCACGTCATCGCCAGCATCGAGGCCGGTGCCACCGGCTACATCCTCAAGGACAGCCTGCCCGAGGAATTCGTCGCGCTGATCGCGCAACTGCGCGCCGGCGGCTCGCCGATCAGCCCGGTCATCGCGCGGCAGTTGCTGAAGCGCTTCAAGCCGATCGGCGCGACGGCGAACGCCTCGCCGTCGTCGACGGCGAACGTGGCGTCGACGGCCCAGCCGGGCAACGGCGCCGAAGAGGCCGGACTCTCGGCACGCGAATCCGAGGTGCTGAGCCTGATCGCCAAGGGCTTCAACTTCGCCGAGATCGCGCGGCTGCTCGGCGTGTCGCCGCACACGATCACCGCGCACGTGAAAAAGATCTACCAAAAGTTGGCGGTGCACTCGCGCGGCGAGGCGGTCTACGAGGCGACCAGGATGGGCCTGCTCGCCGGGCGATAACGGCCGGCTTCATCACGTGTTCACGTGATGCGCCTCGTCACGCTCCTGCCTACGATCAGCGCACTTCCACGACATCGCGAAGGTCACCCCCGCCGTGCGCTTGCTGATCGCACTCCTGATCGCTATGACGGCATGCATCGCGCGCGCCGCCGACGCACCCGGTGCGGTGGTGCGCCTGGACCACGCCGACTTCGTAGCCAGCGACGCAACTATGCCGCCGCCCGACTCGGCTGCGTGGCAGCCGCAATCGCTGCCGGACGACTGGGACGCCGCGCACGCCGGCCGGCGCGGCATCGGCTGGTATCGCCTGCGCTTCGAGTTGACGCCGCCGGTGCCGGCCAGGCCGGCGATCTACCTGCCGTTTCTGCGCAACGTCGGTGCCGTCTACCTGAACGGCGCGCTGGTCGGCTCGACGGGCGTGTTCGGTCGCATCAACCCCGTCGTCGCGCCGGTGCTGGTCGCCATCGAGCCGCAGCAACTGCGCTCGGACAGCAACACGCTGTACATCCGGCTGTGGTCTCAACGAGGCCTGTTGGAGGCGATCGATCCCGTGAGCATCGGCGAACGGGCGGTCTTCGAAGCCGAGATGGAGCGCGAACGCTTCATGCACGTCACGCTGTCGCAGATGGCCGCGGTGTTCTCGGCCACGGTCAGCCTGTACATGCTCGTGCTTTGGCTGCACCGGCGCCACGACGAGGTCTACGGCTACTTCGCAGCGGCGGCGCTGACCCATGCGCTCTTCCTCGTCACCACCGTGCCGATCGGCGACTGGAGGCCGATGCTAGGCAACCAGCCAGCGTGTGCGGTGTTCTGGTTCGCCAGCACGGTCTTTCTGTTCATCTTCAGCCTGCGCTTCGCGGGCTTGCGCTCGCCACGTGTCGAACGCGGCGTCTGGCTCTACGCGCTTCTGATGTGGATGTCGTTTGCCGGCGACGGCCTCTTCCCCGGTCAGCGCTGGCTCGCGCTGGCGAGCAGTCTCTCGATGGGTGGGCTGTACTTGGCGATCCCCGCAGCGAGCCTGATCGTGCTGCTGCGCGCATGGTGGCAGCGGCGCAGCAGCGAAGCGCTGCTGCTGGCGCTCTGCGCGCTGTACTCGGTCACAGTACTGACGATCGGCTCGTTGACGCCGCCGCACCACGGACTGAGCCTGGGCGATACCCACATCGTCCCGCTGTTCGTCGTGATGGGCTGGATCCTCACGCGCCGCTTCGTGCGCTCGCTCAACGAGACCGACGCGCTCAACGTGAACCTCGAGGAGCGCGTCGCCGAGCGTCACGCCGAGCTTGAGCGCGAGCAGGGGAAGTTGCAGGCGCTGACACGCGAGCAAACGATCGGCGAGGAGCGCGAACGGATCATCGCCGACATGCACGACGGCTTGGGCGCGCGGTTGATCTCGACCTTGGGCAAGGTGGAGCACAGCGACGCGACGGCGCAGCAGGTCGCGACGGCGCTGCGCGAATGCATCGACGACCTGCGGCTCGCGATCGATTCGCTGCAGCCGACCGACGACGATCTGCTGTCGGTGCTCGGCAACTTGCGCTATCGGCTGGAAAACCGGCTCCGGACGCACGGCATCGCGCTCGACTGGCAGGTGCGAGAGGTGCCGAAGCTGACCTGCCTGACGCCGCGCAACGTGCTGCACCTGCTGCGCATCCTGCAGGAAGCGTTCACGAACATCGTGCAGCATGCGCAGGCCCGGCATATCCGCGTCGCCACGGCCGTCGATGCCGAGCGCGTGAAGATCGACGTCGTCGACGATGGACGCGGCTTCGACGTCGATCAGGCTGAAAACGCCGGCAAGGCCCAGGGGCTCGCGAAGATGCGCGGCCGCGCGAAGACGATCGGCGGCGACCTGCTGGTGATGCCGACGCCGACCGGCACGACGTTGTCGCTGCTTCTGCCGAGGGGCTGAAGCGGTGCGCACTGTGCTGCACCGCCTCGCCGTCGCACTGCTGGCGCTGGTTCTGGCCGGCCACGCCCGGGCACAGGACAGGCTGCAGGTGCTCGATCGCGCCGAGATCGTGCTCAGCGACGCCGCGGACCCGCTACCGGACTCGACGGCTTGGCAACCGCAAGCGCTCCCTGACTACTGGCCGACGACGCGGCCCGGCGTGTCCGGTGTTGCGTGGTATCGGTTGCGCTTCGAACTGCCGGCGCGGCCCGAGGGGCCGCAGGCCGTGATGGCCAGGCGGCTAGGCGGCGACGGTGCCATCTATGTCAACGGCAAGCTGGTCGGGCAGAACACGGATTCCGATCGACCGGGTCCGGCCGGGCCGGCGCTGCATGTTTTCGGCGCCGAGCTGTTGAAGGCGGGAGCCAACGAGCTGCTGATCCGCCTGCGCGTCGGGCCGAACGAGCGAGGCTGGCTGGCGGGCATCGGCATCGGTGACAAGCCGGCAGTGACGCAGGCCTTCGAGAAGGAGCGCTTCCTCCACACCACGCTCACGCAGATGGCGGCCGCATTCTCGCTGACGATCAGCATCGGCACGCTGCTGATCTGGTGGTGGCGCCGCCGCGAAGTGGTGTTCGGCTACTTCGGCATGGCGGCGGTGACGGCGGTGCTGGTCATCGCCGATGTCCTCGGCTATCTGGACTTCGCGCCGCAGCCTTTCACCAGCCAGATCATCTGGTTCAGCACGCTCGCGATCGGCACGCCGGCGCTGTTCATCTATTGCCTGCGCTTCGCCGGCTGGCGCTGGCCCCGCACCGAGCGCGCGGTCTATCTGCTGGGCGCGGCGATCTATCTCATCGATCAATCGCCGCAGCTTCTCGGCCACCCTCTGCTTGGCATCGGGCGGTCGTTGTTCGGGGTGAGGCTGTGGGAGCTGATGTTCGCGCTGCCCTTCCTGCTGATGCTCTACGTCTGGTACCGCCGGCCGGGCATCGAAAGCGCGTTGCTCACACTCGGGCACCTGTATTCGACGCTCGCGCACGTGTCCGTCATGCTGTTCGGCGTCGGCCATGCCGGTGGCATCAACATCATGCAAACCCATCTGATACCGCTGTACCTCGTCATGGGCTGGATCATCACGCGCCGCTTCGCGCAGTCGCTGACGGACGCCGAGCAGATCAACGGCGAACTCGAGCAGCGCGTCCAGGCCAAGCGTACCGAGCTCGCCAGCCAAGCGGAACAGGTGCTGGCGCTGACGCGCCAGCAGGCACTCGCTGATGAGCGCCGCCGCATCATGAGCGACATGCACGACGGCATCGGCGCACAGCTGATCTCGACGTTGAGCGTCGTCGAGCACGGCAGCGCTTCGCGCGAGCAAATCGCCGGCGCCTTGCGCGATTGCATCGACGACCTGCGCCTGGCGGTCGATTCGCTCGAACCGACCGACGCCGAACTGCTGCCGCTGCTCGGCAATCTGCGCTACCGCCTCGAGGCGCGACTGAAGGCCAGCGGCATCGCGCTCGACTGGCAGGTCAGCGATTTGCCTAAGCTGGCCTGCCTGACGCCGCAGAACGTGCTGCACATCCTGCGCATCCTGCAAGAAGCGTTCGCGAACGTGCTCAAACACGCCCACGCGAGACGCATCCGTGTCGCCACTGCAGTCGATGCCGGTCGGGTCTCGATCAGCGTCAGCGATGACGGCAAAGGCTTCGACGGCAGTGCCTCGGCCCGGGGTTACGGGCTGACGAACATGCGCGGTCGCGCGCGCACGATCGGTGGCGATCTGCGGATCGAACCGACGGCATCCGGTACGACGTTGTCGCTGGTGTTGCCGATCGGATGACGCGATGATTCTCCCGCGGCGGGCTTGACTCTCGCCGCACGTGGGCAGATATGTCAGCGCAGTGTCCGCGATGCGCTGGAGGGTTCCAATGGCAGCTTCTGGCCGCGTCCGGGCGTATGCGAGCGTCAGTCTTGGGATCTACTCGGCCTCGGCATGCGCACGTCGCCATTGCGTCGGCGTAGACCCGTACCTTGTGGCGAACCATCGCGAGAATGAGCCGAGGGACGCGAAGCCGAGGAGAGGCGCGATCTCCGTCATGCTGAGCACGGCACCTCGGAGGTACTGTTCAGCCAATTCGGCTCGCATCGCACTGAGGACGGTCGAAAAATCGGTCCCCGCTTGGTCGAGATGGCGGTGCAATGTCCTTCTGTCGACGCCCAACTCGCGTGCGACCGCTGGGGTGGTGCCGGCGCCTTGTGGGAGGAGCGTGGCAAGAGCCTGCTTCACCAGCTCGGGCGAAACGCGGCCTGCAATCGGCGACCTTCCCGAAACGATCGCGTCTGCATAGGCTTTGAAGCCCGGATCTGCGCCGTGGACCGGCAGGTCGAGATCGGAAGAGCGCATGACGATGGCGTTGCGGTCGGTCGAGAACTCGATCGGGCAGCCGAACATCAGTCGATGCGAGCGCACGTTCTTGCCGGCTGAATGAATGAACTGAACCCGAGACGGTCGCCAGCGCGATCCGAGCAGTGCAACGAGATCCTGAAAGACCGAGCCGACCGCCGTTTCCAGCGCCTGGCGGATGACCGGCTCGCCGTCGGCGAGCAGCGTGATCGTCAGCACCGTCGCATCGACGCCCTCGTCGATGTCGACCCTTGAGCATGTGCTGTGCACTTTCAACCCGGACGTGATCTTCGCGAGTGCCGAGCGGACGGTCGGCTCGTCGCGGACCTGCAAGCCGAGCGCGCCTAGATGCGAGAGCCCGCGGCGTCTCGCCAGTCGCAAGCCGAAGTCGTCGAGGCCGCTTTCGGCGGCTGACAGCTCGAGCAGCCGGTATGCGCAGCGCGCGCGGACGACCGCATCGGGCGTTAGCAAGGCGGCTGGCTCCACTCCGGCCTGTTCGGCAAGGCGGTCCGGATCGAGCCCCACTTCCCTCGCCAGCGACCAGTAGCCGCTCAACACGGCACTGCGGATGGTCGGAGCGCGGCGCATCGATGTCTCAGGATGAGCAAACGTTGTCCTCGATTGTGAATCGCCGTCGGGTCCCGTCTCCGACACTGCCGCGACGAACAACCGGGAGACAACCATGACCTTCACAGGCGCCGCAGAGTCCCGACAGGCGGCCGCGGGAACCACGCGACGGCGATTTCTTGGCTGGATGGGCGCGGGCATCGCCGGCGCCTCGGGGTTGCCGCAGTTGAGCGGCTGCGGGGACGCGGCGGCCGCCGATGCGACGGATGCGACCCAGATCGTGATGGACGGCCATGTCCACGTCACGAATCGCGTCTTCTGGGAAGGCGTCGATCCGTGGCAACCGAACATTGGCGGCGGCGGTTGGGACTTCGCGCGTGCCCGAAGCGGCGGGGTCAACTGCATCATCGAGAACATCGGCACCTACGGCTACTGGAACTACGACTACACGCCCAAGCAGTCGTTGCGCCTCCTCGAGACGCTCCTGAAGTTCGCGTCGTCGCATGGCGACAAGATGGCGATTGCGCTGACGCCGTCGGACGCGCGGGCAATCATCGCCAGCGGGAGGATGGCCGTCTTCATCGGCTGCGAGTCGGGCTTCGACCACGAGGGCGACACGCTCGTGCTGGAGGCGCTCTATCGCCTCGGCCTGCGCACGGTCCAGTTCGCGACGCAAACGGGATTCAACGCCTTCGCCGACAGCGCGACAGCACCTTTGCAGGGCGGCCAGGCGCCGACCTTCTACGGTGGCATCAACGACACAGGCCGCAAGCTCGTGGCAAAGATGAACGACCTCGGCATCCTCATCGACCTCACCCACGGAACGCCCCAGACCATGGCGCAGGTGATCGCGGCAAGCCGGGCCCCGGTGGTGGCCAGCCACGAAGTCATCAAGTCGGTCTCGGGGACCGCCGGCATCACTGACGACCTGATCCAGGCCATCGCAGCAAAGGGCGGGCTGGTCGGCATCCACGGCGCGGGAATCAGCAAGCGCTATGCGCAATGGGCCTCGGCCAATCCGGCGATTGCCGCAGCCGAGAACGCCCCGGTCGGTGCCATGGTCGGCTATCAGCCGAGCTTTCCGAGAATGCCGGGCGACCACGGCGAGTACATCGCACGCTTCGACTCGGAGCTCAAGGCGCGTTGGCAAGCCCTGAACAACTTCCACGAGGACGCGTCGGCACTTCCTTTCCTCCCGACCGCAGACGAATGGGCCGAGCACGTCAACTACGTGATCAAGCTCGTCGGCGCCGACCACGTCGCCATCGGGCTGGACATGGTGCCGGGCCGTACCGGCGTGCTGGCCGACGCCACCGGCTACCCTGACCTGATCGCTGCGCTGGGCCGGATCACGACGGCCGACAACATCCGCAAGATCAGCGGAGAGAACTACATGCGAGTGTTCTCCCAGGTACAGGCTCCTTGAGGCGCAGACTGTCGCGCCTATTGCACCATTGGGATCCGTGGTCCTTTTTTGACGCGGCGCCGCGGCTGCACCCTAGCGAAATATGCCGACGCAGGAACCGGCTGAGAAACCCCGAAGCGGCCGGTCACAAACGCCCGCTTCCGGCCGCTCCCGGACGTACGCGAGGCTTCGCATTCGTTGGAAGCGGTCCGTCGAGGATGCGCCAGAACGACCGGGAGCGGTCAGATGTTAGTGATGCGCCGCCCGCCACTACCGAATAGTCTCATCCGCCCGTGCCAGGACGTGTTGCGGAATGGTCAGCCCGAGTGCCTTTGCCGTTCGCAAATTGACGACCAGCTCGAACTTCGTCGGCTGCTCGATCGGTAGATCGGCAGGCTTGGCACCACGGAGAATCTTGTCGACGTAGGTCGCGGCACGCCGCCACTGATCAGGGAAGCTTGGGGCGTACGACATGAGTCCCCCGGCATCCACCCATTGCCACTGGGTCGACATTGACGGCAGCCGGCTCTTCAGCGCGAGTTCGGCGAGCCGTGCACGATGGATGAAGAACATCGCATCTCCCGAGAGAAGCAACGCGTCTGTACGCTCCTTGAGCATCGCCGCGAACGCGGACTCGAATTCCCCCGGCTCGTTTACCTCGAATATGTTCAACGGCAGCGAGAGCGAGCGGGCCGCGCTTCTTACGCTCTCCATCCTGATCGGATGGGAAGGACCGCCGCTAGCCGGATGTGTGAGGACGGCCGCGCGGCGCATCTCGGGGATTGCTTCCTTGAGGAGTTGCAGTTGCTTGCCGAAGATCTCCTTGTCGACACCGTATGTGAGTCCAGTGACGTTGCCCTCAGGCCGCGCGAGGCTCGTAACGAGCCCGACCGCAACGGGCTCGGTAAGACTCATCCCGACGATCGGGATCGTTCGCGTGGCGTCCTTGGCTGCCTGGGCTGACGGAGTGGGGTTCGCCACGATGATGTCCACCTTGAGCCGGACAAGCTCGTCTGCGAGAGCCGGCAGACGATCGGCTCGGCCCTCGGCAAAACGGTATTCGATGATCACGTTTCGGCCCTCGTCCCAGCCGAGTTCGTGCAGCCCTTGGCGGAACGCCTCGAGCGGACGGACGTACGTCGTCGACGCAGAGCCGATAGAGAGATAGCCCATTCGGTAGACCTTGCCTGTCGGCTGTGCGCCGACGCTCAGCGGGGCCACTGCGTAACCGCTCGCGATACGACTGAGGAAGGTCCTTCGATCCATCGACGAAGGATCAGCACAACCCTGCGGAGCCTGGCGATTCGCGACCGTCAGACCGAGCGGGAAAGCGGCTCCTTGCGACATCGCCGCCTCCCAAAGCGGATGTTCAACATCGATGCTCGTGACGCTACGCCACCCCCATCGCAGGGTCAAGGGACGCGATGTCGTCGGTCGGTGCATTGGGCGACCAGCAGGCTCGCAGAGGCGCGTAGACGATCGATGCCCCGCAAACCTCGATCTGTTGCAGGGCCAACGACGGCTTAGGGATCGATGGGTGCAGCCGAACGGTCACTTTCGGAAACTTGACCGTACAGCGGCGTCTGGCCGACAGTTCGCACTGGCCAAAGTCTGCTCTGGGCATCTCGGACGAATGGCCGCTTTCGGGTTGTCGAACCGCAAGCGCGGCTGGCTCATGACGACCCTTCAGCGACATTCAACTCCCTGAATTGCTCGCCGCGAAGCAGTCGCTCGCGCGGGCGGCTCGCGGCCATCGGCTCGGATCGTGAGATCAGGAAGGAGCCGCGAGCGCCGAGAGTAAGCGCAGGAAGGGCGCGCGAATGAGGCAGAGGTCGGTTATTGAATCACCTCATCGGCACGTTGCAAAAGTCCCTGTGGGATCGTGAGCCCGAGCGCTTTCGCAGTCTTGAGGTTTATGTTCAATTCGAGCTTCGTCGCCTGCTCGATAGGCAGGTCGCCGGGCTTCGCTCCCTTGAGTACCTTGTCCACGTACGTGGCAGCCCGCCGCATACTCTCGCGGTTACTTGCTCCGTACGACATAAAACCACCAGCCTCTACATACTGCTTCAACAAGTACATTGATGGTAGGCGGTTCTCCGATGCGAGCGCAACTATGCGTGCGCGGTCGGCGAAGAATATCGAGCTACCCAGCACGATCAGTGCGTGCGACCGGTTTTTAATCATCGCGGAGAAGGCACTGTCGAAATCGCCAGGAGCGCGCACATCCAACACCTGCAACTGCACGTTCATCAAACGCGCGGCGGCTTCTGCCTCCTTCAGCAAAAGTTCGTTCGTGGGAACGGTTGGGTTCGAGAGCACCGCCACGCGCGACATTCCGGGAATGGCCTCTTTGAGCAACTGCAATTGCTTGCCGACTAGCTCTGGCATAAGCATCGACATTCCCGTGACGTTTCCTCCCGGTCTCGCCAGACTGGCTACGAGACCACTTCCGACGGGATCGGGGTGGTAGGCCATGATGATGGGGATTGTCCTAGTGGCCCGGTGGGCTGCTTCCGGCGCAGGTGGCCCGCCCGCGACGATGACGTCTACTTTGAGCTGAACCAATTCAGCTGCGAGTGCAGGGAGTCGTTCGATGCGGTCTCCGTAATATCGTCCCTCAAGCAGAAAGTTCTCTCCTTCGACGTATCCCAGTTCCCGCAGCCCTTGGAAAAATCCCTCAAAGAGGTACGGTTCTGCGCTCGGCGGCGTGCCGCCCAGGTAGCCGATGCGATGTAGTTTCACGGGTTGCGCGGCGAACGAATCCGCTACGAGTAGGCTGGCCCCGAGAAAACTAGTGAACCTTCGTCGGTCCATCTGCGGATGACCTCATCAGCGGAATTGTGCGCCGTAACAAGCTCGCCGCGCCCTAACAGTGAGACCGTTCAGGCATCCGGGACCTTCAGTTCCCTAGGCAAGGCCAGCGCAGCCGGAGTGCTCCGAAGCAGCCACTCGTGACCGTCGCGTATTGGCCGAGAGCGGTGTCGACAACCCGACGCAGCCGTTCACGGTATAGGCTAAGGGGCGATCCGGTTTCTCCGCCTGCGGATTCCGGTGCCTACGCGCTTGCGCAGCGAACTGGGGGAATCGAATGAACAAGCGTGAATTTCTGATCGCGATTGTTGCCCTTGGCGCTGCGGCCGGCCCTATCCCGTCGTTCGCTCAGCAGCAAGGCAAAGTCTGGCGCGTCGGTTTTCTGTCGTCCGTCTCGGCCTCCATCAGCTCGCAAAACACCGACGCGTTCATAAAGGGCATGCGGGAGCTCGGCTATGTGGAAGGCAAGAACCTCGCTATCCAGTGGCGCTTTGCTGACGGCAAGCTCGAGCGATTGCCGATTCTGGCGGCAGACCTGGTGCAGCTGAAGATGGACGTCATC
>Ga0207691_10000479_pt1 | contig 39636 bp, 28 predicted proteins | sample KBSM13metaG_FD_184327 | JGI IMG/M metagenome (GOLD analysis project Ga0207691, IMG submission 184327) | Miscanthus rhizosphere microbial communities from Kellogg Biological Station, Michigan, USA - KBS M1-3 metaG (SPAdes) (version 2) | ecosystem: Host-associated > Plants > Roots > Rhizosphere >...
CCTTAGACCGCTCCGCGCTCCTGCTCGAAGTGCGCCAGAGCGATCTCACAATCGCACTTGCCGCAGAGCACTTCGTCGCGACCCTCGAGCCACGACGCCTCGAGCCGAAGCTCGGACGCGCAGGAAGGGCACTCCATCACGAGCGAATCCCCGGCTTTGTCCGGAGCGCCGCGGCGCGCGAGGCCGCCGCGCCGGGCGGGGTCAAACGGCACAACGTTGTCGTGTCTCACCGTCGTTCCTCCTGTCCGAAATGCCGATCGGTCTCCGTCACGGCAGACGCATCCGGAGAATTCGCGAGGGACAGCCGGGTGCGTCCCGTCGGCCGCCGCGACTTCCGGATGGCGAGCAACACCACTCCAAAGAGAAAGAGCACCCCGCCCGTCGTGAGCAGGCTCGCGATCGCGGCGCGGACGGGGCGCGGCGTCTCGCGCAGATCGCGGCCCCCGGCGCCGACGACCACGCCGCCGAGGAAGAGACAGAGAACCGAGACGAGCAGCAGGCTTCGCGCGCGGTCGTGGGAGCGAGGCGCGGGCTGCGACCACACCAGTTTCACGAGCAGAAGTCCGGTATCGCCGTCGCGGCGGGCCGGGATGGCCGCCGCGGAGCTGCGTCGCGAGCGAGGTCGAGTGTCAATCGGCCCTCCGCAGCCTCCGGGACGAGACTCGAAGCGGCTTCGATCCCTGCGTGCGGATCGCTCGCCCGTCCCGGAATTCGACGCGTTCATTCTACTCGCCGCGCGAGCGAGCGGCAATGGATTTATGCTTGCGCGCCGTTGAAAGGAGCTCCATGAGACGCTTCGTTCCGCTCATTCTCTCGATCGTTCTTCTCGGCGCGGCGACCGACACGCCTCCGTCGCCGCGCGGGTTCTTCGAAGAGAATCTCGACGCGCAGCAGAAGGCCGAGCGGGAGTTCCTCGCGCGGCCCGATCCGGCGGTCGCGCGCGAGTCGATGCGCCGGCTCGCCGCGGCGCCGCATCACCTGGGCTCCCCCCAGGGCGCGAAGAATGCCGAATGGATCCTCGGAAAGTTCCAGGAGTGGGGGCTCGACGCGCGCATCGAAACCTTCGACGTCCTGTTCCCGACTCCCAAGGAGAGACTCGTCGAGCTCGTCGAGCCCGGATCCTTCCGCGCGACGCTGTCCGAGACTGTTCTCAAGGAGGACCCCACCTCCGGGCAGACCGCGGAGCAGCTTCCGACGTACAACGCCTATTCGATCGACGGCGATGTCACCGCGCCCCTCGTCTACGTGAACTACGGTGTGCCCGATGACTACGAGCGCCTCGAGCGCCTCGGCGTCGACGTCAAGGGGAAGATCGTCATCGCCCGCTATGGCGGCGGCTGGCGCGGCATCAAGCCCAAGGTGGCGGCGGAAAAGGGCGCGGTCGGCTGCATCATCTACTCCGACCCGAAGGACGACGGGTTCTTCGAGGGCGAGGTCTATCCCAAGGGCGCGTTTCGGCCGGAGCAGGGCGTCCAGCGCGGCAGCGTCGCGGACATGCCCATCTACTCGGGCGACCCGCTCACGCCCGGAGTGGGCGCGACGAAGGACGCGCGCCGCCTCGAGCGGAAGGACGCCGCGACCCTGACGAAGATTCCGGTCCTTCCGATCGGCTACGGCGACGCGAAGCCGCTGCTCGCGGCCCTCGAGGGCCCGGTCGCGCCGGAGGGCTGGCGCGGCGCGCTTCCGATCACCTACCGGATCGGCCCGGGGCCTGCGAAGGTCCACCTCAAGCTCGTCTTCGACTGGAAGCTCGTTCCGGCGCGCGACATCGTCGCGAGGATCCCGGGCAGCGTCTGGCCCGACGAGTGGATCGTCCGGGGCAACCACCACGATGCATGGGTCAACGGAGCCGAGGATCCGATCTCGGGCCTCGTCGCGATGCTCGAAGAGGCCCGCGCCTACGGAGCGATGCTCGAGAAGGGCTGGCGGCCCAAGCGCTCGATTCTCCTGTGCGCCTGGGACGGCGAGGAGCAGGGGCTGCTCGGCTCGACCGAGTGGGCCGAGTTCCACCGGGAAGAGCTCCGGACGAAGGGCGTCGCGTACATCAATACCGACGGCAACGGCCGCGGGTTCCTCTCGGTCGGGGGATCCCAATCCCTCGAGGCCCTCGTCACCGGCGTGGCCTCGGAGATCCAGGACCCGGAAAAGAAAATGACCGCACTCCGACGCATGAATCTCCGGAAGATCTCGCAGGCGGGGAAGGCGGAGGACCGGCAAAAGGTCCGGGAGCGCCGCTATCTCGAGCTCGAGGCCCTCGGCTCGGGCTCGGATTACACACCGTTTCTGCAGCACATCGGCCTCGCCTCTCTCCACGTCGGATACGAGGGCGAGAGCAACGGCGGGATCTACCACTCGATCTACGACGACTTCACCTGGTACACCCGCTTCGGGGACACCGATTTCGCGTACGCGCGCGCGCTCGCGCAGACCGTGGGCCTGCTCACGATGCGGCTCGCGAGCGCCGACGTTCTGCCGTTCGACTTCACCGGCTCCTCCGAGGCGGTCGCCCGCTACGTCGGCGAGATCACCGAGCTCGCGAACAAGAAGCGGGAGGAAGCGGAAGAATGGAATCGGGGCATCGAGGAAAACCTGCCGTGGGCCGTGGCGGACCCGAAGAAGCCCTTCGTCGCCCCGAAGCCGCGCGTCGTACCGCCGCACTTCGACTTCTCGCCGCTGCAGAACGCGTCGGACGCTCTGACGGACGCGGCGAAGGCCTACTCGCGCGCCTATGACGCGGCGTTCGCTTCGGGGGCGGCGCGTCCCACCGCGGCGCAGCTCGCCACCGTCAACCGCGCGCTGGCGGAGTTCGAGCGCGGCTTCACATCCGATACCGGGCTGCCCGGCCGATCCTGGTACCGCCACTACGTCTACGCGCCCGGCGCCTACACCGGCTATGGCGTCAAGACGCTGCCCGCCGTCCGCGAAGCCCTCGAGGAAAGGCGCTGGGACGACGTGAACCCCAACGCCGAAGCGACCGCAAAAGTGATCGCGGGGGCGGCCGCGAACCTCCAGGCCGCGGCGAAGCTGCTGAAGTCGCCGTAGGTTCGCGGACAGTCTCGTTTAGGGAGAGGGTGCCGGAGCGACGTTCCCTCTCTCGTCGGTCGGCCCGCGGAGCGGGCCGCTCAGAGTCCGAGCCTAGGGAGTCACGCCTCCGCCGCGCATGCGCTCGTAGATCTCGTGGCTGTCGGTTTTGCCGAGAGCGATGGCGCAGGTGCCGTCGCAGCGGGCCGTGACTTTGCCCTCGCCGTCGAAGACTTCGGCGGCCGCGAAGATCAGGTTCATCCCGGACCGAATGAGGCGGGCTTCGGCGACGACGCGGTCGCCGCGCGTCGGCCGAAAGAAGGTCATCGCGAGGTTCACGGTGGCCGAGCGCGCGTCGGGACGGACGAGCCAGCCGACCGTGCCGATGGCGAGGTCGAAGAGCCCTGCGAGCACCACGCCGTTCACCGCGTCGGTGCCGAGCCCGCCGCGGTGGATGTCCCGCACCGGATCGACCACTGCCCGCACCCGGTCGACGCGCTCGAAGTCGAGCCGCGCTCCGAAGTGCTTCATCGCCGGGGAGGCGTTCCACATCTCGCCGAGCGCGCGGAGCGACTCGAGCGTCGGATAGGCGGTCGAGAAGGGCTGGCCGTCCCGGCTCATGAGGCTGGCCCTCGACTCTACTTCAGGCCATCCACGACGAAGAGATCCGACAGCAGGCGCGTGAAGCAGTAGGCGTAGCCCTTCCCGTCCGGGGTCACGAGCACGTTTGAAATCCGCTCGACCCCCGAGGGGTCTGCCGGGATGAAGTCCTTGAAGGGCTCGCGTTTGCCGCTCTCGACGTCGATCCGTGTCACCTTGGCCGGGACGTCGCCGCGCTTCCAGACGTAGAGCCACCGGCCATCGGGCGAAAAGCGGAGCGGATACTCCCCTTCCTCGACTCCGGAGATCACGCGAGGCGTTCCGCCGCCGATCGGGAACAGCGTTGCCTTGCGATCCGCGCCGATGGCTGCCACGGACTTGCCGTCGGCGCTCACGGCAAAGCCCGGAAGCGCCGAGACGATCCCCTCCGGCGAGATCGCGCGGGGGTTTCCGCCCTCGATGCTCTGAATGTAGAGGCGGGTGCGGTGCCCGGGCTCGCTACCGGCGAACACGATGCTCTTGCTGTCGGGAAGCCAGGTCGCGGCCTGCTCCGGGCTCACTCCTGCCGCGGCCAGCTGGAGATGATCCCCGGTTCCCGTCGGCAGCAGAATGAACGGCGAGTTGGGGATCGGCAGCATCGAGAGCGCCCACCGGCCGTCCGGCGAAATGGCCATCGCGTTGCCTTCGCCGAGACGGACGACCGGCGAACGGTCGGACTTGCGGAGGAAGACGGTGTAGTTGGCGCCGCCGGCTTCCCCTTCCTCGTCGAAGAGGAGCGTCTTCGCGTCGGGCGTGAGATCAGCCGCGAACGAGTAGTCCAGGAAGGACATGTCGCGCTCGCGCGTGTCGCCGTCGAGCATGGCGAGCACACCGACGCGCGGGCTCTCCCGCGTCAGCAGCACGCGGCCATTCTTCGCCACATCGTGCAGCTTGAGCCCCCCGGGCACGCGCGCCACGACCCGGAGCTTGCCGGCGAGAGTCGCGCCGTAGAGGGAGCGGTTCGCTCCGGCCTCGGTCGCTGTGAACCAGACCTCGTCGCCCGTCGAGGACCAGGCGAGGCCGCCTTCGCTCGCCCACTTGGAGGTCAGAGTCGTTTTCTTACCGGCGAGATCGACGACCGCGACGGTCCCCGCGTCGTCGAGGGGGAACGGGTGATCGAGAAACGCGATCCGATCGCCCTTCGGCGAAAGCCGCGCGTAGCTGATGTGCCCCGAGGTTTCGTAGAGCATCTTCCCCATCGGAAACTCGAGGCGGGATTTGCCGCCCACGTCCCGGACGACCATGAGCGTCGTTCCGTCCGGAGCCCAGTCGGCTTCCTGCACTCCGTCCGCGACGTCCCGGGGAGAGCCGCCGGTCAGCGCCGCCTTGGCGAGCGTCCCGGCGCAGACGCCGGGGTGATTGGACCGGCAGCCGATGGCGATGGCCATCTCCCCGGACGGGGAGATCGAAAGCAGGTTCGCGCTCGGGAGCTCGAGCGGAAGCGAATCCGGGCTGGACGGGTGCTTCAGAAAGAGCTTGATCGGACTGCCGTCCCACGCGGCGCTGTAGACGATCGTCTGACCGTCGGGAGCGAAGCGCGCCGTACGGATCGTGCCGCTGCCAAAGGTGATCTGCTGGTAGGACGGAGGGAGCGTGCGCGCGAAGCGCCGTGCGGTCGCCGCACCTCCCGCAAACGCCGCCGCGAGACAGGCGGCGATCAGGGCGGCGGACAACCAACGCCGCCGCGGCCGCACCGCTGCGGCCGCCGTCGCTCCGGAGACCACGCCCGAGACGTGGGCCTCGGAGAGATGCTCTCGAACAGCCCGCACGTCGCGAGCCAGGTCGCGCGTCGAGGCGTAACGCTCCTCGGGGTCCTTCTGCAGGCAACGCTCGACGATCCAGCGAAAGGGAGCGGGAACGGAGGCGTTGAGCTGCCCGACCGGCTCGGTGTCCTCGCGGATGATGGCGGTCAGGGTCTCGGCCTGGGTTCCGCGCTGGAAGGCGCGCTTGCCCGTCGCCATCTCGTACAGGATCGAGCCCATCGAGAACTGGTCGGTGCGGTAGTCGAGCGGGCGGCCGCTGGCCTGCTCCGGCGACATGTACCCGACGGTGCCCATCACCGTGCCGGCCTGAGTCGCCTGCGCGGTCGGGGCGTTGGTGACCTGGTCCGGTTGCTCCTTGAGGAGCTTGGCGAGTCCGAAGTCCAGGATTTTGAGGGCTCCGTCCTTCGTGACCATCACGTTCTCGGGCTTGAGGTCCCGGTGGACGATCCCGGCCGCGTGCGCCTTGGCAAGGCCGTCCGCGAGCTGGTAGCTCAGGTCGAGCAGGCGTCGCGTCGGCAGGGCTCCGGCGCCGAGAACCTCGCGCATCGTCCGGCCGTCGACGAACTCCATGGCGATGTAGACGATGTCTCCCTGAGTCCCGATGTCGTGGATCGTGACGATGTTCGAATGGTTGAGGGCGGAGGCCGCGCGCGCCTCCTGCTCGAAGCGCTTCTTGCGGTCCGCGTCGGCCGCGAACTCCGCCGACAGAACCTTGACAGCCACGTCGCGCCCCAGACGCGTGTCCCGCGCGCGGTACACCTCTCCCATGCCTCCGGCACCGAGGGGAGAAAGGACCTCAAAAGGTCCGAGCCTCGTTCCGGCTGCAACCGTCATGTCAGATTTCGAGGGCGAGGGAGCAGATGCGACTTCCCCTCTCTCGTCGGTCGGCCCGCGAAGCGGGCCGCCAAGAGTCTGAGACTCGCGGGATTCTACACAGATTCGTCCTAGAATCGCGGCCGTTCCTCGGAGGAAAGAGATGAGAGTCGTTCGCTGTGTCGTCGGAGCGATCGCGATGGCCTCAATGGCGCTCGCCGCCGAGCCGCCGAAGGCCGTCGCCGTGAAGGCCGGCCGGCTCATCGACGTGAAGGCGGGCGCGGTGGTGGCCAACGCGGTCGTCCTGATCCAGGATGGCCGGGTGAAGGCCGTCGGGCCGTCGGTCGCGATCCCGGCGGGCGCAACGGTCATCGACCTGTCCGGCTACACGGTGCTGCCCGGCCTGATCGACTGCCACACGCATCTCGTCGCCGATGCGAGCGATGCGGATCCGCTCTCGGAGCTCAAGTCCTCATCCGCGAAGCGGGCCTTCGAGTCGGTTCCCAACGCCCGCGTGACGCTCGAGGCGGGCTTCACGACCGTCCGCGACGTGGGCAGCTACCGGGCCTTCGTGGACGTGGCGCTGCGCGATGCGATCGCGAAAGGGGATTTCCCGGGGCCGCGGATGTACGTCGCCGGTCCGTACCTGACGATTACCGGGGGCGGCGGAACCATGTCCGGCGGTCTCGCCCCGGACATCGTGCTGCCCTGGGACCTGAAGTTTGGAGTCGCGGACGGCGTGGACCAGGTGCGCCAGCGCGTCCGGGACATCGCCCAGAACGGCGTCGACCTCATCAAGGTCCTGGCGACGGGGGCATTTCTGACGCACGGCTCCGATCCGAAGGCGGTCGAGTACTCCTACGACGAGCTGCGCGCCGCCGTCGAGGAAGCCGCCCACAAGGGCCTCAAGGTCGCGGCGCACGCCCATTCGACCGAGGGCATCAAGTCCGCGGTTCGGGCCGGCGTGGCCTCGATCGAGCACGGGACCTACGTCGACGACGAGGGGCTCCGGCTCATGAAGGAGAAAGGGACCTACCTCGTCGCCGACATCTATGACGCCGAGTGGATCCGAGAGTCCGCCGGCTACCCGGCGGATTTCGCCGCCAAGCAGCCCGAGGGAGACGAGATCCAGCGGCAGAACTTCAAGAAGGCGGCCCAGATGGGCGTGAAGATCGCGTACGGCACGGACGCCGGCGTCTACCCCCACGGGTTCAACGCCCGTCAGTTCGCATGGCAGGTCAAGTACGGGCAGACTCCGATGGAGGCCATCCGCTCGGCGACGATCAGCGCCGCGGACCTCATCGGACGCGGCAACGAGGCGGGGTCGCTCGAGCCGGGCAAGTGGGCGGACCTCATCGCCGTCCGGGGGGACCCCCTGCAGGACGTGACCCTGCTCGAAAAGGTCGCTTTCGTGATGAAGGAGGGCAGGATCTACCGCGACCCCCGGTGACCGGAGCTCATTGATTCGTTTGAATCAGGCGCGCCGTTCCGCCGGTCTTTACGCTCGAGACGTTCGGGGGTGAACCATGATCCTTCTCAACGTCTTTCTGATCGTCCTGCTGATCTCGTTCGTGCCAGTCGTCTACATCGCGACGCGGACCTACCTCAAGTACCGCGGCACCCGGGTCGTCACGTGTCCGGAGACGAAGAAGCCCGTGGCGGTCCGCGTCGACCCGCATCTCGCCGCCTCGACCGCGCTCACGGGCGAGACGCACCTGCGGCTGCAATCCTGCACCCGCTGGCCGGAGCGGGAGAACTGCGGACAGGAGTGCCTGTCGCAGATCGAGGCGTCGCCCGAAGGCTGTCTCGTGCAGAAGAGGCTGGCCGACTGGTACGCCGAGCGCTTCTGCGTCTTCTGCCGCAAGGAATTCGGCCGGATCCACCGGAGCGACCGCAAGCCCGCGCTGCTGACGCCGGATCGCCGCGCCATCGCCTGGGACGAGTTCCCGCCCGAGACACTGTCAAACGTCCTCGCGACTTCCGAGCCGGTCTGCTGGGACTGTTACGTCGCCAAGAAGTTCTACGAGCAGTTTCCGGAGTTCGTGACCGAGCGCCGGCCCCGGCCCGAGCGGCGCGCGTCCTAGCCGGGCTGGCGAACGTCAGCGAGGCCGGATCGCTTCGAGAACGCGATCGCGGGCGAACTCGGCGGTGAGCGCCGGCTTGTCGTAGATGTTCCAGCCGGTGAAGACGGCGATGAGCTCGAGAGACGGCACGACGACGAGCAGCTGGCCGCCGTACCCGATGCCGGCGTAGGACGGCGTCTTCCCCGGCAGGACCCACCACTGGTAGCCGTACTTCATCGTGGCGTCCTCGCCGGTCGGATCACTCTGGCGCCGCGTGGAGGCCGCCGCCCAGCCCTCCGGCAGAATGCGCCGTCCGTCCCAGACGCCGTCCTTCATGTACAGGTACCCGATCTTCGCGAGGTCGCGCGCCGTCAGGTACAGGCCGCCCTCCGTGTCGGGATGGCCCGTCGGCGTCTTCTTCCAATAGAAGCGCGAGATGCCGAGCGGTCCGAAGAGATGCTCGGCGGCGTAGGCGTCGGCCTGTTTCCCCGTTGCCTTTCGGAGGACCTCGGCGAGGAGCTCCGTCACGCCGCTCGAATAGACGAAGGTCGATCCCGGCTCTGCGGCCATGGGCTGGTCGAGAACGAACTGGATCCAGTCCTTGCTGGCCTCCATCCGCGCGCAGCTGTTGGCCGGATCCGTGTAGTCGACCGTGGTCTCGTCCCAACGGATGCCCGAGGTCATCGTCAGGAGGTCCTTCAGCGTCATGCGCTCGCGCCGCGGATCCGCCGCGACGCGATAGGCCGAGAAGTAAGGGACGGCCTTCGCGTCGACCCCGGAAATCTCGCCGCGGCGGATCGCGATCCCGACGAGCGCCGAGGTCACGCTCTTCGACACCGACTGCATCGTATGGAGATCGCTCCCGTGCTCGTAGGGATACCAGGCCGGGTCGTAGTAGTTGTAGGGGCCGGGCACGCGGTCCGGGGCCGTCTGGAACAACTTCGCGTAGTCGTGACGGTAGGTCTTCTCGTATGTGACCCGCCCGTTGCGAATCACGAGGAAGCCGTCCACGTAGCCGTGCTTCCCGCGCGAGAGGTCCGCATCCAGGCGGTCGAGCACGGTCGCGTCGAGCCCTTCCGCTGCGGGCGTCGAGCTCGGCCAGCCCTGCGTCGGCCAGATCGCCCCGGAAATCATCAGCGCCGTCGCGAAGAACAGGATCACGGGGCGGAGGCCGGGCCCGCGAGCGCCGGCCAGTTTACGATCACGCCGATCGGAGCGCGCTCGGTCGGCGCGAGGTCGACGAGGAAGCGCTGCCCGGCGGCGTCGACGTCGTAGTCCCGCACGTCCCCTTCCAGACGGAAGAGCACCGACGGGTTGCCGGGCTCGGGTCTCGTGCCCGGTCGAATGGGAGTGGCCATGAGATCGCCGTTCGGCGCGACGTAGAAGAGCTCCTTGCCGTCCCGACGCCATCGGGGCATGCGGCCTCCGGTCGCGGAAACGCGGATCCGCTCGCCGCTGCCCTCGAGCGGCCGGACATAAATCTCGAGCGTGCCGGCTTCGCCGGACACGTAGGCGAGGGAATGCCCGTCCGGCGAGAAGCGGGCGCCGGCCTCGTAATACGGCCCCTGCTCCAGCGGCGTCGGCTGGGCCCCTTCAGCAAGCGGAAGCAGCCACAGATCGCCGTTGGTCTTGCGGCTCCACTCCGTGAAGACCAGGAACCGCCCGTCGGGAGAGACGTCGTCGGGGTGCTGAACGCCATTCCGCCGGAACAGGAGGGATTCGCGGCCCGGTGAAGAGGACGGGATCGTCCAGAGGTCCGGCGGCCCAAACTGATCGCCGCGAAAGAAGATCCGGGCACCGTCCGCGGACCATACCGGAGTCTGCTCGTCGTCCACGCCGAGCGTGAGACGCAGCGACAGCCGCCGCGACAAATCGTGGACCCAGACGTCGTTGGTTCCGAACTTTTCGTCCCAGACGTAGGCTGCGACGGCACGTCCGTCGGGAGAAAGGCGCGCGGCCCCGACGATTCCGTCCAGGCCGATCTTCTCGACTTCCCGGCCCGAGCGGTCGAGCCAGGCCACCCGGCTCGGAACGGCGAGCTTCTCGTACGAGACGACCCCCGTCTCGGATGTGGAGAAGCCGGCCTGAGCCGGCCCGTTGAAGTAGAAGATGCGCTCGGCCAGCGTCACGGCCGGGCCCGAGAGGCGCAATGTGTCGGCATCGAAACGCTGCGCGACCAGCGCGCCCTGGTTCCCGTAGACGAGGTAGCCGGGCTTCACGTACTCGACCCTTGACCAGATCGCATCCGAGATCTCGGTCGATTCGGGAGATTCGGTGGAGCCGACCCTCAGGTGCCACCGGCGATCTTTCGGTCCGAAGACGCGTGAGAGATAGAGGAATCGCTTGCCGTCCGGCAGAAAGGACGCCCAGACGCCGTTGGCTTTCTCACGGTCCTTGTAGACGAGGCGTCTCGGCTGGCCGCCGGACGCGTCGACGACGAAGAGGCCGGGGTCCGTCGGTCCGATCTGAGCGAAGATGATCTGGCCGGCGGAGCCCCAGCTCGGAAGCGTCTCGAGAGAGGACGCCTCGGCGATGGTCCGGGGAGGACCCGTGAAATCCAGCCGCTGGAGCTTGCCGTCCGCGAAGAATCCGAGAGTGCGCGAGTCGGGCGACCAGAAGGGGGAGATCGCGCCGTCGGTGCCTTCCAGCGGCCGCGTCTCGAGCGAATCGAGCGATCTCAGATAGAGCCGCCGGCGCCCGAGCGCTCCCCCGACGAAAACGAGCTTGCGTCCGTCGGGAGAGATTGCGTGTTGTCCCTCGATGTCGCCGTTCTCGAACTGGACGCCTTCCGGCAGCACGATGGAGAAACGGACGACGGGGGACGGCGCGGCCGCCACCGGGCGCCGGCCCGCGACCCACAACCCTCCGGCCAAAACCGCCAAACCCGCGGCGACTGCCCAGGGCAACCAGACCTTCTGCCGACGCCGAGGTGTCTCCGCCGCCCGCGCCGGGGCGGCTCCGCTGCTGGTCTCGCCGGCCCGATCCCGCAGGGTCGCGAGGTCCCGCGCGAGGTCGCGGGTCGAGGCGTACCGGTCGTCCGCGCTCTTGGCCAGGCAGCGCTCGACGATCCAGGAGAACGGCGCCGGCGAAAGCGGCGCGAGGCGCCCGATCGGCTCGGGCTCGTCGCGAATGATGGCCGTGAGCGTCTCGGGCGCGCTCCCCTTCTGGAACGCTCTTTTTCCCGTCGCCATCTCGTACAGGATCGATCCCAGCGAGAACTGGTCGGAGTGGAAGTCCACAGGGCGGCCGAGCGCCTGCTCGGGCGACATGTAGCCCGCCGTTCCCATGACGACTCCCGGTTCCGTCGCCCCCGAGACCGTCGGAGCCGCGGTGTGGTCGCTCGTGTCCTCGGGCTGGGTGAGCTTCGCCAGTCCGAAATCGAGGATCTTGACGAAGCCATCCTTCGAGACCATGAGGTTCTCGGGCTTCAGGTCGCGGTGCACGATTCCGGCGCCGTGGGCTTTCGCGAGTCCGTCGGCGGCCTGAGCGGCGATGCCGAAGAGCGTTCGGGACGGCAGGGCACCGTCGACGAGAATCTCGCGCAGCGTTCGTCCCTCAACGAGCTCCATCGCGATGAACTCGATGCCGTTCGAGGAGCCGATGTCGTGGATGGTGACGAGGTTCGGGTGGTTCAACGCCGAAGCCGAGCGCGCTTCCTTCTCGAAGCGTTTCAGCCTCTCGGCGTCGGTCGCGAGGGCCGTCGGGAGAACCTTGAGAGCGAGCTCCCGGCCGAGACGCGCGTCGCGCGCGCGATAGACCTCCCCCATCCCGCCCGCTCCGAGAGGAGCCACGATTTCGTAGGGTCCGAGTCTCGTGCCGGCGGGAAGAGCCATGAAGGTGGCTGGATTCTATCGATAGAAGGCGCCCCGCGGACGGAAGGCCCAAACCGGCGGACGAATCCGAAGATCGCTTCGAATCTCGGAGGGCTACGGGAAGTGCCTTCGGGATTCCTGGGTTAGCCTTGACCCATGCATCGGTCGGCGCCTTTTTGCGGTCCGCGTGTGCGCTTGCGCCTCGTCGGGGCGTTCGGTCTGCTTCTGAGCGGCGCGGCAATTCCGGTCCTGGCCCAGGAGCCGACCGTGCGGCTGGACGGCGTTCAGGAGGAGGTCGTCGTCGAGCGCGTCGTCATCGACGCCCACGTGATCGGTCCGGATGGAAATCCGATCCCGGGGCTGACACCCGAGGACTTCCGCGTGAAGATCGACGGCCGTCCTGTGATTCTCGAAGACGTCGAGTGGCTGCCCGGAGAAAAGCCCGAGAACGACGCTTCCGCGCTCGTCGGGATCGAGACGGAGGAGGCGGAACGATTCCGGCAGGACGCGCCTCCGGGGCGGTTGATCGTTTTCTTTTTTCAGCACGACGGCACGGAGATCACGCGCCTTCATGGCCTCATGCGCATGTCGCAGCAGGCGCGGCGATTCCTCGACACGCTCCTGGAGACGGACCGCATCGCGGTCGTGTCGTACGACTCGCAGCTGAAGCTGCGGCAGGACTTCACCTCCGACCGCGAGAAGATCCTCAGAGCCATCACCGCCTCCATCAGCACGTCTCCGGCGCCGCCGCCGGACCTCACCGGCCGGCCCTCGCTCGGCCGCTACCTCGATGGCGCGGGAGCGAAGAAGGCCGGCACGCCGGACCGGGCCATCGAAGTCCTCGGCCGGGCCCTCGAGCCGCTGCCGGGCGGGAAGTCGATCGTCTTCTTCGGGTGGGGTCTCGGAAGCACCGTCGGCGGCATCACGGGCTCGGTGGCGTCGGAGAGCAAAGACTTCACCGACATGGTCTACTCCCTGGCTCGCGCGCGCGCCAACATGTTCACGCTCGACGTCGCGGACGCGGACTACCACTCGCTCGAGGGCTACCTGAAGCAGGTCTCCGACCTCACGGGCGGCAAGTACATGAAGACCAACAATTTCCCCGCGCTCGCGATGGATCTCGTGCGCCGTGCGATCTCCGGGCGCTACGTGCTCGTCGCGGTCAAGCCGCGCGGCACGCGGGGCGACCACACGATCGAGGTCGAGCTGGTCGGGAAGAAGGGGCTGGTGTACGCGAGGCAGTACTACCAGGACTAGCCGTCGCCTCTGCTTGCTCGGGAGTCTGCGCCTCTGGCGCACCGGCGATCGGCTCGCGCGGATGCGCGCTCGACCGCTCGCCTGACTCCCTCGCCGCGCTCCGGCTCCCGCGGCGCGGACCTCCTCCCTCGCTTCGCTCGGGAGACTATCCGCGCCGCGAGCTGAAGAACCTCGGTGGCAAGGCTGGCCACTAACGCCGCTCGAGCTTCGCTCTACCCGCGCTCTCCTTCTCGAGGCCGTCGGAATCCAGAAACGCCTTCGCCGCAGCGTCGCCGCGCAGGTAGTCGTCCCAGAACGCGACGCTGACGGCTTTGACGTCCTTGAAGATCGCGACTTCCTCTTCCGTCGAAGGCGCGCCCTTGCCCCGCCCCGACAGCGTCGCGCCGGGCTCGGCGTACCGGCCCGCGAAGGACAGGTGGCTTCCTCCCCGGAGAAAGAGGCAGAACTTGTCTCCGGGAGGCGAGAGCCGGAAGGCGTCCATGCGCCAGGAGGGCTCCTGCCCCTTCGTGCTGCCGTCGCGGGAGCCCGTGACGAGAAGCAGCGGGCGCTCGACGTGCGACCAGGAGTTCGCGGTCCAGCCCCGCACCCCGGGACCCGGAGGCGAAAGCAGCAGAAACGCTTTCGGCCTCGGGTCGGCGAAGCTCATCGACGTCCCCGCGGCGGTCTTCGGTCCCTTCGGCGGGGTGACCGAGGCTCCGGCCAGCAGCCCCGCCGTGTATGCGCCGTACGAGTGGCCTCCGACGCCGAGCTTCGCGCCGTCGAGTTTTCCGGCGAGCGCCGGCACGCGCTGTTCGACCTCGGGCAGGGCGTCGATGAGGAACGCCAGGTCGCGCGCGCGCGTCTCCCAGGCTTTCGGATCGGCGAGATTCTTCGCCGGCGGTGCGTCGCGGTGCGAGGGCGCGATCACCACGTAGCCCCGCGTCGCCCAGAACCGGGCGAGCGGTCGCGCGTCGCCGCCGTTTCCGCCGTCGCCGTGCGAATAGAGAATCACGGGAAACTTCCCCGCGCCTCCCGGATACGTCACGGCAACCTCGATGTCCCGTTGCCGCGCCGGATCCGTGAGCCGGAAGGTCGCGTCCGCCACGACCGCAAGCCCGCTGCGGGCGAGCTCCGCCGCGGGGGGCGGTTGCGCGGGAGCCGACGGCGCAGCGGAGGGCGGCGCCGGCGAGGCGCACGCCCCGGCGAGACACAGCGAGATCGCGAGAACCGAACGTCGCATGGGATTCTCCAATTGCCTAAGGCCGGTAGATCAAATCAGCATATCCCCGGACCGTCGAGAATCGCGGCGCCGGACCGCCATCCGCGATCCACGCCGCGCCGACGCGGAACGTGAGCGTCCGCCCGAACTCCGCGGGAACGAGCCGCTCGAGACGCGCTTCGGCGCCGGCCGCGCGCACGGGATCCGGCCGGGCCTCGTTCCCGCTCCACGCGCGCATCCACTCTCCGTAGACGAGGATCGGCACTCCGGCGAGCTCGAGGGCCGCGCGGTACGCGTCGAACTTCGTTCCGAGCTGCACCGCGAACGGCAGCGCCGGGCTCTCGATCCGGTTGCGGTCGAAGCCCGGCGGAAGGATCGTCGACGGCGAGCCCCCGATGGCGTACACGTCGAACCGCGATGGCGATCCGCCGGTGCCGCCCCACCGGCCGCCGACGGAGAGCGTCGCGAACGGCGTGATCCAGGCCGGACGGACCCCGCCATACCACTGGCTCCAGAAGAGACCGCGCGTTTCGCCGAGCGCCCCGGTGGCCTCGAGCTCCAGGCCGGCGCCCCAGCGGCCGGTCGTACGCCGGATGGCGAGCCGCAGCCGTGTCGAGCCCAACGCTCGCGAGAAGCGTTCGTCGTCCGAAAGCGCTTCGAGACTCGCGGCGCCGCTGCCCAGCTCCGCGTCGAAGCGGCCCCCCGTGAACGCGCGGCTCCACCACGCGTTGACGAAACCGCCGCGCCTCTCCTCGTCGAGCTCCGGCCTCGGCGCGAGACTCTGCCGGCCCGGCTTCTCGAGGGCGGAGAAGAGTTGCGCCGACAGCGCGACCGGCAGCCCCCGCCAGGCGGTGGCCGCGGTGCCGCCGCGCGGACCGGGGGTGTTGCCGACGGACGCGGCGGCCAGCCAGTGGAAGCGGCCGAGCACGTCGGCTCCGTCGACGCCGATCTGGACGGTGTCGCCGTCGGGGCCGATCGAGAAATTGAGAAGCGGCCGCACGGTCTGGGAGCGCCACACCGAGTACGGACGCTCCGCCTCCACGGGCTCGGGAAGCGTGACGCGGGCGGATGGCGGCGCGACGGCGGCGACGACGAGGAGCGATTCGGCCGCCGCATCGAACGGTTCCAGTCTCCGGACGTCGACTCCGCGCGCGGTCCAGTCCAGAAAGTAGAGCCGCTTCCCATCGGGCGAGGGCGCCGGAGAGAGAGCCCCGCCGGTCACGCGCGTCCAGACTTTCGGCTCCCCGACGCCGTCGGGATCGACCGAGACCACCTCGGGAATCCCGGAGGCTCCCGCCCGTGACACGAACAGCATCGCGCCGTCTCCGCTCCAGGCGGGCGCCGACAGAGGCGCTCCACCCGGCGAAAGCTCGCGGAAATCTCCGCCGTCCACGGGAAGGATTCCGAGCCGCCAGCGGCCGTCGAGGTGCACCAGCGCGGCGACGCGTCGCCCGTCGGGAGACACCCGGGGCTCGCCCCAGACCGGCCACGCGTCGGCCGAACCCGTGCGGACCGGCAGGTCGCGCGTCGCGCCCGATGCGAGATCGACGCGTGCGAGAACGGAAACGCCGAAGCGGCTGCGCACGGCGACCGCGAAGTCGCCCGCGGGCGACGGGTCCGCCTCCGCGAGGTCCTCGCCGCGCGTGATCCGGGCGACGGCCTTTCCGGCGGTCTTCTGAGCCGGGTCCCGAAGGGGGTCCCACAGATAGAGATCGCGTCGGAGATCGCCTTCGGCGTCGGGGGCGCGCCTGGAGAAGAGCACGCGGCGGCTGTCCGGCATCCAGCGAGGATCGAAGGCCGAATAGCCGTCCTGTCGGGGCAGCTTCCAGTAGGGTGGCTCGTCGGGCCCGAGCGTGGCGTTCCAGACCGCGACGTAGCTCTCACGACGGGTCGGATCGCGCCGTGCCAGGAGCTTCGTCCCGTCGGGCGAGACGTCCAGCTCCGACGTGCCGCCCTCGAGGCGGAGCGCAGGCTCTCCCGCGGCGAGCCCTTCGGCCTGGATGCGCCGTTCCTCGCCGATGGCTCCGGCGGTCGTCTCCGCGATGAATCGGTCGTACAGATCTTCGGGAGAGTCGCCGAACACTTCCTCGAAGGAGGCCGCGAAGCCTCCTGCGAATCGGGACGCCATGCGGCGCCACAGCTCGCGAAGGCTGTCTTCCCCGGCACGCGCGGCGAGCCACTCCAGATAGGCCGAGCCCACGAGGTAGGGAATGGCGTCCGACAGCCAGCCGCCTCCCCCGTCGAGCTTCGCGTACGGAGGCAGCTTGCCTTCGATGGCCAGCTGCCGCAGCACCATCGTGCGGAGGCTCGAGGCCGGCCGGCCGGAGCCCGTGAGCGCGCCCTCGATCAGCGTCGCGTACCCTTCGAAGACCCAGCGGGGCGAGCCGAGCGCGAGCGGGCCGAAGGGCGCCGGCAGGAGCCGCGCGAGAAAGGATGCCGGTCCGCTGCCCGGCCGCGCGAGGTGAACGACGTGCGCGACCTCGTGCGTCGCGAGGATCTCGGTCCAGTCCGGGAAGTCGGACAGCCACGAGGCCGCCGGCGGAGGCGAAGTCCAGAGCACGATCGCGGGCCGGTCGAGGTAGGGCAGGGCCATCCCGTTCGCGTCGGCGGCCGGGTCCGCGACCACGACCTCGATCGGGTGCCCGGGCTCCCAGCCCACGAACGCCGTCACCCGCCCGCGAATGGGCTCCAGCAGCCCCGCGGCGTGACGGGCCCATGCCTCGTACGGGGCCGGATAGTGCACGCGGAAGTGCGCGGTCTCGATCGTCCGCCAGTCGGCGGACGGGCTCTGGGCCGAGGCGGAGACGGCGAAAAGGAAACCCAGTGCGAGGAATGCGGCGCGGCGCACGCGCGACAGGCTATCAAGCGGCGCTGGTAAACTCGCTCACACTTCGGATCCCCGAGACACAGGAGACGACGATGCGCGCATGGCTTCGCCTCGTTTTCGCAGTCGCCGCGGTCGCGTTTTCCGCGGCCGCTCCCGCCGCCGACGTCTGGACTCCGATCGGACCGCACACCGGCGACGTCCAGACGCTCGCCCTCGATCCGTCCGCGCCCTCCACGCTGTACGCCGGCACGTTCGGAGGCGGCCTCTACCGGACCGCCGACGGGGGCGCGACGTGGACGCTGTCCTCGGGAATCCCGCGCGACTCGATCGTCGAAGGAGTCGCCATCGATCCGTCACGGCCGAAAACGGTCTGGGCCGTCACCCGCATGGAAGGCGTCTACAAGAGCGCCGACGGCGGCGCGAGCTGGAAGCGCGTTCTCGGAATCGAGAACCAGGAGTGGAAGGCGATCGCCGTGGACCCGAAAGGCGTGGCGTACGCCGCGGCCGACACGACGGGGCCCAACCCCGGCGTGCATCGCTCGGCCGACGGCGGCGTCTCGTGGAAGCACAGCGACTCCGGGTTTCCGCACAACTTTCGTCTCTCGACCCTCGCCGTCGACCCGAAGGCGCCGGCGACGCTCTACGCGGGGACCCAGGGCGACGGTGTTTTCAAATCCTCCGACTCCGGCGCCACCTGGGCCTTCACGGGAGACGACAAGCTCGGCAAGGAAAACGTGCACGCCCTCGCCGTGGATCCCGTCGGCAACGAGACGGTCTGGGCCGGCGTCGGCGGTGCGGTCTATCGGAGCGACGACTACGGAAAGAGCTGGGCGAAGAAGAGCACCGACCAGTGGCGGCCGTTCGACGGCGATGCCTTCGCGATCGACCCGACGAATCCGAAGATCGTGTACGTCGCCGTCCCCAACCGCGTGATCAAGACGACGGACCTGGGCCGCAGCTGGACCGAGATCGCCAAGGGCTTCAACTGGATCAATTTCTCGGCGCTGGCGCTGGACCCGTCGGGGACCCTCTATGCCGGGACCAACCGCGAGGGCGTCCTCAAGACGACCGACGGCGGGCGGAACTGGACGCCGACGCCCGAAGGCTTCCAGGCGGCCGACATCGAAGCCCTCGTCGCGGACCCCTCTGCGCCCGGAACGATCTATGTCGGCACCGTTCAGGGCAACGTGGCGAAAACCGCGGACGGCGGCAAGACATGGACGCGCCTCTCCGAGGGCATGACCACGACCGACGTGCGCGGCGTCGCGATCGATCCGACCTCGCCGAAGATCCTGTTCGCCGGAACCGACGAGGGGATCTTCCGCAGCGTCGACGGCGGCGAGGAGTGGACGCAGGTCCACCGGGACATCGCCGTGCAGGGAAGCATCGGATCCTTCGTCTTCGACCCGAACGAGCCGAAGCGGATCTGGTCGCGCGATGCCGACACGATCTACGCGAGCGAAGACGGCGGAAAATCGTGGAAGGAGAGCGAGGTGCCGGATCGAGGATCCAGCCTCGTCGGTCTGTTCGGCTTCGCGGCCACTCCCGAGGCGCTCTTCTTGAGCACCCACGCCGGGCTTTTCCGATCGAGCGACGGCGGAAAGACCTGGAGCAAGAGCGGCGCCGGCATCCCCCACTCCCAGATCCAGACGATCGTCTACGACAAGGGGAGTAAGACGATCTACGTCGGTACGGAGGGCGAGGGCGTCTTCAAGAGCGCCGACGGCGGCGCGACATGGACCGCCGGCCACCAGGGTCTCGGCCGGATGAACGTGCAGGTTCTCCTGATCGACCCCGCCGACGCTTCGCAGCGGACTCTCTACGCGGCCACCTGGAAGAAGGGCATGTTTCGCTCCCGGGACGGCGGCACGTCCTGGACGCCGATCGGGGGCGAGGCTCCGCATCCCGACCTCATCGTCCTCGCGCCGGATTACGCGAACCCGGGGCGGATCCTCGTCGGCACTGCCGGACGCGGCGTCTGGAGCCTCGATACGAAGTCGGCCGCGGCGGCGGCTCCGCCTCCGCCTCCGCCTCCGCCTCCGTCAGTCCCGAAGAAGGCGGCGCCCGCAGGCTCCCCGAAGTCCCCTCCGAAGACGCCCAAGCCGTAACCTTTTCGGGTGTCCTCCGTCTCCCCCTGCGACGGAGGTCACATGCGCCTGAAAGCGTTGCTGCTCGCGCTCCTGCTCATCGCCCCCACCGCGTCCCGCGTCGCGGCGAGCGGGCCATCCACACCCGATCCCCAACCCCCGGCGAAACCCGAGCCCACTCCGCCCAAGGTCAAGAAGAACAAGAAGATCGTCGTCATCTCTCCTGAGAAGGAGATCGTGGTCGACGACGACGGCGTCTTCATGTCGGGCGAGGGCTGGGACGACCCCGAGATGTTCGCCGACCTCGGCGAGATGGGCGAGCTCCCGGAGTTCTCCTGGTTCGACGGCGGCGGGTACATCGGCATTCGTCCCCTCGAGATGACGCCCGAGCTCCGGACGCACTTCGGCGCCCCGCAGGAAGCCGGCGTTTTCGTCGGCACGGTCGAGAAGGACTCGCCCGCGGCCAAAGCCGGCCTCCAGGTCGGAGACATCGTGACCTCCGCCGATGGAGAGAAAGTCGAGCGCAAGAAGGATCTCGTGCGCACGATCCGGCGCAAGAAAGAGGGTGACACGGTCAAGATCGAGCTCGTGCGCGACCGCGCGGCGAAGACGCTGACGGTCACCGTCGCAGAGCGCGAAGACAGCCGTGTTCGCGTCGGGGACTTCGGGCCCGGGATGCGTCGGTTCCACATGCGTCACCCCGGCGGCGTGCTGCCAGTCCCGCCGGTTCCTCCCGCGCCTCCGGCCGCGCCGGTTCCGCCGGTTCCCCCGGCGTTCCAGCAGCGGCTGAACGATCTCGAGCAGCGGCTCGACGCGCTCGAGAGCCGCGTTCCCCCGAAACAGAACTTCTAGCCTCGGGTTCGGGCCTCTTCAAAACCTTCCTCAGGGCCGCCGGGAGCCGGCGGCCCGCCTTTTTGCGGCGGGAGACTACGCGCGCGGCTCCCCCTCGTCGTCGAAGGAGGGTCATCCATGACGGCAGGTCGAGGCGCTCCCCTTCCAGGCCCTGTGGTCCGCCCTCCTGGTCCTCTTCATCGGCGGGTTCTCGCAGCTCATGACGTACGTCATCGTCGGCGGCTGCATCTTCGACGCGCTGAGCGCCGCGCCGCGTCGTCCCATGAGTCGTGAGAGAGAAGTCGTGAGAGAGGGATGGTAACGTTTATGCAATGCATTCTTCGAGAGCTCGGCCGTCGCAGGTCGCAGCCGATCGGGTCCCCGTACAGCCATGAACCACGGCTTCCTCATCGACAACCGCAAGTGCATCGGCTGTCATGCCTGCTCGACCGCGTGCAAGTCGGAGAACGAGGTGCCGCTCGGCGTCAACCGCACGTGGGTCAAGTATGTCGAGAAAGGCGAGTTCCCGGACACGCGCCGCTACTTCCAGGTCACGCGCTGCAATCACTGCGCGCACCCGCCCTGCGTGCCCATCTGCCCGACGAAGGCCATGTACCAGCGCGACGACGGGATCGTCGAGTTCGACTCGCAGATCTGCATCGGCTGCAAGGCGTGCATGCAGGCGTGCCCGTACGACGCCATCTACATCGACCCGGACTCCGGCACGGCCGCCAAGTGCCACTTCTGCGCCCACCGGACGGACGTCGGGCTGGAGCCGGCCTGTGTCGTCGTCTGCCCCGTCCACGCCATCATCGCGGGTGACCTCGACGATGCGGGCTCCGAGATCTCGCGCCTGCTCGCGACGCAGGAAGTGAGCGTGCGCAAGCCCGAACAGAACACGCGACCCAAGCTCTTCTACATCGAGGCGGAGCAGTCGGCGATCCTGCCGATGGCCGCGGCGCAGGATTACGGGCATCTCTGGTCGCAACCGCCCCCCGCTCATGGAAACAGTGGCGGCGGACATCGAGACTGGCGCGGCCCCATCCAGATCGCTCCGGGACGAATGGCGGGCGCCATGGTCTCCTCGGGGCGACCCGCGAAAGCCGCCGATTCCCGAAAGTCGCGCGCTCCGCGAGAGACCTACAACGCGCCGCACCGCGTCCCGTGGCACTGGCAGGTGCCCGCTTACCTCGTCACCAAGGCGATCGGCGCCGGCGCTTTTCTCGTGGCCGCGGCCGGAACCGCGCTCGGGCTCCTGCCTTCCGTTCCGCTCTTTACGAGTATCGCTTCCTTCCTGGCGCTCGTCTTCGTCGCAGCCACCGTCGGATTGCTGGTCTGGGACCTGGACCGCCCGGAACGGTTCTGGACCATCCTGATCCGGCCGCAATGGCGCTCCTGGCTGACCCGGGGTGCGGTCATCCTGATCGGCTTCAGCGCCGTGGTCGGCCTCTCGTGGGTGCTTTCGATCTCCGGTTCGGTCGAGCTCGCCGGGCGCCTCCGATGGCCCGGCGTCCTGCTCGCGATCCTCTCCGCGGTGTACACAGCGTTTCTCTTCGCGCAGGCCGAGGGGCGTGATCTCTGGCAGAGCACGTTGCTCCCCTGGCACCTGTTCGTCCAGGCCGTCATGGCCGGGGCCGCGACCTTCTCGATCGCGGGCCTCTTCGTGGGGCTCTCTCCCGAAGCAACGCGTGTTCTCTCGTGGACTCTCGGCTCGAGCTTGCTCGTCAACTTGTTGCTGACCGCCGGCGGCGAGTTCGCCGTGCCGCACGCGAGCTCCGTCGCGGCCGCGGCCGCGCGGATGATCACCCGCGGCCGCTACGCGCCCTGCTACTGGGGAAGCCTCGCCGGCGGGTTGGCGCTGCCGCTGGCGGCGATCCTCGTCTCCGGCGGATCCGCCGGGGCGCTTGCCGCAGCGGGAGCGTTGTCGCTGGCCGGGCTCTTCGCCTACGAGTGGGTATTCGTGATGGCCCCGCAGCAGATTCCGAACAGTTGATGCGCCGGGAGACGAGATGACCGACCCTGTGAACCCGCTGCGCCTTCCGCCGCAGGAAACCGACGCCGGCCAGCGGATGCAGCAGTACCCGCCACCGGAAAGCTGGGACGACTGGGTCGAGTGGGACCAGAGGCAGTGGCCGAGAAAGGTGCCTCGTCACTACATGCTCGTTCCCACCGTCTGCTTCAACTGCGAGTCCGCCTGCGGGCTGCTGGGCTGGGTGGACAAGGAAACGCTCCAGGTGCGCAAGTTCGAAGGCAACCCGGCCCATCCCGGAAGCCGCGGGCGCAATTGCGCGAAAGGGCCGGCGACCATCAACCAGGTCAACGACCCGGACCGGATCCTCTATCCCCTGAAGCGCGCGGGCGGACGGGGCGAGGGCCGATGGGTGCGCGTGTCCTGGGAAGAAGCGCTCGCCGACATCGGCGGGCGCATCCGGCGCGCGCTCCAGGAGGGGCGCCACGAAGAAGTCATGTACCACGTCGGCCGGCCCGGACACGACGGCATGATGGAGTGGATCCTGCCGGCCTGGGGTCTGGACGGGCACAACTCGCACACCAACATCTGCTCGGCCGGCGCGCGCGCCGGATACGCCTTCTGGATGGGGTTCGACCGCCCGAGCCCCGACCACGCCGCCGCCAACGTCATTCTCCTGATCAGCAGCCACCTGGAGACCGGGCACTACTTCAACCCCCACGCCCAGCGGATCGTCGAAGGTCACATGGCGGGCGCGAAGCTCATCGTCTTCGACACACGCCTCTCCAACACGGCATCGCGGGCCGACACCTGGATCGCCCCGTGGCCCGGCTCGGAGGCCGCCATCCTGCTGGCGATCGCGAATCACCTCGTCACGACGAATCGCTACGACCGCGACTTCGTCCGCAGGTGGGTGAACTGGGAAGAGTATCTGCGCCAGGTCCATCCGGATTGGCCGCTCACGTTCGAATCTTTCGAGACGGCGCTGAAGAGCACCTACGCGAAGTACACCTTCGAGTTTGCCTCCCGGGAATCGGGTGTCGAAGCCCGCATCCTCCGGGGCATCGCCGAGGACGTCGCGAACTGCGGCGGGAAGCTCGCGGCACACAACTGGAGAAGCGCCGCCGCGGGAAACCTCGGGGGCTGGCAGGTCGCGCGCTGTCTCTTCTTTCTGAGCGTCCTGACGGGCTCGATCGGCGTCGCCGGCGGAACCTCGGCCAACGCCTGGGACAAGTGGGTGCCTCGGCCGCACCGAATGGCGCCTCACGTGAAGCGCTGGAACGAGCTGACGTGGCCCGATGAATACCCGCTTTCCTATTTCGAGATGAGCTTTTTGCTCCCGCATTTCCTGAAGGAGGGACGCGGGAAGCTCGATGTCTATTTCTCCCGCGTCTACAACCCGATGTGGACGAACCCGGACGGGTTTACGTGGCTGGAGGTCCTGCGGGACGAATCGAAGATCGGCCTGCACGTGGCGCTGACGCCCACGTGGAGCGAGACGGCCTGGTGGGCGGACTACGTGCTGCCCATGGGACACGGTTCCGAGCGGCACGACCTGATGAGCCAGGAGACGCACGCGGGCCAATGGATCGCTTTCCGGCAGCCCGTTCGCCGCGTCGCCCTCGAGCGTCTCGGGAAGAAAGTCCGGCGCACCTACGAAGCCAACCCGGGACAGGTCTGGGAAGAAGCCGAGTTCTGGGTGGACCTGTCCTGGGAGATCGATCCCGACGGCGCTCTGGGCATCCGCCAGTATTTCGAGTCGCCGTATCGTCCCGGCGAGCGCATCACCATGGACGAGTACTTCGGCTGGATGTTCGAGAACTCCGTGCCGGGGTTGCCGGAGGCCGCGGCGAAGGAGGGGCTGACTCCTCTGGCCTACATGCGCCGCAACGGCGCGTTCGAGATTCGCGCCGGAGCCGACGCCGAATTCCAACGCCCGATTTCGGCGGAGGAAGCGGCCGCAGCGCGGGTCGACGAGAAGACCGGGATCCTCTACACGAGCGCTTCGGCCTCGCCGCCCACGAACATCGTCCCGGCGCCCGTCCCCGTGGCAACGGAGCTCGGCCGTCCGATCGGCGTGATGATCGACGGCGTCCCGCAGTTCGGATTCCGCACTCCTTCACGCAAGCTCGAGTTCTACTCCTCGACGCTCGCGGAATTCGGCTGGCCGGAGCTGGCGGTCCCGGACTACGTTCGCAGCCACGTCCATCCGGATTCCGTCGACCGCGGCGCGGACGAGTTCGTGCTGCTTTCGACCTATCGCCTCCCGACGCTGATCCACACGCGCAGCGCCAACGCCAAGTGGCTGGTGGAGATCTCCCATTCCAACCCCACGTGGATGCATACGTCCGATGCCGCGAGGCTCGGTCTCGCGACCGGCGATCTCCTTCGCGTTCGAACCGAGATCGGCTACTTCGTCGACAAGGTGTGGGTCACCGAGGGAATCCGCCCCGGCGTCATCGCGTGCTCGCACCACCTCGGCCGCTGGCGGCTCGCCGAAGGGGAAGGGACCAGCCGCGCGGCGTCCGCCCTCGTCGAGCTGAAGGATTCGGACGGCCAATGGGACCTCCGGCAGCGCAAGGGCGTCGCCCCATACAAGTCGTCCGATCCCGACACCGAACGCATCTGGTGGACCGACGCCGGCGTGCACCAGAACCTGACTTTCCCCGTGCAGCCCGATCCCGTGAGCGGGAGTCATTGCTGGCATCAGAAGGTGAAAGTCACCCGGGCGGATCCGCAGGATCGCTACGGGGACATTCACGTCGACACGCACCGGTCTCACGAAGTCTTCAAGCGCTGGCTGGCTTTGACGCGCCCGCCGAAGGGCGGTTGGCGTCGGCCGCACTGGATGTTGCGCCCGTTCCGTCCGGACGTGGAGGCGTACCGTCGCGCTTCCTCGAAAGGCCCGGCGTGACGGACGAGCCCGGAGCTTCTCTCGATCTCCTGTCCCGCCTCTGGCTTCGCGAGCCGGACTTCCCGACTCTGGCCGCCGCTCGAGAAGTCCCGTCTCTGGCCCCCCATGTCGGCGAGCCGGCCGCGATGGCGGCGGCGTACACGGACCTCTTCCTGCTGAACGTGTATCCCTACGGCACCGCCTTCATGGACCCTTCGGGCGAGCTGAACGGGCCGGCCGCGTCGCAGGCCGCGCGGCGTTACGAGAACCAGGGCTATGCGCCGGCGGAGCTCTTCGAGGTCGGCGCGCCCGATCATGTCGGCCTCTGCCTGGGGTTTCTCGAACATCTCGCAAGAGGCGGGCAGGAGGACCTCGAGTTCTCTGCCTTTCTCCTGGAGTGGGTCCCGATCTGCTGTCTTGCCGTCGAACGGGAGCCCTCCGCTCATCGCTTCTACAGGGCCGTGGCTGCGGCCACGCGAAGGCGCCTCATGGAGGACATTCCGGAGTCTGTTTCGCGGGCCTCCGAGCCGGAAGAGAGCGACCCGGAGAGCACGGACCCGGAGGAAAAGGAGGTCGGTCTCTCGCATATCGTCCGCTTCCTCCTCGCTCCGGCGCGATCGGGTCTTTTTCTGTCCCGCGCGAGACTCGGCCAGCTGGCCAGAGCGGCCGGGATGCGCCTCCCGTTCGGTTCTCGGTTCGACGTGGCGCGCATGCTCTATCAAACGGCGGGAGAAGACGGCAAGGTGGGGAGGGTCCTGGATCTGCTCGGGGCGGAGCTCGCCGTCTGGGAGGACAACTATCGAGCATGGGCCGAGGAGCACCGGCGCTGGGCCCCTCTCGCCGCCCGATGGCTCCATCGGACCGGAGAGACCGGCCGCATGATCGGGCAAATGCGGACGATCCTCGAGAACCCGCCGGAGCTGGAGTACATGGAAGAACGAAGCGGAGAGGGCTCCGAGTAGCTTCCTCCGCAACGCCTGATCCAGATGCGCTCCGGAGGCCTTGAAGGGTCTCTCGGATGATGGCGAGCGCCTCCTCGACGTCCGATCGGGTCACGTTCAGAGGCGGCGCGACGCGGAAGACGGCCGTCTTTTTTTCGGGCGGGATAGAGTACGCGCACGTTTCCCGCGTCCCGGATGGCGAAGGACGGTTTCAGAAGGGGAGGCTTTCGATGACGGAGCTCCGCCGCGACCTCACGCTCTTCGACACCGTCAACCTCGTCGTCGGGACGATCATCGGCTCCGGGATCTTTCTCGTGCCCGCCGAGATCGCGCGTGCCGTCCACACGCCCGGTTGGATGCTCGCGGTGTGGGTGATCGGCGGCGTGCTGACCATGCTCGGCGCACTTTCGCTCGCCGAGCTCGGGGCCGCGATGCCCGAGGCGGGAGGCATCTACTCCTTCATCACGCGGGGGTTCGGGCGGCTTCCGGGTTTTCTCTGCGGCTGGATGCTCTTCACGGTCGCGACGTCCGGCTCGATCGCGACTCTCGCAGCCGCCTTCCCGATCTACCTGGGCGCCTTCGTGCCCCTGACGCCCGCAACCGCGAAGCTCGCGGGCGTCATCGCGATCGCGCTGCTCACGTGGGTCAACATCGTCGGCGTCAAAAACGGCGCGCGCGTCGGAAACGTCCTGACCGCGCTCAAGGTCGGCGGCCTCGTCGTCATGGTCGTCGTGATCTTTCTTCTTCCCGGCCCGATTCCGCAGGGAAATGCGGGGCCGGCCCCGGCTCCTCTCCCCTCCGGCCCGGTGCCGCTCGCCGCGCTCGGCGTGGCCCTCGTCGCGGTGCTCTGGGCCTATGAGGGATGGCACGACGTCAGCTTCGCCGCCGGCGAGATCCGCGACCCGCAGAAGAACTTTCCGCGCGGTGTCATCGGCGGCGTGTCCATCGTCATTGGCCTGTACCTTCTGGCCAACCTCGCGTACCTCAAGGTCCTGACACCGGCCGAGATCGCGGGCTCCGACCGGGTGGCGCTGACCGCCATGACGCGTGTGACCGGCGAATGGGGCGGCAAGCTCCTGACGGCCGCGATCCTCTGCTCGATCCTGGGCGCGATGAACGCCTTGATCCTCGCCGGGCCGCGGGCGTACTACCAGATGGCGAAGGACGGCCTCTTCATCGAGCGCGTTTCGCGAGTCCACCCGCGCTGGCGGACGCCCGTCGAGGCGCTCCTTTTCCAGGGCCTGTGGTCCGCGTTCCTGGTCCTCGTCATCGGCGGGTTCTCGCAGCTCTTCACGTACGTCATCTTCGGCGGCTGGATCTTCTACGCCCTCGCGGTGCTTTCCGTGATCGCGCTTCGCCGAAAGGAACCGGGCCTGCCGCGGCCCTACCGCGTCCCCGGCTATCCCTTCGTCCCGATCCTCTTCGGCGTGACCGCCTTCGCGATCGTCGTCAACACGCTCGTCGAGACGCCTCGCGAATCGCTTCTCGGCCTGGCCTTCATTGCGCTCGGAATCCCGATCTACTGGATCCAGAAGGCGATGCGGCGCAAGACAGGCTGACGCCCTTCGGAGTCAGTCCTCCAGCTGGCCGAACTTCCCGTCCTGGAAGTCGATCATGGCCTGCCGGATCTCTCCTTCGGTGTTCATCACGAACGGACCGTAGGAGACGACCGGCTCGTCGATGGGCTCGCCCGCGAGCAGGAGCAGCTGGGCGCCCTTGTCGGAATTTGCCTCGACGGCGACATGCTCGCCGGCGTTGGAGAAGACGACGAGCTCGTTCTCCGACGCGTCCTCGCCGTTGACCGCAATCTCCCCCTGCATCACGAGCAGCGCCGCGTTGTGGCGGGTCGGAACGTGGAACTCCGCGCGCCCCTTCCCCTCGAGCCGGATGTCCAGCATCGTGACGGGCGTGAAGGTCCTGGCCGGGCCGCGCACACCCAGGTACTCGCCGGCGATGACGCGCACGGTGCCCGCGCCGCCCGGCAGCGTCGCGACCCCGATCCGGTCCGCCGTGATGGCCTGGTAACCGGGCGGGTCCATCTTGTGGGCCCGTGGCAGGTTGACCCAGATCTGGGCCATCTGCATCGTGCCGCCTTTCCGCGCCCAGGCTTCCTCGTGGTACTCGCGGTGCAGGATCCCCGAGGCCGCCGTCATCCACTGGACGTCCCCAGGTCGGATGACCCCTCCCCGACCCGTGGAGTCGTGGTGGGCGACGCTTCCCTGGAAGGCAATCGTGACGGTCTCGAATCCGCGATGCGGATGCGGCCCCACGCCCTGCCGGGCGTTCGCGGTCGGCGGGAATTCTCGCGGCGCCCCGTAGTCGAGGAGCAGAAACGGGCTCAGCTTGCGCTGGGCGTCCGGGATCGCATTGAAGAAGCCGGAGACGAAGAACCCGTCGCCCACCCAGTGGGGGCTGGGCGAGGCGACGATGCGGTCGATCCGGCGCGGCGCCGCAGAGGGGGAAGTCGAAGGCACGGAAGACGTCATGGTTTTGCTCACGCCTCCACATATGCGCCCGGCGGCGCTTCGGGTTCTTCCGGCTCAGCGCGCTCCGGCGGCCTCGAAGGACTCGCGAATGATCGCGAGGGCCTCCTCGACGTCGCTGCGCGTCACGTTCAGCGGCGGGGCGACGCGGAAGACGTTCCCCTCCAGGCCGCTCTTGCCCACGAGGAGGCCCCGCTTGCGGGTCTCCTCGAAGACGCGGTTCGTGAGCGCCTTCTCGGGCGTCCGGTCGCCGGTCGTCTCGTCGACGACGAGCTCGATCGCCTGCATCAGACCCATCCCCCGGACGTCGCCGACGTTTCTCGGGAAGCGGCGCTTCAATTCCTCGAAGCCGTCGCGGAGGATGCGGCCCATCCGCTCGGCGTTGCCCGGCAGATCGTCCTCCTCGATGATGCGGATCGTCGCGTTCGCGGCGGCGCAGGCGACGGGATTGCCGCCGAAGGTCGAGATCGTCAGGGCCTTGAGCGACGCGGCGATCTCCGGAGTCGCGATGCAGGCGCCGAGCGGCAGCCCGTTCGCGATGCCCTTGGCCATCGTCATCAGATCCGGCTCGACCCCGTAGTGCTCGATCCCCCAGAACTTGCCGCCCGTCCGGCCGAAGCCCGTCTGCACCTCGTCGCAGATGAAGACGCCGCCGTATTTCCTGACGATGCCCACGGCGATCTCGAAGTACTCCGGCGGCGGCGTGATGAAGCCGCCGACGCCCTGGATCGTCTCGGCCAGGAAACCGGCGATCCGGCCGGAGGTCGTCGTCCGGATCAGCTCCTCGATGTCCTTCGCGCAGGCCACGCCGCAGGAGGGGTACGTCAGCTTGAGCGGGCAGCGATAGCAGTACGGCGCCAGGGCGTGCTTGACGCCCGGGACCTGCGTCGGCAGCGGCTTCCAGGTCGAAACGGCGGTCAGCGACTGCGCCAGCATCGAGCGGCCCGAGTAACCGTGGCGGAGCGCGACGATTTCGGAAGCGCCGGTGTGGAGCTGGGCCAGCATGATCGCGGTCTCGTCGGCTTCCGTGCCGGAGGCGGCCAGGAAGCTCTGCTGCAGCCGGCCCGGCGAAATCCGGGCGAGCGTTTCGGCCAGCTCCACGGCCGGAATCGTGGGATACAGCGTCGAGACGTGCGAAAGCCGCGTGATCTGCGCGACGACGGCGGCGTTGACCTTCTCGTTGGCGTGTCCGACCGAGACGGTGAGGATCCCGCCGAAGAAATCGAGGTACTCGTTGCCGTCGGCGTCCTTGATCCGCATCCCCTTGCCCTCGGTCAGGACGAGCGGCTCCGCGTAGTACTGGATCGTCGCGGGAAGCATGAACTCTTTGTGCTTCTCGCGAATCGCGAGCGTGGTCTCGCTGGTGGGCGCCTGCGACTTCACCGTCGTGCTCATGTCATCTCCCTCCTCCGCTGTCATCCTGAGCGCAGCGAAGGATCCCAGACTCGAAGCGCCTCAAAGTGTTTGGGATCCTTCGTCGCTTCGCTCCTCAGGATGACCGGCGATGGCGCTTCGCGCTTCGCCGGTCAAAACCATCGCGAAATCACGACCTTCTTGTCCGTGTAGAACTCGTAGGCATCCCGCCCGTGGGCCTTGAGGTCCCCGAAGAAGCTGTCCCTGGCGCCGCCGAACGGGAACGGAGCCAGCGGAGAAGCGACCCCGATGTTGACGCCGACCATGGACGCGGTCGCGAGACGCGCGTACTCGCGCGCGGCCTTGCCGCTGGAGGTGAAGATCGAGGTCGCGTTCGCGTTGGGGTGCGCCTGCATCACGGCGATCGCTTCCTCCAGTGAGCCGACCGGCGCGATCGCGGCGACCGGCCCGAAAATCTCCTCGCGGCCGATGGTCATCGCCGGAGAGACCTCGTCGAAGAGCGTGGGGCCGAGGAAGTAACCGCCCGGACGATCCGCGACCGGGTTCCGGCGGCCGTCCAGCAGCAGCCGGGCGCCTTCGGCGATCCCCTTTTCGATGTAGCCGAGCACGCGATCCCGATGCGCCGCGCTGATGACCGGACCCATCTCCACGCCGGGCTTCGACCCGTCGCCGACCCGGAGCGCCCGCGCCGACTCGGCGAGACGATCCCGCGCCTCCGCGTGCGCGGAGCCGACCGGCAGCATCACGCTTCCGGCCAGGCATCGCTCGCCGGCGCAGCCATAAAAAGATTCGGTGATGACGTCGATCGCCCGGTCGAAATCCGCGTCCGGCATGACCACGACGAAGTTCTTCGCACCGCCGAGAGCCTGGACGCGCTTGCCGGCATGCGTCGCCCGCCGGTACACCGCCCGCGCAACCTCCGTCGAGCCGACGAACGAGACGGCGCGGATTCCGGGATGGTCGCAGATCGCCTCGACGACGTCGCGTCCTCCGTTGACCAGGTTGACGACGCCCGGAGGCAGGCACTCCTCGAGAAGCTGCGCGATCCGCCGCTGCGTCAGGGGGACCTGCTCGGACGGTTTGACGATGAACGTGTTTCCCGTGGCGACGGCGAAGGGCAGAAACCACAGAGGCACCATCGCCGGGAAGTTGAAGGGCGCGATCGCGGCACAGACACCGAGAGGCTGCCGCAGGACCTGGCAGTCGATCCCGGGCCCGACGTTCTCGAGGCCGTAGCCCATCATCAGGGAGGGCGAGCCGCACGCGACCTCCACGCACTCGATCCCCCGCCGGAGACTTCCGCGCGCCTCGTCCAGGGTCTTGCCGTGCTCGCGGGTCACGGTCGCGGCGATCTCCTCGAAGTGCCGCTCGAGGAGCTCGCGGAACCGGAACATCGTCCGCGCCCGGACCATCGGCGGCGTGTCGCGCCACTCGGGGAACGCTTTCGATGCCGCGGCCACCGCCGCGTCCACGTCCGGGCCCGTCGAGAGCGGCGTACGCGCGATGACTTCGCCGGTCGCCGGGTTGTGGACGTCGAGGAACTGCGTGGTCCCCGAAGGCACCCAGCGCCCGCCGACGAAGTTGGTCAGGGTCTCCAGAGAGGGGATTCTACTCGTCGCAATCGGGGCAGCCGAGGAACGGGATGGGCTCCGAGGGCGAAGGATGCGCGTCGCCGGCGATGCCGGCCCACGCGCCGCCGTGGGCGTGCCAGAGGTAACACTCCAGCCGATACGCTTCGTTCGCGTCCTCGGCCAGGACCCAGCCGAAAAGGATGTTGGGATGCCTCTGGCGGGCGTACTGGAGCAGGCGCTGGCGCAGGTCGACGTCGTCCCGGCCCACCCGCTCGGTGATCTCGCCCTCCTCGCCGACGCCCTTCAGAAAGAACACGCCCGGACGGCCGGGCGGCACGTTGCGGGCCACGTTGGACTCCGTCAGCCGGATGGCGCCCTGGATCCGCACCGTGGGGGGAAGAGCGGGAAAGAGGAGAAGCTGCGCAGGGTCGAAGATCGGAGCTTCGCGACCGGAACGTCCGGCGAGCCTCATCGCTGCGTCCATTTTAGCAGGGGGAACGCGATTCTCGACACGAGATCGCGCACTTCGGCTCGCCGTGACGGACGGGATCGGAGTCGTGCTCCGGGTAGAATCCCACGGCTCATGAAGGCTTCGACCCTCGCCATCGCGGTCACTGCCGTCGCGGCGGCGCTCGCGGCTTCGCGTCTCGCGGCGCAGCCGACGCCGGAATTCACGCCGACGCACTCTCTCCGCGCGACGCCGACGCCCCCGCCGCCCTCGACGAAAATCTCCGGCACGCTCGAATGCGAGAAGCCGGAGCGGACCTCGATGGAAGTCGCCGACGCCCCCGGACACGTCCTCTCCGTCGCCAAGGCTCCGTGTCGATGGACAAAACCCCTCGTGCTCGGAAAACAGCGCACGTTCCGCGGAGAGTCGAAGATGATCGGCGAGCAGAAGGGCGACTCGGCGCTCGAGCACGGGTACCACGTCGGTCGAACCGGAGGGAAGGGCGACATCTATTACCTTCGCTTCGACGGCCAGAACCTGGCTCGCAACGGGGTTTTCGAGAAGACTCAGGGACGCTGGGCTTTTACCGGCGGCACCGGCGAGCTCGAGAGATTGCAGGGCCAGGGAACCTACAAGGGCACGTTCGACAAGGACGGCGCCGCCACCATCGAGATGGAGGGCGAGTTCCGGCTGCGCGAGCCGGCCGCTCCCCGGAGGACCCCATGAAGCGATTCCGGATTCTTTGTGCGGCGGCGCTTCTCGCGGCCGCGGGCCTCATCGTCGTCGCCGGCCTCGCAGTGGCCGGGCCCGAGGACTACGAGATGGCGACGTATCAGGTGGGCTTCTACCGCAAGGGCCCGAACTGGACGCCCGGGTCGACGCCCGAGCTCCAGAAGCTCCAGTCCGAGCACCTCGCACACATCGGCAAGATGGCGGAGACGGGCAAGCTCATCATCGCCGGCCCGTTCGCAGACGGCGGCGACCTCCGGGGCATGCTCATCTTCCGCGTCGAGACTCCCGAGGAAGCGAAGGCCCTCGCGGAGCAGGACCCGGCCGTGAAGGCCGGGCGGCTCATCCTCGAATGGCATCCCTGGTTCGCCGCGAAGAACATCACGGTCACGGCGAAGGCTCCTTAGGGAGACTGTCGAGGTCCCTTCGCGGCGCGACCCGACCACCGAAGTCAGACCCCCGGCAGTAGGGAACGCCGTGCGGAGCACGGCGGTCATAGTCTCCCGACCGGAGGGAGGGAGGAGGTTCGCGCCGCGGGAGCGAAGCGCGCCGCGCAGGATCAGGCCGGCGGTCGAGCGCGCATCCGCGCGAGCCGCCGGCCGGTGCGCCAGAGGCGCAGATCCGGAGCGGGGCGCGAAGCGACGGCTAGAACGCCGACGTGTCCGCGACGCTGGCGAGCGTTCCCGAGGAGTTCGAGTAGGTCTTCGTCGCACCCGTCTGGGTGTCCGTGATGTGGATCGTGTACTGCACGCTCGAAAGGGCCCCGTAGAAGACCCAGAAGTGGTCGTTGATCCCCCGCCCGTCGAGCACCTTGATCACGAGCTCGACGTTGGCCGAGGTGAAGAACCAGAAATACCCGGTATCGGACGTCACCGGCACGGCCGTCCCGATGCCGGTCCTCCCCTGCGCCGGCACGGCCCAGTCCACCCGGATCTGAAAGCGGCTCGCGTTGAGGCACAGCGTTTGAGAGTTGGCGGAGCACGCCGCGGGCGCCGGCGCGAGATCGCCGCCCGGCAGGCTCGCGACCGAGGGCGCGCCCGGCGCGAATCCCGCTTTCGCCTGCGCGGCCAGAGCCCACGCGACGTCCGACGCCTGCGCGAGAGGCGCGTCCCCCGCTCCGCCGGTCACGCCGGCGAACGCCTCGACGTCGGCGACGCTCGCGAGCGTCCCGGCGGGGTTCGTGTACGTCTTGACCGCGCCCGTCACCGTATCCGTGATCCGGATCGTGTACTGCACGCTCGACAGCGCCCCGTAGAAGACCCAGTAATGCTGGTTGATGGAGCGGGCGTCCAACACCTTGATGACGAGCTCGATGTTCGCCGGCGTGAAGAACCAGAAGTAGCGCGTATCCGCGGTCAGCGCGACCTCGGTGCCGACGCCGGACCGCCCCTGGGACGGGACCGCCCAGTCCACCTCGATCTGGAAACGGCCGACCTGACCCACGCCGGCCGTCCACGTGCGCGTGCTCGTGAGTGAGACGCCGGCGCCGGCCTCGTCCTTCACGAGGTCCGTCGTGTCGCGGACGCGGACCTCGATGCGCTTGACGCCTTCGGCCGTCGGCGTGAACGTGTAGGAGTTGGTGTTCGCTCCCTGCACGGGCGCGCCGTCGATGTACCAGCTGGCCGAAAGGCTACCGCCCGTGGGCTTGAGCACGCCGACGGAGAAGGTCTGGCTTCCCGGGAACGCGATCGAAACGAATCCCGGCGCCGGGCTCTCCGAGCCGGGCTCGATCAGATCGATGCCGCCGGCCGGGACGCCCCAGCCTCCCCGATAAAGCTGGAACACGTACTCCTGCCTGCAGATCTCGCAGAACGGCTGGCCGAGCGCGCGCATCAGGCAGTTCTGGCGGGGCCGGAACATGCCTGTCGACAGGAATCGGGCGCCCTCGAAGAGACCGACGGCCGAGTTGTATTGCGCGGTCGCCGGCGTGGGCAGCGGCGTGGCCGCGGCGATCCAGTCGTTCCACTTGATCGAGGCGCGATCCTGCTGGTCGGTGACATTGGGCTCGCACGCCGGCGAGGTCACGTCGCTGCAGGCGGGAAAGCCCGGGAAGGGGGTCTGGTACTCGTCGGTGAGCTCCGTGAAGGAGTGGCCGTACTCGTGCTGCGCGATCGAGAGCGCCGTGGGGTTCGTCGACACCGTGGAGAGCGATCCTCCGCCGCCGCCGTACGTCGTGTCGTTGACGATCACGAAAATCTGGTCCCAGTCCGGCGAGGCCGCGGCGGCCGCCAGGACCTTGGCGTTGTCCACGACGAGGAGCCGGTGGATGTTGCTCGAGCAGAACGTCGCGTCGAACGCCGTGGTGACGAAGGTCCCCGCCTTCGCGTCGGTCTGAGCCGTGGGATCGGCGCAGCAGGACGGGAACGGCGTCGAGGCGCAGCTCGCGCTGAACGGCGGGTGGTCCGCGCCCGACTGCGTCGAGGCCGTGAAGAGCGTGGCCGTGTTGACGAAGTTCCGGTAGGTGCTGTACGGCGTGATGCTGAAGAAGTTCGAGATCAGGTTGGCCGCGTCCGCGTCGAACTTCGCGTGCTCTCCGGACGCATAGCCGTCGCCCATGATGAGCACGTCGACGCGGTTGCCCGAGTTCGCGGCCGCTGCCGACCGAAGCTCCATTTCCGGCGCAAAGCGGGCCAGCGGCAGGCTGGCGTCCGCGGCGAGCGCGTCGAGATCGAACTCGGCGTCGCGGAACGTGGCGGCGCGCGGGGAGCGTCCCTCGCGGCCGACCGAGAGGGCCAGCCAGCTCCTTTCGGCCATGGGCACCCGGACCACGAACGCGCGCTTCCCGTTCAGCGGAAGGCGGCCGTCGATCTCGGCGTCCGGGGCGTCCTCGGAGACGGGAAGCTCCGCGCGGGTCCACCGCGGCACCGCGACGACGTCTTCGAACGCGAGCGCTCCTCCGTCGTCGAACATCCGTACGTGCACCTGCTCGACGTCGCGCGTCGGACGAGCGAGGCGCGATGCGACCTCCCCGGGGGTCAGCGACCGCCATGCGGAGGACAGTTCCACCATCCGATGCATCTGCGGCCGCACGGCTCCGTCGGCGTCGATCTCGAAAACGACGTATCGGGCGGTGGCGCCGGCGCGCGCCTCCTCGGCGAGCAGTCGGGCGGAAGTCAGCGGGGCGAGACAGAGGAAGGCCGGGAGCAGAAGGGAGAAATTCCTGCGGGGAAGCATGGTTTACCTCCCTGAGTGTCGGGCAATTTATGTCAGACCGCGGGCGCCCGCAAACGCGGGAAAGCGCGTCTAAAGCGCGGGAAAGCGCGTCTAGAATGCCGGGGCGTCCGACGGGCGCGGAGGTATCCATGGCTTACCGGATCCCGATGTTTCGCCTTCTCGCTCCCGCCGCGGGGCTGATCCTCGCCGCCTCGGCCGGGCTGGCGTTTCCGGCTCCTCCGCCTGCCGACAGCTGTCCGGCGATCGACCCCCCGGAGGCGGCGTCCCCGGAGCGAGGGATCCGCGTCTTCGTCGATCCCGCGACCGGACAGCTCCGCCGGCCGACGTCCGAGGAGAGACAGAGGATCGCCCTCTCCTCCCGCGACCGGTCGGGAAAGACGTATGAAGTGCTCGTCCGGCCCGACGGAACCCGGATCGTGAAGCTCGACGAGACGTTTCTCATGAGCGTCGTGGCGAAAGTGAATCCGGACGGGACGACCTCCTACAGCTGCCGGAAAGGGCGCGCCGCCGCGGCGGCCGAGGAATGCCCGGCGGAGGACTCCCAGTGACGGCACGCCGGCTCCCGGCTCTCGCGACCCTCGCCCTCGTGCTCGTGCTCGTCGTGTTCGCGCCGGCCGCGGCGCGCGGCGCCGCGCAGATCACGATCGTCAACACCGACGGCCCGAACGAGGGCTTCAACGATCCCACGACGGCCACTCCGGTCGGCGGGAACACCGGCACCACCGTCGGCCAGCAGCGTTTGATCGCGTTCGAGCGCGCGGCCGAGATCTGGGGAGAGCTGCTCGACACTCCCGTCGAGATTCGCGTCCGCGCGTCCTTCGATCCGCTCCCGTGCACCGCGGACGAGGGGGCGCTCGGCGGCGCGTTTCCGGACACCGTCGTCTCCGACTTGCCGGACGCTCCCCTCGCCGGTGCCTGGTATCCGTCGGCGCTCGCCAACAAGTTCGCGGGGACCGACCTCGTCCCCGGTTCCGACGACATCACGGCGCGGTTCAACTCCAGCGTCGGGCAGACCGGTTGTCTCGAAAGCGGGTCCTGGTATTACGGGCTCGACGCCCAGCACGGCACCGGCTTCGATCTGGTCGCCGTCCTTCTCCACGAGCTCGGCCACGGCCTCGGATTCCTGACGCTGGTCGACGACTCGACCGGCTCGGAATTCCTCAATCAGCCCGACATCTTCGAGTCCATGATCTTCGACGAGACGGCCGGAAAGCACTGGACCGACATGGCGGCCGCCGAGCGGGCGGCCTCGGCCATCAATACCGACCATCTCGTCTGGGACGGGCCGGCGACGCATGCGGCCGTGCCCCAGTTCATGGGCCCGTTGGTGGCGCTGCACGTCGATTCGCCGTCGGCAATCGCCGGCAATCTCGACTTCGGAACGGCAGTATTCGGGCCCGACGTCAGCGACGTGTCTCTCACCGGACATGTCGCGGCGCCGATCGACGCGGCCGACCCCGCCGGGCCGACCACGACCGACGGCTGCTCGGCGTACACGAACGCTTCGGCGATCGCAGGCCGGGTCGCTCTCGTCGACCGCGGCGAGTGCACGTTCGTCATCAAGGCGACGAACGCCCAGTCCGCGGGCGCGATCGCCGTCATCGTTGCGAACAACGCGGTCGGTCCTCCGCCGGGCATGGATGGCACGGCTCCGGGGCTCACGATTCCGGTCCTGAGCGTGACGCAGAGCGACGGCGCCGCGCTCCGGGCCAACCTCGACGCCGGGGTCGTCGTGAGCCTCGGCGTAATTCCAGGCCAGCTCGCAGGAGTCGGCGAGCTCGACCGCCCGCTTCTCTACACGCCCAACCCCGTCGAGCCCGGCTCATCGGTCTCGCACTGGGACACGAGCGCCTCGCCCAACCTCCTGATGGAACCGAACCTGAGCGGCGATCTCCCCCACACGGTCGACCTCACTCTGCCCCTGCTCCACGACATCGGCTGGCGCTCGGGTTCCTTCCCGCAGCCCCAGCCGCGCGAAGCGCCCGAAAAAGCCGGTCGGGAGCGGGCGACCCGGGAGGTCACGGACCGGCCGTAGTCCTCTCGCGTCGGTCCCGAGTTTCTTCCGCCGTCAGCGCGAAGCGAGCTTCTCGATCGCGGCCCACTCCTTGTCGGAGACGGGCATGACCGAAAGCCGGGAGATCCGAACGAGCGGAAAGTCGCGGAAATCCCCCGAGGCCTTGATCTCGGCGAGCGTCACGGGGCGGGCGAGCTTCTTGACGGGGACGACGTCGACCGCATGGAGCTTTCCCGCGGGATCCTTGGGATCGGGATAGGCGTCCCCCGCGGCTTTCGCGATCGCCACCACCGCCTTCTCGTCCCCCGTGTGGTAGTAAAAAATCCGGTCGCCCTTTTTCACCGAGCGCAGATGTTTCTGGGCGAGGGGATTTTTGACCCCGGTCCAGCTGGTCTTCCCGTCACGGACGAGGTCGTCGTAGGAATAGTGCGTCGGCTCTTCCTTGAACAGAAAGTTCATCGCGGGCCCTCCTGGCCATCGAGAATCAGAGGCGGCTGCGCTTTCCGGAGCTCGGCCGCAACACTCTCCATCTGCCGCATAGCCCGGAGATGGTTGCGCCCGGCGATCTTCATGACGTCCTCGTCCGAGTAGCCGCGCCGCAGGAGCTCGGCGAAAAGGTAAGGGTACCGCGTGACGTTTTCGAGCCCTTCGGCCATCGACGTCGCGCCGTCGTCGTAATAGTCGGCGCCGATGCCGACGTGATCGATCCCGGCGAGCTGGACCGCGCGGTCCACGTGGTCGGCGACGCGGCCGATGGAGCCGCGCGGCTCGGGATTCGCCTTCTCCCACGTCTTGAGCTCCAGGTCGATCGCCTTCTCGTCGCCGAGGCGCTCCTGAAGGGCCTTGCGAGCGACCGTACGCTTCGCGTCCCACGCCGCGTGCTCGGGCGCGATGAACGCCGCGATGAAGTTGACGTGGACGACGCCCCCGTTTGAAGCGAGCGCCCGCAGGACGTCGTCCGGCACGTTGCGCGGATGGTCCGTGACGGCCCGGGCGCTGGAATGCGAAAAGATCACGGGCGCCCGCGACACGCGCAGGACGTCGCGCATGGTGTCGGCGCTGACGTGGGAGATGTCGACGAACATTCCGAGGCGGTTCATCTCCCGGACGAGCTTCTCGCCGTACACCGTCAGGCCGTTGTGCTCCGGCCGGTCCGTCGCCGAGTCCGCCCACTCCACGTTGTCCCAGTGCGTCAGCGTCATGTACCGGCCGCCGAGCTCGTAAAAGATCCGCAGGGCGGCCGGCGACTGCTCGATCATGTGGCCGCCTTCGATCCCGATCAGCGAAGCGATCTTCCCCTCGCGGTGGATCCGTTCGATGTCGTCAGCGGTGCGGGCGAGCTCCAGACGCGGCTGGCTGCGAATCAAGCGCAGCGTCACGTCGAACTCGCGGAGAGCCTCGTGAAGAGCGGTGTGTGTCGACATCGTGGACGACTCGACGAACACCGACCAGTACTGAGCGCCGACGCCGCCCTCGATCAGCCGAGGCACGTCGGCGCAAAGCGCCGCCTGGACGCTCCCGAGGTCCACGCGGGTGAGGTCGCCCTTGTACTTTTCGAGCAGCATCGACGGAAGATCGTTGTGGGTGTCGACGAGGGGCGCGGCCTCGAGCAGCCGGCGCGCGCGCGCGACCAGCGCCGGGTCGGCCGACTGGCTCGACGGCGCCGACTGAGCGGACTGAGCGGACTGAGCGGAAAGCCCGGCGGCGCACGTCAGGAGCGCGAGCCCGA
>Ga0207691_10000482_pt1 | contig 39467 bp, 32 predicted proteins | sample KBSM13metaG_FD_184327 | JGI IMG/M metagenome (GOLD analysis project Ga0207691, IMG submission 184327) | Miscanthus rhizosphere microbial communities from Kellogg Biological Station, Michigan, USA - KBS M1-3 metaG (SPAdes) (version 2) | ecosystem: Host-associated > Plants > Roots > Rhizosphere >...
CATCCGCTTTTACGAACGCCGGAAACAAAGGAACACTAGCAAATGATCATCCTAGTGTGGCTTTGCATTTGACGTTCCTATGAAGGACTCGCGGCCAATACTGATAGGAACGTCAAATGCGCCACACTAGAAGGAGGGTTTTTGGATGCGCTGTCAACTGCGTGCGCATAGTTCGCTTGCCTCTACGATGATGCCGGCACAAGAGTAGGCCGCCCGGACACCCATGAAGCTCGCCGATCTCCTCACCACGGATGCTGTCAGCGACGCGCGCTTTGCCGCGCTCGAGCTGGCCGGGATCACCACCGACAGCCGCACCGTCAAGCCCGGCGACCTGTTCGTGGCGGTGGCGGGCGCGAAGGACGATGGGTTGCGTTTCGTCGGGGACGCCTTGGCGTCGGGGGCGGCAGCCGTCATGGCGGAGCGGGTCCCGCCCGCGCCGCTTCCCGCCGGCGTGGCCTTCATCAAGGTTGGCGATGCGCGCCGCGCTCTGGCGCTCGGGGCGGCGAAGTTTTTTCCGCGCCAGCCGGAGGTGATCGCGGCCATCACCGGCACCAGCGGAAAGACATCGGTCGCGGCCTTTACGCGCCAGATCTGGGCCGCGCTCGGCAAGCCGGCGGCGAGCATCGGGACGGTCGGGCTGGTCTCGCCGACGCGCGAAGTCTACGGCTCGCTCACCACGCCTGACCCGGTGGCGCTGCATCGCTCGCTCGATGAACTGGCGGGCGAAGGCGTGACCCACCTCGCGATGGAAGCCTCCTCGCACGGCCTCGACCAGCGCCGGCTCGACGGGGTGCGGGTGGCGGCCGGCGCCTTCACCAATCTCAGCCGCGACCATCTCGATTATCATCCGACGCTGGAAGATTATCTCGCGGCCAAGCTGAGACTGTTCACGGATCTGATCGTTCCCGGTGGCGCGGCCGTGGTCGCGGCCGATCACCAGCACGCCGATGCGGTCGTGGCGGCAGCGAAGCGGCGCCGGCTGCGCCTCCTCACGGTCGGCGAGCGCGGCGACGGCATCCGCCTGGTCGCGATCGGCACCGAAGGCTTCGCCCAGATGCTCCGGCTCGAACATGCCGGCAGGGATTACACCGTGCGCCTGCCGCTTCCCGGAGCGTTTCAGGTCGAGAATGCACTGGTGGCCGCGGGCCTTGCGCTCGCGACCGGGAGCGAGCCGGCGGCCACCTTCGCCGCGCTCGCGCAACTGAAAGGCGCCAAGGGCCGGCTCGAATTGGTCGGTGAGAACAACGACGCGCCGATCTTCGTCGACTATGCCCACAAGCCCGATGCGCTCGCCAAGGCGCTCGAGGCGCTGCGGCCTTACGCGACACAGCGGCTGGTCGTGGTGTTCGGTTGCGGCGGCGACCGCGATGCCGGCAAGCGGGAGATGATGGGAGCGATCGCGGCACGTCTGGCCGACCGGGTGGTCGTCACCGACGACAACCCGCGCAGCGAGAACCCCGCCGCGATCCGCGCGGCGATCCTGCAGGCGTCGCCCGGTGCGATCGAGATCGGCGACCGGCGCGAGGCGATCCTGGCGTCGATTGCGGATCTCCGCCATGGCGACGTGCTGCTGATCGCCGGCAAGGGCCATGAAACCGGCCAAATCATCGGCAAACAGGTGCTACCATTCAGCGACCACGAGGCGGTCGCCGCCGCGCTTGCCGGGAGGGTGGCATGACCGATCGGCCGCTCTGGACCGTGGAAGCAATGGCTGCTGCGATGGGCGCCGCATCCGCGGGGCCATTGCCGCTGTCCATCCCGGGCATTTCGATCGACACGCGCACGGTCGCGCCCGGCGAAGCGTTCTTCGCGATCAAGGGCGACAACCGCGACGGCCACGACTTCGTGGAGGGAGCGCTAGCGGCCGGCGCCGGCCTTGCGGTGGTCGCGGCCGAGCGGCGCGACCGCTTTCCCAGCCACGCCCCGCTGCTCGTCGTTCCCGACGTGCTCGACGGATTGCGCGATCTCGCGCGCGCTTCGCGGGCGCGCGTTCAGGCGAAAATCATCGCTGTCACCGGCTCTGTCGGCAAGACCAGCACCAAGGAGGCGCTGCGGCTCACGCTTGCCAGGGACGGCGAGACCCACGCCTCGGTCGCCTCCTACAACAATCATTGGGGCGTGCCGCTTTCGCTGGCGCGCTGCCCCGCGGCCGCGCGCTACGCCGTGTTCGAGATCGGGATGAATCACGCCGGCGAGATCGAGCCGCTGACGCGGCTGGTGCGGCCGCACGTGGCGATCATCACCACGGTCGAGCCGGTGCACCTCGAATTCTTCCCCTCGATCGAGGCGATCGCGGACGCGAAGGCCGAAATCTTTTCCGGGCTCGAGCCGGGCGGTGCGGCGGTGATCAATCGCGACAATCCGCAATTTGCTCGCCTCGAGCGCGCCGCGCAGAACGCCGGGGTCGCGCGCGTGGTTTCGTTCGGGGAGCACGCGCACGCGGACGCGCGGCTGGTCAGATGCGCGCTGCAATCCGAGGGCTCCACCGTCGAGGCGCGGATTTTCGGCACCGACGTCACCTACAAGCTCGGCGCGCCCGGCCGCCATCTGGTGCTCAACTCGCTCGCCGTGTTGGCGGCGAGCGTGCTGGCCGGCGCCGATCTCGCGCTCGCGGCGCTCGCGCTTTCCAAGCTGCAGCCGGCGACGGGGCGCGGCTCGCGCTTCTTCCTCGACATGCACGGCGGGCGGGCGCTGCTGATCGACGAGAGTTACAACGCCAACCCGGCCTCGATGCGCGCGGCACTCGCCCTGCTCGGGCAAGCCGACGTCGGGCCGCGCGGTCGGCGGGTCGCGGTCCTCGGCGACATGCTCGAACTCGGTACGCAGGGAGCGCAACTCCATCGCGAACTGGCCATGGCCGTGCTCGCGCACGGGATCGACCTCGTGTTCTGCTGCGGTCCGCTGATGCGCGCGCTCTGGGAGGCTCTTCCCTCCAGCCGTCAGGGCGGCTATGCCGAGACCTCGACCGCGCTCGAATCGCATGTGCTTGCCGCCATCCAGCCGGGTGACGCCGTCATGATCAAGGGATCGCTCGGCTCCCGGATGGCGCCCATCGTCAAGGCGCTGCAAGGTCGCTACCGGCGCGAGACGCCGGGTGCGGCGCGCGCGCAAGTTCCGACCATGAACGGTTGAACCCATGCTCTACCTGCTCTCCGCGTTCTCGGACACGATCGGGCCCCTCAACGTGTTGCGCTACATCACGTTCCGCACGGGCGGAGCGATGATCACCGCGCTCGTGTTCGTATTCCTGTTCGGGCCCTCGATCATCGACCAGCTGCGGCTGCGGCAGGGCAAGGGCCAGCCGATCCGCAGCGACGGACCGCAATCCCACCTGGTCACCAAGAAGGGCACGCCGACCATGGGCGGGTTGATGATCCTGTTCGGGGTGCTGGTCTCGACGGCGCTGTGGGCCAATCCGTACAACCGCTACGTCTGGATCGTGCTCGGCGTGACGCTCTCCTTCGGCGCGATCGGCTTCTACGACGACTACCTCAAGGTGACGAAACAGACCCATGCCGGATTTTCGGGCAAGCTTCGCCTGCTGATCGAGGCGCTGATCGGGGCGGCGGCCGTCTATTTCATCGTCTCGATCGGCCGCCAGCCATTCGCGAGCTCGCTGACGTTTCCGTTCTTCAAGGAGCTGGTGCTGCCGCTCGGCTGGTTCTTCATCGTGTTCGGCGCGTTCATCATCGTGGGCGCCGGCAACGCCGTGAACCTGACCGACGGCCTCGATGGGCTCGCGACCGTGCCCGTGATCATCGTCGCGCTGAGCTTCGGCTTCATCTCCTATCTCACGGGCAACGCGTTCTTCGCGGACTACCTCAACATCCACTACGTCCCGGGCACCGGCGAACTGGCGGTGCTGTGCGGAGCCGTGATCGGTGCCGGATTGGGATTCCTGTGGTTCAACGCGCCGCCCGCCTCGATCTTCATGGGCGACACCGGATCGCTCGCGCTCGGCGGTATGATCGGCGCGATTGCGGTCGCCACCAAGCATGAGATCGTGCTCGCGGTGGTGGGCGGACTGTTCGTGCTGGAAGCCGTGTCGGTGATCGTGCAAGTGCTTTCGTTCAAGCTGACCGGCAAGCGCGTGTTTCGCATGGCGCCGATCCACCACCATTTCGAGCAGCTCGGCTGGACCGAACCCCAGATCGTGATTCGTTTCTGGATCGTCTCGGTCGTGCTCGCGCTCGCTGGACTCTCCACGCTGAAGTTGCGGTGACCTGCGTGTCGCGTAGGGCGGAGCGCCGCGTGAGTACGCCGCACGTTTGCGTGCGGCTTCGCCGACCCTGCGGCTCTCGCGGCGGGAGCGGCGCCGCATGATCCCGGTCACCGTCTTTGCCGGAGAAAAGGTCGCCATCTTCGGCCTGGGCGGCTCGGGGCTGGCGAGCGCGAGCGCGCTGCTCGCCGGTGGCGCCGATGTCATCGGCTGGGACGACAACGCGGAGTCCGTCGTCAAGGCGACCAGTGCCGGCATTCCGACCGCCGATCTGCGTGAGGTCGATTGGTCGCGCGTGGCGGCGCTTGTGCTTGCGCCGGGCGTGCCGCTGACGCATCCGGCCCCGCACTGGTCGGCCGCGCTTGCGCACGCCGCCGGCGTCGAGGTCATCGGCGACATCGATCTGTTCTGCCGCCAGCGGCGCCTGGTCGCACCGACGGCGCCGTTCGTCGCCATCACCGGCACCAACGGCAAGTCGACCACCACCGCGCTGACCTCGCACCTCCTGCGCTCGGCCGGGCACGACGCCCAGATGGGGGGCAATATCGGGACCGCGATCCTGTCGCTCGAGCCGTTGGACGAAGGCCGCGCGTACGTGATCGAATGCTCGTCCTATCAGATCGATCTCGCGCCGACGCTAAATCCCTCGGTCGGCATTCTTCTCAACATCACCGAGGATCATCTCGACCGGCATGGGACGCTGCAGCACTACGCCGCCGTGAAGGAGCGACTCGTCGCGGGGGTGCAGGCGGACGGAACCGCGATCGTCGGCGTCGACGATGAATGGTGCGCGGCGGCGGCCGATCGCATGCAGCAGGCTGGCAAGCGGCTGCTTCGCGTGTCCGTGCAGCGGGCGCTCCCCGATGGCCTTTATCTCGACGGCGAAACGATCATGCAGGCCGGGGGCGGCAGCGCCCGGCCGGTCGCCCGGATCGGAAACATCGGCTCGCTGCGCGGCGTGCACAATGCGCAGAATGCCGCCTGCGCGGCCGGCGCGGCGCTCGCGCTCGGGCTCTCGCTCGACGCCATCCAGCAGGGACTCGAGTCGTTTCCCGGCCTCGCGCACCGCATGGAGCAGGTCGGACGCAAGGGCCGCGTCTTGTTCGTCAACGATTCCAAGGCCACCAATGCCGATTCCGCCGCGCAGGCGCTGGCGTGCTTCTCCGACATTTTCTGGATCGCGGGCGGCAAGCCGAAGACCGGCGGCATCGCCTCGCTCGCGCGCTTTTTCCCGCGCATCCGCAAGGCCTACCTGATCGGAGAGGCGGCGGCCGGCTTCGCGGCCGAGCTCGACGGGCGAGTACCCCACGTGACCGTGGGCACGCTCGATCGGGCGGTGGAGCTTGCCGCTCACGATGCCGAAACGTGCGGGCTCGATCAGCCGGTGGTGCTGCTGTCGCCGGCCTGCGCCTCGTTCGACCAGTATCGCAATTTCGAAATCCGCGGCGACAAGTTCCGCGATCTGGTCCGGGCGCTCCCGGACCTGATCCCGATGTCATCAAGCTCGTAAGGCGGCTGTCATGAAGGTGTTGCTCGCATCAATCTGCTCCATGCTTGCGGCTTCCGCCTGCTTCATCCTTGCGGCCTCCGCCGCGGGCGCGGCATCGGTCACCGTGGCCGACAATTCCACTGCTCTCGCCGGCGTTGCGGCCGCGACCACCGCACTGCTGCTCGACGCCGGAGTGAAGCCGCAGAATGCCGGCGGCGGAGTGTTCGTGCTGGGTGCGAAGAATTTCCACTGCGATCAGAACTTGAATGGGGCGCTGGACGCATCGAACGTGCGCGCTGGGCTGCCAAATGCCGGATCAACTCCCAGAACAAGCGCGGCACCAGCGCCGGTCAGCCGTTCGGCGAGGGCCGGGCCATGACCGAGCTGTTGCAGAAGGTGCAGGGCTCCAACCCGCCCGGCGGCGCCGCCTTCAGCGATTGCGGCATGGGCTATTGCGGCATCTTCGCGAAGTCCATCAAGTGCAACATCGACACCAAGATCGGCAATTTCAGCAACGGCGGCCGGTGGAGCTGCGTTTTCACCGACGGGCAGTGATTCCAGCCCGGCAAGGACGTGGTTTTCCGCACGCGGTCGGCCGCCGTTAATCCTCTGTCAACCAACCACAGTCACCACTGATACGGATCGGTGGATCGGCAACGTCCGCCGTGGTCCTGATCGATCCGCGTTCCGTCTCCGGGGGGAGTCTCGATGGTCTCGCGTCTTGAGCGCACGCCGTTCGCGGCCTGGTGGTGGACGATCGACCGCTTGCTGCTGGCCGCGCTGCTCGCGCTCATGCTCGGCGGCATCGTGCTCTCGCTCGCGGCGAGCCCGCCGGTCGCGTCCCGGCTCGGCCTCGAGCCGTTCTATTTCGTGAGCCGCCACGTGCTCTACCTGATCCCCGCGCTCGCCGTGCTGCTGGGGGTCTCATTCCTGCCGCCGCGCTATGTGCGCCGGCTCGCGCTCATCGTGTTCGTCATCAGCGTGCTGATGGTGCTGGGCACGCTTCACTTCGGCGCCGAGGTCAAGGGCGCGCGCCGGTGGATCGTCCTGCTCGGCGTCAACATCCAGCCGTCGGAGTTTCTCAAGCCGGCCTTCGTGATCCTGATCGCCTGGCTGTTCGGAGAGTCGGCCCGGCGGCCGGAAATGCCGGCCAACACCATGGCGCTCGGGCTGCTGCTCGTCGCGGTCACCGGGCTTGTGATGCAGCCCGACTTCGGCCAGACCATGCTGGTCTCGCTGGTCTGGAGCGCGCTGTTCTTCCTCGCCGGCATGCGCATCGTGTGGGTGGTCGGGCTCGGTGGCGTGGCCGCAGTCGGCCTGGCAACCGCGTATATGATGGTGCCCTACGTGGCACGGCGCATCGAGCGGTTCCGCGATCCCTCGTCCGGCGACACCTTCAACATCGACCAGGCGCTCGAATCCTTCCAGCAGGGCGGCTGGTTCGGACGCGGCCCCGGCGAAGGCACGGTCAAGCGCATCCTGCCCGAAAGCCACACCGATTTCGTGTTCGCGGTCGCCGCCGAGGAATTCGGGATCGTGCTGTGCCTGGTGCTGGTCGCGGTGTTCGCTTTCATCGTGTTGCGCACCTTGCGCCACGCCATGCGCAGCGAAGACCCCTTCGCACGCTTCGCGGCCGCGGGCCTTGCCATCATGTTCGGGCTGCAATCGGCCATCAACATGGCGGTGAACTTGCATCTGATGCCGGCCAAGGGCATGACCTTGCCGTTCATCTCCTATGGCGGCTCGTCGATGATCTCGATCGCCTACGGCATGGGGATGCTGCTCGCCTTGACGCGCGAGCGCCCGCGCGCTGAGTTGCTCGCCAGCCAGAACGAATTCGTCCCTGTCGGGCGCCCGGCCTGATCCTGTCGGGCCCCGCGAGGGAGGTCGACCGCGCAGCGGTCGGGGAGGGTCCGACCGAGGCCATGTCGACACACGCAACTCACGATCCGCCCGTCGTGCTGCTCGCCGCCGGCGGGACCGGTGGCCATCTCTTTCCCGCCGAAGCGCTCGCCGCCGCGCTCGGCCGGCGCGGTATCGTCGTCGATCTCGCCACCGATGAACGCGCCGAGCGTTACGGCATGACGTTCCCGGCACGGCGCATTCACATCGTCACCAGCGCGACCGTGCGCGGCCGCGACCCGGTGTCGTTGGCGCGCACCGCGGCGCTGCTCGGGTTCGGAACGCTGCAGGCGCTGCGGTTGCTCGGGCGGGTCGCGCCGTCCGCCGTGGTCGGGTTCGGGGGATATCCGACCGTGCCGCCGGTGCTGGCGGCGACGCTGCGCAAGATCCCCACGCTGATCCATGAACAGAACGCCGTGATGGGGCGGGCCAACCGGCTGCTGGCCGGCCGGGTCAAAGCGATCGCCACCAGCTTTGCCGGCGTGCTCGATCGCGAGCCCGGCCTCGCCGCCAAGGCGACGCGCACCGGCAACCCGGTGCGGCCGGCGGTGATCGCCGCGGCCACGGCGTCCTATGCGGTTCCGCAACCCGGCGGCCCCATCCATCTCGTCGTGTTCGGCGGCAGCCAGGGCGCGCGCGTCATGTCCGACATCGTGCCGCCCGCGATCGAGCGGCTCGATCCGCATCTGCAGTCACGGCTCTCGGTGGTGCAGCAGGCGCGCGAGGAGGACGTCGGCCGGGTCAAGGACATCTACGCGCGGGCGAAGGTGGCGGCCGAGGTCGCGCCGTTCTTTACCGATCTTCCGGCGCGGATCGCGGCCGGGCACCTCATCGTTGCGCGCTCCGGCGCCTCGACCGTGGCCGAACTGGCGGCGATCGGGCGGCCGGCGATCCTGGTGCCGCTGCCGCATGCGCTCGACCAGGATCAGTCCGCCAATGCCGGCGTGCTGGAAACGGCGGGCGCGGCGATGCGCCTGCGGCAGGACGATTTCACGCCCAACCGGCTGGCGGCCGAGATCAGTGCGCTTGCCAGCGCGCCGGAAAAACTCGTAGCAATGGCCGCGGCCGCCCGCTCGCAGGGCGCGATCGACGCCGCCGAGCGGCTGGCCGATCTCGTGGTTGCGACGATCGAAAGGAAGGCGCGATGAAACTGCCGAGCGACATCGGTCCGATCCACTTCGTCGGCATCGGCGGCATCGGCATGAGCGGCATTGCGGAGGTGCTGATCAATCTCGGCTACACCGTGCAGGGCTCGGACGCGTCCGACAGCGCCAATGTCAAGCGGCTGCGCGACAAGGGCGCCAAGATTGCGGTCGGCCATTCCGCGGCCGCGCTCGGCGATGCCGAGGTGGTGGTGGTGTCGACCGCGATCAAGCGCGACAATCCCGAGCTCACGGCGGCGCGCGCCAGGCGCCTGCCGGTGGTGCGCCGCGCCGAGATGCTGGCGGAGCTGATGCGGCTCAAGCGCTGCGTCGCAATCGGCGGCACCCACGGCAAGACCACGACGACCTCGCTCGTGGCCGCGCTGGTCGACGCCGGCGGGTTCGATCCCACGGTGATCAACGGCGGCATCATCAACGCCTACGGGACCAATGCCCGGCTCGGCGCCGGGGACTGGATGGTGGTCGAGGCCGACGAGTCCGACGGCACCTTCCTGAAGCTTCCAGCCGACGTCGCCATCGTCACCAACGTTGACCCGGAGCACCTCGATCATTTCAAGACCTTCGACGCGGTGCAGGAGGCATTTCGGGCTTTCGTCGAGAACGTGCCGTTCTACGGCTTCGCGGTGATGTGCACGGACCATCCGGTGGTGCAGTTGCTGGTCGGACAGATCACCGATCGCCGTGTCATCACCTATGGCGAAAACCTGCAGGCCGACGTGCGCCTCGCCGATCTCGACCATGCCGACGGCCAGTCGCGCTTCTCCATCCTCTTTCGCGACCGCGCGGGGGAGACGACGCACGAGATCAAGGGCCTGTCGCTGCCGATGCCGGGACGCCACAACGCGCTCAACGCCACCGCGGCGATCGCGGTCGCGCGCGAACTCGGCATTTCCGACGACATGATCCGCAAGGCGCTGCAGAACTTCGGCGGCGTGCGGCGGCGCTTCACCCGCACCGGCGAGTGGAACGGCGTCCCGATCATCGACGATTACGGCCACCATCCGGTCGAGATCGCCGCTGTTCTACGTGCCGCACGCGAATCAAACGCGGGCCAGGTGATCGCCGTGGTGCAGCCGCACCGCTACAGCCGGCTCGCTTCGCTGTTCGAGCAGTTCTCGACCTGCTTCAACGACGCCGACACGGTGATCGTCGCGCATGTCTATGCGGCGGGCGAGGCGCCGATCGCGGGCGCCGACCGCGACGCCCTGGTCCAGGGCCTGCGCGCGCACGGGCATCGCCAGGTCATCCCGCTCGACGGCCCGCAGGATCTGGCGCGCGTGGTTGCCCGCCTGGCACGGCCCGGCGACATCGTGGTGTGCCTCGGCGCCGGCAACATCACCCAATGGGCCTATGCGCTGCCGGGCGAGCTCGCCGCACTAGGGGCGGTCGCTTGAGCGTCGTCATGACCGCGATGCGCGGCCGCGGCGCAGGCGTGCTCGATCGAGCATCCGTGACGTCATGACGTTCCCCGATCTGGTCACCGAGCTGAAAGCGCGCCTGCCGGACGTGCGCGGGCGGCTGATGGCCAACCAGCCGCTCGCGGAGCTGACCTGGTTCCGTGTCGGCGGGCCGGCACAGGTTCTGTTCATGCCCGACGACGAGGCCGACCTGGCCTATGCGCTGGGCCAATTGCCGGCCGAGATTCCAGTCACGGTCATCGGGCTCGGCTCCAACCTGATCGTGCGCGACGCGGGGGTGCCGGGCGTCGTCATCCGGCTCGGCCGCGGCTTCGGCGAGGTGAAGGTCGAGGACGGCGCCCGCATCCGCGCCGGGACCGCCGTTCCCGATGTGAAGGTCAGCCGTGCCGCCCAGGAGGCGGCGATCACCGGGCTCGCTTTCTTCCGCGGCATCCCCGGCGCGATCGGCGGGGCGCTGCGCATGAACGGCGGCGCCTATGGCCGCGAGACCAAGGACGCACTGATCGAGGCGCGCGCCGTCGACCGGCAGGGACGCCTCCACGTCTTCACCAACAGCGACATGCACTATACCTATCGCCATTGCGGCGCGCCGGACGACGTCATCTTCACGCAGGCGCTGTTCCAGGGCGCGCCCGGCGATCCGGCCGCCATCGCGGTGGAGATGGAAAAAATCACCGAATCGCGGGAGGCGACGCAACCGATCAAGAGCCGCACCGGCGGCTCGACGTTCAAGAATCCGCCGGGCCACAAGGCATGGCAGCTCATCGATGCCGCCGGCTGCCGCGGCTTGAAACACGGGGCCGCCCAGGTCTCGGAGATGCACTGCAATTTTCTCATCAATCTCGGCGGCGCCACCGCCGCCGACATCGAGACGCTGGGCGAGACGGTGCGCCGACGCGTGCGCGAGAATTCAGGCGTCGAGCTCGAATGGGAGATCAAGCGGATCGGAACGGCCTAGCGGTCCGCTTCCGAAGCTCGCAGGCATTCGCCATCGCCATGGAAGCTCTTCGTTAGTGACTTCCATGTCACAGCTTGTGGTGCATGGGGCGGCCGTCGCATGACGTCGCGCTCTGCGTCGGCGGGTCAATTCAGCCACCCCGACTCTCGACGCAATGGTCGGTCTCGATTGCAGCGGGCGGCGACAGCATCAGCGCTGCGGCTGACGCGGAGGAACGATGAGCAAGCACATCGCCGTTCTGATGGGAGGCTGGTCGGCCGAGCGCGAGGTGTCGTTGCGCTCCGGTGCGGCCTGTGCCGATGCGCTGGTCCGCCTCGGTTATCGCGTGAGCCGCATCGACGTCGGCCGCGACATCGCGACGGTCCTGACCGCGGCCAAGCCCGACGTCGCGCTCAATGTGCTGCACGGCCGGCCGGGCGAGGACGGAACGCTGCAAGGCATGCTGGAAATCCTCGCCATCCCGTACACCCATTCGGGGGTCATGGCGTCCGCGGTCGCCATGCAGAAGGACGTCGCCAAGGACCTGTTCCGCGTCGCCGGCGTGCCGGTCCCCGAAGGCGTGGTGGCCTCCCGCTTCGAGGTGGCCAAAGCCCACCTGCTGCCGCCGCCCTACGTGATCAAGCCGCTCGCGGAGGGCTCGAGCGTCGGGGTTTTCATCGTACGCGAGGACCATGCCCATCCGCCGCAGGAGCTCACCCGCGAGGACTGGGCCTACGGCGAGCGGGTCATCGTTGAAAGCTACATTGCCGGCAAGGAGTTGACCTGCGCGGTCATGGGGGACGTGGCGCTCGGCGTGATCGAGATCGTGCCGATGGTAAGATTTTACGATTATGAGGCGAAATACGCCCCAGGGGGCTCTAAACACCTGCTTCCGGCTCCCGTTTCACCGTTTGTTTACCAAGAGGTCCGAAGACTATCGCTGGCGGCGCATCGCGCGCTGGGCTGCCGGGGCGTGAGCCGTGCGGACTTCCGCTACGACGACCGCATCGAGGGGACGGGGGGATTGGTGTGCCTCGAAGTCAATACGCAGCCCGGCATGACGGAAACGTCGCTGGTGCCCGAGCTCGCAGCACATGCGGGCGTCACGTTCGACCTGCTGGTGCAATGGATGATCGAGGATGCCTCGCTCAACCGCTGAAAGGGATCGCGCGCTGGCGTTGGCTCTCAGCCGATCGCGCGGCGCTGCGCGCCGTGGCGGGCAGGGGCCGTAACGCATGAGACCGAGGTACCGTTTCATCCAGCTCATGGACCGGTGGTCGTCGCTCGTCAACGCGCGCTGGCCCCGCGGCATCGGCACTGCCGGCACCGTCGCCGTCATTCTCGCGAGCCTCGCCTACGGCTCCGTCAAGGGCGATCATATCCCGACCGTCGTTGAGGCGTTTAAGGACGTGCGTGACGCCGCCGCCAATGCCGCCGGCTTCCGCATCGTGTCGGTCGCCCTGGCCGGCCAGCATCACATCAGCCGCGAGGACGTGCTCGCCGCCGCCGGTGTTACCGACACGACGTCGCTGCTCTTTCTCGACGTCGAGCAGACGCGCGAACGGCTCAAGAGCAATCCCTGGATCGCCGACGCCACCGTGCTCAAGCTCTATCCGGGCGAGCTGCAGATCGGCATCAGGGAGCGCGAGGCGTTCGCGCTCTGGCAGAAGAACGGACAGGTGTCCGTCATCGCCGATGACGGCACCGTGCTCGAACCCTATGTGGCGCCGCGCCTGATCGAGCTGCCGCTGGTGGTCGGACGCGGCGCCGAGACGCGCGCAAAGGAGTTTCTTGCGTTGCTCGACCGCTATCCGGACCTGCGCGCCTCCGTGCGCGCCACGGTCCTGGTGGGCGAGCGCCGCTGGAACCTGCGGCTGAAGAACGGCATCGACGTGCGGCTCCCGGAAACCGACATTGCGCCCGCGCTGGAGCGGCTGGTCGCGCTCGACAAGGAAAAGACCCTGACCACGCGCGATATCGTCGCCATCGATCTCAGGCTCCCCGATCGCGTGACGGTGCGGCTCTCCGAGGCTGCCGCGCAGGCGCGCATCGAGGCGGCCAAGGACAAGGCCAAGAAGAAGGGGGGCAGCGCATGAGCACCCTCCAGTTCGGCCTCACGCCGAAGATGAAGCCGCTGACGCCCAACCGTTCGGTGCTCGTCGCCGCGCTCGATGTCGGCACCAGCAAGATCGCCTGCCTGATCGGGCGGCTCAAGCCGCGTCCGACCCAGGACGTGCTGCGCCTGCGGACTCATTCGGTCGACGTCATCGGTTTCGGCCACACGCTTGCCCGCGGCATGAAGGCCGGCACCGTGATCGATCTTGCCGAGGCGGAAGCCGCGGTGCGCCAGTGCGCCGACCTCGCCGAGCGCACCGCGCGGATGCAGCTCGACTCGGTCATCGTCTCGGTGTCCGCCGGGCGCCCGACCAGCGAGCTCATCTCCGCCTCGATCGAGACCGCCGGCGCCGCGATCGGCGAACGCGACATCGACCGCGTGCTCACCGCCGGCAGCCGCCATTCCGTGCGCCCCGGGCGCGCCGTGCTGCACTCGCTGCCGATTGGCTACGTGCTCGACCACGCCGGCGGCATCAGCGATCCGCGCGGCATGCTGGCGCGCCAGTTCGGCATCGACATGCACGTCGTGACCGCCGACGCTTCGGCCGCGCGCAACCTGATGCTCGCGATCGAGCGCTGCCATCTCGATGTCGAGGCGATGGTGACCAGCCCGTATGTGGCCGGGCTCTCCGCGCTGGCCGACGACGAGGCCGATCTGGGCGCCGCCGTCATCGACATGGGCGCCGGCACGACCACCATGGCGGTGTTCTCGTCCGGCCGCTTCGTTCATGCCGACGGCTTCGGCCTCGGCGGCCGGCACGTCACCATGGATCTCGCCCGCGGCCTCAATGCCAGGGTCGCCGATGCCGAGCGCATCAAGACGCTCTACGGCAGCGTGCTCACGGGCGCATCGGACGAACGCGACATGATCGCGGTGCCGCCGGTCGACGACGACGAGCGCGAGGCTCCGCATTTCGTTTCGCGGGCAAAGCTCGCCCGCATCATCAAGCCGCGCGTCGAGGAGATCCTCGAAATGGTGCGCGACCGGCTCGCGACCTCTTCGTTCGCGGCCGAGCCGCGTGGACGCGTGGTGCTGACGGGCGGCGCGAGCCAGCTCACCGGACTTCCGGAGCTCGCCGCGCGCGTGCTCGGCCGTCCGGTGCGGATCGGCCGGCCGCTCGGCATCGGCGGGCTGCCCGAGGAAGCGAAGGGACCTGCATTCGCCGTCGCGACGGGACTGCTGGTCTATCCGCAGGCGGCACATCTTGAGCATTTTGAACCGCGACGAACGCGGCACTCGGCTGCAGGGAGCGGCTACATCGCACGGGTCGGACGATGGCTTCGCGAGAGCTTCTGATGACTCGACACGACATTCCTAACGGGCGGTGGCGGACCGGCCCGACCCGGCGGCGACTTCCGCGTATGAAGAGGCAAACATGAGCATCAATCTGAAGATTCCCGACGTCCGTGAGCTCAAGCCGCGGATCACCGTATTCGGGACGGGCGGTGCCGGCGGAAACGCCGTCAACAACATGATCACGAGCGGGCTGCAGGGCGTCGACTTCGTCGTCGCCAATACCGACGCCCAGGCGCTCACGATGTCCAAGGCCGAGCGCATCATCCAGATGGGCGTGGCCGTCACCGAAGGGCTCGGCGCCGGCTCGCAGCCGGAAGTCGGGCGTGCCGCGGCCGAAGAGGCGATCGACGAGATCCGCGATCACCTTCAGGGCGCGCACATGGTGTTCGTCACCGCCGGCATGGGCGGCGGCACCGGCACCGGCGCCGCGCCGGTGGTCGCGCGCTGCGCGAAAGAGGCCGGCATCCTCACCGTCGGCGTCATCACCAAGCCGTTCCACTTCGAGGGCATGCGCCGGATGCGCGTGGCCGAGAACGGCATCGCCGAACTGCACAAGGTGGTCGACACTCTGCTCATCATCCCGAACCAGAATCTGTTCCGGGTGGCGAACGAGAAGACCACCTTTGCCGATGCCTTCTCCATGGCCGACCAGGTGCTGTATTCCGGGGTCGCCTGTATCACCGACCTGATGGTGAAGGAGGGCCTGATCAATCTCGACTTCGCCGACGTCCGCGCCGTCATGCGTGAAATGGGCAAGGCGATGATGGGCACCGGCGAGGCCTCGGGCGAGAAGCGCGCGCTCTCAGCCGCCGAAGCCGCCATCTCCAATCCGCTGATCGACGACGCCTCGATGAAGGGCGCGCGCGGCCTGCTGATCTCGATCACCGGCGGCAAGGATCTCACCCTTTACGAGGTCGACGAGGCGGCGACCCGCATCCGCGAGGAGGTGGATCAGGACGCCAACATCATCGTGGGCGCGACCTTCGACGAGAATCTCGAAGGCATCATCCGCGTCTCGGTGGTGGCGACCGGTATCGACCAGGCCGCCCTGCAGCGCGCGCCGAACGCACCCGAGGCCCGGATCGCGGAGCTCACCCAGAAGCTTCGCGCTGATCAGCTGCGGGCCGAGCAGCAGCAACCGCGGTTCGTCCCCGAGCGAAACGAGCCGCGCATGCAGGCGCATGCGCCGGCGGCATCGCCTCCGCCGTCGCTGCAGCAGTCCCAGGGGTCGATCGAGGCCGCTGCCCAGGCCGCGGTTGCGGCCGCGGTGCTGCCGATGATGGAGGACGTGACGATCCGGCCGATACCGCCGAAACCGTCGTTGTTCCCCGAGCAGATGGCGCTGCCGCCCGAGCAGCCGCCGGCGCCGCGTGCGTTCATCCCGCCGGCTCCGGAGCGTGCCACGAATCGGCCGCGCCGCATGCCGGCCATCGACGAACTGCCGCGTCCGGCTCAGGCCGAGCTGCGGGCCAGGCGGGGCGAGGAAGATCCGGATCATCCGGAAAAGCGCAAGGTCAGCCTGCTGCGGCGGCTCGCCGCCGTCGGCCTCGGCCGCCGCGACGAGCAGGAGGAGCCCGAGAAAATGCCTCCCAATGTGCGGCCGGTTCGTCCCGCTCCGGTCGCGGGTCAGGCCCCCCGACCGGCCGAGCGGCCGATGGAGCGGCCGATGGAGCGGTCCATGGAACGGCCGGTGGACCGTCCCGCGCCGCCGCCGCGCCCGGCGATGCCGGCACCCGCCATGCCGCGCGGTCCCGACCCGGTGTCGGAATATGCCAAGCGTCCGGCTCATCAGGGTCTCGACCCGCTCGGGCGACAGGCGCCTGTGCACAACTCCCTCGAGGAAGACCAGCTCGACATCCCGGCCTTCCTGCGCCGGCAGGCGAACTGACCACCTCGTCGCGTAACCGCGGCAGTTCCGGCGCCAACCGCCGGGGCCGCCGCCCGATGCCTGAGCCCGGTCTGCTGGTGCTTGCGTAAGGCGCTGAACTCAAAGCCCAATCGCGGGGCTTCCGGGCGTCCTTTGCCGACGCGATCGCGGTCGCGGGCGGGCGCCGCAACTCCCGTTTGCCCCCGCCAAGCGCGGTGGCACACTCCTCAGCACGCTCGTTTTGCGACCGTCACCCGGCCTGATTGCGGCAGGTTGGTGGTAACAGTCGGTAAAAAAGCGTGAGTTGGACTTCGGCCGAACCACCGGTAAGCTACCAACAGCTAAGGGGTTTTTGTCGGGGGACAACGCGGCCGATACCTTGCCCGCGGTTTTGTACAGCTTTACCGATGGCAGGACTACGACCGACGTTGCCCGTCTAATCCGCCGCGTCCCGTTAATACGCGCGGCTGGGGGGATGAGCGGGACGGGAGTATGAAAGTCGCTAGGCAGACGACGCTTCGCGACCACACCGTACTGAGCGGTGTTGGTGTGCATTCCGGCTTACCGGTAACGTTGACGTTGCACCCGGCCGACGCCGGGACTGGTTTCCGCTTTATCCGTACACGTATCGAAGGAGGCCCGGATCGCGAGATCCCCGCCGACATGAGCGCTGTCACCGCGACCGAATTCGCCACCGTGCTGGGCGACGAATCGGGGCCGCTGGTGTCCACCGCCGAGCATGTTCTCGCGGCCCTCGCCGGTCTCGGCGTCGACAACGCCGCCATCGAGATCGACGGCCCGGAAGCGCCGATCATGGACGGCAGCTCGGCTCCGTTCGTCGCGGCCATCGATGCGGTCGGCCTCGCGACCCTCAATCAGCCCAGGCGCTACCTCAAGGTGCTCAAGCCGGTTCAGGTTGCGATGGGCGACGCCTTCGGCGAATTGCGTCCCAACGCGCGCGGCTTCCGCATTGAAGCGCAGGTCGAGTTCGACCATTCCCTGATCGGACGCCAATCGCTCGCGATCGACCTCAAACCGGACACGTTCCGGCGCGAAATTGCGCGCGCACGTACCTTCGGTTTCATGCGCGACGTGACCACGTTGTGGAACGCGGGCTATGCGCTCGGCGCCTCGCTCGAGAACACGCTCGTTGTCAGCGATAACCGCATCCTCAATCCGGAAGGCAAGCGTTTCCCCGACGAATTCGTCCGCCACAAGATCCTGGACGCGGTCGGCGATCTGGTGCTCGCGGGCGGCCCCTTGCTCGCCACGTACCGCTCCGTGCGAGGCGGCCATAAGCTCAACCATGCGGTGTTGTGTGCGCTGATGGCGGATGCCAGCGCGTGGACCTGGGTCGACGCGGAGGCGCTGCGACCGGCGCGGGGCCATGCCGAGGTGACGTCCCGCCTGGCGCCGGCCTTCGGGCCCGATATTTCCTAGCCCGGCTTCTCCCCGGACCCAGCCGGCCTGCCACATTCCCGGCGAAATGTCGGCCTATTTCCTTCGGCCGGACGGGGATTTATCGGGCAAGCGACGGCGTGACAGGGCACAGCGTGGCCGGTTGGACGTCGTTCCGGGGGAGGGGCATCCGATCCATGTCTTCGCATTCGGTTAGGGTCAACGACCTTGCGGGCGGCGTGCGCGTGCTGACGCGCCTGGCGGCTCTCGTGCTCGTGGCGGCTTCGCTCGGCGCCTGCAGCCTATTCGACCACGATACGGTGATGCCCGATGAGCCGGCCGACAAGCTCTACAACGAGGGTCTCTATCTTCTGAACAGCAAGAAGACCCCCAAGGAGGCGGCGAAGAAGTTCGAAGAGGTCGACCGCCAGCATCCCTATTCGGAGTGGGCGCGCAAGGCGCTGATCATGTCGGCCTTCGCCTATTACGAGGCCGGCGCCTACGATGACTGCATCAATACCGCGAAACGCTACGTGACCCTGCATCCCGGCAGTCCCGACGCCGCCTATGCGCAGTATCTCATTGGCGCGTCCTATTTCGACCAGATACCTGAAATCTCCCGCGACCAGGACCGCACCGAGAAAGCAGTTCAGAACCTCGAAGAGGTCGCTCGCAAATATCCCAGCTCCGAATATGCCGTCGCCTCCAAGCGCAAGATCGAGATCGCGCGCGATCAATTGGCCGGCAAGGAGATGGACGTTGGGCGCCAGTTGCTGAACGAGCGCGCCTACACCGGCGCGATCAACCGTTTCAAGGTCGTGGTCACGCGCTATCAGAGAACGCGCCACGTCGAAGAGGCCCTGTTGCGGCTCACCGAGGCGTATATGGCGCTCGGCATCGTCGAGGAGGCCCAGACCTCCGCCGCCGTGCTCGGGCATAACTTCCCGGACAGCCGCTGGTACAAGGACGCGTATGCCCTCATGGAGGCGAGGGGCTTGCAGCCGAACGAGAACAAGGGCTCCTGGATCAGTCAGTCGTTCAAGGCGTTCAAGAAGCTCGGGCTCGGGTAGCTTCCCTCCTCGCACTTGCCTGCCGGCGCCGGCGTCTGGATCGCGGCGCTATCCCTCGGGCCATCGCGCCCGTGCCCCGTTCGGGCTCTCCGAATTTGCGGTTCTGCCTGCTGCCGGACTCGGCTATAGCCGAGGGCCGGTGTCCGCAATTGCGCGGGCATTCATAGGTGCGCCCCGGCCAAGCGGGACCCCGAGGCGAAAGCGTCCAAGGACAGGCGTCATGCTGGCCCGGCTCTCGATTCGCGATATCGTCCTGATCGACCGGCTCGACATCGACTTTACGTCCCGCTTGTCCGTGCTTACGGGCGAGACCGGCGCCGGCAAGTCCATCCTGCTCGATGCCTTTGCACTCGCGCTCGGCGCCCGCGGCGACGTCGCTCTGGTGCGGCAGGGCGCGGAGCAAGGACAGGTGACTGCAGCCTTCGAACTGCAACCGGGCCATCCGGTCGTCGCGGTCATGGCCGCCAACGACATTCCGGCCGAGGACCAACTCATCTTGCGTCGCGTGCAATTCGCCGACGGCCGCACGCGCGCCTTCGTCAACGATCAGCCGGTGAGCGCCCAGGCCCTCAGGGCGCTGGGCGCGGCGCTGGTCGAGATCCACGGCCAGCACGACGAGCGCGCGCTCGTGGATACGGCGACGCATCGCCGCCTGCTCGATGCCTTCGGCGGCCTCGAGGGCAAGGCCGGTGAGGTCGAACGCTTGTGGGAGGCGTTGCGTGCGCGCGAAAGCGAGATGGCGGCGCTGCGCGCCGAGGTCGAGCGGGCGCAACGGGAGGCCGATTTTCTTCGCCACGCGGTCGAGGAACTGCAGCGACTTGCTCCGGAGGCCTCGGAAGAAACCGCGCTCGCGGAACGGCGCACCGCCATGATGCAGGCGGAGAAGGTGGCGGGCGACCTGCGCGATGCTCATGAGGCGGTGGCAGGCGCGACATCGCCCGTGCCGGCGATTTCCGCTGCGCTGCGCCGGCTGGAGCGCCGCGCGTCGCAGGCGCCGTCCCTGATCGAGCCGGCGGTGAAAGCGCTCGACGCCGCCTTGACCGCCCTCGACGATGCGCGCGGCCATCTGGATCAGGCGCTACGCACCGCCGACCACGATCCGCGCGAGCTCGAGCGCATCGAGGAGCGCCTGTTCGCGTTGCGGGCGGCTGCCCGCAAGCACAATGTGCCGGTCGATGGGCTCAACGCGCTTGCCGCTCGCTATGCCGCGGATCTGGGCTTGATCGATGCCGGCGCCGAACGGCTTGCGGTGCTCGAATCCGCCGCGCACGAGGCCGCTGCGAACTACCGCAAAGCTGCCGCTGCGCTGTCGCAGGGCCGCAAGGCGGCAGCCGTCAAACTCGACGGCGCGGTGAACGGCGAGCTCAAGCCGCTCAAGCTCGAACGGGCGAAATTCATGACCGAAATGGTGACCGAGCCGGATGCCGGAGGACCGCATGGCATCGACCGCATAGAGTTCTGGGTCCAAACCAATCCTGGTACCCGGCCGGGGCCGCTGATGAAGGTCGCCTCCGGCGGCGAGCTCGCGCGTTTCCTGCTCGCGCTCAAGGTGGTGCTGGCCGACCGCGGCTCGGCGCCCACGCTCGTCTTCGACGAGGTCGATACCGGCGTCGGCGGCGCCGTCGCCGACGCCATCGGGGTGCGGCTGGCGCGGCTCGGCCGCCGTGCGCAGGTGATCGCAGTCACCCACGCCCCGCAGGTGGCCGCGCGCGCCGATCGGCACTATCTCATCAGCAAGAGTGCGCTCGACAAGGGCAAGCGGGTGGCGACCCGCGTCGCCGAACTGGCCGCCGACAAGCGGCGCGAGGAGATCGCGCGCATGCTCGCGGGTGCGGAGATCACGGCGGAGGCCCGCGCCGCCGCCGAGCGCCTGATCAAGGCGGCAGGATGAGAAATGCCGTCATCCAAGCCTGGCGGACAGCCGGAGTCTGGAATTCCGGATCATTGATCCAACTTGCAATGCTCGCATGACACCATGAGTTCGCGAACCAGCAGCAACGTGCCCGTCGCCGATCTCACCGAGGCGCAGGCCAAGGCCGAGCTCAAGCGGCTCGCGGCCGAGATCGGCGAGCACGACAAGCGCTATTACCAGGACGATGCGCCGACGGTTTCAGACGCGGACTATGACGCATTGCGCCGGCGCAACGAGGAGATCGAGGCGCTGTTCCCGGCGCTGGTGCGGACCGACTCGCCCTCGCGTCGCGTCGGCGCACAGCCGTCGCAAAAATTTGCCAAGGTGCGGCATGCGGTGCCGATGCTTTCGCTCGGCAATGCCTTTTCCGATGATGAGGTGATCGAGTTCGTCGAACGGGTGCGCCGGTTCCTGCGGCTGCAGGTTGAGGAGAAGGTGGTTTTCACCGCCGAGCCGAAAATCGACGGCCTGTCCTGTACCCTGCGCTACGAGCGAGGTCGCCTGGTGCGGGGCGCGACCCGCGGCGACGGCACCGAAGGTGAGGAGGTCACTCCGAACGTGCGAACGCTCGCCGACATCCCGGATACCTTGCGCGGCAAACGCGTGCCCGACATTTGCGAGGTCCGCGGTGAGGTCTACATGACCAAGTCCGCTTTCATGGCGCTCAATGAGCGGCAGAAGGCGGCCGGCCGCCAGGTCTTCGCAAACCCGCGCAACTCGGCGGCGGGCTCGCTGCGCCAACTCGATCCGACGATCACGGCATCGCGCCCACTTGGCTTCTTTGCCTACAGCTGGGGCGAGATGAGCGCTATGCCGGCGCAAACGCAATCGGGCATGCTCGACTGGTTCGCCTCCTGCGGCTTCAAGACCAATCCGCTGACGCAAGTATGCGAGGCCGTCGACGCCATGCTCGCGTTCCACCATGAGATCGAGGCACAGCGCGCGGGCCTCGATTACGACATCGATGGCGTGGTCTACAAAGTCGATCGCCTGGACTGGCAACAGCGGCTCGGTTTCGTCTCCCGCAATCCGCGCTGGGCGCTCGCACACAAGTTTCCGGCCGAGAAGGCGACGACGGTCGTCAAGGCGATCGATATTCATGTCGGACGCACCGGCGCCCTTACGCCGATCGCTCGCCTCGAGCCGGTGACCGTCGGCGGTGTGGTGGTGTCGAACGCAACGTTGCACAACGCCGACGAGATCGACCGGCTGGGCGTGCGCATCGGCGACACGGTGACGATCCAGCGCGCCGGTGACGTTATCCCGCAGGTGCTCGGCGTGGTGCTGGAACATCGGCCGAAGGGCTCAAAACCGTACAAATTTCCCCGCCACTGTCCCTGTTCCCTGCACACCGCGGTGGTGCGCGACACCACTGCGACCGGCGGGGAGGGGGTCGTCGCACGCTGCACCGGCGAGTTCGCCTGCCCCCATCAGAAGATCGAGCACCTGAAGCATTTTGTCTCCCGCCGCGCGTTCGACATCGAGGGGCTGGGCGAGAAGCAGATCGCGTTGTTCTTCGAGCAGGGCTGGATCCGGGAACCTGGCGACATCTTCACGCTCGCGGCACGCAATCCAAAGATCAAACTGGAGGAGCAGGAAGGCTTCGGCGAGCTGTCGGTGCGAAATCTGTTCGGAGCAATCGAAGCGCGACGCGAGATTGCGCTCGAACGTTTCATCTATGCGCTGGGCATGCGCCACGTGGGCGAGACCACCGCGCGCGCGCTTGCGCGCGGCTACGGATCATGGACGGCGTTCCACGATGCCTGCCTGAAGGTTGCCGCCAACGATCTCGATACTCGCGCGGAAATGGACAATCTCGATCAGATCGGTGAGACCGTGATCGACAGCATTGCCGCCTATTTCGGCGAAGAGCACAATTGCGGCATCGTCGAACGGCTCACCGCCCAAGTGACGATCCTCGATGCCGAAAAACCCGCGGCCGATTCGGTAGTGGCGGGCAAGACCGTGGTCTTTACCGGTTCGTTGGAAAAGATGACCCGCGACGAGGCCAAAGCCATGGCCGAGCGGCTCGGCGCTAAGGTCGCAGGTTCGGTATCGCAGAAAACCGACTATGTGGTCGCCGGTCCCGGCGCCGGCTCGAAGCTGGGCAAGGCCAAGGATCTCGGCGTGGCCGTGCTCACGGAAGACGAGTGGTTCGATCTCGTGGGCGAGGCCCGCTAGGCCGGGGCAGCCCACGGGTGACGCGTTGGTCGTACGGAATCAACCGATTCGCGATGCTCTAGATATGGCCGGTGAGCGCCAGCACCACGATGATGAGAAGGATCAGGCCCAGTCCGCCGCCGGGTCCGTAACCCCAGTCCCGGCTGTAGCCCCAAGTCGGCAACGCGCCGACCAATGCCAGAATAAGGACGATGATCAGAATGGTCGTCAGCATGACTGTGCCTCGCTCGGATGAATAGTGGAAACAACGCGGCGGCGCGCGCCGGGTTCCATTGGCGGAACCGAGTCGCGCCAAACGCTTCAGCCCCAAAGGTCTGCGGCCTTGCGACGTCAGCGCCGCACCAGCGAGAAAACGGCGACCCCTGTAGCCACCCCGAACGCCAGCATCAGCAGGAGCAGCGGCATGGCGCCGGTTGCGTGCGCGATCACGAGGCCGCCAAGCTGGGCGGCGGCGGCCCCGATCGCCATCTGGACGAAGCCGGTCAAGCCCGAGGCGGTGCCAGCGACCTGCGGACGGATGCTCACGGCGCCGGCAACCGACGTCGGCAGCAGCAGACCGTTGCCAAATGAGATCAGGATTTGTGGCAGGAAGATTGTGCTCATGTCCCAGCCCGGAAATGCCACGTAGACCACGACGTTGAGCAGGCAGCCTGCGATGGTCAGCGCGATCCCCCACCAGATCAGGGCGTCGATGCCCAAGCGTCCGGTGAGCCGCGACACGGCGAAGTTGCCCGCCATGAACCCGATCGAAGGAACGAAGAACCAGAGGCCGTATTCGGCCGATGTGTGCCCCAGCATCGTCACCACCACATGGGGGGCGCCGCCGAGAAAGCTGAAGAACGGCGCCGAGCCGAATCCGGCGCAGAGCGCATAGCCGAAGAACCGCGGGCTCGCCGCCAGCGCGCCCAGGTCCGCGCGGAAACGAGCCCATCCGCCCGGCGTGGCAGAGAATGTGTGGGTCTCCGGCAACGCCAGCAGCGCCCAGGCGAATACGGTGAAGCTCAGCGCGGCGGTGAATACGAAGATGGATTCCCAGCCGAAGAAGGTGTCGAGAATGCCTCCGATCAACGGCGCCGCCATCGGCATGAGCACCACGACGGAGGTGACCAGCCCGATCATGGAGGCGGCGTGTTCGCGGTCGTACAGATCGCGGATGATCGCGCGCCCGATGGTTTGTCCGGTCGATGCGCCGAGCGATTGCGCGACGCGGGCCACAATGAGGCTCGAAATGCTGGCCGCGAAGATGGCCGCAGTGCTGGCGACGGTCGCCAGCGCAAGCCCTGCGAGCACGACCGGCCGACGGCCGAAACGGTCGGACAAGGGACCGAATACGAGTTGCGCCACCGCGAGGCCCAGGAGGTAGAGCGAGACGGTGAGCTGGACGCTGCTGGGATCGGCGACGAACTTGGTCACCATGCTGGGGATCGCCGGCACCAGGATGTTGAGCGAGAGCGAGCTGATCCCGGTCATGGCGATCAGCAAGGCGAGCAAGCGCCATCGCGCGGGACGCGCATCGCTGCTGGTCGTTTCTTTCATCGTTGGATCGAGCAACGGACGGCCCAGCGGGTTCAGCTTTGCGCGAGCGGGCGGGTGGCGGCCGCGAGCCACGCGCGCGTCTCGTCGTCGACGAGCGGCGACAATGTCTGCGCGACGCGCGCATGATAGCCGTCGAGCCAGTCCATCTCGTCCGGCGTGAGCATATCTGCCACGACCAGCCGGCGATCGATGGGCGCCAGCGTGAGCGTCTCGAACGCATTGAGCGTTTTCTCGGCGCCGGGGACGGCGGCGGCTTCCACCACGAGCACCAGATTCTCGATGCGGATGCCGTAGGCGCCGGCTTTGTAGTAGCCGGGCTCGTTCGACAGGATCATGCCGCGCCGGAGCGCGGTCGTGCCCAGCTTGGAGATACGGGCCGGCCCTTCGTGCACGGAGAGATAGCTGCCAACGCCGTGACCGGTGCCGTGATCGAAGTCGAGGCCCTGGGTCCACAAGAATTGCCGCGCAAACGAGTCGAGCTGCGCCCCGGTGGTCCCGTCGGGAAAGACCGCGCGCGCGATAGCGATGTGTCCCTTGAGCACCTGGGTGAAGCGCTCGCACATCTCGGCAGTCGGCGCTCCGACCGCGACTGTGCGCGTGATGTCGGTGGTGCCGTCCTGGTATTGACCGCCGGAGTCGATCAGGAACAACTCGCCGGGAGCAATCCCGCGATTGGTCTTGCTGGTGACGCGGTAATGGACGATCGCGCCGTCGGGACCGGCGCCAGAGATGGTCGGAAAGGAAATATCCTCGAGCAGGCCGGTGTCGCGTCGAAAGCTTTCGAGCGCAGCGACCGCGTCGATTTCGGTGAGCGTGCCGCGCGCAGCCTCGCGATCGAACCAGGCGAGGAAACGCGTCATGGCCGCGCCGTCGCGGACATGCGCCGCCCGCGCGCCGGAAATCTCCGCTGGGTTCTTGACGGCCTTCATCAGCGCAATCGGGCACGCGCCGCGAGCGACCTTGCCTCCATGGGTGGTGACGAGGCGCGCGAGCGCGTCGGCGGCCGTGGCCTGATCGAGCCGTACGGTCTTGCGTGCTTGGCCGAGCGCTGCCAGCGCCTGCACGAAATCTGCCGGCTCGCGTATATCGGCGAGGCCTTCGAGACGGTCACGTACATCGTTCGAGAGCTTGCGACCGTCGACAAAGAGCGCGGGCCGTCCCGCCTGCGGAATGACGGCGAAGGCGAGCGGCAACGGCGTGTGGGCGACGTCCGCGCCGCGGATGTTGAAGGCCCAAGCGACGGCATGGGGATCCGAGACGACCAACGCGTCGGCGCGCAGCTTCACGAGCTCGGCGCGGATGCGGGCGAGCTTGTCCTCCTCCGCCTCGCCGGCGAAGCGCAGGTCATGCAGCATGACCGCGCCCAATGGCGGGGCGGGACGGTCGCTCCAGATCGCGTCGATCAGGTCGGGCTCCACCGCCACCAATGTTGCACCAGCCGCGGCGCAGGCCTTGGCGAGGCGCTCCGCGCTTTCGACCGTGTGCAGCCAGGGATCGTAGCCAAGGCGGTCGGCGTTCGTAAGATTGGTCTCGATCCAGCGATCCGGCGGCGTCTCCACGAGATGCTCGATGGTGAATAACGAGGTATCGACCTGCTCGCGGACCTGCAGCGTGTAGCGGCCGTCAACGAACAGCACCGCCCGCTCCATGAGCACGATCGCGGCGCCGGCGGAACCGGTAAAACCGGTGAGCCAGGCGAGACGCTCCTCGGACGCAGGCACATATTCGTTCTGGTGCCGGTCGGAGCGTGGAACGATAAAGCCGGTCAAGCCGCGCCGCGCCAGCTCAGTGCGCAGCGCGGCAACGCGCGCCCCGCTTGCCGCGCGCTCGGTGCGATCTTCGAACGATTGGAAGCGGGCCTCGAACATGGCGGCACTCTATTGAGCCCGGTCCGGCCCGGCAATGCTGCATCCGCATGGCAGGAACGATGGGTTCCGCGCGTGCGCTTGAACTATGTTAGCCGGCGGGCTCGACGCGGGCGCGACAGCACCAGCGTTGTCCAGCCTTCGAGCCTGATGCGGCGAACGAGCACGAGGCCGCGTGCAAGATAGCACGCAAGCGCGGGGTCAGCTTGCGCCGTCAGCAGTCCGGAGAGCACGACGTATCCGCCGGGCGCGAGGAGGCGCGAGATCGGAGTCGCGAGCTGGATGAGAGGCTCGAGCAGGATATTGGCGAAGACCAGGCCGTAGGGCGCACGGGAGCGAAACGCCGCGGCCCCGAGACCCGCCGCATGGATCACCTCGATGCTGGCGCCGGCCCGGTTGATGCGCGTGTTCTCCCGCGCGACGGCGACCGCGCGGGGATCGATGTCGCTTGCGAGCACCGGCCGACGCAGCGTTCTTGCCACGGCGATGGCGAGCACGCCGGTGCCGGTGCCGATGTCGAGCACGCCGGCCTTGCGTCCAGCCCTCCGACGAAGCGCCGGAGAGCCGGGGGCTTTGCGCCTGCGGCGTCGCGCCTTCACGAGTGCGTCGAGAGCGAGCAGGCATCCGCGCGTGGTGCCGTGATGACCGGTGCCGAAAGCGAGCGCGGCTTCGATTTGAATGCCGATCCGGTTCGCCCGCACGCCGGCGCGGTGATGCGCGCCATGCACGACGAAGCGTCCGGCCTCGACCGGCGTGAGACCTTCGAGGCTCTTGCGCACCCAGTCCGTCGGCGACAGCGTCTCGAACACCAGCGTATCGGCCGTGGCCGTGCCGGCGACGGACGCAATCAGAGCCCGCACCGCCGTTTCGTCGGGATGATGGCTGAAATGCAGCGCGAGCGACCAGTGTCCGTCCGGCTGCTCGAAGGCGGAAGCGGCGACCTCTTCCGCGTCGAAGCTCTCGGCCAGCAGGTCGCCAACCTGTCGTGCGGTCGCGCCATCGGTCGAGAGCCGCGCGATCACAGTGCCGGCGGGCAGGGAAGAGGCGTCAGCCATTCAGATCTTTCCGCTCATCCCCAATATTCACCGCTGCTTATCCACCGTCCGTAACCTGCGATCCTCAGTTTATCCAGCCTTTATGCGCAGAATGGCCCACAGACTTGTGGCGTGGTTTTCCAGCCGTTATCCGCATGCTTGTCCACCGCCTGGGCCGCTTTTTGCACAGGGCTGTCCCCAGCTTTCGGGCCTCGTCGCGCGGCTGTGAAAGCGGTAGATTCGCTGCTCGAACATAAAAAGACCGGGATGAAACGCTGATGACCGAGTTGTTCTTCGCCGTGCCCTTCCGCGCGGCAGCGGCTGCCGCGTTCCTTCCATAGAGCGGCGCCATTTTCTCCCGCATTGTCAACCGCGGCATCACGCCGGGCACCGCAACGGTGCCGTGCGGCGCCCAAGAAACGTAAGACATGATGCATCGACCCATCAGCATGCAATCTGTCGAAACGAAAGCATCCTGGACCATCGCGACGGTGGTCCTGGTGATCCTGACGCTATCGTTCGGGGCGCCATGGATCACCATCGTGGCGCTCAAGCCGATCGCCGCCGAGACCGACGGCCTGCGGTCGGTCCCCGCCCTGGCGACGTCGCTGGCGTGGATCGGTTTCGGAGCCGGCGGCATTGCCATGGGCTATGTCGCGGAAAAGATCGGTGTGCGATGGACCGTCATTTTCGGCGCCGTGATGATCTGGATGGGACTTGCGCTCTCCACCGGCGGCGAGACCTGGCACCTTTACGTCGGCCAGGGCCTGTTCGTCGGATTTTTCGGCATCGGGGGCATGAACGCGCCGTTCTACGTCTATGTGAGCCGGTGGTTTGATCGCCGCCGCGGCTCGGCGCTCGCGCTGATTTCGAGCGGCAGCTATCTGGCCGGCGCGATCTGGCCGTCGATGTTCGAGCGCGCCATCACCTATGCCGGATGGCGTCAGACGATGTTCTATTATGGCCTGCTCGAGGTCATTCTGGTCGTTCCGCTGGCCGCGATTTTCCTGCGCCAACCGCCCGAGTTGGCGCTGCCGGAGGGTGCGTTCGGGACCTCGCCGGCTCCGAAGACCGTGATGGGCTGGCCGCCCAATCTGGTATTCGGGCTGGTGGCTGCCGCGGTCATCTTCTGCTGCATTCCCATGGCCATGCCGCAGGCCCATCTGCCCGCACTGTGCAGCGATCTCGGCATCCTGGCGTCTCACGGCGCGGCCATGCTGTCGGTGCTCTTGGGCACCGCCTTCATCAGCCGTCAGTTCTGGGGCTGGGTTTCCGACCGCGCCGGCGGGCTCAACACCGTGTTGATCGGCTCGTCATTCCAGATCATCGCGATGATCGCGTTCATGCTGACGCAGGATGAGGTCGGCTTGTTCACCGTCTCAGCCGCGTTTGGCTTGGGGTTTGCCGGCATCATTCCGGCCTACATCCTGGCCATCCGGGAACTGTTTCCAGCGTCGGAAGCCTATTGGCGGATCCCAACGTTCCTTTTGTGCAGCGGCGGCGGCATGGCCATAGGCGGCTGGATGGCCGGCTTACTCTACGATCAATTCGGTACCTACGGGCCGGCATTCGCCGCTGGCGTTGGCGCCAATGTCGTCAATCTGGTGATCGTCGGGCTGCTGGTGTTCCGGCAGCGACAACGGCCGTCGCGGTTTGCTTGACCGCGGTGCTGCAAGCGTTTCAATCTGAGAGCGATGTTCGATCCAACCGCAGCGGAGCTCCACGATCTGATCCGTCCGCGGCCGCTGCGGGAAGCAGCGGAGTGATCTCCATTAGGGGCTGGGCCGCATCACCGGCGGCGTTGACGCGGCGGGCATTCGCGGCAACGTGCGGCATCGGCTTCGCCGCGGTGGCCACCGCCGGCGTCATCTCCACGAGCAGTTCGGCGCAAACAGGAGGCGCGACCCGGCCAATGGCACTCACGCTGAAGCCAGGCACCCTGGTCGTCGCCTCGGCCTATCCCGACCCACCCTTCGATCTGATCGAGAACGGATCGGCGAGCGGTTTCGACATCGAATTGATGCGCGCGATCAGTGCGCAGCTAGGTGTCGTCCTGGAACCGGTGCGGTACTCCGGCGACGATTTCAACGGAATCTTCGACGGCCTCGCAAAGCGCAGCTACGACGCCGTGATCTCGGGGACGACCATTACGCCGGAACGCTCAGCCATCGTGCTGTTCTCGCAGCCTTATCTGGAATTCAATCAGGGCGTGGCGGTGAACCGGCGGTTGACGCCCGGTGTCTCCTCGCTCGCGGATCTGCGTGGCCTCACGGCGGGCATCCAGTCCGGGAACACCTCCGATTTCGTCGCCAAGCGACTGCTGGCCGAAGGCGCGATCGCAGGCATCAAGTACTATCCCTATGACGGCATCGGCGTCGCGCTCGACGATCTCGAGGCCGGACGCATCGGCCTGGTGATCAAGCTCTTTCCGGTGATCTCGTGGCTGGTGAAGGATCGCCCGCAACTGGCGGTCGCGATGCAGGTGCCGACCCACGAGAAACTCGGCATCGCTTTTGCCCGGGACAATGCAAGCTTATGCGATGCGGTCAATCATGCGCTGACGACCGTGCGGGGCAACGGCGAGTTTGCGCGCCTGCAGGCACGCTGGCTCTCGCCGTCCGGGCGCCCGTAACCGGATATCGCAGGCAACGTGTCGGCGTGTGCGGACTGGGCCGCCAAGGAACCTCGACGCTTGCGGCGGCGCAAGCTCGCCCGCCTATGGAGACGCCGGCCGCTTCTCCTCGAACTGGGCGAAGGGACCGACGGCGTAGACGATCCGGCCACCCACCATTGTGAGCAACGACTCCGTGGCTCCGATGTCGCCGGTCGGCGTGGTGAGATAGTCCTTGGTCAGCACCGCGAGATCGGCGAGCTTCCCGGCTTTGAGCGAGCCGCGCTTTTCATCGTCGAAGGTGAACCAGGCGCTGCCGAGGGTGTAGAACCGCAGCGCCTCCTCGCGCGTCGGCAGTTGTTCCTCGTCGCGCGTCGGCATGCCGCCGACGGTCTTTCCGTCCACCATCCATTGCAGCGATACGAACGGATTGTACGACATCACGCGGTGGGCATCGGTGCCGCCGCCGATCGGGATACCGAGCTTGAGCGCGGTCATGATCGGCGGCGTCAATCGCATCGCCTCGTTCCCGCGCGCCTTCAGGAACGCCTCGCCGTTGAAATACATCGCATTCTGCATCAGCCAGCCGACGCCGAGCGTCTTCATTCGGCCGAGGCTCTCCGGCGAGGCGTCGTTCAAATGCGCGATCGACCAGCGCAGCGGCGCAATCGGAGATTCACGGTCGACGCGCTCCAGCACGTCAAGCAGGTGGTTTACCGAGCGGTTGTTGTTCCAGTGCTGCGTGATCGTCATGCGGCGCGACGCCGCCCATTTGTAGACTTGATAAAGCTGCTCCTTCTGCGCCTCGGTGGGATTGTCGTTGTTGTACATGCCCCAGGCGACGTTCTCGCCAATGCCGTTGAAGCGCAGCCAGTCGTCGCCGAAGCCCATCGGCAGCATCTGCGTTACGGTCTGGTAGTCCTCCAGCTCCTTGCCGCGGCGCTGGGCAAACAGGCTGTAGACGACACGCACGGTAAGTGCGTCGTCCTGCCAGAGCTTGAACAGCGGTTGATAGCTCGGCGCCGTCAGGTTGAAGCCGCCGGGATCGCTCACGCCGGTGATCCCCAGGCGGTTGAGCTCGCGGAAGAACTGCCGCGTGCCCTCGACGCTCTCGTCGAATGTCGGCAGCGGCAACTTGTCGAACAGGCCGCTGATGGTGGGATTGTCGCCGAGGATCCAGCCGGTGGGCGTGCCGTCGGCGGCGCGCTCGATCTTGCCGCTCGGCGGTACGTCCGCGTCGGTCGTGATGTTGAGCGCCTTGTAGGCGGCGGGCGTGAGCAGGGCCGCACTGTAGAACAGCTGGACGTAGACCGGGTTGTCAGGTGCTGCCGCGAGCAGCTCGGCCTGGGTCGGCCGCCGCTTTTCCCTGAATTGCTGTTCGGTCCAACCCCCGGCGACGATGATCCATTGGCCGGGCTTCGCGCGTTGCGCCGCCGCCTTGATGCGCTCCATCGCCGCCGGGATCGAGGAGGTGCCGATCCAATTGACCTCGGTGGCATAGAACAGGGCGGCGCGGATCGCGTGCATGTGCGAGTCGATCAGGCCGGGGACGACCGTGCGGCCCTCCAGGTCGATCATGCGGGTGCCCGTGCCGGCGAACGCCCGAACGTCGGCCGAGGTACCGACCGCCACGATCTTGCCGTCGCGCACGGCGAGCGCCTCGGCTGTGGGCATGGCCGCGTCGAGGGTCACGATCTTCCCGTTGAGCAGGACAGTGTCGGCGTTCTGGCCGAAGGCGGCCGACCCAAGGCCCGACGTTGACAGCGCCACCGCGACGAGCGGCGCGATGATCGATTTCATTGTGGTACCTCCCGAGTGCTGTCCTTCACCGCGATTGCCCCGGCGAAGCAATGACCTTTGCAAAGCGATCGGCTACGTCGGCTGGCGTGGCGGTGATCAGGGCGACGACCTTGTCGACGGCTTCGCCCGCGATCGGCGCGACCTCCAGATTGGATCTTTCCGCGTCGGCCAGAAACGGTGCATCCCCCGCGAGCGCCGCGAACGCGGCCCGCAGAGCATCGAGCCGCTCCGCCGGAACGCCCGGCGGGGCGATCACCGGGCGCGCGATGGTCTTTTGCGTAAAGAACAATTCCATCACCTTGCGGTCCGCGTCGGACTTCACGAAGTCGAGCGCGGACGGCAAGTCCGGCAGATCGGGATCGCGCTGCAGCGCGCCCTGAATCAGCAGGGTCACCTTCTTGTCGCGCAGCCAATCGGGCCGTTGCTTCTTGAGGCTGGCCCATGACCAATCGCCGATACCCTGTACCTCGCCGCGCTCGATCGCGAGCGCGATCTCGGCGGTGCCGTTATAGCCGGTGACGATCTTGAACTTGGTGCCAATGAGCGAATTGTAGAGCCGCGGCGTGATCTCCGGATCCACGCCGGTCTGGCCGCCGACGATCAGCTCCCGCTCGAACAGGTCCTGGGCGCGCCGATGCGGCGCCGTGTGCCAGGCGAGAACGAGGCCGGTTTCGCTGTTGAGATTTCCCAGCCAGTTGAGCTTCTCGAGCTCGAAGCGCACGCCGCTCGGATTGCTCAACTTGGCGAGCAGCATACCACGCTGGATGAGCGCGATGACGGTGCCGTCCTTCGGGGCGCTGTTGTAGATTTGATTGGTGGCGACGAGGCTGCCGGCGGCCGGCATGTTCTGCACGACGATGGTCGGATGGCCGGGGATGAGGCGGCCGAGATGCCTCGCCGCCAATCGTGCCAACAGGTCGTAGCCGCCGCCGACCCCCGAGCCGGCAATGAGGGTGATCTGTTTGCCAGCATAGAACGGCGGGTCGGCTGCGCCCGGGACCGTCGAACACGCCAGCGCAATGAGTGCCGCCGCAACGAGGCGAGACGCGGCGGCGGCGTCAGCGTCGAGCCGGCATCTCGCATATGTTTTCATCGCAGCTACCGCCATCGCTCGCATGTCCCGGGCCGACCACGCACGAAGCGCCTTAGTCCTTCATGGTCCGCCGCTCGATCTCCAACAATCGCTCGAGGCCGGCGGTCGCCGCCGCTGCCTTCATTTCCTTCTCTACGTTTCCTTTGCCGATGAAGGGATCGATCTTGCCCTGCGCCAGGCATTGGTAGGACTGCCGCACCGCCTTGACCATGGCCGCAAAGGCCGTTCCTGAGGACGCGGCGAGGCGATAGCCGAGCGCCGCAAGATCGCGCTCCTTGAGGGGAAATTCGGCAAACCCGTCGGCCGGCGCAAACGTCATCAGGGGAGGGGCCACGCGTTCGGCGACGGTGCGCATCTCGTCAGCGTTGCGCGTGAACACGAACACCATATCGGCGCCGGCCTTCTTGAAGGCTTCGCCCCGCCGCAGGGCGTCGTCGAGACCGTGAAGGCGCCGTGCATTGGTGCGGGCCACGATGATGAAATCGGGATCGGTGCGGGCGGCAACCGCCGCCTTCACCTTCTCGACCATGAACTCGGTCGGGACCAGATGCTCGATGCCGACGTGATGCTCGACCCGGCGGGGAAGCAACTGGTCCTCGATCTCGATCGCGGCGAAGCCGGCGGCTTCGGACAACGCGATGGTGCGCTGGATATGCATCGGGTCGCCCCAGCCGCCGCCGGCATCGAGCACGATCGGCAGCTTGCAGGCGGCGCGCATGTCCACCGCCACCTGCGCCATTTCGGGCAGCGTGATGTTGGCTTCGGTCACGCATTTGTACCAGCCGAGCGAGCCGCCGCTCATATAGACCGCCTTGAAGCCCGCTTCCTCGGCCAACCGCGCCATGATCGGATTGAGCGCGACCGGCGCGACGATGAGCTCATCGCCCCCGATGAGTTGACGCAGTGTCTGCAATGGGTGCTCCTTCGTGTCTTGCACGCCCTGGATGGGAAAAGCGAAGCTTGGTCAAGCGGTACTGGGGACGGCGCGAGCGCGCGTGAACATTGCGCTACGCAACGGCTATCCTGCCGTTCGTGTGCGGCGAATAGTGAATCAATCCTCCTTCACGCCGCTCGTCTTGATCGGGACCGCCCACTTTTCGATCTCGCTTTCGACGAAGGTCTGCAGGTAGGCGGGGGTCCGGCGCTCCGGCGCCACGACGATGAGGCCGAGGGCATGGAGGCGCTCGCGGAAGGCCGGATTTGCCATCACGGCCACCAGTGCAGCATTGAGCTTCTGCACCAGCGCCGGGGGCGTGCCCTTGGGCAGGAAGACGGCGTTCCAGGTATAGGCGTCGAAGCCGGCGAGGCCCTGTTCGTGCGCGGTGGGCAGATCGGGCAGGATCGGCGATCGTTCGCGGGTGAGCGCAGCCAACGCCTTTGCTTGCTTTCCTTCGACCGCCTGGCCCACGGTCGAGGCGATGTTGCAGACATAGTCGACGCGGCCAGCGAACAGATCCGCCATGGCCGGCCCGCCGCCGCGATAGGGAACGTGGGTGGTGTCGATTCCGATCGTCTGGTTGAGCAGAACGCAGCCGATATGCGAAGAGGTGCCGGCCCCGCCCGAGCCGAACTGCATCTTGCCCTGGTTCGCCTTGGCGTAGGTGATGAATTCCGCAAGATTGTTGGGCGGCAAATCCTTGCGCGTAATGAGCACCAGCCCGACATCGGCGATCAGCGCGACCGGGGCGAAATCGGTGGCGGCGTTGTACAGCGGCTTCTTGGACAGCGTTTGATTGAGCGCATGGGTACCGATCGAGGCCAGCACGAACATGTAGCCATCGGGCGCCGCCTGGGAGACGCGCAGCGACCCGGTCATGCCGCCCCCGCCAGGCACATTGTCCACGATCACTTGCTTGCCGATGGTCTCGCCCAGATATTGCGCCAGGATCCGGCCGAGCACGTCGACGGGCCCGCCGGCTGCGAACGGAACGACCATGGTCACCGGCCGCGTGGGCCATTCCTGCGCCTGGACGACGGACGTCGCCATCAGCGCGGCAAGTGCCAGCGCCGCGATGGGCGCTCCCGTTCTGGGCATCTGTTCCTCCATGAATTTCTTGATCGTCTGGGCGGTGTCATATCATATCGGGGAGTCGGATCGCTTTGGGAACGAAGTCGCCAAGGCCGTGGAAACCGGGCGATCGCGACAGGAAACACGGGGACGGGAGCAAGCGATGGTTGCGTGGTCGAAATCGGGCGGCTTGCGGGGACTGCTGACGCTCGTTCTCGCCCTGAGCGCGGCGCAAGCTTCGGCCGAGCTCTATCCCACGCGGACAATCACGATCATCACACCGTTCGCGGCCGGAAGCGCAACCGATGCCGCCGCGCGCATGATTGGGCAGTCGCTTCAGGACGCGCTGGGCCAGTCGGTCGTGGTCGAGAATCGTGCCGGCGCGGGAGGATTGCCCGCAGCCAATGCCGTGGCGCGGGCAAAGCCCGACGGCTACACGCTCTTCTTCACCACCAATTCGACTCACTCGGCCGCGAACGGCCTCTACAAGAGCGTGCCCTACGATCCGATCAAAGACTTCACTCCGATCGCGCGCATCGGAAGCTTTCCGTCCTTCGTCGCCGTCAATCCAGAGCTGCCGGTCAATTCCATCGGCGAGCTGATGAGCTATGCCAAGGCCAATCCGGGCAAGCTCTCCTATGGTGTCGGCAACTCGACCGGCCACATCGCCGGCGAGACGATCAAGAAGCGGACCGGAACCGATATCGTGCGGGTGAACTACCGCAGCAATCCGGCGGTGGTCACCGATCTCATCGCCGGCCATATTCCGATGGCGATCCCGGATTTCAACACCGGTCTGCCGCAGCTCAAGACGCAGAAGGTCCGCGCGCTCGCGGTGCTGACCAAGGAGCGCAACCGGGTCTTGCCGGATGTGCCGACGTTGAGCGAGACGGTCATGCCGGGTTTCGACATTCTGGCCTGGGCCGGCATGTTCGGACCGGCGAACCTGCCGCCCGAGATCGTGAAGGTGCTCGCCGATGCCGTGCAGAAGGCGCTGTCGACGCCGCTTGTGATCGAACGCCTGAACGCCGGAGGCACGGAAGTGTTCTGGAGTGGGCCGCAGGATTTCTCCGATTTCGTGAAGACGGAGCTGGCGAAATGGACCGCAGCGATCAAGGAAGCCGGCATCGAGCCGGAATGAACACATGACGCTCAAGATCATGTGCGCGCGCTCGATGACGACGGCGGTCAATGCGCTCGCCGGCAAGTTCACGCGCGCAAGCGGCAAGGAGCTCGACATCACGTTCGCAACGGTTGGCGCGTTGCAGGCGAAGCTTGCAGCCGGCGAGAGCGCGGATATTCTCATTCTGGGCGCACCCGCGATAGCCAAGATGGAGCAGGACGGCGCGATCGTACCGGGGAGCCGCAAAGACATCGCGCGGACCTCGATCGGGATTGCGGTGCGCAGCGACGCATCGGCGCCGGATATCTCGACCGCGGAGGCATTCAAGCAAGCGCTGCGCGCCGCGCGCGTGATCGCGTTCAGCGACGCCGCGGTCGGAGGATCGGCCGGTGTCCATCTTGCCGAGCTGTGGGGCCGTATCGGCATGGCGGACGAGATCAAGCGCAAAGCCATGCCGCAGAAGAGCGGCGGTGAGGTCGCCACGCGCGTGGCCGAGGGCCAGGCGGACATCGGCCTCACCCTGATCGCGGAAATCGTGCCGATCCCGGGCGTGCGCGTGATCGGCAAAATCCCCGCGCCGCTCGGCAACGATACGACCTACGCCGCCGGAGTATCCTCCGAGTGCGCCGATCAGGCCGGCGCCGCCGCCTTCATCGCCGCGCTGACGCAACCCGCCGAACGCGGAGTCTGGACCGCAGCCGGATTCGAGTGGCCGGGGTGACCTGGACCGGATCGACAACGGCCCGGCGGTGACGTTTTGCCACGGCTCTTCGGCCCCCTCCCGATGACGGATTTCGGGTCCGGCAGCGCTTCACGCATCCCGGGAAATGATAAAAGACGGATCGAGGGAGTAGCAGATGCTCAGGATCATTCGCTGCATCGGGCGAGCGTGTCGCCTGCGTGCGCTTGCCGCCGTATTGACCGTTGTGCCGCTGCTGGTCGCGTCAACTGCGACCCATGCCGCCTATCCCGATCGCGTGATCACGCTGATCGTGCCGTTTGCCGCCGGTGGTCCGACCGACATCATCGCGCGCGTCGTCTCGCTCGCCTTCCAGAAATCGATGGGACAGTCGGTGGTGGTCGAAAACCGGGGAGGCGCCGCCGGCAATATCGGGATGACGATCGCGGCGCGCGCCGCGCCCGACGGTTACACCCTGCTGCTGAGCTCGACCGCGATCGCGGTCAACCCGGCGCTGTTCAAGAATCTCGGCTACGATCCGATCAAGGACTTCGCGCCGGTGTCCGAACTCGTCAATGCACCCAATGTGATCGTCGTGCGGGCCAATTCCGGCATCGACACGCTCGCCGATCTCATCGCGCGCGCGAAGGCCGCACCGGGCACGTTCAACTACGCGAGCCCGGGAGCGGGCACCAAGTCGCATCTCACCGGTGAGCAGCTCAAGCTGCGCGCTGGCATCGACATGGTGCACGTGCCGTATCGCGGCGCCGGTCCGGCGGCGATGGCGGTGCTGGAGGGAACGGTGCAGGTCGGCTCGGTGGCCTTGGCCGCCGCGGAGGCGCTCATCAAGGACGGCCAGCTCAAGGCGCTCGCAGTGACCGGCGCAACGCGCTGGTTCTCGCTTCCGAACGTGCCGACCATGATCGAGTCCGGCTTTCCCGGCTTCGTGTCCGACACCTTCAATGCGCTGTTCGCCCCCGCCGGTACGTCACCGGAGATCGTGGCGCGGCTGGCGCGGGAAAGTCAGGCGGCGATGAAAAGCCCGGAGGCACAGGAGCAGGCGCGCAAGGCCGGCTTCGAGGTCGTCGCCGGCACGCCGGATCAGCTTGCCGCCCGTATTGCTGCGGAGATTCCCGCCGTGAAGGAACTGGTCGCGAGGGTCGGTATCAAGCCGGAGTGAATCTGGATCACGGATAAAGCTTGGCGCACGAACGGCCGTCGCGTTCCGCACACCGCGGCTGAACATGAATCCTGCGAACGGAGGGTCGAACATGATGGGCTTTGCACTGGCGGCGCGCGGACTGCTCTGCTCGGCCGTGCTTGTCGCGGCCGCCACGGTCGGGCAGGCGCAGACGTATCCCAGCAAGCCGATCCGCATCATCCTGCCTTACGTTCCCGGCGGGATCATCGATACCGCCGGCCGCAATCTCGCGCTGCGGCTGAGCGAAAGCCTGGGACAGTCGGTCGTGGCCGAGAACCGTCCGGGCGCCGGCGGCATGGTAGGCGCCGATGTCGCTGCGCGCGCGACGCCCGACGGCTACACCATCCTGTTGTCGGACCCCGCTCTGGCGTCCAACCCGACGCTGCACACGGACGTGCCCTACGATCTGTTCAAGGGATTGCAGACGGTTTCGATCGTCGGCTCCTCGCCCGCGGTGATCGTTGCGTCGCTCACCTTGCCGGTAAAGACCTTTGCCGAGTTCATCGCCTACGCCAAGGCCAATCCCGGCAAGCTGAATTTCGCCTCTGCGGGCATTGGCACCGCGCCGCATCTCGCCGCCGAAATGATCAAGCTGAAAACCGGCATCGAGATGACGCATGTGCCTTACCGGGGCATCGGTGCGGCGTATCCGGACGTCATGAGCGGCAAGGTGCAGCTCGCGTTCTCGAGCATCGCCGGCGCGGTGCCGTTCACGGGAGACCAGCGCGTACGGCCGATTGCAACGACCGGTTCAACGCGCAGCCCAGTCTATCCGGACGTGGCGACCGTTGCGGAATCGGGCCTGCCCGGCTTCGATGTCGACCTCTGGATCGGCATTTTCGCGCCGGCCGGCATGCCGCCGGCAGTGCTGGCGAAACTCAACGGCGAAGTGAACAAGGTGCTGCAGCACCCCGAGCTCAAGGCGGCGTTTGCCAAGATCGGCGTCTCGCCACGCGGCACCAGTCCGGAAGAGGGCACTGCGTTCGTCCGCTCCGAATACGATAAATGGAAAAAGGTGATCGTCGAGGGCAAGATCAAGCCGGAATGACGGGCGAACAAGGCAGAGGACAGGATCAAGACGCGGGCGGCACGGCGCCGACCGTGACCTCGATGCGTCCGGTCATGCGGTTCTTCTCATAGAAAATTGCATTGCCCTCCAGATTGACGTCTCCAAGGTCGACGTCGCGATCGGGCAGAACCGCAATGGCTCTCTTGCCGATGAAGACCAACAACTGGGAATTCTTCAGCGCCTGAACCGCCGACAATCGTTTGAGCAACGCGTAGGGCGTACGGAAAAACCCTCACAAAAATACGCTTCATGATCTCAACAAAACCGGCGTTTTCCGAGATCGGCTTTGGTGTGTGCAAAAACGACTGTTCATAGTTGGACATCTCAAATCGGGAGGCTGAGCCATGCGCCAAGCGGTTATCTACCTCCGCGTCAGCACCATCGAACAGACCACGGCCAACCAAGAGCGCGAGCTGCGCGAGATCGCCAGCCGCATGGGCTGTGAGATCGTCAAGGTCTACCGGGACCACGGCATCAGCG
>Ga0207691_10000483_pt1 | contig 39447 bp, 39 predicted proteins | sample KBSM13metaG_FD_184327 | JGI IMG/M metagenome (GOLD analysis project Ga0207691, IMG submission 184327) | Miscanthus rhizosphere microbial communities from Kellogg Biological Station, Michigan, USA - KBS M1-3 metaG (SPAdes) (version 2) | ecosystem: Host-associated > Plants > Roots > Rhizosphere >...
CGATGCCTGCCTGCCGCAACACGCCGGCAGTCTTTGCGAAGGCCTTGGCGAAGGTCAGGCCGCTTGCGTCAGGCATGGGCCTCCTCCTGCATCGCAGCGAGCTGGCGCGTCTGATAGTCGGTGATGAGCGCATCGATGATCTCGTCGAGCGCGGGGGCACCTTCGAGCACGTAAGGCAGCTGGTGCGTGGTGAAGCCGATGCGGTGGTCGGTGACGCGACCTTGCGGGAAGTTGTAGGTGCGGATGCGCTCGGAGCGGTCGCCGGTGCCGATCTGGCTGCGGCGATTCTGGGCGCGCTCGGCGTCGAGCTTGGATCGCTCAAGCTCATAGAGCCTGGCGCGCAGCACCTTCATCGCCTTGGCCTTGTTCTTGTGCTGCGATTTCTCGTCCTGCTGGCTCACCACGAGCCCGGTCGGAAGATGCGTGATCCTGACCGCACTGTCCGTAGTGTTGACCGACTGGCCGCCCGGGCCGCTCGCCCGGAACACGTCGATGCGCAGGTCCTTGTCGTCGATCTTGATGTCGACCTCCTCGGCCTCTGACAGCACCGCGACGGTCGCGGCCGAGGTGTGGATGCGCCCTTGCGCCTCGGTCTCGGGCACGCGCTGCACGCGATGCACGCCGGACTCGAATTTCAGCCGGGCGAACACGCCCTTGCCGGTGATATTGGCGATGATCTCCTTGTAGCCGCCGGTCGCCGACTCGCTTGCCGACAGCACATTCACCTTCCAGCCCATGCGGTCGGCGTAGCGCTGATACATGCGGAACAGATCGCCGGCGAACAGCGCCGCCTCCTCGCCGCCGGTGCCGGAGCGCACCTCGAGGATCGCGCTCTTCTCGTCGGCGGCGTCCTTGGGCAGCAATTGCACCTTCAGGCGATGCTCGAGCTCCTCGATCTTGGGATCGAGTTCACCGAGCTCCGCTTCCGCGAGGGTCGTCATGTCGGGATCGGAGGCCGGATCGTCGATCAGCTGCTGCAAGTCCTCGCGCTCGCGCGTCGCCTTGCGCAGCGCGGTGATGGTAGCGACGATCGGGTCGAGCTCGGCGAACTCGCGGCTGAGGCGGACATAGCTGTCCTGATCCACGCCCTGGGCGAGCGTGCCCTGCACGGTCTGCCAACGGGCGACGAGTCTATCGAGTCTCTCGGCGGGAATCGTGGTCATGGTCTAGGCTAAGCAGGAAACGGAACGGCGAGGAAGACTTGGCCTGAGGTGGCTAAGACGGGCCTTGCAGCTTGTCGGCCTTACGGCTTCTCGGGTCGTCCGGGTCGAGAGGTTGCGAGCCGGTGGTAGGAGACTTGACGACTGATGGGCCAGTCATGCTGTGCAGCACGAGCCACGCGCCGAAGGCCATGATGGCGATAAGAAGGGCGATCACGCCCCATTTCAAGAGCGCAGACTTCCGTTTCGGTTTCTCTTCCACCGCTGGCGGCTCTTCCATCGCCGCGTCCGGGATCGCTCTGGGAGCGGCAGAAGGCAGTGGCGGCGGAGGCGGCGTGAACTCGGCACGCGGTTTGGGCGGTTGAGGCGGAGCAGGTTGCCGGGCTTGGGGCGGTTGCGGCTGGGGCGGCCGCTGTGGCGCTTGTCCGCGAGGGACTTGCCCTTGCGGGGCCTGCCCCTGAAGGGGTCGGCCCTGAGGGTGTTGCCCCTGCGGCGCTTGCGGTGGCCTCTGCTCAGGACGCCGCTCGGCCTGCTGCGGCGGTCCTGCCGGACGTTGCGGCGCTCCGCCAGTCCAGGGCACCTGAGGTGCGGGAGCCAAGGGCCCCCGCGGCCGCGATTGCGGCGCCGGAGAAGCATTTTGCCAAGGCGCCTGGGGAGCCTGCGGCTTTTGCGCTGGTTGAGGTGGAGGCGGAGTTTGGGGCCGGGTCGGAACGGGCTCGGGCGTCCAGTCGATATCGAGCGGCGACTTGCCGGAGGGCGCAGCTTGCCTGTCAGGCCTGGAACCGCTGTCGGGCCTAAATGCGAAATCGGAATTGTCGCGAGGCATCATCACCGGAACGTCGGGCATAGCCTTCGGCCTCAGCTCGACGATCCCCGCCTCAAGCTGGGCATAGATGCGCCTGAGCAATGGGCGGACATCGAGATTGAGCAGCGCGCCGTAGGCATTCACCACGCGGCAAGTCTCCGCCCAAGGCGGCAGCGCATAGAGTGCGCCCTGCTCGAGCGCCTGCACCACATCTGGGCGCGTGCCTAATCTCGCTGCGAGGTCCGCTTCGGAAAGAGCGCTTGCGGCTCTTAAGTCCCGAAACAACTCCGCCACCTCAGCATCATAGCCGGCTGGCATTTCTTCTATCCCGTGAACATGCAGGCACCGCTCGGCGGCGTCCGGCTGTGGGCTTGCCGGCACGAGGCGCGGCCTGGGCGGCATCACAACGCCGATCCCATCTCTCGCTATTCTCCACTAACACAAGCCCAACAGCATGGGGTTTGCAAGGCTCCACGAGACTAGCACATCGAAATGTGGCCTGGGCACCTCTCATCGTCTTAAATCTGCACGCCCTTTTCGGCCGCGAAGCGCTTGAGATCCTCGCGCAGCGAGGTGTCCTTGCTCGCGAGCAGTTCATTCAACCGCTCTTTCAAGCTGCCGGCATCGAGCGAGAGGATCATGGCCTTGACCGGCCCGACCGAGGCTGGCGCCATGGAGATCGAGCGGAAGCCAAGCCCGATCAAGGCCATGGCCTCGAGCGGCTTTCCCGCCATCTCGCCACACAGCGTGAGGGGCACCTTGTGCTTGTTTGCGGCTTCAACGATCTGGCCGAGCGCCTTGAGTGCCGCAGGATTGAGCGGATCGAAACGCTCGGCGACGCGCATATTGCCGCGGTCGGCGGCGAACAGGAATTGCATAAGGTCGTTGGAGCCCACCGAGGCAAAATCGGCCAAGGGCAGCACGCGGTCGAGTTGCCAGAGCAGAGCCGGCACCTCGATCATGGCACCGATCAAGAGCCGCTTCGGCTCAGGCCGCCCATGCCCCAACAGGATCCTGACCTCGCGATCGATGAGCGCGCGCGCCGCCTCGAGCTCGGAAACGTCGGCGATCATCGGAAGCATGATGCGAAGCTCGCGGCCTTGCGCGGCTCTGAGCAGCGCTCTGATCTGGGTCCGGAACAGTGCCGGCCGGTCGAGCGCCATGCGGATCGCGCGCCAGCCGATGGCGGGGTTCTCCTCCTTGGAGCCGCGGAAATAGGGGAGCACCTTGTCGCCGCCCACGTCGAGCGAGCGGAACACGACCGGGCGATCTCCGGCAGCGTCGAGGATGGCCTTATAAAGGCGCGTCTGCTGCTCAAGCCGCGGGAAGGTCGCGGAGATCATGAATTGCAGCTCGGTACGGAACAGGCCGATGCCATCCGCGCCGGACTGATCGAGATGAGGCAGGTCGAACAGGAGGCCGGCGTTGATCTGGATCGCCACGTGCTCATTGTCGAGGGTGACCGAGGGCACCGTGCGCAGGGCAGCATATTGCGCCTGGCGTCTCGCCCTAAACCTCACCTTGTCGGCGTAGGCCGAGACGACCTCCTGCGTCGGCCTAATATGCAGCTCGCCGCCCTCTGCATCGACGATCGCTGCATCTCCCGCTTCGACTGTCTCGAGTACCCCACTGACCTGGCTGATGGCGGCAATCCCGAGTGCGCGCGCCACGATAGCGACATGACTTGCCGCGCCCCCCTCCTCCAGCACGAGGCCGCGCAGGCGCTGGCGGTCATAGTCGAGCAGCTCGGCAGGACCCATGGTGCGGGCGATCAGGATCGTGTCTTGCGGCAGGTTGCCGGCGGCCGCAGTACCGGCGCCGCCCGACAACAGAATGAGCAGGCGATTTGACAGATCGTCGATGTCGTGCAGCCGCTCGCGGGCGTGCGGGTCGGTCTGGCGCAGCATCCGCGCTCTGGTGTCATTGCGCACGCGCTGCACGGCGGCTTCGGCGGTGAGGCCGGTGAGCAGGGCCTCATCGAGGCGGCGGCGCCAGCCGTGGTCATGAGCGAACATGCGGAAGGCTTCGAGCACTTCGCGATGCTCGCCTGCGCGGGCGAGATCGCCGCGCTCGAGCATGCCGTCGATGGCACCGGTCAGCTCCTCGATGGCCTGGGACAGGCGCCGTCGCTCGAGCTCGACGTCCTCGGCGATCAGACGGGTAACGACGATGCGCGGCTCGTGCAGCACGACATGGCCGAGCGCCACGCCTTCGGAGATGGAAAGACCGGTGAACCGCCCGGCCATCTCGCGGCGGGTTTCGGCGCTGACCTCTTCCTCGGTGACGCCGAGACCGCCAGAGGCGATCATCTCGGCGAGCACCATGGCGGTGGTCTGGAGCGCCTCGACCTCTTCGTCGGAATATTGCCGCATAGTGCGGTTCTGCACGGTCAGCACGCCGATGGTGTGCCCCCCGCGCAGGATCGGCACGCCGAGGAAGGAGTGATAGATCTCCTCCCCGGTTTCCGGCCGGTAGGAGAAGGCCGGGTGATGCTGGGCGTCAGGGAACTGCATCGGCTCGGCTTGAAGGGCGATGAGGCCGACCAGGCCTTCGCCGGGCTTGAGATGCGTATTGTGCACGGCCTCGGGCCTTAGGCCTTCGGTGGCGAACAGCTCGAGCGAGCCGTCCCGACGGCGCAAATAGATCGAGCACACCTCCGCGACCATGTTCGAGGCGATCAGCACGGCCACCTTGTCGAGGCGCGCTTGAGCACTCTCGCGCTGCGCCATGACCTCGCGCAGGCGACGGAGCAACTGTCTCGGGGCACCAATAGAGACGGCCATAACTCTTAGGTCCTCGCCGACCGGCGACGGGGCGATCAGGGCATTTTAAAGGAGCTTTCGCTTAGCCCGCGCGAAATCCGCTAGCGGCTGTCCAAGCCGAACAGGGAATGCAAGGTGCGCACCGCAAGCTCGGCATAGGCAGCGTCGATCAATACGCTGATTTTGATCTCAGATGTGGAGATCGCCTCGATATTGATGCCTTTTTCGGCAAGCGCGCTGAACATCTGAGCGGCAACCCCGGCGTGGCTCCGCATGCCCACACCTATAGCCGACACCTTGGCGATGTCGGTTGAGCCGCGCAAGTCAAAATAACCGATGCGATCCTTGGCATTGCGCAAGACTTCGAGCGCCCGGTCGAGGTCGGCGCTCTGCACCGTGAAGGTCATGTCCGTATATTTGCCGTCCTCGGACACGTTCTGCACGATCATATCGACATTGATATTGGCTTCGGCCAGCGGAACGAACACTTGCGCCGCGACGCCAGGCTTGTCGGCGACCTTGAGTAGCGTCACTTTCGCCTCGTCCCGGGCGTAGGCAATTCCACTGACGACGTTCTGCTCCACGATCTCATCCTCATGGCAAACGAGGGTTCCAAGCACATTCCCCTTGCCCTTAAGATCGGGGGGATCGAAGCTCGAGCGCACCAGCACCCGCACCCCCTTCTGCATGGCAAGCTCGACCGAGCGGGTCTGCAGCACCTTGGCCCCCTGCGAGGCCATTTCTAGCATCTCCTCGTAGGAGATTTTGTCGAGTCGATGCGCCTTGGGCACGACCCGCGGGTCGGTGGTGTAGACGCCGTCGACATCGGTATAGATGTCGCAGCGGTCGGCGGAAAGCGCCGCGGCCAGCGCGACGGCACTTGTGTCCGACCCGCCGCGGCCGAGCGTCGAGATGCGGTTGCCGGGAGCGATCCCCTGGAATCCGGCGATCACCGCCACTTCGCCGTCGAGCATCCGTTCCTTAAGTTCGTCGACGTCGAGCCCGGTGATGCGGGCGGCGCGATGCGCGGCATCGGTATGGAGAGGAATCTGCCACCCTTGCCAAGACCTCGCCTTGACCCCCAGCGACTGGAGCACGAGCGCGAGCAGCCCGGAGGTGACCTGCTCGCCTGAGGACACCACGGCATCGTACTCGCGCCCGTCATAGTGGGCCGAAGCCTCGCTGCCGTTCTGCTTACGCTCCTTGAAGCCCCAGGCCTGCTCAACCCAGGCGACGAGCTGGTTGGTGTGGCCGGCCATGGCCGAGACCACGACGGCACAGGCGTGGCCCGCGTCGACCTCGCGCTTCACATGCGCGGCGACGTTACGGATGCGGTCGACATCGGAGACCGACGTCCCGCCGAATTTGAGCACCAACAGGGACAAGAGCCCCTCCAAGGAAGGCGGGTCGAGAGCCTACCCCGCCCATACAACAAGAGGGCCGGCCCTTTGGGGACCGGCCGGAATTTGCGGGTCTTTCATACTGATTGGGGCCCCGACCTGCAATGACTTCCGGCCCCTCGGCTTGACACGCACCGGAAAAGGAGGGGCCATGGTGGGCATGACTGATAATCAGAGTGCCACGCTCGATCGGGAGGAGATCGCGCGCTTTGCGAGGCTTGCTGGCGATTGGTGGGATACCAAGGGTCCGTTCAAGCCGCTGCACCGCATCAACCCGGTACGGCTCATTTATATACGCGACCAGCTCTGCAAGAGGTTCGGCCGCGATCCGAAGGGGCCATCGAGCCTGTCCGGCCTTTCAGTCCTGGATATCGGCTGCGGCGGCGGGCTCGTTTCAGAGCCTCTGGCCCGGATCGGCGCCTGGGTCACCGGGATCGATCCTGCCCCGGAGAATATCGAAGCTGCCAAGGCCCACGCCGAAGGCGCAGGAGTCAAAGTCGACTATCAGGCCGCGACCGCAGAAGAGATCGCGGCGGCGGGCAGGACCTTCGACGCCGTGCTCCTGCTCGAAGTCGTCGAGCATGTGCCTGATGTGCCGGCGTTTTTGAAGCTCGTCGCGCCGCTGGTGGAGCCTGGCGGCGCCATGGTGCTGTCCACGCTGAACCGCACGCTGAAGGCCTATGCGCTCGCCATCATCGGGGCTGAATTCATCCTGCGCTGGCTGCCGCTTGGCACCCACAATTGGGACCGTTTTGTCAGGCCCGATGAGCTTCGAGCGGCGTTAGAGGCTGCTGGCCTCGCGGTCATCGACACAACCGGCATGGTCTACAACCCACTCGCCGACGAATGGAGCCTCTCGCCCGACACCGACGTGAATTATTTCACGACGGCTGTGCAGCGTGGACACCCCTCTCCCTGATGGGAGGGGAGGAAGAATACAAGGCGCTTGTCAGGACCTAGACTTTAATATCCGCGATAGCCGCGCGGCGGGTAATAGCCTGGAGGGCCAGCATAACCCTGCGGCCCGTAGTCGGGCTGGAACCACCGTCCGAAAAGGCCACGCCGACGACGCGGCGGCTCCTGCTGTGCATAATAATTGTCATAATTGTCGCCGGGGATGAACCAGCCGGGACCGGGACCGTAGCGCCGGTCAGGACTCGCGACCTTGTATTCGCCGCCAGGAGTCTCTCCGCTCAGCACGACTTGCACGTTCTGCATCCCGGTTTTCTCGACCATGGAATAGAGCGTGAGTGCGTTTTCCGGCGCAAGCCGCACGCAACCATGCGAGGCAGGCTTGCCGAGATACTTCACATCATGGGTGCCGTGGATGGCGTGGCCGTCCTTCATGAAGAAAATGGAATGCGGCATGGGAGAATTGTCCCACTGCTTGCTGTACCAAATCTCGTTCATGGAGGTTGGCGTGTAGTTTCCCGAAGGCGTCGCATAGCCGGGTTTGCCGGTCGAAACCGGCCAGGAGTATTGCTCGACGCCGTCGATGAAGACGGTCATCTCCTGTTGCGTCTTGTCGATATTGATCAGGATTTGGGATCCGGGCTGCAAATCGGCGGCGGCTGCTTCGTGCTTGGCCCAGTCCGCCGGCTTGGGCGGAGGAGGCGTCTCCGGTTTGGGCTGCGCAGTCGCAGTTCCTTCCGATTTAGGTTGCTGTTCTGTCGCTGCCCCTTCGGATTTGGGCTGGGCAGGAGCGGGCGCATTCGGCTCGCCAAGGCGGTTGGGCTTAGCCTCGGGGCTTGCCGGCGCGGCCTCGGTCGGCGCAGTCGGAGGCTTGGTTCCGGTTTGAGCGCTTGCGGGAAGTACGAGTGCAAGAGCCAAAAACGGGGCGGCGAGGAGGCCTAAGGCATACTTACGAATTCGGGAAAAACTTGAGAGGTGCATTTAGTGCCCCTGGTTGCGCAGAAACCAACGCCCGGCTTCATATTAAATAGAGGCCCTTCGCGGCTTTACCAGGGCATCTCGCCGGGAATTTGTACGCGAAGCCTCCCAATAAGAGGTTACCTCGAGGCAAGGTCCCTCAGTTTTGGTCGTCGGGCAGCGGCGGCAGCGGCAGCGCGGGAATGCCCTCGTCCTTGAGCGACTTGGCCTCCTCGATGGTCGCCTCGCCATAGATGCTGCGCGCTTCGGCCTCGCCGTAATGCATCTTCCGGGCCTCCTCAGGGAAGGCAGGACCGACATGCTCGGCATTAGCCTTGAGATGCGCCTTGAGGTTCTTGAGGAACGCATACGTCCTCCGTCGCTCGCCCTCCTCGCGCGCCGCGGCGGGCTCAGCTTTCCTTCTCTTGACGGCAGGAGCCATCGGCGCCTTGTGCACCTTGGTGCTGCCGCAGGATGGGCAGGTGACCGCCCGCGCCTCCTGTTGCTCGTCACAGGAGCTGATCGAGCCGAACCATGCCTCGAACTCGTGACCTTTTTCGCAGGCGAGCGCGTAGCGGATCACGACGCCTCTCTCCTCGCCCGTTCGACCCCCTCCCCGGCAATCTCGATCTCGAATTCGCGGCCATGCTTGATCGCCGGAATGCGCGCCCGTGCTTCCTCCGAAGCGGCAAGGTCGAGATCCGCAAAGATCACGCCGGGCTCCTCGCCTGCCTCGGCAAAAATCTCGCCCCAGGGCGAGACGATGATACTGTGACCGAAGGTCGAGCGACCGTTCTCGTGCAAGCCGCCTTGGGTCGCTGCGAGCACGAAGGCGCCGGTCTCGATGGCGCGGGCGCGCGTCAAGACATGCCAATGCGCCTCGCCGGTCTGCTTGGTAAAGGCGGCCGGGATGGCGATGAGCTCGGCACCGGCGGCAGCGAGCGCGCGATAGAGCGAGGGGAAGCGAAGGTCGTAGCAGATGCTCAAGCCCAACCTGCCGAAGGGGAGATCGGCGAGCACCGCCTTGGCGCCAGGACAGAAATATTGCGACTCGCGGTAGCTCTCGCCGCCGGCAAGGTCGACATCGAACATATGCAGCTTGTCGTAGCGCGCGGCGACGCGGCCCTTGGGATCGATCAGATAAGAACGATTGGCGACCCGCGTCTGATCGAGCTTGATGGCGATCGAGCCGACATGCAGCCAAATTCCAAGGTCGCGCGCGAGCGCCTTGGCCCAGGCGAGCAGTGCGCTCTTGCCTTCGCTCTCGGCCGCGGCGAGCACGAGCTCCGGTTTGAGCTCCATGATCCCGGTGTTCTCAGGCGTCTGCACATATTGCGCGCCGCCTTTGGCTGCGCGCCTGATCAGGGCTTCGGCCTTGTCGAGATTTGGCGCGACTGCCCGGCCCGAGCGGAGCTGCACCAGCCCGGCACGAAAGCGTCTCTGCCGCTCGCTACTCATGGCTCTGAGGCGTCAGCCAGCTCTCCCAAGGCAGACGTCTCCAGCATGTTGGCAAGCCAATCATTGAGCTTGCCTTCGCGCTCGAGCGCCGCGAGCTCATCATAGCCGCCGACATGGCGGCCGTGGATGAAGATCTGCGGCACGGTGCGAAGGCCGCCTGCGCGCTGAACCATGTCGGCACGCTTGTCGGGATCGAAGCCGACATCGATCTCCTCGTAGTCGAGGCCTTGGCGCGCAGCAAATTCTTTGCCGCCCGGCAATAGCCGCAGAACTGGGTGGTGTAGAGGAGAATGCGCGACATAATTCGTTGCCTCTGAAATGCTCAAAAATAATCTCAACGACGGTAACTGGGCGCTTAACCGGCTCTATGCAAGGGTTTTTATGCGCGCAGCCTAAAGCAGGAAGGCGGCAGGCTCGACGGCTCTGGCGAGAGCCAGCACATCCACCCGCGCACCCCCCGCCCGCTTCAGTGCCCGGGCGCAGGCCTCAGCCGTTGCTCCGGTAGTGATTACGTCGTCCACCACCACGATGCTCTTCCCTTTGACGCGGGCGGCGCGCGCCGGCAGCATCTTGAACGCTCCGGCGACATTCTTCCGTCTTTGTTCGGCAGAAACCCCGACTTGGCTTGATGTCCGCCGCACGCGGGCGAGCACGAAGCAGTCGACGGGAACGCTGGCGAGCCGGCCCACGCTTTGCGCGAGCATGGCCGACTGATTGAACCGCCGCCACCAAAGGCGCGAGCGATAGAGTGGCACCGGTATAATCAGGTCGGCGTCGGCAAGAAGCTCGGCTCCCGCCTTTTTCTAGCCAAAGCCCGAACAATGGAAGACCTTCGTGCCGATCCCGATATTTGAAGCTCTGGATCAGCTCGCGCATGGTCGCCGAATAGCGCGCCGCAGCGCGGGCCGGGTCGTAAACTGGAGGCTTGGCGATGGCAGCCGCCGAGAGCAAGGGCTCGCCGGCATCGTATGGCAGCGGCACGCCGAGCCGCGCGCAGATCGGAGGCGCAATGAAGTCAATCTTGGCAAAACACGAGCCACACAGGAGGCCGTGGCTGCCGATGCGCGCGCGGCAGGAAATGCAGACCGGCGGCAAGAGCAGATCGGCGACTTGGCCGAGCAGCGTCCGCACTGGCCTGCGCCAAGTTGTTGCGCCGGAGCCTGAAGGCCGCGCCTCTGCGCTAAGCTCAACCCCCACCATGGACCCCATGATAGAGCCGGGAGCGGCGATGTTGGAAGGGCGGAGCAGCCTCACCCCATGAGCGACGAAACCCTCCTGTTCGACCGCAAGCTCTTGCGCGAGCGGCGTGCCAGGTTCGCGCATGAAATCGAAGCGCGCGAGTTCCTGCTTGCCCATGTCGCACGCGAGATCGCCGAGCGCGTAGAGCTGATGCTGCGGCCCTTACCGCTTGCGCTCGATCTTGGCGCCTATCACGGGCTGCTCGGGCGAAGTCTGGCGGAGATCAAGTCTGTGCGCGAGGTGATCTATGCGGAGAGCGTGTTTGCGCTCGCAGCACTTTGCCCAGGTCCCTCGCTGGTCTGCGACGAGGATCTGCTGCCGCTGAAAGATGCGAGCCTCAACCTAATCGTCTCGGGTCTTGCGCTGCATCGCGTCAACGATCTCCCCGGCGCGCTGATCCAGATCAGGCGCGCGCTCAAGCCCGACGGACTGTTCATAGCGGCGCTGCTCGGCGCGAGGGCGCTGCTCGAGCTTCGCCAGGCGCTGCTCGAGGCTGAGGCGGAGACCGAAGGCGGCGCGAGTCCGCGCGTGTCGCCCTTCGCCGACGTCAGGGACTACGGCGCGCTCTTGCAGCGAGCGGGCTTTGCCCTTCCCGTTGCCGACGCAGAGACTCTGACGGTGGTTTATCCCTCGCCGCGCGAGCTGATGCGCGAGGTGCGCGCGCTCGGCGGCGGCAATGTGCTGCTTGCGCGCAGCAAGTCGCCGTTGTCGCGCAAGACGCTTGCACGGGCGGAGGCGATCTATCGCGAGCGTCACGCGACGGCCGACGGGCGCGTCAGCGCCACGTTCGAGATCGTCTATCTCTCCGGGTGGGCGCCGGATCCCAGTCAGCAGAAGCCACTTCGACCGGGCAGCGCCGCGCATCGTCTCGCTGAGGCACTGAACACGACGGAGCATTCCGCGGGCGACAAGGCCTCGTTCCCTTCTAATCGCGTAAGCCCAAAGATGACTGACACACCTCCCCGTGATGGGGGGGTATAGTGATGTTCCTAAAAACTGGACCACGCCTGACAACTAATTTTGTTTGGCTGCGATTGATCAGTGAACGTCTGCTTTGTGCCATAAGCCGAGCGCGGTTATCGAATGTGAAATGAGCTCAGCCTAGAGAGGGCCTCCCAAGTAATACTGAGATTTAGCAGAACGACACAACGCGCCGATCCAGGAGCGTCTTATGCTCTGCCCGGAATAGTGAAATTTTTAGTGATTGTACGGGAACGCACAAAAATCTGGGGGGTTTGCCCAACCTCGCAAGGCGAGGCCAGTGCGTTGCGACTAGGCTGAAATAAGGTCGCCAAAAAGGGCGCAAAAAAATTTGGAGGAGGAAATGTTATGCAACATCTCCCCAAGCAAGCGCTATTCCTGGGGCGAGCCCTAAAGGAATGCCTCGACTGTTCTCTGCAACCGTTGCCTGATGAGTTGAACATCCTGCTTGAGATGCTAGACGGAGCCGAACGGGGCGACGTATCCAAGCAACGCTTAATACCAGGCCAATGGTGAAACTCGATCTTCCTGCCGACGCACACTGGATACCGGCAGATGAGATTTCGCAAGCTGCGCCGGACTGGGACGGCCACGCACGACATTTTGGGTCGCTGCGCAGAGCCATTGATTTCGTGATGCAGGAGCTGACCATCGCTGCTCGGGCTAATGCAAGGATCACGACGCAAGACGGCAATCTGACGATCGAGCAGATTGAAAGGCTACAGTAAGGGCGACTGTTACCTTAGGGCGGTCGGGTAAATCGCGCTGATCGGCGCAGGCGTCTCGCCCCATTTCTCCAAGAGCGCGTGTTCGCGCTCGTAAGCAGCGGCGAGGTCAAGCCACAATTTGGCGAATTGTTCTAGTGTTGCGCGGGCCGGTGCGGTTCGCGCGAACTCTGCTTCCCGCCAACATTCAACCGCACGCAATCGACAGTCGTGGGGATTGCCCACCGTTATCTCATACTGCCGCGAGCCGCCGTGATGAGACCTTTGACCTCGAAATGCTGCAAGGCGACGGTCACCCCAGCGCGACGCACTCCGAGCATAAGGGCGAGAAACTCGTGGGTGAGAATGAGTTCCTTGCTTGCGATGCGGTCCTGCGCCATGAGAAGCCAACGGGCGAGCCGCTCTTCAACCTTCCCATGGGCGTTGGCCAAGGCCGTATATCCAGATTGCACGCTGAAAAAGTGAGCGAAACGTAGAAGCGCGTCGGAAAGAGTAGGGCTTTGGCTCATCACGCTGACGAGGTCCGCCGCTTCGATACATTGCCCATGGGCCTTCCGACTGAATGAAGGTCTCACATGGCGGTCAGCGCGCAGCACGATGGGCAGCCCAACTATGCCTTCGCAGCCAATAACTGCTACTTCAGTTTGGCTGTGGGAACCCGTTGCAATCGCGACCACTGAGGCGATGCCGCTCTCGAGAAAATAGGCCGCCTTTACCCTTCGGTTCGCCGATTGCAGGCGCTGCCTAAAAATGAGAGTAACTGGCGCGAGGTGGGGGCGGAGGAGAGCGTGATCAGCCTCGGGCAAAGATGCAAGAAGGCGATTGCGCAGCCCGGTACGGACTAATTCTTCCACAGGATGGAGCTGGAAATCGCTGCTGGCGCGGGCGGATCGCCAACAAAGGGCGAGCGATCTGGTCGATCATCCCAGGCGTGCGCAACAAATTGATGATCGGCTGCGATTGGCCGAACGTGCATAGCGAGAGCACGCCCGGTGCTGTGCGCACGAATGATGCACCCTTAAACTGACGAGCCAACGGCGCAGTTCCCGGAAGGTCCTTAGAGAGCCGCCGATAGCGCTTGGGTGAGCTCCTTCACCAATCGCTCGGGAGCCAAAGGTTTTGACAGAAATCGGGCGTTTGGAGGCAGGTCATCGGGGGCCGGCTTTGTGATGCCGGAAGAGATGCAATGCAGCCCCTGGCCAACGGTCATGAACTTCCCAAGCGAGCCCGCAACCGTCCAAGCGGCCTGGCACTGAAGGAGCGATGCTAAAGGGCTCAATATTGGTCCACGCCCGCCAGCACTCTGTCGCAAAGGGTGTCGAAGTCGATAGGACCCTCGTACGCGACGGCAAACACCTGTCTCCGGAGGACGCCGCCGGAGCGGCGCGCATGCTCGAACAACGCCACGAGCTCGCGCCCCTTTGGCACCCATTCGGCCGTCTCCTCGGCCAAATTCTGCTTCACCTCCGCCCACGCTTGCTCGCGCCCTTCATGATCGGAGGGATCGATGTGGCTGAAGCTGTCGGCGCCCGGCAGCTCCTCGTAACGCCAGTAGTGGAGCTGCGGCATGTAGAAGTGGGCGGACGAAGGCGAGCAGCCTGTCCATCGACCCCTCGGCAAAGTAGCGCAGGTGCACATTCGATTTGCACAGGAAGAACGCTCCCTCCCGGATCAGCGGGTTGCGGTAGAGCTTGCATTGTTCGGCATCCTCGTACTGGACCAGCACGCCGCTGTGCTCCGGCGCGTCGTCTCCCTCGCCCCGCACCGAGGCGAATACGAAGCTCACCCGATCCTCGTCTGGGTAAAGATTGCGCGGGTCGCAGAGACGGAACTCCGCCCCATAGAGGCGCACGCGGGAAACGCGGACGAGCTCGTCGCCGATCGGCTGGAATTTCGAACTCACTATTAGGCATCTCAAAAGTCTCTTTGATCTCTTCGACTGGATGCTTGCAAGCTTGTGACGAGGTTGTTCCCGCAAAAATAAGAACTGTCGCAAGAGTGAGAACTTTGATGCCGCGCACGCCTGAGAAAAATGGGCGGAGGAGAGAGGTGGAGGGCAGCTTAGCCCTTTAATTCAGAATGTCTTATGCAAACGCATTAGTCTCGAACAGAATTCGCGCTCGGTCAAAGAGCGTCTGATAGGCGTGATTGAGAGATTTTCCGATATTCTTCTCCATCGCGTCGTATCTGAGCCGTGACAGCTCTGACGTCTGCTTTGGGTCAGAAGCGAGCAGGGCTCCGAGAGAGTGAGAGATCCTGGGGCGCATCCTTCGCCCTTCACATACGCCGGCAAAAAACTCGATTCCGGCTTTAATGATTGCTGATCATGCGTCTCTGGCAGTTCAAATCAGGTTGGGGAGGCTGGTCTTGAGCGGCTCGTCGGCGGGCGGCATGTCGTAGAGCCTGAGCTCGTCGGGTTTCACCCACAGAAGCTCCTGGTTCTCTTGCGCGGCGATGTCGCCCTCCCAACGTTTGCAGAGATAAAGCGGCATCAGCAAGTGGAACTCAGGATATGCGTGGCTCGCGAAGGTGAGAGGCACAAGATCGGCTCTTGCGATCTCGATGCCAAGCTCCTCCATGAGCTCACGGATCAACGCCGTCTCGGGATCTTCGCCCGGGTCGACTTTGCCGCCCGGGAATTCCCACAGTCCTGCGAGCGGGCGCCCGGGAGGGCGCTTTGCAAGCAGCACTTTGCCCTCTTCGTTGAGTAGCGCGACTGCGGCGACAAGGATGATGGGGCGCGTCCTTCCCTCATTCATATCCGCACCCCGAAAGTCGCGACCTCATCAAGACCGGTAATCGGCATTGATGGCGATGTAGTCCTTCGTTAGATCGCAGGTGAAAACCGTTGCCGTACCCCGGCCGATGCCGACATCGGCGCGGATCGAGATTTCAGCATTCTTCATATAGGCGGCGCCTTGGGCCTCGCGATAGGCCGCTGCTACTTCGCCCTCCGTCGCAACCAGGATATCGCCGAGCCAGATGGCCATGCGGTCGCGATTGGCGGCCTCGCCGGCTTTGCCGACCGCCGCGACGATGCGGCCCCAATTCGGGTCCTCGCCGGCGATCGCCGTCTTCACCAAGGGTGAGTTGGCGATCGACTGGGCAATGCGTCGCGCAGCCTCGTCGCTCTCTGCGCCCGTCACGCGGACGGTCACGAACTTGGTCAGGCCCTCACCGTCCTTCACCACTTGTAGTGCAAGCTCGCGCATGACCTGGGCGAGCGCCAACCGGAAGGCAGTAGCTCGTGGGTCCTCCGCCACAGCAATGCGCGGAGCGCCGCAACTTGCCGCTGCGCCTGTGGCGAAGACGAGCAGCGTGTCGCTGGTAGACGTGTCGCTGTCGATGGTGATTGCATTGAAGCTTTGCTCGAGCCCTGGATCGAGACAGCCGCGCAGCGCAACCGGCTCGATCGTTGCGTCAGTGAAGATAAAAGCGAGCGTGGTCGCCATGTCGGGCGCGATCATGCCGGCGCCTTTGGCGATGCCATTGATGGTGACCTCGACCCCGTCGATCTCGCTCTTGCGCGTGGCAAGCTTCGGATAGGTGTCGGTGGTCATGATGGCGCGCGCGGCCTCCTCGAAGGCATCTGGCTTTGCCTCGCGCGCGAGATCGCCGAGGAGACCGATGAATTTCCTCGTATCGAGCGGCTCGCCGATCACGCCCGTCGAAGCGACATAGACATCGGCCTCGAGACAATCGGCCGCGCGGGCTGCGGCCTCCACCGTGCGCTCCACCGCCTCGCGGCCGCGCCGGCCGGTGAAGGCGTTCGCGTTTCCCGAATTAACGACGAGTGCGCGCGCCATGCCATGACCAAGATGCTGCCGGCACCAATCGACCGGAGCCGACGCGGTCTTGGACTTCGTCAGAACACCGGCGACGGAGGTGCCGGGGTCGAACAATGCGAAGAGCAAATCGGTGCGGCCGGGATAGCGGATGCCGGCAGCGGCGGTTGCAATGCGCACCCCCTCAATGGGCGGAAGTTCAGCAAGGCGCTTAGGCGCGAAAGGCGAAATTTTCCCCACGGCGCCTAAGCCAAGCGGTCACTGCTTTCCGCCGGCATCCCCCTGGCCTTGGTCTTGCGGCAGTTCCGGCAACTCCTCGCCATTGAGCACGCCGCTATCCATCGACTTCTTGAGGTCGGGATCGACTACCTCGATCTTCGCAGCGCCGCGCAGGCCGGTCACAACCTCTTGCGCCTTTTGCTGCACGAGCTGAGCCATGATCGCTTCCTTGACCTGATCGAAACTCGGCAGTGGCTGGTCGCGCTTCTCCTCGACCTTGATGATGTGCCAGCCGAATTGAGTCTGCACCGGATCGGAGATCTGGCCGACCTCGAGCGCAAAGGCGGCATCCTCGAACGGCTTCAGCATGGTGCCACGGGTGAAGAAGCCGAGATCACCGCCTTCGGAGTTCGCGTCCTTCGATTTCTCCTTGGCGACCGTGGCGAAATCCTCGCCCTTCTTCAGCCGCTCCTCAATCTCCTTGGCCTCGGCCTCGGTCTCGACCAGGATGTGGCGAGCGTGGATCTCCTGCTCGGGTTTCATCTGGCCGATCTTCTCGTCATAGATCTTCTTGGCGGCGTCTTCCGTCACGGCATTGGCGATGCCGGCGTCGAAGAACGCATCACGCAACGCGCGTCGCTCGTGATATTTGACCCGGTCAGGGAAAGTGGCGGCCTTGTCGAGGCTGTCCTTCTGGCCGGCCTCGGCCATCAGCTCGTTCTCGATGACATATTGGAGGAGGATCTTCCGGCGATCAGCGGGCGTATAGCTCGCGAGCCGCGAGCCGACTTCGGTTGCGGCAAAATCGAGGTCGGATTGCTTGATATCGTTGCCATTAACGCGGGCTACAACCACGTCGTCGGCCGCGGCGGGCAGTGAAACAAACCCCATCATGGCTGCCGCGAGCAGCGGGACTGACCAAGTTTTCACGAGAATATCCTCATCTTCGGCTCGCCCATGTTGCCCCGGTTCGAAGAGTCGGCGAGCGGGTTGGGTTCGCTTCCCCCGGGGCCGCGTTTTAGACCCGAGGCGGGCAGGTTGCCAAGCGCCGAAACTGCGCCACTGCGTTTTGCGGAAAGCCGATGACCCGCACACACGTGGCGACCTTATTTGCAATCTTTATTTGCAATCTTTCCATTGATTGTGACAGTAGATTTGGATAATTCTCGACATATGGACTTAACTCGTGCCACGGAGGCGCTTGGCGCGCTGGCTCAAGAGAGTCGGCTCAAGGTGTTCCGACTGCTCGTTCGCACGGGTCCTTCCGGCATGGCTGCGGGCGACATCGCGCGGAAGCTCACCGTGCCCCACAACACCATGTCTTCGCATCTTGCCGTGCTCGCGCGTGCGCGGCTCATCTCGTCACGCAAGGACGGCCGCTCGGTGATCTATGCCGTCAATCTCGAAGGGACGCGGGAGCTGCTCGCGTTCCTGATCGAGGATTGCTGCCGCGGCAATCCTCACCTCTGTGCTTCACTGATCGAGTCCACGCTCGTCGAGTGCTGCCAACCATAAGAGCAAAAAAAGGAGGAGCCCAATGAAGCCCGACGCTGTGAAATCTCTGAACGTCCTCTTCCTCTGCACCGGCAATTCGGCACGCTCGATCATGGCCGAGTGCATCCTGAATCGCCTGGGAACCGGCAAGTTTCGCGGCTATAGCGCCGGCAGCCATCCCACAGGCAGGGTCAACCCGCTCGCGCTCAACCTGCTGCGCAAGTCGAACTACGACGTCTCCCATCTCAATTCGAAGTCTTGGGACGAGTTCGCGGCTCCCGGCGCGCCGAAGCTCGATTTTGTGTTCACAGTGTGCGACGACGACGCCAACGAGGTTTGTCCCATTTGTCCGGGCCAGCCGATGACTGCGCATTGGGGCTTGCCCGACCCGGCGAAAGCACAAGGAACCGAGGCCGAGCGTGGTCTCGCTTTCGCCGATACGATGCGGATGCTAACCCAGCGCATCGGAATCTTCGTGAGCCTGCCGTTCGAGAAGCTGAGCAAGCTCGCTCTTCAAAAAGAGCTCGACAGAATCGGGCGTACCAAAAGCGCAATCTCCAAGGAACCGGCATAGAGCCCGTGCAATCGCAGAGTCTTGCGCGACGGCTGACTGCTGAAGGGCTGGGCACCGGACTCCTGCTCGCGGCCATCCTCGGCTCCGGCATCATGGGCGAGCGGCTGTCGGGCGGCAATGCCGCGCTCGCGCTATTCGGCAACTCGACGGCGACCGGGGCCATCCTCATCGTGCTGATCGGCGCGATGGGTCCGGTGTCCGGCGCGCATTTCAATCCGCTTGTCACGCTCGCCTTCCTGCTGCGGCGTGAGATTGAGCGGCACACTGCGCTCGCCTATATCGTCGTGCAGATTGCCGGCGCCGTGCTGGGGACTTGGGCGACGCATTTGATGTTCGGCGTAGCGCCATTCGAAGTTGCCACCAAGGCAAGGTCGGAGTCTGCACTCTGGTTGGCCGAGGCAGTAGCCACCTTCGGTCTCATTCTCACGATGTTCGGGGCACTACGCTGGCGCGCCGAAATGGTGCCAACGATCGTTGGCCTCTATATCGCTGCGGCCTACTGGTTCACCGCATCCACGAGCTTTGCCAATCCGGCCGTGACTATTGCGCGCGCGCTCACCGACACATTCACCGGCATCGCGCCGTCGTCAGTGCCTGCGTTCATTGCCGCGCAAACGAGTGGCGCGCTTGTCGGGCTCGTGCTTTCGGTGTGGCTCTTTGGCCAGCCCGTCACGCGGGGCGAACAAACATGACGCCCGCCGCGGCAGGTCGCGTTGACAAGGGTTTGGCTGCCTCTTATGTCTCGAAGTGCTTTTGTTTCCCTGGCATTTTTTCGACGCTTTCGGCCGGTTTGATGGGAAATCTCGCCGGTGAGCGTCCTGCCATAAGAGGCTTATGAATCATGCTTTCACTTGGCGCCATCGCCAGCAAGGTCTTCGGCTCGCTCAACGACCGGAAACTCAAGAAATACGGACCCGTGGTCGCGCAGATCAATGCGCTGGAGCCCGAGGTCGCCGCGCTGACCGACGATGAGTTGCGTGGCCGCACCGCGGCCTTCCGCGCTCGCGTCGAGGCCGGCGCCGAGCTCGACGATCTAATCCCGGAGGCCTTCGTCACTGTGCGCGAGGCCGCCAAGCGTACGCTCGGCCAGCGTCATTTCGACGTGCAGCTGATTGGCGGCATGGTGCTGCACGAGGGCCGCATCGCCGAGATGAAGACCGGCGAAGGCAAGACGCTGGTCGCCACCATGCCTGTCTATCTCAATGCCCTCGCCGGACGCGGCGTGCATGTCGTTACCGTCAACGACTATCTCGCCAAGCGCGACGCGGCGTGGATGGGCGTGATCTATAAGTTCTTGGGACTATCCGTCGGCTGCATCGTGCACGAGCTGAACGACGATCAGCGGCGCGAGCAATATGCCTGCGACGTCACCTACGGCACCAACAACGAGTTCGGTTTCGATTATCTCCGCGACAACATGAAATACGCGGCTTCGGAGATGGTGCAGCGCGGCCACTACTACGCCATCGTCGATGAGGTCGACTCGATCCTGATCGACGAGGCGCGCACGCCGCTCATCATTTCGGGCCCGCTCGACGACCGCTCCGAACTCTACAACACCATCGACAAATTCATTCCGGAACTGGTCGCCGGCGATTTCGAGCTCGACGAGAAGACACGCGTTGTCACCCTGACCGAGGCCGGCAACGAGCGAGTCGAGCAACTCCTGATGAAGGCCGACCTGCTCAAGGGCGACTCGCTCTACGACATCGAGAACGTCACCGTAGTGCACCACGTGCAACAGGCGCTCCGCGCGCACAAGCTGTTCCAGCGCGACCGCGACTATATCGTGAAGAACGACGAGGTCATCATCATCGACGAGTTCACCGGCCGCATGATGCAAGGCCGCCGCTACTCCGAAGGCCTGCACCAGGCGCTCGAGGCCAAGGAGCACGTGAGCATCCAGCCCGAGAACCAGACTCTCGCCACCATCACCTTTCAGAACTATTTCCGACTCTACCAGAAGCTCGCCGGCATGACGGGCACGGCCGTGACCGAGGCGGACGAGTTCATGGAGACTTACGGCCTCGACGTGGTCGAGGTTCCGACCAACATGGACATGATCCGCGCCGACGAGGACGACGAGGTCTATCGCACCGCGCAGGAGAAGTACCGGGCGATCATCAATCTGATCAAGGATGCGCGGAAGCGCGGCCAGCCGATGCTGGTCGGCACCGTGTCGATCGAGAAATCGGAGATCCTGTCGGGTCTGCTCAAGAAGGAGAAGGTTCCGCATCAGGTGCTGAACGCCCGTTATCACGAGCAGGAGGCGCATATCATTGCGCAGGCCGGCGTGCCCGGCGCCATCACCATTGCCACCAACATGGCGGGACGCGGCACCGACATCCAGCTCGGCGGCAACCCCGACATGCTGACCGAGGATTGGCTCACCGCCGAGAAGGAGAAGGGCAAGGAGCCAGCGCCGGAGGAGATCGCCGCCAAGCGCAAGGACATTATGGCGGAAGTCGCCGAGCGCAAAAAGACGGCGCTCGAGGCCGGCGGTCTCTACGTGGTTGGCACCGAACGCCACGAGAGCCGGCGAATCGACAATCAGCTGCGCGGCCGTTCCGGCCGGCAAGGCGATCCCGGCCGCTCCCGCTTCTTCCTCTCGCTCGAAGACGACCTCATGCGCATTTTCGGCTCGCAGCGCATGGACGGCATGCTTCAGGCGCTCGGCCTGAAAGAGGACGAGGCCATCGTCCATCCCTGGATCAATAAGGCGCTTGAGAAGGCGCAGGCCAAGGTCGAGGCGCGCAACTTCGACATCCGCAAGAACTTGCTCAAATACGACAACGTGATGAACGATCAGCGCAAGGCGATCTTCGATCAGCGGCGCGAGCTCCTGAGCGACGCGGACCTGTCGGAGACAATCGCCGACATGCGCCGGCAAGTGATCGACGATTTGGTTGCTGATGCCATCCCCGAGAAGTCCTACGCCGAGCAGTGGGACGTCGAGACTCTGACCCAGGCGATGAAGGACGTCTTCGGCCTCGATCTGCCGCTTGCCGAGTGGGCCGCCGAGGAGGGCATCGGCGAGGCAGAGTTCCACGAGCGCCTGATTAAGGCGGCGGACGAGAAGGCAGCCAACAAGGCCGCGAATTTCGGGCCGCAGGTAATGCGCCAGATCGAGCGGGCAGTGCTGCTCCAGACCCTCGACAATCTGTGGCGCGAGCATCTCGTGACACTCGAGCATCTCCGCCAGGTGATCGGTTTGCGCGGCTATGGCCAGCGCGATCCGCTGAACGAATACAAGAACGAGGCCTTCACGCTGTTCGAGCACATGCTGGCACGGCTTAGAGAGGCCGTCACAGGCCAGCTCATGCATGTCGAGCTTGCGCGGCCCGACGAGGCGCCGCCGCTCGAGCCCACCGAGCTTCCGCCCATGGAAGTGCACCACTTCGATCCCACCACCGGCGAGGATGAGTTTGCGCTCGAGACGGCAAATGCCGGCAGCAATGGCGGGGGCGGCGCGGCGAAGCCGGCGCGGTCGCGCAAGGCCGGTGCAGCCGCCGCGGCGGTCGATCCCGCCGATCCAGCGACGTGGGGCAAGGTGCAGCGGAACGCGCTTTGCCCGTGCGGCTCAGGCAAGAAATACAAGCACTGTCACGGCGCCTTTTAGCTGAGACTCGGCGCCGGATCCGCCGGCGCTTTAAATCAATGTCCGGAGGAATCGTCGGCCTCGGTGGAATCGTCAGGCGAAACACCGTCCGGCGCGGCGTCGTGGCTCTGCTTGAGATCGTCGATCCCTTGCTGGATCGACTGCATCTGGTCGTAGTCTTCTTGTGTCGCGCCGCCAGTGTAAGGGTCTGAGCCGATCGTCACCGTGTCGGTGTCGCCGCTATTGTAGCCGGAATTATAGTCGCCGGCGGACGCGCTCGCGAGCGAGAGAGCGAGAAGCCCAATCGTGACGGCCCCAATCGCAATGAAAGATGCCTTGTGCATTTATTCCCCCCTGTGAGCCCTAAGCCGGGTCAACCCGGCAGCGCATTTTACACGAGTCTGCTTGCCGCAGAACAAGCTGCGATCTCCAGTTAAGAATTGCCGGCGACTTCCGGCGGGCAGTGCTCCTCGATCGCACCGCCTACGCTTGCAGCCGTCCCAGGCTCGAACACGTAGTGGCCGTTGCATACGCTGACGACAGGCGGGACGCGACTCGCCTCGAACATGTCATAGCCTTTCTTGAGGTCGGCCCAGAAGCTTTCCCATTTGTCGCCCCTTCGCCCCGCGAGATTGAGCTCGGTCATGCGGAAGGGAAACACATGGACCGGAATCCGCCCCTGCCCGCGCTCAAGCGCCGCCGTCACGAACTGCCACAGCTCGCCGATGACAGGATCGGTCACGGCGTAGCAGCCGACCGAGGCGCAGCCGCCATGCACCATGAGGAACGATCCGGTCCGCCCATGGGCCTGGTCGTAGGCATTGGGGAAGCCGAGACTGAACGAGCGATACATGCGGCTGTTTGGATTGAGCTGCTCGAAGGCGACCGTGTAGAAGCCCTCCGGCGCCTGCTTGTCGCCCTCTTTCAGCTTTGGCCCGAGCCGCCCCGACCACAGGCAGATCGGATAGGTCGCAAAGCGCACGAAGTGCCCGCCTTTCTCGACCCAAAGCTCAAGCTCAGAGTCGAGCTTGAAGATGCGCAAATAGATCGGCACGCCGAGGCTGACGCCTTTCGCCGCGAGCCTCTCGTCGAGGCGGCTGAGGTCTGGGGTGCCCGGCAGCGGCTGGCCCGAGCGATAGTGGCTCTGGTTTTCCCATCGGGTCCAATTGATGCGCAGACGATCGAGCAGCGCGCGCCCGTCGGGCGAGAGCAGATACCAGCCGCCGACCGCGAGAATGACGAGAAGGACCAGGGCGCGCATGTGTCAGTGATCACAAGTCAGAACTCGGAAGTCAGAAATCAGAATACACGAGCCGGTGCCCGTCCTGATTTCTGATTTCTGACTTCAGATTTCTGATTCAGTTACTTCGCTGAGGGCATGGCAGGGCCGAGCGTAAACGCCTGGTAGGCGGGCTTGGACGGCCCGAAGCTCAGCCCAAGCACGCTGCCGAGTGGCTTCGTGAGCGACTTCGACATGTCCTTTTTCGCCGGACTCTTCGCCTCTTGCTGCGCCGGCGCACGCAAAATCGGCAGTCTCTGCCAAGCGGGACACGCGCTACTCGGATCGGGGCGCGCGCTGCGATCGACGAAAGCGGCGTTGATCAAATAGTGCTTCTCGCATACCGCAACCCGTGGCGGCAGATGCGTGACCTCGAAATAGTCGTAGCCTTCTTTCAGGTTCTTCCAGAAGTCGTACCACTCCGAGTCCTTGTGGGCCGTCATGTTGGCTGCCGTCATACGGAACGGATAGGCCTGGATCTGGAACGCCTGTTGGCCGCCTTGCAGCGCCTGATAGGCGAGGATGAAGATCTCCTCGACCACGCCGTCGGTCATGGCGTAGCAGCCGGCTGATGTGCAGTCGCCGTGCACCATGATGTCCTGCCCGGTGCGGCCGTAGGCGCGGTCATAAGCGTTGGGGAAGCCGATATTGAACGAGAGGTGATATTTGCTGTTCGGGTTCATCTGTTCCTGCGAGACGAGATAGAACCCTTCAGGCGCCTGGCGGTCGCCTTGGTTCACCTTGGGGCCAAGCCCGCCGGAATAGCTGCAGATCGGATAGGTCTTGAACAGATAGAAGCGCCCGTCATCCTTGGCCTTCCACACTTCAAGCTCGGACTCGGCCTTGAAGATGCGGAGCAGGACCGGCGCGTCCTCCTTCATGCCCTTTTGGGCAAGAAGGGCCCGCGTCTGCGGCGAAAGCGGCTTCATATAGGAGGGAGCGAACTCGCCGCAGCCTGCCAGCGCGGCAACCATAAGGCCCACGCTCGCGGCGACAATTGCCGTGACTACACTTGAACGAAGCATACGCAGTGCCCCTTGCGCACCTCGGCCAAGATCGAACTTGAGAGGTTAAGGCGAAGTTAGCGCTTCTGGTGGCGCTCTCCCCTCCTGCCACCCCCGATTTTTGCCGGCATTATAAGCCCGCTGGTCCACCAATTGGACTCAAAAAATGGCGCTTTTTTGGGCCGAACATCAGGCCGGGCGGCCAATCGACAGGAATTTCTCCCGTCTTTCCCGGCGGATCTCTGAGGGGCTCATATCGTCGTAATCGGCCAGCGCCTTGACGATGACATCCCCGGTTGCCCGCACCACCTCGACACCATCTCTGTGAGCGCCGCCAACCGGCTCGGGGATGATGCCATCGACCACGCCAAGCTTGAGCAGGTCCTGCGCTGTGATCTTCATATTAGTGGCGGCGTCCTGGGCTCGCGTCGAATCGCGCCACAGGATCGAGGCAGCAGCTTCGGGCGAGGCGACCGTGTAGATGGCGTGCTCGAGCATATAGATACGGTTGGCCGTGGCGATGGCGACCGCCCCGCCCGATCCTCCCTCTCCGATGATCACCGAGATGATGGGCACGCCGAGGCTCAAGCAGCAGTCGGTCGAGCGGGCGATGGCTTCAGCTTGGCCGCGCTCCTCGGCGCCGATACCGGGATAAGCGCCGGCGGTATCGACCAGGCTCACCACCGGCAGCGAGAAGCGGTCGGCCATGTCCATGAGTCGCACCGCCTTGCGATAGCCCTCAGGCCTCGCCATGCCGAAATTGTGCCTGATGCGGCCCTCGGTGTCGGAGCCCTTCTCGTGCCCAAGTACCATGACCGAACGGCCGGACAGCCTACCGATGCCGCCTAGAATGGCCTGGTCCTCGGCAAAGGAGCGGTCGCCCGAAAGCGGGGTGAAGTCCTGCACGAGGCCGTCGATGTAATGGCGGAAGTGCGGGCGATCTGGGTGGCGAGCGACTTGCGTCTTCTGCCACGGCGTAAGCTCGGCGTAGGTCTCCTCCAGGGCCTCACTGGCCTTGGCCTCGAGCTTGGCAAGCTCCTCCTCGATCGACACCGAACGCTGCTCAGCGGCAAGCGCCTTCAGCTCGGCAACCTTGCTTTCAAGCTCGGCGATCGGTTTTTCAAAATCGAGATAGGTACGCATTCAGTCTCAATCTGCCTTCGAGCAATAAGTGGCCTTGGCGCGAGGGCCTGTCAACCAGAGACGCTAGAAGCTGTAATTTAGCTGCGCTTGGTTAAATGCGCCTGAGCAAGCGGATGATGCTCTTCGACGAGCCTTCTCAGCCGCTCCTCGATGACATGGGTGTAGATCTGCGTCGTCGAAATGTCGGCGTGGCCGAGGAGCTGCTGCACCGTGCGAAGATCGGCGCCACGCTCGAGGAGATGGCTGGCAAAAGCATGACGTAGCACGTGCGGCGAGACGCGCGCGGGCTCGATGCCGGCGGCGATCGCAAGCGCTTTGAGCTCCTGGCCGAAGCGCTGGCGGGTCAGGTGCTGTCCTTCCGACGACGGAAAGAGCCAAGGCGACTTCGTCCTTCCATTCGCCTCGTCTTCCTCGACCGCGGCGATGTGCGCGGCGAGCGCGTTGCGCGCGGCGTCGTTCAGTGGAACGAGGCGCTCTCGCCCGCCTTTGCCCTTGATCGTAAGCACGCGATCATCGGCGACGAGCACTCCGTGCGGCAGGGAGATCAGCTCCGAGACCCGCAAGCCCGTAGCGTAGAGCGTCTCGAGCAGGGCGTAGAGTCTGAGCGCCCGGCGCCGCGCTGCGCCATCGACCGCCCGGTCGCTCGCGCCTGCCGCCGTATCGAGCAGAGTCTCGACCTCGGCGAAGGAGAGGATCTTGGGCAGCGGACGCGGCAGGCGCGGACTGTCGATGGCAGAGCACGGATCATCTTTGCGCAAGCCCTCGGTCAGCAGAAAGCGGAAGAACTGGCGTATTGCGGAAAGCTTGCGCGCGCGCGAGGTTGGCGCGAGCCCCTTGCGCACAAGGCCTGCGAGGAATGCGCGCAAGTTCTCGGGCGTTGCTGTCCGCGCCGTCTTGCCCTTGGCAGCAAGAAGCGCGAGGAACTCCGAGAGGTCCCGCGTATAGGCCTCGAGGGTGTGGGCGGCAGCGCCGCGCTCGGCGGTGAGCATGTCGAGAAAAAGGGCAAGCTCGGTAGAGCCCTTCCCGCGCGATGATCCTCTGGCGCGGCTCAAGGCGTTACGCCTTTGCAGGTCAACCGCGGTACTTTATTGGGTGCGGTTAGGCGCTCCCGCGGGCGCCGCGCCCGCCGCGGTGTTGCCGGCATCTGCACTCGGCGCAGGCGTGGACGCGGTTTGGTCCTCCATGCGTCCCTTGACGTTACGCAGCGCCTTGGAGATTTCCTTCGGCTCAGGCTGGAAGTATTCGGCGAGCACATAGAGGCTTCCCGTGATGACACCGGCGATCACCCCCAGAATCATCAGGAAACGAAACAGTGTCGGCATCGAAGCGCTCGGGTCCCTAGCCGTCTTGTAGTGGCGAACAGGGCCTTATTATGACCCAAAAAGCTGGCGAGCGCCTTAACCTCGTTAGCATCATGGACGATTCGACAGGGCGCCGCCAGCATGGGAAATTGCGCCGGCCAGCGAGTCGCGGGGCCTCTCAGCCCGAAGCGGGCGGCAATTCTCCACTTTTTCAAGAGAAATGAGTCTAGGACTGACCGAGCACAGGAAAGAGGACCGTGAGCAGCGGTTGGCGGAGATCCGCGACGCCCTTGGCTCGCGCAGCATCGTGCTGATCGGGCTCATGGGTGCCGGTAAGACCGCCGTGGGCCGCAGGCTCGCGGCGTGGCTCGACCTACCCTTCATCGATGCCGATGCAGAGATTGAAGCGGCCGCCGGAGCCACCATCAGCGAGATCTTCGCCGAGCACGGCGAGGGCTATTTCCGTCAGGGCGAGCGCAGGGTGATCGCGCGGCTGCTCAACGGCGGTCCGCAAGTGCTTGCAACCGGAGGCGGCGCCTATATGAACGCCGATACCAGGGAAAACATTAGGGCGCACGGCCTCTCGGTCTGGCTCAAGGCCGAGCTTAAGGTCTTGCTCAAGCGCGTGCACCGGCGCGACAACCGGCCTTTGCTTGCCGGCGACGACCACGAGCGGGTGATGAAGAAGTTGATGGCTGAGCGCTACCCCATCTATGCCGAGGCCGACGTGACCGTCGAGAGCCGCGACGTGCCTCATGATGTGATCGTGGGTGCGGTGGTCGAGGCGCTCGCGGACAAGCTCGGTTGCGCGAAGATGCCGGCCAAAGAGCCGAGCCGGAAGAAGGTGTGACGATGCGCGACGGCGCAACCGCCTTGGCCTCCGGCCAAAGCGAGACAACGATCGAAGTAGCGCTTCCCGAGCGAAGCTACCCTGTCATCATCGGCGAAAATCTTATCGCCTCGGCCGGGCGACGCATGACGGCTGCAGTGCCGGACGCGCGCTGCGCGGTGGTGAGCGATCGGAACGTTGCCGCCGTCTATCTCACCCCTCTCAAGGCAAGCCTCGATCAGCATGGACTTTTTCTCGGTGAAGCGGTGGTGAGCCCGGGCGAAGCAAGCAAGAGCTTTTCGGTGCTCGCACCGCTGTGCGAGAGCCTGCTCGCCCTCGGCGTGGAGCGCGGCGACTGCATCATCGCGCTTGGCGGCGGTGTGGTCGGCGACCTCGCGGGTTTTGCTGCAAGCATCTTGCGGCGCGGCGTCCGCGTGGTGCAGATGCCGACCAGCCTTCTTGCCCAGGTCGATTCCGCGATCGGCGGCAAGACCGGCATCGACACGAGACTGGGCAAGAACCTGATCGGCACATTCCATCAGCCGAGCCTCGTGCTTGCCGATATATCTGTGCTCTCGACACTGAGTCCCCGCGAGTTTCGCGCTGGCTATGCCGAGGTGGTTAAATACGGGCTGCTCGGCGATGCCGCGTTCTTCGCCTGGCTCGAGCAGGGCTCGGCCGAGGTCTTCTCAGGTCAAGGCGGAAAACGCCGTTATGCGGTTGAGACGAGCGCCCGTGCCAAGGCCAAGATCGTCCAGGAGGACGAACGCGAGACGAGCGGTACGCGGGCGCTGCTCAATCTCGGTCATACTTTCGGCCACGCGCTCGAGGCCTATGCCGGATATTCGGACCGCCTCTTGCATGGAGAGGCAATCGCCATCGGCATGCGGCTTGCCTTTACCTTTTCGGTCGAGCTCGGCCTTTGCCCTAAAGACGACGCGGAACGGGTCGAGCGGCATCTAGCCGCCATCGGGTTACCCACCAAGATCGCTGCCGTTCCTGGTGCGAAACCGACGCCAGAGGAGTTGTTGCGGTTGATGGCTCAGGACAAGAAGGTGAAAGGCAGCAAGCTCGCTCTCGTGCTGGTGCACGGCATCGGCGCGGCGTTCGTCGAACGCGAGGTACCGCTGTCCCGTCTCACCCAGTTCCTCGCTGAGGAGTGCAATAGACGATGACACTAGGCTTGGGAATTACGCTTGGCGCAATCCTGGGTCTCCTCCTCGCCTCGGCCTTCTTCTCTGGCTCGGAGACGGCGCTGACCGCGGCCTCCGCCGCCAAGATGCACGCGCTTGAGCAGGACGGCAACCGGCGCGCGCGCATCGTGAATTATCTGCTCACCGTGCGCGAGCGTTTCATTGGCGCCATCTTGCTCGGCAACACGCTCGCCAATATCGCGGCTTCCGCGCTCGCCACCAGCCTGTTCCTGAGCCTGTTCGGAGAGGAAGGCGTCGCCTACGCCACCATCGTGATGACGGTGATCGTGGTGTTGTTCGCCGAGGTGCTTCCCAAGACTTACGCCATCCTCCACGCCGACCGCGCGGCGTTGCTCCTTGCACCCGCGGTGCGTTTTGTCGTTGCGGTGTTGGCGCCGGTCGTCAGCGCCATGCAGTTCCTCGTGCGGCATACGTTGCGCCTGTTCGGAGTCTCGATCAGCGACGAGGTCGAGGTGCTCTCGGCGCATGAGGAGCTCCGAGGCACCATCGAGCTCATCCACAAGGAAGGCGGCGTGGTGAAACTCGACCGCGATATGCTTGGCGGCGTGCTTGATCTCCGCGAGCTCACGGTCTCCGACATCATGGTGCATCGGACCAAGATGGACGCGATCGACGCCGAGCTGCCCACCGAGAAGATCATCGACCTTGCCTTGAAAAGCTCCCATACGCGCCTGCCGCTTTGGCGCGGCGAGCGCGAGGAGATTGTCGGCATCCTCCACGCCAAGACGCTGCTCAGGGCTCTGCGCGACTCGAAAGGCGATGTGAGCAAGATCGATATCATGGCGCTCGCCACCCCGCCGTGGTTCGTGCCCGACACCACCACGCTCAAGGACCAGCTCAATGTCTTCCTCAAACGCAAGGCTCATTTCGCCATCGTGGTTGACGAATATGGGGAGGTAATGGGCCTCGTGACGCTCGAGGACATTATCGAGGAGATCGTCGGTGACATCACCGACGAGACCGACATCGCCTCGATCGCCGCACGGCCGCAAGCCGACGGCTCGGTGATCGTGGAAGGCTCAGTGCCGTTGCGCGATCTCAACCGTCTGATGGATTGGGATCTGCCCGACGAGGAAGCGACCACAGTGGCGGGCCTCGTGCTGCACGAGGCCCAGACCATCCCCGAAGCGGGGCAGTCCTTCACCTTCCATGACTATCGCTTCGAGGTGCTGAGGCGCCAGCGGAACCGCCTCACCAGCATCCGCGTGACCCCGCCGCCGGATACGCGCCGAGTAAAGGCGCCCGAGAGCAAGGCCTCATAGCGGCCGTGACCGCTCCTCCGGGGCAAGCGCCGTGATGGCGAGCGCGTGGACCTTGCCTCCAAGCTCATCTGCCAACACTTCATTGACCATGCGGTGGCGTTCGAGCCGCGTCTTGCCTGCGAAGCTCTGCGATACCACTTTGATGGTGAAATGACTCTCGCCGGTTCCGGGCGAGCTCGCGTGGCCCGCATGGCGATGGGAGACGTTGACGACTTCGAGGGTTTCCGGCGCGAAGGCTTGTTGCAGCTTCTTGGTTATCCGCTCTTCGACGAGCATTACCGCCGTTTCCTTGATTCTTAACCGACCATCATATCCTAGTCATAGGTTCGAGGGCCATTCTTGTTGTGTCAGCCGCCGCGACTCATAATGCTTCCGAGATGAAGCTCGACTCGAAGTTCTTCGACCGCCTGCGCGTCAAACCCGACGAGAACCGCCTGTTGCGCGACACTTGTCCGGTTTGCGAGTGGGAGGGCTGCACCGAGCCCGGCCTTTACCCAGCGCCCAAGGGCCGCGGGCAGGAGGGCCAGTACCACCGCTACTGCCTCGACCATGTGCGCGCCTACAACAAGTCCTACAACTATTTCGCCGGGCTTCCCGACGAAGAGGTGATCAAGCACCAAAAGGATGACACCATCGGTCATCGTCCAACCTGGTTCATCGGCGTCAACCCGTGGGCGGCGCGCGGGCGAGGCGCGAGAAACGGCGCGCGGGCTGGCGGCTTCCCGCATCGCTTCACCACCTATGATCCGTTCGGGCTGTTCGCCGAGCGCGCCAGCTCTCAGGCTACGCCGGACGGGAAGCCAGAACGCCAACTGATGCGCGCCGAGCGGAAATGCCTGCGCCAGCTCAACCTCGAGGACAACGCCACCAAGGCCGACATAAAGGCGAGATTCAAGGAATTGGTTAAGCGGCTGCACCCCGATCACAACAAGGGCGACCGCCGCTCAGAGGACAAGTTGCGCGAAGTCATTCAAGCCTATAACTATCTGAGGCAGGCAGGGCTTGCGTAGGTCGCTGGCAGCCCTCTCCGACACCCCAGGCTACCGCATCTTGCGAGCCCATTTGAAACGCGACGAAACAGGCTTCCACTGCCCATGACACTTGAAACTGCCCGTAACGGCGCCTGCCTGCCGGACATGCAGGTTTCCGTGCGCCAGGTTTTCGGCATCGATACCAACCTCGAAGTGCCGGCCTATTCGCGTCCTGACGAGCATGTGCCGGACATCGATCCGGATTATTTGTTCAACCGGGAGGTGACGCTCGCGGTCCTCGCCGGCTTCAAGCACAACCGCCGCGTGATGATCCAGGGCTATCACGGCACCGGCAAATCGACCCACATCGAGCAAGTGGCGGCGCGGCTGAACTGGCCGTGCATGCGCATCAATCTCGACAGCCATGTGAGCCGCATCGATCTCGTCGGCAAGGATGCCATCGTGCTGCGCGACGGTCAGCAGGTGACGGAATTTCGCGAGGGCATTCTGCCCTACGCGCTGCAGTCGAACACCGCGCTCTGCTTCGACGAGTACGACGCGGGCCGCCCCGACGTGATGTTCGTGATCCAGCGGGTTTTGGAAGTCTCGGGCAAGCTCACGCTACTCGACCAGTCCAAGGTGATTAGGCCGCATCCCGCATTTCGCCTGTTCTCGACTACCAACACCATCGGGCTTGGCGACACGAGCGGCCTCTATCACGGCACCCAGCAGATCAACCAGGGCCAGATGGACCGCTGGTCGATCGTAGTCACGCTGAACTATCTGCCGCACGACGACGAGGTGAATATCGTCCTCGCCAAGGCCAAGTCGTGGAATACCGAGGCCGGGCGCAAGACGGTCGGAGCCATGGTGCGTGTCGCGGAGCTCACGCGGAATGCCTTCATGAATGGCGATCTCTCTACGGTGATGAGCCCCCGCACGGTGATCACCTGGGCGGAGAATGCCGAGATCTTCGGCGATATCGGCACGGCCTTTGCGCTCTCATTCCTCAACAAATGCGATGAGCTCGAGCGCGGGCTGATCGCCGAGTTCTATCAGCGCTGCTTCGGCGAAGACCTGCCGCAGTCGACCGCCAATGTGGCATTGAGCTAGCGATGTCGCTCACCAGGCGCAAAGAGGCGCCGCTCGATCCGTTCAAACGCGCCCTGACGCTCGCCACCCGTTCGATCGCCGCCGACAGCACGGTTGAGGTCGTGTTCTCCAGCGAACCTCCCGGGCTTAACGGCAAGACCGCGCGGCTGCCTGAGCCGTCGCGCATTCCGAGCAAGGCCGAGATCGCGGTGATCCGCGGCCATGCCGATGCCGCGGCGCTATCGGTCGCGTGTCACGATCCCAAGCTGCATGAGCGATTGGCGCCCCCCGGCGGAGAGGCGCGTCAAGTGTTCGAGGCGATCGAGCAGGCGCGTGTCGAGGCGATCGGCGCTCAACGCCTGCAAGGCGTCGCCGCCAATCTCGCCGCCCGCATCGAGCAACGCTATGAGCGAAGCCGCTTCGCCGAGGTGGCCGAGCGCTCTGAAGCCCCGCTGCCCGACGCGCTTGGGCTTCTCGTGCGCGAGATGCTCACCGGCCAGATACCTCCAGCCAAGGCTCGCGCCATCGTCAATCTCTGGCGCCCCTGGATCGAGGGCCGGGCGCGTTCGCTGCTCGAACGCATGCCCGAGATGCTCTCTGACCAGGAGGCTTTCGGCCGGCTCACCAGAGATCTCCTCGCCGCGCTCAACCTCGCCGACCAGTTCGATCAGCAGCAAAACGAGGATCAGCAATCGAGCGAGAGCGAGAGTGACCCCAACGCCGCCGACACCGAGGACGAGAATGCCGAAGGCGAGCAGCGGGCCGATCTATCCGACGCTCGCTCGGAACGCGACGCAAACAGCGAACGGGCGCTCGACGACAGGGAAGACGGCTCGACTGACCGGCTCGACCGCGACGCCGACGCCTCGGAGCTTCCGCGCCGTTCCGAGCCGTGGCGTCCCAACCTGTCGGTTCTCGAGAATCCGGAGGCCTTCGGCTATAAGGTTTTCACTCGCTCCTATGACGAGACCGTCAATGCCGAGGAGCTGTGCGATCCCGACGAGCTCGAACGCTTGCGTTCCTTTCTCGACAAGCAGCTCCAGGCGCTACACGGCGCGGTGGCGCGGCTCGCCAACCGGCTGCAGCGGAGACTCCTCGCGCAGCAAAATCGCGGCTGGGACTTCGACCTCGACGAGGGCATGATTGACGCAGCGCGGCTTGCCCGCGTGATCGTGGATCCCATGCATCCGCTGACCTACAAGCAGGAGCGCGACACCGAGTTTCGCGACACGGTGGTCACGCTGCTCCTCGATAATTCGGGTTCCATGCGCGGTCGCCCGATCATGGTCGCGGCCTGTTGCGCCGATATTCTCGCCCGCACGCTCGAGCGCTGCGGCGTGAAAGTCGAGATCCTCGGCTTCACTACGCGCGCCTGGAAGGGAGGACATTCGCGCGAAGAGTGGCTGAACGCGCTCAAGCCTCCTCTTCCTGGGCGGCTCAACGATCTGCGTCACATTATCTACAAGGCGGCCGATGCGCCGTGGCGGCGTTCTCGCCGCAATCTCGGGCTGATGATGCGCGAGGGCCTGCTCAAGGAGAATATCGACGGCGAGGCGCTCACCTGGACACATAACCGCCTGCTCGCCCGACCAGAGCAGCGGCGCATCCTGATGATGATCTCCGACGGGGCGCCGGTCGACGATTCCACACTGTCGGTCAACTCCGGGTCATATTTAGAGCGTCATCTTCGTCAGGTGATCGAAGAGATCGAGACGCGCTCCTCAGTGGAGCTGCTCGCAATCGGCATTGGCCATGATGTCACCCGCTATTACCGGCGCGCCGTCACGGTCACCGACGCAGAGGAGCTTGCCGGCGTGATGACCGAGAAACTTGCCGAGCTGTTCGACGAGGACCTCGCCTGGCGGCAGCTTCATCGCGCCGTGCCTTCGGCGGCGCGGGCTAAGCGGCGGAAGCTACATTAGCGTGGGGAGCATCGCCCGCACAGCCTGGCGCAGCTCTGCGATCCTGGTCGTTGCGATCACATGCGCTGCCGTTCCGGCGCTGGCCGACAAGCCGCAGATTGCCCTGGAAAAATCGATCCCGGTCAAGGTCACCGCTATCCCCATCGACTTCGATCGCGACAATCCGGCCCGCAAAGAGTTCGATAAGCTCATCTACCGGGGCGGCCTCAACCTCTTCGCCAATTCAAGCTTTTTCGGCGGGTACTCGGCCATGGCGCTCGATCCTTCGGGAACCTTTCTTCTCGCCATCTCCGATTCGGGCACCTGGCTTCGAGCGAAACTGGATTATGACGGGCGGACGCTCAAGGGGTTGAGCGGTGTCACACTCGGCCCGCTGCTCGGCCGGGACGGCAAGCCGCTTCTCGACGACCAGGAGCGCGATTCCGAAGGCATGACGCTGATCGAAGGCGATCCTTCCAAGGGGACCGCTTATGTCTCATTCGAACGTCACCACCGGATCGATCGCTATCCCTTCGAAGGCGACCGCTTCGGACCACCAACTGGCTCCGTGCCCCTCCCCGCCGGCACAAAGCGCATGTCGAGGAATAGCGGTCTCGAGGCAATCGTTCTGATGCATGGTGGTCGCCTCAAGGGCACGCTCGTCGCCTTTGCGGAGAGCCTGACCGACAAGAATGGCAACCTTCAGGGCTGGCTGCTCGGGGGCTCGAAGCCTGGGTCGATCGCAGTGAAGCGGATCGGGGGATTCGATATCACCGATGCCGCCGAGCTTCCCGACGGCGGTCTTATCCTTCTTGAGCGGAGATTCCGCTACAGCGAAGGCGTCAAGATGCGCCTACGCCGGGTTGCGGCGAGCGAGATCAAACCGGGTGCGGTGATTCAGGGAGAGGTCCTCCTCGAGGCGACCGACGCGTTGAACATCGACAACATGGAGGCCGTTGCCGTCCACCGCAGAGTGTCGGGCGAAACCGTCATCACGATCATGTCTGACGACAATTTCAGCGGGCTACAGCGCACGCTGATCATGCAGTTCGCGCTGCCGGGCGGCGAGCCAATCGCCGCCGGCGCGCCTGCGAATTAGGAGGCGGCCTCGGGTTGGGCGGCGCTCGCCTTGGCAATGTCGCGCTTGAGACGCCTTGCCTTCAGCGACAGCTCGTCGTCACCTGCCTTCAGCAGATAGGCATCCAGGCCGCCACGGTGCTCGACCGAACGCAAGGCATGCGCGCTGATGGTGAGGCGCACGCGCTTCTTCAAGGCGTCGCTCTGCAGCGTCACATTGCACAAATTCGGCAGAAACCGGCGCTTGGTACGACGCTTGGCATGGCTTACATTGTTGCCGGTGAGCACGGCTTTGCCGGTGAGCTCGCAACGACGGGCCATGGTCGAAATCCTTCTATCGAGATAATGCGAAGACTGGTCGCCGCCTGCCCAATGTCATGCAGGCGTCGCGACCAGCGGGGCGAGATATACGGGCATGATAATTGGGGGTCAAGCGCCCATTGCCAAACCTCATAATTGACGAAATCTACGAATAACTCGAAATTTGCGGGCGGAGTGTTTCGGCCACTCGCGCGAGGGATACAGAGCCCATGTGGGCAGCACGACACGCTTTGAGCTTTGTGGCCGTCGTCGCGCTGACTTCGGGACTTGGCGGCAATTTTCCCCCCGATAGCGCCTTTGCCGAGAACGCGCTGTCGTCTGCGAGCCGCATTGAGGCCGTCTATCGCGTCGATCTAGGCAGCTTCAACCTCGGCAATTTCCGTCTCACCGCGGTCTTTCATGGCGATGGTTACGAGATGCGTGGCGAGGGACGCTTCACCATTCTCCAAGGCCTGATCTATGAGTGGCGGGGGGTGACGGCAAGCAGCGGGCGGGTGACAAGGGCAGGCCCTGAGCCAGCCATGTATGCGCTGAGCTACTCCGACGGCGGCAAGAAGACCGAGCAGCTCCGAATGACCTTCGGCAGTCACGCGGTCACCGAGGTTCAGATCTTTCCGGACAAGATGCGCAATCCGCGCGACATACCGGTCACCAGGGAGCAGCTCGAGGGGGTGCTCGATCCGATGAGCGGCGCATTCTTGACCGCGCATTCGGAAAATCCCAACGGCGATCTGAATGTCTGCAACCAGACCTTGCCGGTATTCGACGGCAAGCAGCGCTTCGATCTCGTGCTCACGCCGAAACGCGCTGTCTCCGTGAGGTCAACTACACCCAGCGGCTATAGCGGGCCGGCAGTGATCTGTCAGGTGAAGTTCATCCCCATTGCCGGTTACCAGCCTGACAACCCCGGTATCCAGCTCATGTCGCAGACGAACGAGATCGAGGTTTGGCTCATTCCCGTGCGGGGGACCATCATGTATGTGCCCTACCGGATTGTGTTGCCGACGCCGGTAGGATATGGCACGGCCCTGGTGACCTCGATCCAGGTTGCAGGCTCATCCCGCGCCAGCGCCGAGCCGTAGCCGTTTGCCTTTTCAGCGACCGGAAAGCCTCGAGGGTTAACGCACAGGCCCATAATCCCAATATGTTGTAGGGAACAGATGCCGAAAATTAACGCTCCCCTGATTCGTCCGCCCTTCGTTCCCTTGGTTTTCCGAGGCGCTTGAGAAAGCAGAGAAAGCGAAAGGCCAGATTTAGTGGTCATGGCCACGCCGGAGTGCGCCGGCCGAGTCGACTGAAATAACGAGCCCGAGCCCCTGATTCCCTTCGGAACGAAATCCGAATGTGCAGAGTCAGCGATTCGGACGAGATTCGTTCCCCCCGTGTTCCGAGTTTCTCGCGGATCGGACGATGAGGAAGTCAAGAGATGAGCCGGTCCTTCTCCTCTAATTCCACAAATGGCCATCGCGGGCGCGGCGTCACCGCCGTGCTCGGACCGACCAACACCGGCAAGACCCATCTCGCCATCGAACGCATGCTCGCGCATGACGTCGGCATCATCGGTTTGCCGCTCAGGCTTCTCGCGCGCGAGGTCTACGACAAGGTCGTCGCCCGCGTTGGTGCGGCGAAGGTGGCGCTGATCACCGGCGAGGAGAAGATCAAGCCGCCCTCGCCGCGCTTCTATGTCTGCACCGTGGAGGCGATGCCGCTCGAACTCGAGGCGGATTTCGTCGCGGTCGATGAGGTCCAACTTGCCGCCGACGGCGAGCGCGGGCATGTCTTCACCGACCGCCTGTTCCACGCACGCGGCTTGAGCGAGACGCTGCTGCTCGGCGCCGCTACCATGCGCGATGCGATCCGCGAGCTACTGCCTGGCGCCAATCTTGTGTCGCGTGCGCGCCTGTCTGAGCTCACCTATGCCGGCGACAAGAAGATCACCCGGCTTCCTCGCCGTTCGGCCATAGTCGGTTTCTCGGCGAACGACGTCTACGCCATTGCCGAGTTGGTGCGGCGTCAGCGCGGCGGCGCCGCCGTGGTGCTCGGCGCGCTCAGCCCGCGCACCCGCAATGCGCAAGTCGCGCTTTACCAGAACGGCGACGTCGACTTCTTGGTGGCGACTGACGCCATTGGCATGGGACTCAATCTCGACCTCGACCATGTCGCGTTCGCCGGCATCCGCAAATTCGACGGCCAGTCCCATCGCAATCTAACGCCTGCCGAGATTGGGCAAATTGCGGGTCGTGCCGGCCGGCACATGAATGACGGAACTTTCGGGGTGACCGGACAAGTCGCACCGTTCGATTCCGACCTCGTTGATCGGCTCGAGAACCATTCCTTCGACCAGGTGGGCTACCTGCAGTGGCGTAATCGCAAGCTCGATTTCTCGTCGATCGAGCGCTTGCGGGAGAGCTTGCGCGAGGCGCCCGACTATCCGCGGCTCGTCCGCGCCCGCATGGTCGATGATGTGATTGCGCTGGAGAATGTGAGCCGCGATCCAGCCGTGCGTGACAGGGCGAAAGGGCCGGCAACGGTCGGACTGTTGTGGGAGATGTGCCAGATTCCCGACTACCGTAAAATCTCAGCGGCAAGCCACGCCGAGCTGGTCACCACGCTCTACGGCTATGTGACGAGCGACGAGGGGAAGATTCCGGCCGACTGGTTCGCTCATCAGGTGGCGCTCGCCGATCGCACCGACGGTGATCTCGACACGCTGTCGAGCCGGCTTGCCCAGATCCGCACCTGGACGTTCGTATCGCATCAGGCGCAATGGCTCGATGACCCGGAGCATTGGCAGGGCCGCACGCGGGCCATCGAGGACACTCTGTCCGACGCACTGCATGAGCGGCTCACCCAGCGCTTCGTCGATCGGCGCACCAGCGTGTTGATGCGCCGGCTGCGCGACAAGGAGGAGATGGCGGCGGAGATCGGTTCTGACGGCGGGATCCTGGTGGAGAACCACTATGTCGGGCGCCTCGATGGTTTCCGCTTCACGCCCGACGCCTCCGGCGACGGTATCCACGGTAGGGCGGCGCGCCATGCCGCAGCCAAGGTGCTTGCGCGCGAGCTTGCCGCCCGCTCCGAAGCGCTTTCCGAGGCGCCAGACGAAGCAATTACGCTCGAGCCGAATGGCCGGATCGTTTGGGAAGGCTCGGAGATTGCGCGCCTTGAGCGGGGGGGGACGGCGCTCAAGCCTCGCATTCAGCTAATGGCGGACGAGCACCTGCCGGCGGGGGAGCGCGAGCGCGTGCTCAAGCGCCTCGAGGCAAGGCTCGCGGCGGAGCTCGATTCGAAGCTCAAGCCACTGATTGCTCTTAGCGAGGCCTCCGACCTCTCGGGACTTGCCCGCGGCCTGGCTTACCAGCTCACTGAGAATCTTGGCGTGCTTCGCCGCGAGGGCGCCTCGAATGAGATTAAAGCACTCGACCAGGCTGCCCGTGCCCAGCTCAGAAGCTACGGCGTGCGCTTCGGCGCCTTCAACCTCTACATCCCGGCGCTGCTCAAGCCGGCCGCGGCGGATTTGCTGCTTCTACTCTGGGCGCTCTTTGCCGGCCGGGATCATGGTATTGACTGCGAGGCGTTGCCGGCACGGCCGCAACAGGGCTTGACCTCGGTCGCGGCAGGCAACGGCCTGCCCGAGCCTTATTGGCGCGCTGCGGGCTTCCACGTCGCGGGCGGACGCGCGGTGCGCATCGATATGCTTGAGAGGTTGTCTGACCTGATCCGCGCTCGCGTCTGGTTCAGACCTGCCGAAGGCGGCGTGGCCCAGGATGCCCAGCACCAATACCGTACCCATCACAACGGCAAGGGTCACAGACTTCGATTTTTTCCCCTTGTTCATCTCGGGTCCTCCTTTCGTCATGAGATCATGCCATTTGAGAGGTAAGATACTGCGCCCATCGCAATGAATCCAATTGATAATGTATGCTATGTCAATAAGAATATCTTATCGGAGACCTATGACCCTGACCGAATTGCAATACATTG
>Ga0207691_10000484_pt1 | contig 39400 bp, 34 predicted proteins | sample KBSM13metaG_FD_184327 | JGI IMG/M metagenome (GOLD analysis project Ga0207691, IMG submission 184327) | Miscanthus rhizosphere microbial communities from Kellogg Biological Station, Michigan, USA - KBS M1-3 metaG (SPAdes) (version 2) | ecosystem: Host-associated > Plants > Roots > Rhizosphere >...
CGCCCATGTTGATGTCGTCACCGATACCGGAGTTGAGGTAGTCGTGACCCGGACCGCCCTTGAGGACGTCGGCGCCGGACAGATCGGTGATCCTGTCGTTGCCGTCGCCGCCTAGTGCGATGTCGTCGCCGCCGTTGCCTTCAATGACGTCGTTGCCTTCGTTGCCGAGGAACGTGTCGTTGTCGTTGCCGCCGGTGACCCGGTCAGCGTTGGCGGTGCCGTTGTACACCGACTGGCCGTTGATGCCGCTCGGATCGACCGTGTTCTTCTCCATGTACTGGATGGTGCCGTCCGGCTTGCGCAGGAGAACCAGGTTCTCCTTGCACTCGCTGGTCGGGTCGTCGGCGACCGTGGCCCCCGATGCCGTGTAGCCCGCCGGCGTACCGGCCAGGTTGCCCAGCTGGAACTTGCAGTCGGCAGTTCCGAAAGCATCCGCCTTGAGCGAGTGCGCGTTGGTGTTGCGCATGATCATCTCCGCGAAGGAGTTGCTCTCCAGCTGCGACCGCAGGTTCATGCCCGGCGTGCGCGCCAGGTAGTACAGGCGGTCACCGTTCTGAAGATCGGTCAGCTGGTTCTCGAACACGTAGTTGAACGTGCTGCCCAGGAGCCCGCCGAAGAGGTTGGTCTTCTCCGCCAGGCCGCCAACCCAGAGGTCGACCCTGTTCAGGCCGGTCTCCTGCGTCGCCCACGGTCCGGCACTGTTCATGAAGTCCGTCATGTCAGCCGTGGGAGGGGTCGCCAGGGTGCCCGGATCAACGATCGCCTTGGCCGCTGCCCGCTTGCCCGCCAGCGTGGTTTCACTGGTGATGGTCGGGTAGGTGCCGTACGCGGCGACAAAGTTGATCAAGGATTCCGGGTGCTTGAGGTTCTGCCCGAAGTCCGCCCAGCTCGTGTACGGAGCCAATTGAGCGTCGCCCGTGGCGTCGTTGATCTGGCGCCGCAGCTCATTGAGCGGCGGAACACCTTCGGAACGTGCACGCGTCATGTTGATCGTCGCCAGGTCCAGGGGAAGACCCAGCAGGTTGTTGCGCAGGGTGCCTGTCACGAACTCGTCGAGTTCGTTGCCGACCTGGTCGCTCATGCCCATGACGATGCTGCCGGCGGCCTCTTCCGAGGTCAGGGACCCCGCCGATCCGCCGTTGGTGTACTCGGGCGGGTTCAGGAATCCTTTAAGCAGGGAGATGGAGTTGTCGCTGCCGTCCGCGTTGGTGCGGGAGATGGTCTCGGTCAGCATGGAGTGGCCGAAGCGGTAGACCGCGTGGGCGAACTCCGCCCTGATGGCCGGGTTAATGTCCGTGTGGTAGACGTGGAAGGGCTGGATCGCGGGTTGGACCTTGCGGCCGAACTCCTCGAACACCAGGTGCTGGTATTCCATTTCCGTGACGAACCGTGCCGCCTGGAACAGGCGTTCGCCGTTCCAGCCGTTGGCACCGGCGGCCAGCTTCCACTCCGCCAGCGCGGCGACGCCCGTGGCCGAAGTGTCGTTGGTCAGGGTGTTCTCGATGTCCGCGACGAGCCGGTCATGCTCGGAGTGGAACACCTGGTGGATGGTGGTCAGGCCGATGTTTTCGTTGACGCGGCCGTCACCGGCACAGAAGTGCGCGTTGAGCATTTCGTCGTCGTAAGTCCCGGCGGGCTGGTTCGCAAAATCTGCCGAGGCCGTGTTGTCGGTGTCCGGGGTGGGCGCGACGGGCGGCGTGGCAGGGTTGTGGTCCGTGTCCTGCGGCGACGGGTCGGCGTTGTGCGCGATGTCGGTCAGGAACGGGGTGTCGAAGTACCGCACGTTTGCCGGCACCGGGACAGGATTTGCCGTGTTGCCCTCAACGAGTCCGGTCAGCGTGACGTACTGCGGCAGGCCCCGGGCGGGGCCGGGGATGAACTTGCCGTACGGGTCAGCTGCGATCATCGGGATGTTGGTGACGTCCTTGTCCTCGAGCTTGAGGCCAAGGAAGATCGCTGCTTGCGACTTGACGTCCGCCCACGTGGCCATGCCGCCGGCGGTGGGGCCGGCAGGACCGCCCAGGAGCTTGCCGGTTGAAACCGGCCTGCCGGCGGCGTTGTTGATGTACTCCCGCAGGAACACCTGGTGCGAGGGGTGGGACGTGTAGGTCTGGGACTGGTCCACGTAGGGCGAGTCGGTGTTGGCGGCTTCCTGGACGTCATCCGCGGTACCGAGGACGCCGTCGTTGCCGGGCTGGTTCTGGGCCCGGGTGAGGACCATGAACGCGTTCGGGCTGTTGGGGGCCACTTCGTCACCCGTACCGGCCTTGCCATCAGGGCCTACGGTAATCAGCGGGTCGTCGGCCTTGAGCGGCACGAACACCGTTCCGCCGCCCTTGACCGTCTGGTCCACGCCGTGGTCGAAGAACTGACCGAACAGGGTGAACAGGGAGTTGTACGGCGGGGAGAGCCCGACGTCGGTGGTGACGTTGGGGATGAACAGCGTGTCACCCGTGGGGACGCAGCCGGCCGGCACAGCCTCGACCGGCGGAGTCGCCAAGGGGTCAGGATCAGTGGTGCAGGGGAACAGACCGGGGTTGCCCTGGGTCCGGACCGGGAACCCGGCAGCAGCCACGGCGGCCGGATTGGTGGAGGTCTGGTCCACGATCAGATTGCTGATCTGGCGGGGCTGGGAGTCGAACACATTGCCCGACTTCTGTGCGTAGGAGGACGTGCCGGCAGGGCCGAACCCTGCGGGGACGGCGTCGGCGGTGCTAAACGTCGGCGTCGCGTGACGCGGGAAAAGCTGATCGGCGGCGCCATAGGTTTCGCGGCCTTTGATCAGGTTGTTGCAGGAGCCGTCAACCGTACGGAGGCCGTAGGAGGTGAGGGCGTCCGGGATCTGGTTGGGGCCCGGCCCGACCAGTGCCCCGCAGGGGCCGGTCGCCGACGTCGTATTCGCGACGTGCGCCTCGGCGATCTTGATTTGCTTGAGGATATAGGCCAGGTCGGCCGCGGTGACGGTGAAACCTGCGCCGACGGGTGCCGGCGCGGCGCTGGCGCCAAGCGCCGTTGTGGTGAGTCCGACAAAGCTGAGCAAGGTCATCGCTGTCCCTGCGGCTACTGCGCGGGTGGGCCGGCTGAAGGCACGTCTTTGGCCTTCGACCTTCCTGCATGCGAACAAATTCATTGCACACCTGCCTCTTGGAGTGAGTGATGGTGCAAGAGTGCTGGGTGATTCCTTGGAGAAAACTGGGAAGGATCGGCAACTTGCGATCCGGACCGCAGTCCGGTGATTTCCGGGGCCTCTGGCTACCCGGACCGCGCTCTGGGGCTACCTGCGCGGACGCTTTGGGCTACTCGCCCTGTGCTCGACGGCGATGCAGCGGCCTACGCGGGGACTGTTGCACGTGCGTGCTGTCGACTAATAACAGCCGGGTAACGGATACCCCCCGAGGACCCGAATTTTTAACCTGCGCTACCTGAAGCCGGTGCACAGCAGATCCCCAGCTTGCACCAAGGTGGTGCTGGTACAGGGACGCGCGCAGTGCATGGACGGGTGCCGGGCAATTGCTTGCGGCGCTCCGATCAAGCTGATAGGCCTGACGGTAAGGTGCAGAGTGGCAGATCAGCACGCCGCCCCATCCGGGTGGTGGTTGCAGAAGGGAAGTTCACGTGACTCGCAAGACTCCTCATATCGAGGAACCGTCCGAAAAGGATCTCGTCGTCGGGGACGGGCCGAAAAGCTGGGCCGCCGGCGTCCCGGGCGTGTACCACTCCATGAAGCCGGCCATCGAACAGATGGGACTGAACCGGACCCGCAAGACCGTCATGGCGATGAACCAGAAGGACGGCTTCGACTGCCCGAGCTGCGCGTGGCCGGATCCCCACCACCGCAAGGCATTCGAGTTCTGCGAGAACGGGGCCAAAGCGGTGACCTGGGAAGCGACCCCGGTGGTGGTTCCCGCAACTTTCTGGGCCGAGAATGCCGTCAGCGACCTGCGCAGCCAGACCGAGTACTGGCTTGGCATGCAGGGCCGCCTGACCGAACCGGTGTACAAGGCCGCCGGCGAGGACCACTACAAGGCGGTCAGCTGGGACGAGGCGCTCCGGCTCGTGGCCGACAAGCTCAAGGGCCTGGACTCCCCCGACCAGGCGGCGTTCTACACGAGCGGCCGGACCTCGAACGAGGCTGCCTTCCTCTACCAGCTCATGGTCCGCGGCTACGGCACCAACAACCTGCCGGACTGCTCCAATATGTGCCACGAATCCTCCGGCTGGGCCATGGGCCAGACCATCGGCATCGGCAAGGCGACGGTCAGCTTCGACGACTACGCCAAAGCCGACCTGATCATCATCATGGGCCAGAACCCCGGCACCAACCACCCCCGGATGATGACCGAACTTGAGGCGTGCAAGCGCAACGGCGGCGAGATCGTGGCCGTCAACCCCCTCCCCGAAGCAGGCCTGCGCCGGTACAAGAACCCGCAGCAGGTCAACGGGGTTATCGGTCACGGCGTCCAGATCGCGGACCAGTTCCTCCAGATCCGGATCGGCGGCGACATGGCGCTGCTGCAGGCCGTGTCCAAGCGCGTGCTCGACGCCGAGGCCAAGAACCCCGGGACAGTCCTGGACCACGCCTTCCTGGCGGAACACTGCGAGGGGCTCGAGGAGCTCAAGGAACACCTCGCCGGGCTGGATGAAGGCACAGTTCTTGAGGCCACGGGCCTGCACAGCGAGGACATCGATGAGCTGGCCGCCCGCTATCTCAAGTCCGAGAAAGTCATCATCACCTGGGCCATGGGCATCACCCAGCAGAAGAAGGGTGTTGCCACCATCAAGGAGATCATCAACCTCCTGCTGCTGCGCGGCAATATCGGCAAGCCGGGTGCCGGCGCCTCCCCCATCCGCGGGCACAGCAATGTGCAGGGCGACCGGACCATGGGCATCTGGGAGCAGATGCCGCAGTCCTTCATGGAGGCCCTCGGCGAGGAGTTCGATTTCGAGCCGCCCCGCGAACACGGCGCGGACGCCGTCGAGACCATCAACAAGATGCGCGCGGGCGAGATCAAGGTGTTCGTCGCCCTGGGCGGCAACCTGGTGGGTGCCATCTCGGACACGAACGCCGCCGAGGCTGCGATGCAAAACACGGAGATGACGGTGCAGATCTCGACCAAGCTGAACCGCTCGCACACTGTGACGGGCCGCGAGGCCCTGATCCTCCCCACGATGGGCCGGACCGAGATCGATATCCAGGAATCCGGTCCCCAGTTCGTGTCGGTGGAGGACACCGTCTGCGCCGTGCACCCGTCCTGGGGCAGCGTCGAGCCGGTGTCCCACCATCTGCTCTCGGAGCCGGCCATCGTGAGCCGGCTGGGCAAACTCCTCGTGGGCGACAAGATCAGGGCCGACTGGGACGGCTATGAGAAGAACTACGACCTTATCCGGGACCACATTTCGCGCGTGGTGGGCGGCTGCAAGGACTACAACCAGAGGATCCGGCAGGAAGGCGGGTTTATCCTCGCCAACGGTCCCCGCGACTCCCGCACCTTCCCCACGCCCACCGGCAAGGCCGTGCTGACAGTCAATGATCTTGAACTTGTCGAACGGCCGCATGGAACCCTGATCCTGCAGAGCATGCGCTCCCACGACCAGTTCAACACCACCATCTACTCGCACAACGACCGCTACCGTGGCATCAAGAAGGGCCGCCATGTGGTGTTCGTGAACCCTGACGACATCGCCGAACTCGGCCTTGCGGACGGGCAGTACGTGGACGTCCGCGGCGTATACGACGACGGTGAGGAACGCGTGGTGCGCAAGTTCCGTGTGGTGTCGTACCCCACGGCACGCGGTTGCGCTGCTGCCTACTACCCCGAAGCCAACGTGCTGGTGCCACTGAACCACACGGCCGAAGGCAGCAACACGCCAGTCTCGAAGGCAGTCATCGTCCGGCTCGAGCCGAGCCTGGACCAGACGCCCGTCGGCGCGGCAACAGCCCCTGCCCGGGTGGCCTCACCCTAGGCACCCGCCAGCCGGGGCCGGGCCAGTCCGCACCACCGGACATGCCCCGCCCCGGCCCCGGCGAGTGGACATAACACCAACATGCCCGTCCCTGCGCCCCACCGCGGAGCATGTCCCGTGGCTGCGGACCGCGCGCATGGCGTGATCCCTGTGCATCAGGTCCGGCGTGCTTCCAGGGTGCTCGCGGGCCGGGCTACTGGGCCCTCTTGGCCCAGCCTTTCTCGTCCGGGCCGCCCGACTCACCATGTTCGCAAAGTTCGATGACCTTGTTCGACGCGGCGTGCACGGCCTCCTGCGTGTCCTTGCGGCCCTTGGTGGACGCGGTACCCGCCGCGTAGCCCACGATGAACGCACTGATGGCGTCCGCATGCGGCCCGACGGCCTTGACCGATTCCTCTGCCACCTGGACGATCTTTTCGTGGTCGACTTCCAGGTCGAGGATCTGCAGCGCCTGGATCAGCCGGCTGCTCCAATGCCGCAGCGAGCTGTCTTCGTCTCGGGACAACGTCATTGCTACTCCTTCTCGCAGGTGAATGGATCGTCTAACCCTCAAGGGTTAGCACCCACCCCCGTCGTTGCGCAACGCGACACAGCGGCACGGCGGCAACGCGACACAGCGGCACAGCGGCAGCCGGCACGGCGGCGGCCCCTCAGCTCCAGAGCGCCACGTGGAACTTGGACCCCCGCCGTTCCAGCCCTCGCGAACCGCCGGGGGCGACCATGGCCGCGGTGGCGTCGGCGGTGCCGGCAAACCGTTGGAGGGTCCGCGCCATGGTGGTGGCCCGGCCGCGGTCCAGGGTACTGGCCCACCAGAGTCCGGAGATCGGCGTTCCGGCTACCGGCACACGGACCAGGGAACCGCTGCGGATTTCAGCCCGGACAATATGCCCCAAAGCCAGCATGGTTCCCTCTCCGGCCCTGACGGCGGCCAGGGCCTCCGTCTCGCTGCTCAACCGGACGATCTCCGGCGCCACCGACTGGGCAGCCAGCCAGCGGCCCTCCTCGCTGGCCGCCTGGATGCCGGCGGGCCCGGCAAACCAGGGTCTGCGCACCAGCTCGGCCGGCGCGACCGGCCCGTGGAGGGCGGCGATCGGATGTCCGGCGGCCGCCACGACGATCCGCTGGTACCGCAGGAACGGGACGGAGTCGATGCCGACGGCGCCAGTGCCGTTGGCAAGGGAGCCGTTGCGGACGGTGGGCCTGGCCCCCAAAGCGATGTCATAGACGCGTTCGAGCATCAGCGAGGCGATGTCCTCGGCTTCCTCCACCACCACATCGACGGAAGCCCCGGGAACCCGGCGGGTGAAAAGGTCCAGCAGGCGCCCCGCCGCGTGCTCGGCAAACGGCGCCGTCGCCACGATTTTCAGCCGCCCGGTCTCGGTCTGGGCATGTGCCACCTCCCACCGGGCCCGGTCCGCCAGTCCCACGATGTCCTGGGCATGTTCGGCGAGCGCCCGGCCGCCGGGAGTCAGCGCGATCCCGCCATGGGCGCGCACGAAGAGCGGGTCGCCCAGATCCTGCCTGAGTGCGGCGAGCGCCGTCGAGACTGCCGGTTCGCTGACTCCGAGTTGGACGGCGGCCGCATGGAGGGAACCCAGCTTGGCCACCAGGGCGAAGGTCCGCAACTGTCCCAATGTCATCGCCACGGCTTCATAACCTTTCGCTTATGACGATATTGACAGCCCCGCCAGGCCGCGGCAAGACTGACCTCAATCCGGCGCCAGGCAGCCGCTGCTCCACGCCGCCGGCCTTTCGGAGTGAGGTAGGGACTATGCAGATTCCGGCTCCATTTGACTACGTGCGCGCCACTACGGTGGAGAACGCCCTGGAACTCCTTGCCCGGTACGGACCCGACTCGCGGGTGGTGGCCGGCGGGCATAGCCTCCTGCCGATGATGAAGCTCCGCCTCTCCCGGCCCGAATGGCTGATCGACATCAATGACTTATACGAGCTCGATTTCATCCTCCGTGACGGCAACAAACTAAGGGTCGGCGCCCTGACGCGCCACACCACCCTGCTCGAGTCGGAGGAGGTGGCCGGGCTGTTCCCCATCGTGCGGGACGCCGAGCGGGTGATCGCCGACCCCGTGGTCCGCAACCGCGGCACCATTGGCGGCTCGCTTTGCCAGGCCGACCCGGCCGAGGACCTCTCCACGGTTTGCGGGGTCCTGGGCGCCGAGGCCGTGATCCGCGGACCAGGCGGCGAGCGCATCCTGTCCATGTCCGAGTTCCACCGCGGCCCCTATGAAACCGCGGTCGGGCACGATGAACTGCTCTGCGAACTCAGGTTCGGCATCCGCCCCCGGTCGGGCAGTGCCTATGAAAAGGTCGAACGCCGGGTCGGAGACTGGGCGGTCGGTGCCGCAGGTGCCGCCGTCACCCTCGCCGCGGACGGCACTGTCGACGACGCCGCCGTCGGGCTCACCGCCCTGGGCCTTGACCACCCCCTGGCCGGGGCCGCCGCAGTGCTCCGCGGCCGGCATCCGGACGAGGAGCTGTTCGCCGAGGCGGGCAGGCTGGCAGCGGAGGCCTGCGATCCGGTGGCTGACCAGCGCGGCCCGGTCGACTACAAGCGGCATCTCGCCGATGAGCTCACCCAACGGGTACTGCGGCGGGCCTGTGCCCGCGCCGCCCAGATGCAGGAAGGCTGAAGCCGATGCAGATCAGCATGACCGTGAACGGCGCCGACGTCACGAGCGAGATTGAGCCCCGGGTGCTCCTGGTCCACTACATCCGCGAGGTCCTGGGCCTCACCGGTACTCACTGGGGATGCGACACAAGCAACTGCGGGACGTGCGTGGTCCTGATGGACGGACAGCCCGTGAAGTCCTGCACCGTCCTGGCCGCCATGGCCGCGGGGCACGACATCCGCACCGTCGAGGGGCTGGCCAGCGGCGGCACCCTCGACCCCGTCCAGCAGGGCTTCATGGAAGAGCACGGGCTGCAGTGTGGCTTCTGCACCCCGGGGATGATGCTCACGGCCCGCGCACTGCTGGATAAGAATCCGCACCCGGACGACGCCGAGATCCGGCAGGCCATTTCCGGGCAGATCTGCCGGTGCACGGGCTACGCCACAATTGTCCGCTCGGTGCAGTGGGCCGCCGCCCATCCTGCCGGCACCGGCCTCGACGACACGGCCGCCGCCGACACGGACACGGACACCGCCGTCCCGGATGTCACGGCGGAGACAGAAGACACGGAGGTGAAGGCATGACCGTCATCCATGACCGGCAGTCAAACCCGGCCGCCGGCGACGAGGACCGCCCGATCGGCTATGGCCGCATCCAGCGGAAGGAAGACCCGCGCTTCGTGCGCGGCAAGGGCCACTACCTGGATGACATCGTGTTGCCGGGAATGCTGCACGGCGCCATCCTGCGGGCTCCGGTCGCGCACGCCCGGCTCGTGTCCATCGACACCACTAACGCCCTCGCGCATCCGAAAGTGGTCGCCGTCATTACCGGCAAGGACCTGTTGGGCCTGAAGCTCGCGTGGGCGCCGACGCTGTCGGCGGATGTCCAGGCCGTGCTGGTGACCGACAAAGTCCGGTTCCAGGGCCAGGAAGTCGCGTTTGTCGTGGCCGAGGACCGTTACGCCGCCCGGGACGCCCTGGAGCTGATCGACGTCGAATACGATGTCCTTCCCCCGCTGGTGGACGCCCGCAAGGCACTGGACGCAGACGCCCCGGTGATCCGCGATGAGATCGAGGGCCGGACGGACAACCGGATCTTCGACTGGGAGATGGGCGACAAGGCCGAAACGGATGCGGTGTTCGCCGCCGCGGATGTTGTGGTCAGCCAGGAGGTCGTCTACCCGCGGGTCCATCCCGCCCCGATGGAGACGTGCGGCGCCGTCGCCGATTTCGATGCCGTCAACGGCAAGCTGACGCTCTACGAGACCACCCAGGCACCGCACGCGCACCGGACCCTGTTCGCGATCGTCGCCGGCATCCCCGAGCACAAGATCCGGATCGTCTCCCCCGATATTGGCGGCGGTTTCGGCAACAAGGTCGGGATCTATCCCGGCTACATCCTCGCCGTCGTCGGTTCGATCGTCTCCGGCCGCCCGGTCAAATGGGTGGAGGACCGCTCCGAAAACCTGATGTCGACCTCGTTCGCCCGGGACTACATCATGCAGGGCGAAATCGCGGCGACCAGGGACGGCAAGATCCTCGCCCTGCGCACCCACGTGCTGGCCGACCACGGCGCGTTCAACGCCACCGCCCAGCCCACCAAGAACCCGGCCGGATTCTTCTCCATCTTCACCGGCAGCTACGACCTCGCGGCCGCCCACTGCTCCGTCACCGGCGTCTATACCAACAAGGCGCCCGGCGGGGTCGCGTACGCGTGCTCGTTCCGGGTCACCGAGGCCGTGTACCTCGTGGAGCGGATGGTCGACATCCTGGCCCGCAAGCTGGACATGGACCCGGCGGAGCTGCGGCTGAAGAACTTCATCAAGCCGGAACAGTTCCCCTATGCCAACAAGACCGGCTGGGTCTACGACTCGGGCAACTACGAGGCCGCCATGCGCCTCTCGATGCAGCTCGCCGGATACGAGGACCTCCGCCGCGAGCAGGCCGAGAAACGCGAACGCGGGGAACTCATGGGCATCGGGGTTTCCTTCTTCACGGAAGTCGTCGGAGCCGGGCCCAGGAAACACTTCGACATTGTGGGCCTCGGCATGGCCGACGGCGCCGAACTGCGCGTCCACCCCACCGGCAAGGCCGTGGTGCGCATCTCGGTGCAAAGCCAGGGCCAGGGCCACGAGACCACCTTCGCCCAGATCGTGGCGGAAGAACTCGGCATCCCGCCGGAGGACATCGAGGTGGTGCACGGGGACACCGACCAGACCCCGTTCGGGTTGGGCACGTACGGCAGCCGTTCGACGCCGGTCAGCGGCGGCGCCGTGGCCCTTGTAGCCCGGAAGGTGCGCGAGAAGGCGAAACTGATCGCCGGGGCGATGCTGGAGACCCGCCCCGAGGACCTCGAATGGGAAAAGGGCCGCTGGTTCGTCAAAGGCGATCCGAGCGTCGGCAAGACCATGGCCGAGATCGCCATGGGCGCCCACGGCACGATTGCCTTGCCTGAGGGCGTTGACGGAAACCTCGACGCCGAGGTCACCTACGACCCGCCGAACCTGACCTTCCCGTTCGGCGCCTACATCTGCGTCGTCGACATCGATCCCGGCACCGGGCAGGTCAAAGTGCGGCGCTTCATCGCGGTGGATGACTGCGGCACCAGGATCAACCCGATGATCATCGAAGGCCAGGTGCATGGCGGGCTGACGGACGGTGTGGGCATGGCCCTGATGGAGATCATCGAATTCGACGAGGACGGCAACTGCCTCGCCGGGTCCTTCATGGACTACCTGATCCCCACGGCCATGGAGGTGCCGGACTGGGAAACCGGATTCACTGTCACGCCCTCCCCGCACCACCCGATCGGGGCGAAGGGCATCGGTGAGTCCGCCACAGTCGGCTCACCGCCGGCGATCGTCAACGCCGTTGTCGATGCCTTGGCGCCGTTCGGCGTCACGCATATGGACATGCCCTGCACCCCGGCCCGCGTCTGGGCTGCCATGCAGGGCCGGGCCCGGCCGCCGATCTGATGGCCTCCACCGCAGGATCCCTGGCCGCCAGGGCCGATGAACTCGCCAGCCGCCGTGAGCCGTTCGTCCATGCCACGGTGGTCCGCGCCCAGCATCCGACGAGCGCCCACGCCGGGGACACCGCCCTGGTGCTGCCCAGCGGAGAGATCCACGGCTTTGTGGGCGGAAACTGCGTGGAGGAGTCGGTGCGCGAGTACAGCCGGCAGGTCCTGGCCACCCAGGAACCCCTCCTGCTGCGGGTGCTGCCCGGAGAACCGTCCCGCACCGCGGAGGAAGGCGCCGTCGAGGTCACCAACCCGTGCCTGAGCGGCGGGGCGATCGAGATCTTCCTACAGCCGCGGATTCCGGCGCCCCGGGTCGTGGTGGTGGGCACGACGCCGGTGGCGCAGGCCCTGGAAACGCTCGGCTCCGGCGTCGGCCTCGAAGTCGAACTGACGGACGGCGAATCCGCCGATCCCCGCGGGGATGACGCGGCATTGATTGTCGCCTCGCACGGCAAAGCGGAAGAGCGTGCCCTGGAAGCGGCCCTGCGGGCCGGTGTCCCCTACGTTGCCCTCGTGGCCAGTAGAACCCGCGGCGCCGCCGTCCTGGAATCCCTCGACGTCGACGACGCCCTGCGGCGGCGGGTTTTCACACCGGCCGGGCTGCAGCTCGGCGCCCGGACCCCCGGGGAGATCGCCCTGTCCATCCTCGCCCAGCTGGTCGGTGAACGGTCCAGGGCGCGGCGCGCCGCCCCGCCCCTGGCGTCCGCTGCCGCGCCGTCCCCAGCGTCCGCTGGCGCGGCCGCGGCCACGAGCTTCGGCACGGAGCCAGTACCATCGGAGCCAGTGCCATCCGAGCCCGCACCACCGGGGCCGGCGAGCGCGGTCGACCCGGTGTGCGGCATGTCCGTCCCGGCCCTCGAATCGTCCCTGCACCTGGTTCACGAAGGGGCCGTCGTCTACTTCTGCTCGGCCGGCTGCCGGGCCGCCTTCCGCAAAGATCCGGAACGCTATGCCGTTACGACCTGACCCGTTGCGGGCGGAAGGAAGCCCCGGACCCCGGACTGCCGGCATCATCCTGGCCGCGGGCGGTTCCCGGCGCCTGGGCCGGCCGAAGCAGGTGCTGCCCTACGGCGGGGGCGTGCTGCTCGATGCCGTCCTGGCGACTGCCAGGGACTGCGCCTTCGGCCAGACGGTGCTGGCCCTGGGCGGCGCAGCGGCCGAGGTGGAGCGCACCGTGGACACCAGCGGCTGCGATGTGGTGCTCAACCCGGACTTCGGCGAAGGGTGCGCGTCCTCGATCGCCACGGCGCTCGCCGTCCTCCATCCGGACACCGGCGCCGTCGTCCTGCTGCTCGGCGATCAGCCCGGTGTCCGGGCCGCGAGCGTCCGGGCAGTGCTTGGCGCCCTGCAGCCCACTCCTGTGCGCGCGGCCGGCATCGCGGTGTGCCGCTACGACGGCGGCGTGGGCCACCCGATGGCGTTTGCCCGGCGCCTGCTGCCGGACCTGGCCGCCCTGCACGGGGACAAAGCCGTCTGGAAGCTCCTGGCACAGCGGGAGGACGACGTCGTCGAGGTCCGTACACCCGGCCCCGTCCCCCCGGACGTCGACACCGAAGACGACTACCGGCGCCTCCTTGCCGGGCTGCTGGGGGCCCTATGACGGCGGCGGCGCGGGCCGGCGCGGAGGAGGACGTGCGGCGCCGGGTCCCGGATGTCGGATCGCTGATGGCCGCGCTGGACCGGACCAACTACCTGGCTGACGTCGGACTGGCGACGGCCCTGTTCCTGGCTGTCCGCCTGCCGCAGCCCATCCTGCTCGAGGGCGAGGCGGGGGTCGGGAAGACGGAGGCCGCGAAGGCGCTGGCCGAGCTCCTCGACACCCCGCTGTACCGGCTGCAGTGCTATGAGGGAATCGACGCCGGTGAGGCCCTCTATGAGTGGAACCACCAGCGCCAGCTGCTCGGCATCCGGCTGGCCGAAGTCCGCGACACCGAGGTCACGGAAACGGACCTGTTTGCCTCCCAGTACCTGCTGCGGCGCCCGCTCCTGCAGGCGCTGGAACATCCCGGCCCGCGGCCTGCCGTGCTGCTCCTGGACGAGATTGACCGCGCCGACGCCGAATTCGAGGCCTTCACCTTTGAACTGCTGGCCGAATCCGCCGTCACCATCCCGGAGCTGGGCACAATCCGCGCCACCCATCCCCCCATCGTGATCCTGACCTCCAACCGGACCCGGGACCTTCACGACGCCCTGACCCGCCGCTGCCTGTACCACTGGATCGACTACCCGGGACCCGCCCGGATCGCCGAGATCGTGCGCCGCCGGGTTCCTGCCAGCAGCGGCCCGCTGGCCCTCCAGGCCGCGGCCGTCATCACCCGGCTGCGCACCCTGGACCTCGCCAAGCCGCCCGGGATCTCCGAGGCAATCGACTGGGTCTCGGCCCTGGCCGTGCTGGGGGTGGAGCGGATCGACCCCGGCACCACCGAGCAGACGTGGGGCTCCATCGTCAAGAACCGCGATGACCTCGAACTCGTCGGCTCCCGCGGCGCGGCCTGGCTCGTGGACGGCACCGATGGCTGAAGACAACGGCCCCGCCCAAAACAACAGTGCCACCGATCAGCCGCCGCAGCCGCCACTGGTCGAGGCGGCCGCCTTGTCCGCCGCGTTCGTCACGGCCATCCGGAGGGCCGGCCTGGCGACCTCGCCGGACCGGGCGGCGCGGCTGGCCGAGGCGCTCCACCTGATCCCCCCGGCCCGGCTTGAGCAGCTCTACTGGACCTGCCGCGTGGTGCTCGTGTCCGCCCGCGAAGAAGTGCCCGTGTTCGATGCCGTCTTCGCGGCCGTGTTCCGCGGGAACGCCGCCCCCGCCCGGCCGGGCAGCGTTCCCGGCGCGGCAGCGGCGCCTCCCGCACCGGCGCCGCCCGCACCGGCGCTCCGGACCAGGCCCGCAGCGCCAGGGAGCCAGACGCCGGGCCCGGCCCCCGGGACGCCGCAGCGGCCGCGTCTGGCCTTCCCCGGCCGGGACGGCTCCGCGGAGGACGGCCGCACGGACCGGGAGGCCGTCCTTGCCATGGTTTCCGCGGACGAACACCTGCAGGTGACATCCTTTGCCGAGCTTTCCGCCGAGGAAGTAGCGGAGGTACGGCGGCTGGCGGCGGCGCTGCAGCTCGCGACGCCGCTGCGCCTGAGCCGGCGCACGCGCACGTCGGCCCACAACACGGCGAGCCTGGACGTCCGGGCGACAGTGCGCGCCGCCCGGCGGTCCGGGACCGACGCCCCGGCGCTGCTCTATGCCCGCCGGCGCGAGCAGCGCCGCAAACTGGTGTTGCTCTGCGATGTTTCGGGATCGATGGATCCCTACTCCCGGGTCTTCGTATCCTTCCTGCAGGGCGCCGTGACCCGGGCCGGGGCGGAAGCCTTTGTCTTCTCCACCAGGCTGACCAGGCTGACACGGCAACTGGCCCTGCGTGATCCGGACCAGGCCCTGGCCCGCGCCGCTGTCTCCGCGCCGGACTGGGCCAGCGGAACCCGGATCGCCGAATGCCTCCGGCGCTTCGTCGACGAACACGGCCGCCGCGGACTGGCGCGGGGCGCTGTGGTGGTGGTGTTTTCGGACGGCTGGGCCTACGAGGATCCGGAACAGGTCGCGGCGCAGATGGCCCGCCTGCGCCGGCTCGCCCACCGGATCATCTGGGTGAATCCGCGCAAGGCAGCCCCGCAGTACCGGCCCCTCGTCGGCGGCATGGCGGCAGCCCTGCCCTACTGCGACGCCTTCGTCAGCGGCCACAGCTACCGGGCCTTGGCGCAGGTGGCTGCCGCCATTCGCGGCGAGGGGCCGCCTTCACAGGACACGCACGAACGAGCGAGAGGCAAGGAACCAGCCCATGCACATTGACAGCACGTTCTCGGTGGTCGCACCGATAAGCCAGGTGTGGGACACGCTGATGGACTTCGAACGGGTGGCCGGCTGCCTTCCGGGGGCGAGGATCCTGAACAAGCTCTCGGACGACGCCTACCAAGTGGGCATGACGGTAAAGCTCGGCCCGGTCACGATGCAATACAAGGGCCTGCTGAACGTCATTGAACGAAACGCCCCGGAACATCGTGCGGTCCTTGGCGGCAAGGCCCAGGAGACGCGCGGACAAGGCACCGCCGAGGCCACCGTCACCCTGGTGCTGGCCGAAGACGGAGCGGCCACACGGGGTTCCGTCAGCGCAGACCTGGCGCTGTCCGGCAAGGCAGCGGCCATGGGCAAGGGGGTGATCGGCAGCGTCACTGAGCAGATGATGTCGCTCTTCGCGAAAAATCTGCAGGCCATGCTCACTGAGGCAGCACCCCCTGCGCAGGAAGCCCCTGCCGGACCGACACCTGCGGCGGTCCCCGGACCCACCCCGGCTCCGGTCCCCGCGTCGGCGCCGGAACCGGTCCCTGTGCCTGTCCCGGCGGCGGCCGCGCCGGAACCGGTCCCTGTGCCTGTCTCAGCGGCGGCTGCGCCCGACGGCAGCCTGGATGCGCTGAGCCTCGCCAAGGGAATCGCGGCGGAGCAATTGGCCAGCCCGGTGAAGGTCCTCGGCGTTATCGCCGTCGTGGCGTGCATCGCGTACTGGGCCGGCCGGCGTTCGGCGTTCCGGCTGCTCCGGCTGTGCGGCAGGCTCTGAGGAGCGCCGATGCGTGATGTCCTCGCGGCCATGTTGCCCGACTGGCGAAGCGGTGCCACGGCAGGCCTGGCCACCGTCGTGAGCACATTCCGATCTGCGCCCCGGCTCCCGGGGGCGGCGATGCTGGTGACGGCCGGCGGCGAGGCCGTGGGATCCGTCTCCGGCGGCTGCGTCGAGGGGGCCGTGTACGAGCTCGCCACCCAGGTCAAGGACGACGGCGTGCCGGCCCTGGTGCGCTACGGGATCAGCGATGACGATGCCTTTGCCGTGGGCCTGACCTGCGGTGGAATCATCGATATCTTCGTCGAACCTGTTTCCCGGCACCGCTTTGCCGAACTCGACGCCGTCGCGCAGGACATCACCGCCGGGCGCCGCGTGGGCGTCGCCACGATCATCGAACACCCGGATGCCGGCCGCGTGGGGCGGCACCTGGTTGTCAGGCCGGATGGTTGCGAGGGTGACCTGGGCTCGGACCGGACCAACCGCGCCGTCGGCGACGACACCCAGGGTCTTCTCGCCGCCGGCCGGACGGGCATCCTGAACTACGGCGTGGACGGCGAGCGGCTGGACACCGGCATGCGCGTCTTCTTTGCCAGCTATGCGCCGCCGCCGCGCATGCTCGTCTTCGGCGCCATTGACTTCGCCGCGGCGCTGGCGCGGCTGGGCGCGTTCCTGGGCTACCGGGTGACCGTCTGTGATGCGCGGTCCGTATTCGCGACGCCGGCGCGATTCCCCGACGCCGCCGAGGTGGTCAACACGTGGCCACACCGGTACCTAAGCGAGCAGTTTGCCCAAGGCCTGCTGGATTCCAGGGCTGTGCTCTGCGTCCTGACCCACGACCCGAAGTTCGACATCCCCGTCCTTGAGGTGGCCCTGCGCGGCAGCCCCGTGGCCTTTATCGGCGCCATGGGATCCCGGCGCACGCACGAGGACAGGATGGCACGGCTTCGGCAGACGGGACTGACTGAGGCCGAGTTGTCCAGGCTTCACAGTCCTGTCGGCCTGGACCTGGGCGCCCGCACCCCGGAGGAAACGGCGGTGTCCATCGCGGCAGAGTTCATCGCCCAGCAGTGGAGCGGCAGCGGGGAGCCGTTGCGGCAGCTCGGCGAACGGATCCACCACGACGAGCAGTTGTGACTGTGTGGCCATGACGGCGGACGAGGCCCTGCGCCGGATGCTGGCGGTGCTGCTGCTGGCGGCAACGGGCTAGTCGGCCGGGCAAAGCCTGCGCGGAGCCGGGCCCGCGGATCTGCTTTCATGTCCGCCGCCCAGGCCGCCTGACCGCCGCTCCCCCGGTGCGTCTGATCCGACGCACCGGGCTCCGTTTACCGCGCGGCGACCGACGCGGGAGCCAGCAGTTCGCGGTACCGGGCGGCGTGCCGGCCGAGTTCGTCGGCGTCCACCCGGGGTGCCGAATGCAGGATGAGTGGCTGGGCCATCTCCAGACCGCACAAGTGCGCGGTTGCGTCGAGGGGGCGCAGGAGCTCCTCCATCGTGAAGCGGTTGTGTCCTGCCGGCGCGTAGGACGATTCAGGGCCGCCGGTCGACAGCACCAGCTGGAGCCGCTTTCCGTGGAGGGCGTCGCCTCCGGCGCCGTACGCGAAGCCGTACGTGAGCACCTGGTCCATCCACTCCTTCAGGACCCCCGGGACGGAGTACCAGTGCCACGGGAACTGCCAGACGATGGTGTCGTGCCCGCGCAGCAACTCCTGTTCCCGGGCGGTGTCGAACCGCCGGTCCGGGTGGGCGGCGGAGAGGTCATGCACCGTCACGTGCTCCAAGTCCATGATGGCTGCGGTGAGGTGCGCGGTGATCCGCGAGCTTTCCAGGTCGGGGTGGGCAACAAGGACGAGCGTGCGCTGTGGGGTCATGGAAGGTTCGTGCTTCTTTCAGAGTCGGATTCGAGGCCGACCAGAGCCGAACTGACCTGCCAGAGGCGGTCAATATCGGACTGGCTGTAGCTGCGTTTTGATGATTTCTTGGGAGTGTTGTTGGCAAAGTACTGCCCGGTGACGTTTTCGAGCTCCGGCGCCGAGGCAAGGTAGATGGAGGTCCGGGCGCCCTGCTCCGGGGTTTTCATCCACCGCTGAACCAGCGGTGTCAGGAACTCTTGCAGCCGGCCCGGATCTTCGGCTCCGAACGCCGTCGCCACGACTCCGGGGTGGAGCACATTTGCGGTGACGTGGGTGCCGGAGAGACGTGCGGCGAGTCCGTAAGTGAACAAGACGTTGGCCAATTTCGACTGGTTGTACGCCCGCTGCCCCGAGTAGGACCGTTCGGCCAGCAGGTCCGCGAAGTCCATCCGGGCCATGGCCTGGGCGCCGGACGAGACAGTTACGATCCGCGCCGGTCCGCTCTCCTTCAACCGTTCAAGGAGAAGGTTGGTGAGCAGGAAAGGAGCAAGGTGGTTAAGGGCGAAGGTGTACTCAAGTCCATCCACGGTGACGCGGCGGGTGTTCCAGAATCCGCCCACATTGTTGACCAGCACATCGAGGCGGTCCAAGGTATTCAGCACCTCGTCGGCCAGCGTGCGGACTTCCCGCTGGGAGGAGAGATCGGCGGTGAACACCTCGACGGGGGCCGACGCCACAGCGCGGATCTCCTCAGCTGCCCGCGATGCCCTGTCAGCGTTGCGTCCAGTGATGGCAACCCGCGCACCAAGGGCGGCCAGACCCAGAGCCGTGGCCTTGCCGATCCCGCCGGTGCCTCCGGTGATCAGAACTGTCTTTCCTGCCATTGACAGCATTCGGTTCTCGCTCTCGGTGTTCGTTTGCCGCAAAGCTGCATGAGTGGGGTGTAGACAGGTTTGTCTACACCGGAATGAAAGTATCAGACAGAACTGTCTGTGCACAAGCAGCGGCCGGCCCTGCTCCGCCGCGGGACATTCGGGTCGGCTGACGGGCTCAGCTGTGGCCGTCCGGGCGGCCGCCGGGCGTATGCTCGTGGCATGGCGAGATACTTCGATGTGCACCCCGAGAACCCCCAGCCCCGTTCGATCCTCCAGGCGGTGGACATCGTGCGCTCAGGCGGCCTGATCGCTTACCCCACGGATTCCTGCTACGCGCTGGGCGCTCAGCTGGGTAACCGGGAGGCCCTGGACCGGATCCGGACCATCCGGCAGTTGGACGGCAAACATCATTTCACCCTCGTCTGCAAGGACTTCGCCCAGTTGGGCCAGTTCGTCCAGATCGACAACGATGTGTTCCGCAGCATCAAGGCCGTCACGCCCGGCAGCTATACCTTCATCCTGCCGGCGACCAGGGAGGTCCCGAAACGGCTGCTGCATCCGAAGAAAAAGACTGTTGGCGTGCGCATTCCGGACAACCACGTCGTGCAGGCGCTGCTCGCTGAGCTTGGCGAGCCGCTGCTGTCGAGCACTTTGCTGCTTCCCGATGAGGAAGAGCCACTCACTCAGGGGTGGGAGATCAAGGAACGCCTGGACCACGTGGTGGACGCCGTGATCGATTCCGGCGACTGTGGTGCCGAGCCAACCACGGTGATCGACTACTCCAGCGGCGTCGCAGAAATCGTCCGGCGCGGCATGGGTGATCCGTCGCGCTTCGAGTAACAGTCGCGCTTCGGTTGACAGAGGGCGCCGGCAGCGGCATGGCGCCGGCCGGCTGACACGGCTCCGGGATGGGCCGGGCGCCGGGATGGGCCAGGCGGGGCGGACTAGGCGGATTCCGCCGCGGCCGCTTGCCGGTTCCGCAGCCACCGGCGCACGAGGTCGATGGCGGCGACAAGCCCGGCCAGGGGCGAGAGCACCGCTGCGGCGTAGACGAACATCATCCATGTCAGGGTGGTCACCGGGCTTTGGCGGGTGCTCAGGAGGGACAGTCCGCCGAAGAGGCCCAGAACCCAGAACAGGATGACTCCGGACAGCACAGCGGCTGCGGGGAAGTACTCGTTCGTGACGACTTTCTTCAAGGTTTCCATGGGCCCTCCTCACGCCCGGCGGTGGGACTGCCCGCCGGGGATGTTCCCAGTATGAGGCCCGGCGCGGCGGAATTCCCCGAGAATCCCGGCCACGTGACGAAGCTAACGCCCGCGTCCCTGTGGCGGCCATCTCGGTCATCAATTCGGCGCCGCCGGTCCAACGGTGGCGGCCCCGCGGGGGTCAGACCGCGGCCCGGACGCGCTGGAGGAAGGAATCAAGCACCCGCCCGGCGTTCTCATGCATGCGCCGGGACTCCGCCGCCGGCAGCTGCCGGCTCTTGGGCCCGTTCAACCGCTCGCCCAGATAGAGCAGCGCCGCCAGTACCTCGGAGAGTTCGGAGTTGCTTTCCGCACGCTGCCGCAGGAGCCGCAGATGAGCTTCCTGCAGGGCCGGACCGGGGCTGCAGCCAAGGTCGCGGTCGAAGAGCCGCCGGCAACGGTCATACGCCGCGAGGCCCTCCGCCGGCAGGCCTGCCTGTTCATAGGCCGTCACCAGCACCGTCCAGGCCCGCTCGTTCAGGGGCTCCGCGCGAATGGCAGCCTGGACCAGGTTGACGGCATCGTCTGGTTTGTCCAGCAGAGCCGCCGTTTCTGCCGCGAGGATCTGCAGCGCCACCTTCTCGGCTGCATGGCGTGCGCGCGCCTCTTCGGCCCAGTCGGAGGCAAGTTCGAACCCGAGCAGCGGCTCGGCGGAAATCTCCAGGGCCTCGAGCATCAGGGGGTAGGCCTCCGCCGGAGCCAGCTCACCGGCGTCGCGGACCAGGTCCCGGAACCGGAACAGATCGAGGTCCACGAGCGTAGGATCCAGGACGTAGCCACTGTTGGCCGTGCGGAGCGGGCCGGTCTTGGTCTGCCCCGGCTGGATGGCACGGCGGATACCGCTGATATAGCTCTCGAGGGTCGCCACGGAGCCGTCACTGGCTCCGGCGCCCCAGAGAAGATCGATCAGGCGGGTCTTGGACACGGGCGTGCCAAGGTTCAGGAGAAGGATTTCCAGTATGTGCCGGGGCTTGCATCCGCCCATGTCGGCGGCGGTGAGCGCCACGCCGTCCCGGCGCACTTCGAATGATCCGAAGAGGCGGACCGAAATGGAAGGTGCTGTTTCCTTTGGGCTATCCACGATGTTCTCCGATTTCCCCAGGTAAAACGAACTCAATCGTCTATGGAGAGCCGGATCAACATCGAAACCAGGCCGTACTGAGGCTCTGTTCCCTCCGGCTTTCCAATGACACCGTGACACGCCCGGCGGGGCGCAACAAGGCATGCCGCTACCCGATCTTTCGCCCAAAGAAAGACGCGTACAGGGGTCAGTACCGCTGAGTAAGCGCGCGGAGCGGAGGGCAGGTGATTGCGGCGCCAACCAAGTAATTCCGCGGGCCGCCGCTATGCGGACCCAAGTAGTTTAGCCGGGCAGGGATTAGGCCCCCGGCGGGCAAATTCCAGCGGGTTGAAACCGCCGGTCCGGACCGGGTTTCCCTACTGGTTATCGGTCATCTCGGCGGGCACGGCCACCAGTCGCAGGTCCGCGCCGTCCCGGAGCACGGCAAGGTCCAGCGGCTCCCCGATCGCTTCGGCGAACAGCAGTTTCTGCAGGCTCTCGGCGTTGGACACATACATGTGTCCGACCTTCAGGAGGATGTCGCCGGTCCGTAGCCCGGCCCGCTCGGCGGGGGAATCCGGGAGGACTTCGACCACGAGCAGGCCCTCCCTGCGGCCCGTCCGGACGACGGCGCTCGGCTGCAACTGGATCGGTGTGTTGACCAGGCCCAGGTAGGCCCGGCGGACGCGGCCGTCCTTGAGCAGCGACGCGATGATCCGCCGGGACGTCGCGTTGATGGGAACGGCCAGCCCGAGCCCAACACCGGCCACGGCCGTATTGATGCCGACGATCCGCCCGCGGGCGTCTGCCAGCGCCCCGCCGGAGCTGCCGGGGTTGAGGGCCGCGTCGGTCTGGATGACGTCCTCGATCACGCGCCGGCTCCGTCCGGACCAGACCGGGATCGAACGGCCCAGCCCGCTGACCACGCCGGCGGTGACGGAGCCGGCGAGCCCGAGCGGATTGCCCACGGCGATGACCAGCTGGCCGACCCGGAGGGACTCGGCGTCGCCGAGTTCAGCCGGCGCCGCGGTGGGTGCCCTGCCGTGGACCACGGCAAGATCGGAGAGCGGGTCGGCGCCCACCACGTCAACAGCCGTGCTGGTGCCGTCGGCGAAGACTGCGTGGCCGGACTGGGCGCCACCCACCACGTGGGCATTCGTCAGCAGATATCCGTCCGTGGTGAACAGCACGGCCGAGCCCGCACCGACCCTCACCCTGCCGTTGCGCCCGTTGCCGGTCACCTCGAGCGCGGCGACGTGCTGGGTGACAGCCTCGGCCACGCGGATGACCGTTGCGGAATATGAATCCAACGGGTCTTCGGACACATCGGATCCGGAAACCCTGCTGATGGACGCGGCCACGGTGCACCTCCTGCTAAACGGTACTCATCCAAGTCAACCACCGCCGTCCCGGGAGTAGTCCTGGCGGGCCTACGCCGTCAGAGAAATACTTAGGATGAAGCGGCGGCGGTGCAACAGTTCAGCCCGGCGCGGATCCGCGGCTAGGCTCGGATGTAGATCCGCCCGACAGCCCAGGAGAACCCACGTGACACCAACGTCCGCCTCCCCCGCCCCGCTGCCCCTGCCGGGTCTGACCTGGGGTATCAAACGCAGCTTTATGGATTACATTTCGGGACTCCCGGACGGTGCTGTTTCCGCAGCCGACGGCGCCACGGTTACTGCGTCCGGAGAGTTCTGCTTCGCTCCCGCCGGCTCCGAGTACGATCCCGCCAGCGGCACCGGATTGCTGCGGTTCCGCGGCGATGTCCGCGTCGCCGGTCACCACGGAATGATGTTCGTCCGGCTGCTGGATCCATGGGTCGAGTTCGCGGCCGGGCACGGGGTCCTGTCCATCAGCACGGGCGACGGCGGCGGGACGGACCGCTCGGATGTCGGCACCCTGCGCACTGCCGCGCCCCGCAACATGGAGGGGTTTCTCGTCTGGGAGCGCGTCGAGGTCGCCGTCTCCCAGGCCGGTTCGGAACTTTTCGACGGCCAGTACGCCGACGGCCAGGCGATGGACCCCCTGGTCATCCGGGTGCCGGCGTAGTCAGGACGGGCCACGGCGCGGGCGCTAGCGTGGACGCACCGGACGCACCCTCACCGGCGCGATGATCCCGATCAGGGCCACGGCGGTCATGGAACCTGCCGCCATGATCGAGGCGAGCACGACGATCTGGAAGCGGCCCGCTTCCAAGGGTGAAAGGCCGCCGAAGATCGCACCCACAAACGCCCCGGGCAGGGTGACAAGTCCCGTCGTCTTAGTCTGGTCGGTCGAAGGGATGAGGGCTGAATAGACGGCGCGCCGGGCCAGCTCCAACGTCGACTGACGCCGCGTCGCCCCCAAAGCCAGCCACGCTTCAACCTCATCCCAACGTTCATTCACCGACTCGGCAAAGTGCCGGCCGGCCAGGGTGGCGATGGTCATCGCATTGCCGATCACGATCCCCCCAATTGCCAGCGCGTAGCGGGGCGTCAGGGCCATAGCGCCCGTGCCGAAAACGATCGCCAGGGTCACCAGGATGCCGGCGGCCATCGAGCCGCCCACTACCGCCAGGCGGCCCCAACTCCACCCCAGGCGTCGCGCGGCCGTCACTGCGGCCACCGAAAACATCACGAGAAGTGCGGCGCCGACCCAGACCGGACTGGTGATAACAGTGCCCAGTATGAGGCTGATGACAGCCAGTTGCACAGCCCCGCGCAGGATGGCCAGCGCCGGCGCGGTCCGGTGCGGGATCCGGAATACCGCAAGCAACCCCACGGTGACCAGCATCAGGAGCCCTACGCCCAGCAGCGTGGGCAGGAGATCAGTCAGGGCAGTCATCACGCCAGCCTATAGACCTTCGCGGCAGCACCATTGGCGGCATCGGCTGTCGGCTGCCTTTCCTCGCCGGACACGGCTGCCGTGCTGGGCACCCGCGCGTCCTTCTGCAAGGATATGAACGGTCGTCGCGCCGTCGGGGACTGAAACTGGTCAAAGGAGATGCTCCATGGTTGAACCCGCCCTTGTAGCCGACGGCGTCCACAGCGAGGCCCGCCGGCATGTGCTCCGGGCCTTGGCGGCGGGCACGGGCATCGGGTGGGACGGCGCGGACCGGGCCGTCTTCGAAGAGCGCTTCGACCGTCATTTCCCGGCCTTGTTCCGGCTGTTCCACGATCTCTACGGCGCACGGCCTGATTGGCTGGATCAGCTCACCGACCTAGTGATGCAGTCTGCCCGGTCGTGGGCCGAGAGGCCTGCCCCGCTCAAGGGCCTCGACGCCGAACGGGAACACAACAGCGGCTGGTTCCAGTCCAACACCATGCTCGGCGGCGTTTGCTACGTCGACAGATACGCCATGGACCTCGAAGGCGTCCGCGCCCGGATCCCCTATTTCAAGGAACTGGGCCTGACCTACCTGCACCTGATGCCGCTGTTCCTGGCCCCCGAACCGCACTCCGACGGCGGCTACGCCGTTTCCAGCTACCGGGACGTCAATCCCAGGCTGGGCACCATGGAGCAGCTGCGTGACCTCGCCGCCGAGCTGCGGGCGAACGGCATCAGCCTCGTGGTCGACTTCATCTTCAACCACACCTCCGACGAGCACGAATGGGCCCGGAAGGCGGCCGCGGGCGAGCCGGCCTACAGCGACTACTACTGGATCTTCCCGGACAGGTCCATGCCGGACGCGTTCGAGCAAACCGTGCGCGAAATCTTCCCGGACGACCACCCCGGCTCATTCGTCGACTTGCCGGACGGACGGTGGGTCTGGACCACGTTCCACACCTTCCAGTGGGACCTGAACTACTCCAACCCGGACGTGTTCCGGGCCATGGCGGGCGAGATGCTGTTCCTGGCCAACCAGGGCGTGGACATTCTCCGGATGGACGCCGTCGCCTTCATTTGGAAGCAGCTCGGCACGCCCTGTGAGAACCTTCCCGAAGCCCACACGCTGCTGCAGGCGTTCAATGCCGTGTGCCGGCTGGCGGCGCCGTCGCTGCTGTTCAAGTCCGAGGCGATCGTCCACCCCGACGAGGTGGCCCGTTACATTGACCCCGCCGAGTGCCAGCTCTCCTACAACCCCCTGCAGATGGCGCTGATCTGGGAGGCGCTGGCCACCCGCGACGTGTCCCTGCTCACCCAGGCCCTGGAGCGGCGCCACAATATTCCGGACGGCACGGCGTGGGTGAACTACGTCCGCAGCCATGACGACATCGGCTGGACATTTGCGGATGAGGATGCCGCCGAGCTTGGCATCAATGCCTTCGAGCACCGGCGGTTCCTCAATTCCTTCTACGTCAACCGTTTCCCTGGCAGCTTCGCCCGCGGCGTGCCTTTTCAGGACAACCCCCGCACCGGCGACTGCCGGATTTCCGGCACAACGGCGTCGCTCTGCGGGCTGGAGGGCGGAACCGATGCGGCAGTGGACCGGATCCTGCTGGCCCACTCGGTGGCCTTCAGCACCGGGGGCATCCCGCTGCTCTACCTCGGTGACGAGGTCGGCCAGTTCAACGACTACGGGTACGCCGCCGAGGAAGGCCACGGAACGGACAGCCGCTGGGTGCACCGGCCGCACTACCCGGCCGCAGGGTACGCGCGGCGCGCGGAGCCGGAAACCCCCGCCGGGGCGGTCTTTGCCGGGCTGCGCCGGATGGTGTCCGTACGGTCCGCGACGCCGGAACTGGCCGGGACCCGGCTGGTCGGGTTCGCCACGAACAACCCGGGAGTCCTGGGGTACCAGCGTCCCGGAAATGGAACGCTGATCCTCGCCCTGGCTAACTTCAGCGACGGCCCCCAGGAGGTAACGGCGTTGACGCTCTCCGGCTTCGCGGCCGGCGCCGTCGACGTCCTGACCGGCGCCCACGTGTGCCTCGACGCGGGACTGGTCCTGGACGCCCGGCAGTTCGTCTGGCTCCGGGTGACGCCCCGGCCTTGAGGCGCTGGCCCGCGGCTCATCGGCACGGAGTAAGGGAAGCGGCTGTTGTCGGCGCCTGCTGCGCCGCTTCGCCCGGTGCCGTGTCCGGCCGCACACTGGTTGAGGAGAGCGTGCGGCCGGAATCTGTGGACGAACGGCCCCGTGGCGGCCGGCGGCCGGTCTTCTGCGGCCTATTTCCACTCTCCCCCATCCCGCTGAGAAGAGACTGAGAGCAGCCTCTCTCCGTGGGGACGTGCGCGCAGGCGGGAGCGCTCCGGCCACCGCCGGGGCGCCGGCCGGGCGGGCGGCGCCGGCAATGCGGCCGCGGTGGTTGTCCCGAACCGCGCATTGACGCATTCTTGGAGCATGGCACTGGGCAAACGGGCCCCCTCCGGCCCCGCCAGGGGCGAGATTCGATGGGGCGTGCGGAAGCGCTCGACGGCGGTCGCCGTCGGCGTCGTAGCCGTGGCGCTGCTGCTCGGCGGCCTCGTCCTTCTGGTCCTGCTGCAGGCGTCCCTGGCGCGGTCGAGCGACGCCGCAGCCCAGCAGAAGGCCCTGGACGTGATCGCCGAGATGGAGGACATGGACATCGAGGATGGCCGCGCCTACATCGTTGACACCGCGCATGCGGGCCAGTTCGTCCAGGTGCTGGATGCCGAAGGGTACGTCCTGGCCAGCTCGGACCCCGAGGTCGCCAACGCCCCCCTGTCAGCCCAGCGGCCCAGCCCGGGCCAGACCATGACCCAGGACGTCTCGAGCCTTCCGAGCATCGGGGACACCGACGACTACCACATCGTCACCGTGGGAGCGCGGACCGGCACGTTGAGCTATACCGTGGTGGTGGCCCAGGCATCCCAGATACAGGCGGACACCATTTCCACCGTCGCGTGGTTCATGCTGGGAGCCACGCCGCTGCTGCTCGGGACCGTGGCCGTGTCCGTCTGGCTTCTGGTGGGCCGTTCCCTCCGCCAGGTTGAGCGGATCCGTGGCCAGGTGGCCCGGATCAACGCCGAGCGGCTGGACGGGCGCGTCGACGTCCCGCCCACCAACGACGAAATCCACGCCCTGGCGCTGACCATGAACACCATGCTGGACCGGCTGCAGGCCTCGGACACCGAACAGCGCAGATTCGTCTCGGACGCCAGCCACGAGCTGCGCAGCCCGCTGGCCACGCTGAGGGCCGGAATCGAGATCGCGGCGGCGGACCCGACCGGGGCGATGTGGCTTCAGATGAAGGATGTCCTCTCCGAGGAGACGGCCCGCATGAGCTTCCTCGTGGAGGACCTGCTGACACTGGCCAAAGCCAATGACGGCGGCCTGCGCGTGGAGCAGAAGGACGTCGATCTTGACGACGTGCTGGACCAGGAGATCCGCCGGCTGCGGTCCACCAGCCGGAACCAGATCTCGGTGGAGCTCGTTCCGACCCGGATCCGCGGCGACGCCCGGCGGCTGGCGCAGGTCCTCCGGAACGTCCTGGACAACGCCGACCGCCACGCCCTGTCCCGGATCGCCGTGGACCTGCACACGGCCGGGGACCGGGTCATCCTCACTGTCGACAACGACGGCGACCCCATCCCGGAGGCGGACCGGGAGCGGATCTTCGAACGGTTCGTCCGGCTCGATGGCAGCCGTTCCCGGGAAGGCGGCGGCAGCGGACTGGGCCTGGCCATCGCGGCGGGAATTGTGGCCGCCCATCATGGGAGCATCCGTCCGACGGACGGACCGGCGGGTCACTGCCGCTTTGAGATCACACTTCCCCTTCCGGAACCTGTGGAGCCGGCCGACGTCACTCCTCGCGACTCCCGGCGGCACGGGGTTCAGGGGTCGGGTCGGCGCTGAGCAGATAGCCCATGCCGCGCACCGTGGTCAGGCTGTGGATCCCGAACGGGACATCAATCTTGCGCCGAAGGTAGCCGATGTACACCTCCACCACATTGTTCGCGCCCTCGAAAGCCGGATCCCAGACGTTTTGCAGGATTTCCGCCTTTGAGACGATCTGGTCATGCCGGCGCATCAGATAATGCAGGAGCCCGTACTCCCTGGCCGTGAGGCTGATGAGGGTGTCGCCGCGGCGCACACTGTGGCTGACGGGGTCCAGGGACAGCGTGCCAAGCGTCATGATGACAGGCCTGGCGGGCGCTCCGCGCCGGATCAACGCCCTGATCCGGGCCACCAGCACCAGGAAGCTGAACGGCTTGGTGAGGTAGTCATCAGCGCCCAGGTCGAAGGCATCGGTCTGGTCGTATTCGCCGTCCTTGGCCGTGAGCATCAGCACCGGAGTCCACACCTTGCGTTGCCGCAATTCCTTCAAGACGTCGTAGCCGTTCATCCGCGGCAGCATGAGGTCCAGCAGGATGGCATCGTACGCGTTCTCCAGCGCCGCCGCGAGTCCCCGCACGCCGTCGTGGGCGACGTCGACGACGAACCCCTCGTTCCTCAGCCCGCGGCGGACTGTTTCCGCCAGGGCGTCCTCATCCTCCACCATCAGGATCCGCAATCCAGCCCCCTCCCTTTGGGCCAGTATGGCCCTTCCGGGGCCGGGCTGGAAGGAACCTCGCGGGTGCAGTGGGAGGGGATGCCCGTCGCAGTGCGGTCAGGCCTGGTGGGGAGGACCGAACAGCCACCCGGAAACGTCGCTGCGCAGGACCACGTGCGGTCCGCCGGTGGAACTGACGCTCCCGTTGGGGACGTAGTAGCCGCGCCCGGCTCCGGGGCCGCCGGCGGCGCGGTCGATGGCGTCGGTCAGGCGACGGGTCAGGTGCCCGCTGGGGCCCAGGGACCGCAGTTCATTGAGTTCGTCCTGCGTGAGCCGTCCCAGCACTGCAGCAATATCGGCCATGGTGAATCCTCCCGACGGATGGTGCGGATGGTGCCCAAGGTGGATGGTGCCTAAAGAATCAGGGTAGGGCAGCCAAATTAACGGCACGTGACGCCCCGGTGACCAGTGGCGAACAAAGCAGGAAGGCCGGCCTCGCGGGCGTCCGCTTCCGGGTGTCATGAGCGTCACTGCCGCGACTGCCCCGGTCCCCAGCATTTACACGGCGTCATGCTGTACGGTTCAATCCCGGAGATCCGGAGATACAGAGATACGTAGATCCGGCGACACGTAGATCCGGAGAGACTCCGAATCACAGCCCAGCAACTGAAATGAGTATCACCAGGTGGCAACCGATTATGACGAAGTACGCTCCGACGTCGCGGAATCCCGCAACGCTTCCCTGGAGGCGCTCCGTTCGGCGAATGCGCCTGACGCGCGAAGCGTTGTCCGCGAACTAGACGAGGCCGATACCTCCGAAGGCGTGGAACTGCCGGGGGCAGACCTGTCCGGCGAGGAACTGACCGTCACGGTCATCCCGCAAAAAGAAGACGAATTCACGTGCTATTCCTGTTTCCTGGTGCGGCACCGGTCCCAGTTGGCCAAGGAGAAGGCCGGCCACGCCTACTGCGCAGACTGCCTCAGCTAGAGCCCCCGGCAGGACCGGCTCAGCCGGTCCGGAAACGTACAGCCCGGCAGGTGTGGTTCCGGCACCGGACGCTACCCGCCGGGCCGCCCGTCGAATACACTTCTGTCACATGCTTCACAATAGTGTCGGGAGGCGGCAGGACATGACCAGCCGGGGCACGTTCGGCTACGCTCCTGTTTGACGATGCGGCGACGGCCGGCACACGGCCGGAGGCTGATCATGCGTAAATCCACCAGCAGCTTGGCTGACCCTGCTGCTGCGCCGCCGTCGGCCGCCGACGCCAACGACGCCAATGGACCCGAACGATCCGGCGGGCCGGCCATGCCGGCTGAAGGGCCGGCGGCCACCCGTACCCCCGGCACCGGCAAACCCGCCCGCGCAGGGAGCCTGCAGCGCGAATGGTCCAGGGCCTTCATCCTGGTGCTCCTTGCCCTGCTCGCCGGGGCCGCGGTAACCCTGGTCGGCGTCCGTTTTGTCACGGACCAAATCCAGCACGCCGCCGCACAGCACCGCGTCGAGTCGGAGGCCATCGCCGAGCTCCGGACCGGCATCGAGACCCACGAACAAGCCGGACTCCAGCTGTTGTCCGCACCCGCAGATCCGGCCGCCTTTTTGCTGCAACAAAAGGACATCTCCGCCCAGTTCGATGCCACCGCCCGGATCCTGCCGGAGGCGTACGGCATGCGGGCCACAGTCCGCGAGGCCCGGGCCGCGTGGCAGGAGGCACTGTCCGCACACAATCTCTGGGGAAGCCAGGTGGCCACTCTCCACGGCAACCGAGTGGCGGAGGCCCCGGCGTTCGCCGCGTCCAGCGCCAAGGCCCGCGCCCTGCTCGCCGACGTCCGTCGCGCTTCGCTCGACGCGCTGGACGACGGCGTCGCCCGTGCGGCCGGACTCCAGCAGATGGTATCGACCGTCCGCACGGCCCTCTTTGCGCTGGCCGCGGGCGGGGTGTTCTTTTTCCGCCGGCGGATGACCAAGTACCTGATGCGCCCCGTAGAGGGTCTGTACCGCGGGGTCGTGAAGCTGCAGTCCGGTGATTACAGCCACCGGATCAGCGTTGTCCGCAATGACGAACTTGGCCAGCTGGCCGAGGCCTTCAATTCCATGGCCGCCACCGTGCACGACAACCACCTGGAACTGACCTTCCGCGCCACCCACGACCCGCTCACGGGACTGGCCAACCGGGCAGTCCTCACCGAACGCCTCACCGCCGCGTTCGACCCCGGGGCAAAGAACCCGGAAGCAGCTGGCACCGAGGTCTGCGACGGGCATGAAGGCCTGCTGGTCATCGACGTCGACGACTTCAAAGACGTCAACGACTCGCTGGGCCATGAGGGCGGCGACGCGTTGCTCATTCAGCTGGCCCAACGGCTGCGGGGCTGCGTGCGCGGGCATGACCTCGTCGCCCGGCTGGGCGGCGACGAATTCGCGATCGTCGTGACGGATGAGGGCGGCACGGCGACGGACGACGTCGCACGGCGCATCCAGGACACGCTGCGGGACCCTTTCTGCATCGATGACGTCCGGCTGAAGGTAACCGTCAGCATGGGCGCCGCCCAGCGCAGCGCCGGCGCTGCAGATCCGGCCGAGCTGATGCGGCAGGCGGACTTCGCCATGTACATGGCCAAGCATGGCGGGAAAGGCCGCTACCAGCTCTTCGATGCCCGGGGATATGACGAAATGACCTACCGGGCCGCTCTCCGGGCGGACCTCGCCACAGCCGTGCAGGCCGGGCAGTTGCGCCTCGACTACCAGCCCGTGGTGAATCTCGGCACCGGTGAGATCGCCGGGGTGGAGGCCCTGGTCCGCTGGGAGCACCCGACCCTGGGCCGGCTGGGACCGGCCGACTTCATCTCCTTGGCCGAGGAAACCGGCGAGATAGGCCCCATCGGCTGCTGGGTACTGGACACCGCAAGCCGTCACGTCGCCGGCTGGCGCCGGTCCCCCGGCACTGCCGAAGACTTCTGGGTCTCGGTCAATCTTTCCACTCTTCAGCTATCGAGTGACCGGAACCTGGCAGCCCTGGAGCGCATCCTGGCCCACCCCGCCTCGCAGGCCGACAAGGTGATCCTCGAGGTCACCGAATCGGCCCTGGCCACGAGCGCCGACGGCGGGGTCGCTGCCCTGAACCGGCTGAAGAGCTTCGGCGTCCGCATCGCAATCGACGACTTCGGGACCGGCTTCTCCTCGCTCAGCACGCTCGCTGCGCTGCCCGCGGACATTCTCAAGATCGACCGTGCCTTCCTGTCCGGGCTGCCTGGGGACGCCCCGGCCGCGGCGATGCTCGAGGGCATTCTGGAAGTGGCCCGGAAACTGGACCTGGCCGTCATCGCCGAGGGCATCGAGCACACCGGGCAGCTGGATCTCCTGCGCTCGCTCGGCTGCGACATGGGCCAGGGCTTCCTCCTGGCCAGTCCCAGCCCGTCTCCCGTTCTCGAGGCGCTGCTGGCCTCCGGGGCCCGCCTGCAGCCGCCGGCCGGCATGGACGCGACGGCGGCCGGCGCCTGAGCCAGCCGAAGGACCGGACAGGCGGTCGGCGTTGTGCTCAAACGGCGGGGAAGTCCAACGAGGGCTCGTCCGCGGTGGCGAGTGTCAGCACGGCCTCTTCCACGGTTTCGTGGTCCTCAAGTTCGCGTTCAACGCGGCGTAGGGCCACGGCGACGTCGTGTTCCCGGAGATCTCCCTGTATGTCCACGGCCGCCACGACGTAGAGCTTGCGCGGGCCGACGTATTCGAGATGCAGGTACGTGATGCGTTCGATCTCTGGGTGCTCGAGGAGGCGGCGGGCCATGCTGCCCTCGATATCGCCGGTCACGGCTTGTCCCACCAGGAAGCGCCGGTTCCGCTCGATCAGCACGACGGCAACCCCGGCCAGGAGGATGCCCACCAGAATGGACCCCACGGCGTCCGGCACGGAGGACCCCGTGACCTGGTGCAGGAATATCCCGGCGAAGGCGATGAGCAGGCCAACGAGCGCGGCCCCGTCCTCGGCGAAGACGGCGCGCAGCGTGGGGTCGGAGCCCTTGAGGACCTGCTCGAGGGTGTTCCGGTCAAGCTCTCGCGCCGCCTTCCGGTTTTGCCGGAACGCCTGGATGAAGGACACGCCTTCAAGGACGAACGCGATGGTCAGCACCAGGTAGGCGATCCCATAGTCACCTGGCGGTTCCGGGGTGATCAGCTGCTGGATGCCGTGCATCACCGACACCACCGCGCCGGCCGTAAACAGGCCAAAGGCGGCGATCATTGACCATACGTAGGCCTCGCGCCCGTAACCCATGGGGTGGGCTTTGTCGCGTTTCCGCGCGGCTTTCCGTTCGGCGATGAGCAGGAAGACCTGGTTGCCGGTATCGGCCCAGGAGTGGGCCGCCTCGGCAGTCATGGACGCCGAGCCAGAGATGAGTGCGGCCACTGTTTTGGCTGCCGCGACGAGGACGTTCGCTGCAAAGGCAATCAGCACTGTGAGCGATGCTGACCAGGACTTCTTACGCTTCACGCAATTTTCCCTCCCTCGGCTGCCGGATGCATGCCAGTGACTACGCTATCTCCCCGGGCTCTCCCGGACCGGCGTTCGACGCCGACTGGTTCCATTCGTGCCGGTCAGGCGCACAATATAGCTAGTACGTTCATCCGCTCGTTTCCTCAAGCCGCTCGGGGTGGTGCGCAATGAATGCTCGTCGGAAGCTGTCGTCGCTATTGGTGCTCCTGATCTTGCTGGGCACCGGCGGGTGCGCCGGCGGCAGCGGATCGCCGGCGTCGACGTCGGCGCCTCCACCCGGCCCTGCCTACGGGGCCGGCCCGACGGCGGGCACCGCCGCCGCCACCATCACCATCAAGGACTTCGCTTACGGCGACCCGCTCACCGTGGCCCCCGGCGCGGCGGTCACCGTCACCAACATGGATGCCGCGGCCCACACGGTCACGGCTGACGAAGGCTCAGCGTTCGATGCCCAGGTCAAGGGCGGGGGCACTGCCACTTTCACTGCGCCGACGAAGCCCGGATCCTACGCGTATCACTGCACCTACCATCCGGGCATGCACGGGACGCTGGTGGTCAAATGAGCGCCCAGAGCCCCGGACGGACCGTGCGGGTCCATACGGCCGGCATGACACTGCGAATCCTCACGGCCGTTGCCCTGTTCATTGACGCCGCCGTCCACATCCACCTGGCCCCGGGCTACCAGGCGGGGAACTCCGCGGGAATCGGCCAAGGGAACCTGTTCCTGCTGGAATCGGCTGCCGCTGTGCTGGCCGGGTTGTACGTGCTGCTGCGCGGCAGCAGGGCGGCCTTCGCCGTCGCATTCGTCGTCGCGCTGAGCGCCTTCGTGGCCGTGGTGGCATACCGTTATGTGAATATTCCCGCGTTCGGGCCTTTCCCGGCCATGTACGAGCCCATCTGGTTCTTCGAGAAGTCCGTCAGCGCCGTGGCCGAAGGCGCCGGCGCCGTCCTGGCAGCCATCGGTTTCGTCCGGGCCGGACGGCGGACGAACGGGCAGGGCGCCCAATCCAAGCACTGACCAACCCCGGGCGGCGGACTTGCTAGCATGTGGGCGGGGTGGTTCAGGCTGAAGTCGTTTGCAGAAGGCACGAAACAAGAGGACACGGCGTCTACAGGCACGGGATCAGCAGACGTGCCCGAAAGCCGGCCCGCAGACCCGACGAGGGCACCTGCCGCCCCGGCGCCAGGGCAGACCGGGCCGGGATCGGCAGCCGCCAGCCGTGCCGTGGCGGATGCCGGCACCGCCGTCGGCGCCTATCTTGTGGCCTGGGCCTGGTTCGGCGCGGCGGTCTTCACGGATCCTGTTCTCTGGCTCCTGGCCCTGGCGGCGGGGGCCGCGGTGATCATCCGGGCCGCCGGTTCCGTTATGCGGCGGAAACCCCGATTTTCCACCCCCGCGGACCGCGTCACCCTCGGCAGGGCCGGCATCGTGGCCTTTTGTGCCGCCGAAACGGTGGTGGGGTTGATCGCCGGAGCCGGACCAAGCCTTCCGGTGGTGGTCCTGGGCACGGCCGCGTTCCTGCTCGATGCCGTGGACGGACGGGTGGCCAGGTTCACGGGTTGTGCCACGGCCGAGGGTGCGCGCCTGGATTCGGATACGGACGCCGCGCTGGTCCTGGTGCTGTCCTGCGCGGCGGCGGGAAAGTTCGGCCTGTGGCCCCTGGGCATCGGCCTGATGTACTACGCGTTCCTCGCAGCGGCATGGTTCCGGACGTCCCTGAAGAACCCGCTGCCGTCCAGCACCGTACGCAGGGTCATCGGAGCCGCCCAGCCGGCGGCCCTGCTGTTCGCCCTGTTGCCGGCGGTGCCTCCGGCGCTGGGAGCCATGGTGCTCGGGTCGGCGCTTGGGCTGCTGGCCTTTTCATTCGGGCGGGACGTGGTCAAACTGGAACGGCTCCGGGCGAGCCGCGCTTCGGCCGCCGGCTCGCCCGCCACCCGGGCCGGTTCACCCGCAGGAACCTAACGCGGTGCGGGTCTCGGCGCCAGGTCCATCGTCGCCGGGCCCTGGATGACGGTGCCGTCGGCGGAAAACCGCGAGCCGTGGCAGGGGCAGTCCCACGTCGAATCGTCCGCGTTGAACGCGACCGTGCAGCCCAGATGCGTGCAGATGGCCGTGACGGCGAGGAGGTCCCCGGCAGCGCCAGCGTAGACGGCGGTCATTTCGCCGTCGATCTCCACGACGGTGCCTTCGCCGGGTCGCAGCCCGGCGACGACCGGTTGATCCGGCAGCCGGTGTGGGGGTGGCTGGTCCGGTTGCTGGCGCACCCCGCCTGCCTGGCCGGCGGAAGGGCGGTTGGTATCGAATACCGCGGCCCAGGGGTTGTGACGGCCCGACAGGGTGTCGGCCAGGATCAGGGCGGCAGCGGTGCCGTTGGTCAGGCCCCATTTTCGCAGGCCGGTGATCACATGAAGGTGCGCCGCCGTCGGTGTCAAAGTCCCGGCGTAGGGCAACCCGTCGACGGGCATGTTGTCCTGCGTGGACCAGCGGAAGCTGGTCTCCCCGGTGCCGAGGCGTTCCCGGGAGAAAGCCGCGAGGCGGCGGTACCGCTCGGCGGCATCGCTGGCCTCGGCGGCACGGTGCCCCTCGCCGCCCGTGAGAACGAACCGGGAGCCCTCAATGTCGATCGCCAGGATGGAGCGCATCGGCTCGTCGACGCTGATGAAGGTCCCGTCCAGGGGCACGGCAGGTGCCAGGCTGGCAACGACGTAGGAACGGTGCAGGTAGCAGCGCTCGGCAAACAGGCCGGCGTCGCCAACGGGGACGTTGGTGGCAATGATCACCTCGCGCGCCCGGACGGTGCCGCTCCCGGTCTTGACGACGGCGGGCACACCGTCGCGGACCGAGGTGACGCGCGAGTCCTCCAGTACGTGGCTTCCGCTCCCGTCCACGGCGCGGGCGAGGCCTTGGAGGTATTTGACCGCGTGGAGTTGTGCCTGGCCGTCGAACCGGACTGCGCCCCGGGTACCGAACGGCAGCGGCACCTCGGAGGTAAAGACGGCTGGCAGGCCGAGCCGTCCGGCCAGGGCCGCCTCGCCGCGGACCCTGGCGAGGGCGTCGTCGGATTCGGCGTAGGTGTAGTTGGACACCCTGCGGAAGTCGCAGTCGATGCCCTCCTCCGCGACGACACGCGCAATGTGCTCGATGGCGGCCTGGTTGGCCTGCCCGTACGTGCCCGCGACGTCCGGTCCGTGCCGGTCCGCGAGTTCGGTGTAGGCCAGCCGGTGCAGGGAGGTGACTTTGCCGGTGGTGTGCCCAGTGACGCCGGTGCCAATGCGGGCTGCCTCCAGGACCGCGACGGTGCTGCCGGCGCGTTTGAGGGCCAGCGCCGCCGTCAGGCCGGCGATCCCTCCCCCGACGACGGCGACGTCGACCTCAAGATCCGTGTCCAGGGAGGGATAGCGGGTGGTACCGGTTGTGGCGAGCCAGAGCGAAACCTGCCGTCCTTCGAGCCGTTCACCCACGGCGGCGCCTTCTGCTGAACATCCGGGATCAGAGGCCCTCAGTGGCTTCCAGCCGCCCCGAGCGAACCGCATCGGCGAAGGCCTCGTAGTCCTTTTCGTTCTGGTCCGCGTACCGCTCGGAGAAGTCGGTGATGGAGCGTTCGAACTTGTCACTCTTACCGAGGTAGGACGCGATCGCGATGGGGTCGCCGGACCGGGCGTGGGCCCGCGCCAGCGTCCAGCCGCAGGCGTCGGCATAGAAGGTCATGCCGAGCGGCTTCATCCCTTCCACAATGGCTGAGCCCTTCATGTCACGCAGTTGGCGCCAATACAGGTACCGGTTGTCCTGTACCCCCTTGGTCCATCCCAGGAAGATGTCACTCGCGGCCTGCATCATCCGCTGGCCCTGCACCACACGCTCGCCCGGCTGCTTGAACTTGCTCTTCGGTAAGTGGTCCTCGAGCACCGACCTCGTCGCCTCCTTGACCTGAAGAAACAGCGGATCCTGCTCATCCCGGCCCTGGAGCAAGGCGATGAACGCCCGCGTGCCGACACTGCCGACGCCCACGACCTTGCGGGCGACATCGATGACTTCGAAGCGCTCCAGCAAGATTCGTCGGTCATCCGGCAGCGTGGCCCGGTAGGAACGGAGCTGCTCACGAACCGCTTTCTGAATCCCTTCCGCAGACATGCCGAACGATTCACCCAGCTCCCGTGAGGGAATGACGATCGGCGGCTGGCTGACGATCCGGTACTCCCCGTCCACCCGCTCGGCGAGCTTGGAGAGTGCCTGCAGGCTGTCGCGGGTGTGGGCCTTGGCGACGTTCTGTTTCGCCGTCTTTTCCATGCCGTGGGCTGCCTTCTTGAGGGCCTTGCCCTTTTGGGTTGCCACGGCCAGCTCAATGGTTTCCATCAGCTGTTCCTCGGACAGACGGGCGTACCAGATGTCCAGGGTGCCCATCTGTGCGAACTCTGCCATCGCCTCGCGGTAAGCCCGAACGGCGGTGAGTGTCGCGTCGCGCGTTTCTTCCTTGGTGAACGCGTTGTTCCGCGCCGCGATGGTAAAGCTCGCGGCCATGCGTTTGACGTCGTACTCGAATGGGCCGGGCAGAGTTTCGTCAAAATCGTTGAGATCGAACAACAGGGTTCGCTCTGGTGAGGCGAAGACGCCAAAGTTGGATAAATGGGCGTCCCCGCACAGTTGGGACACCAGGCCGGCCCGGGGAGTGTCTTTCAGATCGGTTGACATGATCTTGGCGGCGCCCCGGTAGAACGTGAACGGTGAGACCAGCATCCGGCCGTGCCTCACCGGAACGAGGTCCTGTTCGCGGGTGAGGTTCTGTTCCTCGAGCAGCGCGACCGGATCCGGGCGGTCGGACGCGGGTTTCCACCCAGTGTGGGCGGAGACGGGCGTCTTTTCCCGGCGCCCCTTGCCCTTCGCAGCACGCTCCTCGACACTCGGATGCTTGACTTTTTTGGTCTCGGCCATGATCAGCGACCTCCCTATTAGGTCCGGAACCGCCACCGGCACTGCTTGCCTGGGTCAGTCCCCGCCGAGCGCGCCACTGCGCCTCGGCTCAAGCTACTGCGATTCTGGCCCCGAACCGGCCCATCGTCAACGCGTTGGTGGTGTCTTGCCGAACCCCGCCGCCGCACACCGGAGGCACGTTCGCAGCGCAGCCCCACCGCTGTCCACCGGTTCATCCCGTTCGGGTGATGCCTCCCCTCACTGTGTCGGGTTACGTTGCAAGACGAGTGGGGGTAACCGCGCTCATCGCCAATTCGGCATACGACACCGCAAACCAGATGGAGACATAACCATGGCCGAAGAAGAAGCACCTGTTCTCGCCGTCCTCGCCGACATCACCGCCGTTTCGCTCGAACGCTCCACCCTTGAGCCTCGCGAACTGATGCTGGCCCGGATTGCGGCGCTCGCGGCGGTCGACGCCCCGGGCGCCTCCTACCTGTTCAACGCCGGTACTGCCGTGGACGTCGGCATCACCTTGGAGGATGTCCGCGGCGTCCTGATCGCCGTTGCGCCCATCGTCGGCACTCCCCGGATCGTGGCGGCGACCACCAATCTCGTCCAGGCGCTGGGCTTTGCCCTCGAAATGGCGGAGGAAGAACTCGAAGCAGGGACCCGGGACTAGTACCCTTACCTACGAACCGCACGTCACGGCGTCGGCAGTTCCTCGTTGCATCTGCCACGATGCCCTGATTAAAGGCGGCCCATGAACAAGAACCGGCTGGAGGCCTTCAGCGACGGGGTGCTGGCGATCGTCATCACCATCATGGTGCTGGAGCTTCACGTCCCCGCCGAACCGACCTGGCCGGCCCTGCTTCACGAGCTTCCAACCCTGCTCAGCTACCTGCTGAGCTTCATCTATGTCGGGATCTACTGGAACAACCACCACCACATGCTGCATCTGGCCGGGCGGATCAACGGTGGGGTGCTCTGGGCAAACCTGCATCTGCTGTTCTGGCTCTCCCTCATCCCCTTCACCACCCGGTGGATAAATGACACGGGCCTGGCGGAGGTACCCGTCCTCGTCTATGGGCTGGACCTGCTGTTCGCCGCCATTGCCTACTACATCCTGAAAACAACCCTGATCCGCCAGCAGGGACGCGGCGGCGCGCTGGACCGGGCCATGGGGCAGGACTGGAAGGGCAAGGGATCGCCCGCGCTCTACATCGCCGGGATGGGGCTCAGCCTGGTGAACCCGCTCCTGGGGATCGCCGCCTATTCGGTGGTCGCCGCGATCTGGCTCATCCCGGACCGGCGTGTGGAGCGGTTCATCGCGCACACGTGAGTCCAGAGGCGCATCTGTCCAGGGGCGGCTACTGCCGGACGCGTTGAG